>Ga0154533_108_pt2 | contig 56068 bp, 56 predicted proteins | sample RifGroF1_FD_105676 | JGI IMG/M metagenome (GOLD analysis project Ga0154533, IMG submission 105676) | Flavobacteria bacterium GWF1_32_7 | reverse complement strand
TCTTCAAAAACCACTTGAATATGTTCTTGTAGTGAAGTAGAGAGTGAAATTCCTTTAAAATCTGCTTTTACTGGATACTTTTTATGATTTCTGTCTACTAAAACGGCAGTTTTAAATTTGCTTAAAGGTACTTCTAAAAAGTGTTTTACACCATAAATTAAAGTCGTTCCAGTGCTCAGTACATCATCAATTAAAACCAATGCCTTATTTTGATATTCGGCTGATGGAATTGAAGTTGTTATTTTGTCTTGCGGGTTTTGTTTATTAATTTTAACTTCACAAAGCGTCACTTTTAAATCGGAAATCAAAGCCAATTCTGCTGCAATTTTTTGTGCAAATAAGTAGCCGTTGTTTGCAATTCCAGCTAAAATAACTTCTTCTTCATTTACAAACGTTTCAAAAATTTGGTAAGCAATTCGTTTGGTTTTGTGTGCAATTTCTTTGTGCGTTAAAATAATATTTTCCATGTGTTGTTGTTATTTGACCTCAAAGATAAAAAAGAGTTCTTTATTTTCTCGTGGCTTTATCGAATTATATGCGCGTTCTAGTTTTTTAATTTCAAATTTTGGAGCAAATCGGTTTATGTATTCTTCTTTTGAACCTCCAAACGGCGGACCTTCGTTAGTTAATGGAAAATCAAAAAGCAATCCTGCTAATTTTCCTTTTGGAAGTAAAAGCTCTGTCATTTTTTCAACATATTGAGGTCTCATTTCGGGAGGCAAAGCACAGAAAAATGTTTGCTCTAAGATTAAATCAAATTTGGTTTCTAATGAAAAGAAATCGGCATGTAATAAATGCGAAGCAAATTCTGGTTTTCTTTTTTTGATGTTTTCTAAAGGCGTTTCTGCAATATCAATGACATACACATTTTGAAACCCTTTTTCAATTAAATAGTCAAATTCATAACCATTTCCGGCTCCAGGAATTAAAATTTTTATATTCTTATTGGTTAATTGGTCGATGTATTCTTTAATTGGGGTAGTGATTTTACCTGCATCCCAACCCGTTTCGCCTTTTTGATAGCGTTCTTCCCAGTAATTCATTATTCAATTTTATTGATATCTTCGGTTTCATCACTTTCCCATAAATAATCGTCGATTTCTCTTCGGTCTTTTTTTGTAGGACGACCAGTTCCGTTGGCTCTGTAATGTTCTTTCGATAATTTTAGTAATTCTAGATGTTCAAAAGCTTCTTTTGGTGTTTCATCTTTTCGGTACATGTCGACCAATTTTGCTCCCAACCGATTTTGAGGCATATCTAAAATGGTTAATTTGTAGTTGATTTGGTCTTTGCGAAGCGTAATTTTATCGGTAGGAAAAACCTCTCTTGAAGCCTTTGCCACCTGACCATTAACTGTTATATGTCCTTTTTTCACAGCTTCAGTAGCTATACTTCGGGTCTTATAATACCTTAAACACCATAAAAGTTTATCTATTCGCATAATATAAATCAAAAAACCATGTTAATATTTCTACAAAAATAAATGAAAATTGTATCTTGCGCCCACAAAAAAAGCATAAAAATGAAGAGTTTGATTAAAATAGTATTGGTTTTAGGTTTGTTTATAGGTGTTTATTCTTGTCAAGAAGATGATGGAGTTTCTCTTCAGGAAGATAGACCATATGAAGAAGTGTATTTGGAAGATATAGCTGAAATTGAAGATTTTTTACATACACATTATGCAACCATAGATTCTGAATACAACGTTATTTTTACACAAATTCCTGAAGGAGGAACACAAACGCCTATTTCAGATATGGATGAATTAGAGTTCAAAGAAGTAGAATTACATGATATTACTTATAAGGTTTATTACCTCAATTTAAATGAAGGTGTTGGTGAAAATGTTACAAGAGTAGATTCATCTTATGTATCTTATAAAGGTTTTACTTTTAATAAAACAACTGTTGATGATGTGGATACCTTCGAGCAAACAGTTTTCGATAGTAAGTCATCTCCAGTATGGTTTTCATTAGATGAAGTTATTAGAGGATGGACTGAAATAATACCAAAATTTAAAACAGGTACATTTACTTCAATGACCGATGGTACTATTTCATTTGATGATTTTGGTGCTGGGGTAATGTTTATACCTTCTGGTTTAGCTTATTATAGTTCAGGTACGTTGGCTATTGGAGCGTATACACCCGTAGTGTTCTCATTTAAATTACATAATTTAAGAAGAAGAGATCACGATAGAGATGGTATTTTATCGATGTATGAGTATGGAGATCCTTTGGATACTGATAGATTTAACAAAGATGCAATTGATACTGATGAAGATGAAAGACCAGATTATTTAGATGTTGATGATGATGGAGATGGAGTTTTAACTAAAGTTGAAATTAAAAAACCACTTCCATTGTTACCTGGTCAAGGAACTAGTTTGAATTATCCGTTTGATCCAATTGCAGATGACCCTACAACTACTTTAGTAGATGAAACGGAGCCCAAAGGAATACCTAGTGACTCTGGAGATGGTACAACTCCAACAAGGATAAGACGTCATTTAGATAAAACTTCAAAACCCCCTTTTACAACTTATTAAAAAAAAAATCCCGATTTGACAAAATCGGGATTTTTTTTGTTGGATAAGGAATTCTTTTTAAGTGCCATAACTCGAATGGATATGTTTGAAATGTTATTAGGCTTGTTTAAGTTGTTAAAATACTTGGTATAGAAATCCAATTTAATATCCAATAAAATATTAAAAATAAATATTTTATAAATAAAAAAACTCCGACTTTCATCGGAGTGATTTATACTAAACTAACCCTAACTAAATGAGAATTCTATTCTTATTACTTTGCAAATATCCGATGATTTTTCGAATTGTAATGTTAAGGTTGTGTTATTCTTATGTTATTGATTCCTAAAATTTTAGGAAAACGTTTTTTCTGTGAAAAATGAATTACAGATGATTATTTTTTATCTTGTAAAGCGAATACTTTCTTCAACAAATCAGAACTTCTTGCGTTTAAATTGGTACGAATTTCTTTCTCTTCTACAGCTACCATTTTAAAAACACCTTCCATCGCTTTATTCGTAGTATAATCGGTTAAATCTGGATTCACTTTTTTAACTAATGGAATCGAATTGTATTTCGTAATGATATTCGTCCATACTTTATCAGCACCTACTTTTGCAAATGAATTTTTAATCACGGGATTAAATTTGGCATACAAAGCGTTTGAAGTTGTATTTTGTAAATAAGTTGTTGCCGAACTTTCATTACCCATTAAAATGTTTTTGGCATCATTAAAAGTCATTTGTTTTACTGCATCCACAAAAATTGGAGTTGCTTCTTTTACAGCATCTTCTGCAGCTCTGTTTAATACTTTTAAACCTTCGTCAGCTAAACTGCTCATGCCTATTTGACGCAATTTTTTATCTACCACTTGCAGTTCTTCTGGTAATAAAATTTTTACCGCTTGATTTTTGAAAAAGCCATCCGTTACCGTCAATTTAGAAACTTGTTTGGTAATTCCATTATTCAACGCTTCTTTTAATCCACTACCAATTTCAGCCTGACTCAAAATGCCTGTTCCTTGTGGTAATTGATCAATAACTTGTTGCATTTCTGCACAGCTAAACAAACTAAACGCTACTAAACTAAATACTATTTTTTTCATGTTTTTATATTTTACTAACTAATTTACAAAGATAGTGCCAATTTTCAACAGAATTTATTCTAAAATTTGAATGAAATAAAATTATTAAATTCGTAAATTGCACCCTTTAAAACGAATAAAAATTACAGATGGAACTACAAACTCCTTATATTCCTAAAAATAAAGTAAGAATTGTGACCGCAGCGTCACTTTTTGATGGACACGATGCAGCCATTAATATCATGCGTAGAATTATTCAAGCTACTGGTGTTGAGGTAATTCACCTTGGACATGATAGAAGTGTGGAAGAAGTGGTAAATACTGCTATTCAGGAAGATGCTAATGCAATTGCAATGACGTCTTACCAAGGAGGCCATAACGAATATTTCAAATACATGTACGATTTGCTTAAGGAAAAGGGAGCAGGTCACATCAAAATATTTGGTGGAGGTGGAGGTGTAATTTTACCTTCTGAAATCTCAGAATTACACGAATACGGAATAGAAAGAATTTATTCGCCAGATGATGGTCGTGCCATGGGATTACAAGGGATGATTAACGATTTAGTACAACGTTCCGATTATCCAATTGGTGATAAACTTACAGGAGAATTATCACATATCGAAGAGAAAAACCCAACTGCAATTGCAAGATTAATTTCGGCAGCTGAGAATTTTCCAGAAATTGCAAAATCGGTTTTTGATGAAATTCACCAAAAGAATGAAACATCAAAAATACCAGTTTTAGGAATTACAGGAACGGGTGGAGCTGGAAAATCTTCGTTAGTAGACGAATTAGTGCGTCGTTTTTTAATCGATTTTCCAGAAAAAACAATCGGATTAATTTCGGTTGACCCATCAAAACGTAAAACAGGAGGAGCATTATTGGGAGATAGAATTCGTATGAATGCCATCAACAATTCTCGTGTTTACATGCGTTCGTTGGCAACTCGTCAATCAAATTTAGCTTTATCAAAATATGTAGCAGAAGCAATAGAAGTATTGAAAGCAGCAAAATACGATTTGATTGTTTTAGAAACTTCAGGAATTGGACAATCAGATACCGAAATTATGGACCATTCTGATGTTTCGTTATATGTAATGACACCTGAATTTGGAGCAGCAACTCAGTTGGAAAAAATCGATATGTTAGATTTTGCTGATTTAGTTGCCTTGAATAAATTCGACAAACGTGGTGCTTTAGATGCAATTCGTGATGTAAAAAAACAATACCAACGCAATCATAATCTTTGGGATGTAGATACTGATAAGATGCCAATTTTTGGAACTATTGCATCGCAGTTCAACGATCCTGGAATGAATACGCTTTACAAATCTATCATGGATAAGATTGTAGCGAAAACAGGAGCTGATTTAAAATCGACTTTCGAAATTACCCGTGAAATGAGCGAGAAAATTTTCGTAATTCCGCCTCACAGAACTCGTTATTTATCTGAAATTGCAGAGAACAATAGAAAATACGATGAAACAGCGCTTTCTCAAGTAGAAGTAGCTCAAAAATTATACGGAATTTTCAAAACTGTTGAAACGGTTAACGGAAATGTTCCTCAATTAGATAAAGCAGGAATTGTTGAAAGTTCTTTAAATATTACTACTGATAACAAAGATTTCGTTTCGTTATTAACTAAAGAATTCGACCGCGTAAAAATGAACCTTGACCCATACAACTGGGAAATCATTTTAACTTGGGACGAAAAAGTAAACAAATACAAAAATCCAGTTTATAGTTTTAAAGTTCGTGATAAAGAAATCAAAATTGCTACGCATACCGAATCGTTATCACATTCTCAAATTCCAAAAGTCGCTTTACCAAAATACCAAGCTTGGGGCGATATCTTAAAATGGAATTTACAAGAAAATGTACCAGGAGAATTCCCATTCGCATCAGGATTATATCCATTCAAACGCGAAGGAGAAGATCCAAGCCGTATGTTTGCTGGTGAAGGTGGACCAGAAAGAACAAATAAACGTTTCCATTATGTTTCTGCGGGATTACCTGCAAAACGTTTGTCTACTGCTTTTGACTCGGTAACTTTATACGGAAATGACCCACATATTCGCCCTGATATTTATGGAAAAATTGGTAATGCCGGAGTTTCGATTTGTTGTCTTGATGATGCCAAAAAATTATATTCAGGTTTCGATTTAAGTCATCCGTTGACTTCGGTTTCGATGACGATTAATGGACCAGCACCAATGTTGTTAGGATTCTTCATGAATGCGGCTATTGACCAAAATTGTGAAAAATACATCGTTGAAAATAATCTTCAAGTTGAAGTTGAAGAAAAAATCAACGAAATCTATAAGAAAAAAGGAGTAGAGCGTCCAAGATATCAAGGCACTTTACCAGAAGGAAACAACGGTTTAGGTTTGATGCTTTTGGGTGTTACTGGAGACCAAGTTTTACCTTTTGATGTGTATCAAGATATCAAAGTAAAAACGTTAGCCCAAGTACGTGGAACAGTTCAAGCGGATATTTTAAAAGAAGATCAAGCACAAAATACTTGTATTTTCTCTACAGAATTTGCTTTACGTTTAATGGGTGATGTTCAGGAATATTTTATCAAACAAAACGTTCGTAATTTCTATTCGGTTTCAATTTCAGGATATCATATTGCTGAAGCAGGAGCGAACCCAATTACACAATTAGCTTTCACGTTGGCAAATGGTTTCACTTATGTAGAATACTATTTAAGTCGCGGAATGAACATCAACGATTTCGGACCAAACTTATCATTCTTCTTTTCTAACGGAATTGACCCAGAATATGCCGTAATTGGTCGTGTGGCGCGTAAAATTTGGGCGAAAGCCATGAAAAACAAATACGGAGCCAACGAAAGAGCGCAAATGTTGAAATACCACATTCAGACTTCAGGTCGTTCGTTACACGCGCAAGAGATTGATTTTAATGATATTCGTACGACTTTACAAGCGTTGTATGCGATTTACGATAACTGTAACTCGTTACACACGAATGCTTATGACGAAGCGATTACAACACCAACAGAAGAATCAGTGCGTAGAGCAATGGCGATTCAGTTGATTATCAACAAAGAATTAGGTTTAGCGAAAAACGAAAATCCAATTCAAGGTTCTTTCATTATTGAAGAACTAACCGATTTAGTGGAAGATGCAGTCTTACAAGAATTTGATAGAATCACAGAACGAGGTGGAGTTTTAGGAGCAATGGAAACCATGTACCAACGTTCAAAAATTCAAGAAGAATCATTGTATTATGAAACCTTGAAACACACTGGCGAATTCCCAATTATTGGTGTAAATACGTTCTTGAGTTCTAAAGGTTCACCAACGGTTATTCCTGCTGAGGTTATTCGTGCAACTGAGGAAGAAAAACAATATCAAATTGATATGTTAACCGATTTGCATAAAACAAGTGCAGAAAAAGTAGCCGAGCACATTAACATTTTACAAGAAGCAGCGATTAAGAACCAAAACATTTTCGAAAAATTAATGGATGCAACCAAGGTTTGTTCGTTAGGGCAAATTACAAGTGCATTGTTTGAGGTTGGTGGTCAGTATCGAAGAAATATGTAATAAGATTTATTACAAGAATAAAAAAAGGAACAGTATTATGCTGTTCCTTTTTTTGTTAGTATTTTGATACCTCCACCAAATAGTACAATGGCTAATCCTAAATAAATTTAGCCTTCTAGTTTTTCTGACTCATTTGAGGCATTAATCTCTAAACCCAATACTCTTACCTCTGTTGAACTATTTGTAACTTTAGTTGTACCTAGATAGCCTAGAAAAATGGAAACAATAATTAAAATTGCGCCCAATGTCTTGTTTGTTTGCATATTGAAAATTTTATAATCTTCAAAGGTACCGTATGTAGAATGGGATGACTTATATTATTTGTAGTATTTGTTATATAATTTTTTGGAATTAATATTCTCCATCTATATAAAACCATTTATCGTTTTCTAATTTAAAAGTCGAATGTTCGTAATGTACTTGAGCCTTTAAATTTTCGTCTAAATAGTAGGCATTAAAAGTAACAGTATTTTCCGATGAAGTTAGAACTTCTAATTTTAACCATTTATTGGCTTGGCTCCATGCTAAAATATCTTTTTTGTTATGAAACCTTCTTTTAGAAATATGGGTCGTGTTTACCAAATAATCTGCATCACCTGTTGCAAATGCGCTGTAACGCGAACGCATCAAAGCTTCGGCTGTTGGAGCATTTGTTATTCCTTTAATATAAGGTTCACAGCAATTTTGAAAAGAAACGGAATTTCCGCAGTAGCAACCTAGCATAAATTACGATTTAGACTCGTTGAATTTTCGTTGAATTTCTTTTAATTTTTCGGCACGAGCATTCTTTTTAGCTTTTTCTTTCGATTGCTCTTTGTGTAATTTATCGTTGTGCGCTTTAATATTTTTCGGATTATTTCTTCCCATTTTTATGGTGTTTTTAGAGATTACAAAGATACTCATTTATATGGTATAAAAGTTTGGCACAACAATTGGTTATATTTACATATGAAATAATTTAAAACTTAAAGATTATGAAGAAAATTACTTTATTGTTGGTTTTTATCGGGATGATAACACTACAAAGTTGCACAGTAAACGAAGAACAAGATAATGTTGATAATGATACAATTAGTGAAGTTTTTGAAGTTACTCGTTCTTTTAATACAGGAAATAACTTTAGTGCTTTCGTTGATTTAGGTGTGCCAATTTATTCATCAGATATGATTTTAGTGTATCATTTATATGATGTTGTAGGAGGTGAAGATGTTTGGAGATTAATGCCTCAAACCTACTATTTCAATGATGGTGGAGAATTAGATTATAATTTTGATTTTACTAGAAATGACGTAAGTATTTTTCTAGATGCGAACTTTCCGTTAATTGATTTATCATCAGCTTGGACTCAAAACCAAACTTTTAGAATTGTAATTATTCCAGGCTATTTTTCAAATAGAAGTGCTCAACAAATCGACTTTAATGATTATAACGCGGTGTTACAAGCCTATGGAATTAATCCTTCAAGTATTAAGAAAATATAACCAAAAGAGCTATCCAAACTGATAGCTCTTTTTTTATACCTATATTTTATCAATTTTTAAATAACCAATGTGTTTTTCATCTTCTGAAATCGCATTGGTTTTTGTTATTTTCAAACGATATTCCGATTTGAATTTATCCGAAAGTATTTCTCCTATATTATGGATGTCATCTACATCAACACCATATTTATCATCAATGTGCGATTCGGCGCCTTTGAAACCGTAATGTTTGTAAAAGGTTGTTTGTTTCGCTTTCTTGATGGCTTCGGCTTTTGTTTTGGCTACGACTAATACTTTATAATGGTATTCTTCAAATTCTCCTTCTTTGTATCCGCCCAAGTTCAAAAAGAATAATTGCTCTTCTTGTTCTAAATTTTCCTCTTTGGAAATTACTTCAATAGCAAACCCATCAACAATAGTTACTTTCTGCCACGCATCAATATGGATTCTTCCTTTCGCTTCGGACCAAAATGCATTCATGTCGGGAACCAATTCTTTTAAACTACTTCCAATACCAAAAAAGATATCGTGTTGTTCGGTAAAACGTCCTTTTGGGGTACATCCCAACATTATCATATGTAAATTTACTGTTTTCATAGTGTAAATATAATAAAAAAATATTTTAACCCCTAAAAAAATAGGGGTGTATGTAAAAATATTTAAAAAAGTTATATATTTGCATAACTTTTCAAGGGTATAACTTTAAACACACACAACTTATGTCAACATTTCGTTTTCAAGCTTTAAGAAAAGCAACCGACAGAAAACCAGTTCATGTAGAAGAATTGGACAGAAAATCAGCTATTTTTGGTAGTAATGTTTTTGGCGATAAAGCCATGCGACAGTTTTTAACATCGGAAGCTTATAAAGCAGTTAAAGCGGCAGCAGAAGGCGTAAAAATCGACAGAAAAATTGCCGATTATATTGCTATGGGAATGAAAGAGTGGGCATTATCTAAAGGAGTAACTCATTACACGCACTGGTTTCAACCATTAACTGGAACCACTGCGGAAAAGCACGATGCTTTCTTCGAAACATTTCCTGATGGAAGTGATCCTGTAGAAAAATTTGGTGGAAGTCAATTGGTACAACAAGAACCAGATGCATCTTCTTTTCCAAATGGAGGAATTCGTAATACATTTGAAGCTAGAGGATATACGGCTTGGGATCCAACATCGCCAGCTTTTATTTTCGGAACTACATTATGTATTCCAACGGTTTTCGTTTCGTACACGGGAGAAGCTTTAGATAATAAAACGCCTTTATTAAGAGCGTTACATGCTATTGATTCTGCTGCAATCGACGTAGCAAAATATTTCGATAAAAATGTAAAAAGAGTAACACCAACTTTAGGTTGGGAACAAGAATATTTCTTAGTTGACACTGCTTTAGCTAACTCAAGACCCGATTTATTAGCAACAGGAAGAACGTTGTTAGGTCACACTGCAGCTAAGGGACAACAATTAGACGACCATTATTTTGGTTCGATTCCGACACGAGTTTTAACGTATATGCGTGATTTGGAAAACCAATGTATGTTATTAGGAATTCCGGTTAAAACACGTCACAACGAGGTAGCGCCAAACCAATTTGAGTTAGCACCAATCTTCGAAGAAACGAATTTAGCGGTAGATCATAATTCATTATTAATGGATGTAATGCAAAAAGTGGCAGAACGTCACGATTTTAAAGTATTATTCCATGAAAAACCATTCAAAGGAGTTAATGGTTCTGGAAAACACAACAACTGGTCATTAGCTACAGATACTGGAATTAACTTATTATCTCCAGGAAAAACACCAATGAGCAACTTACAATTCTTAACGTTTTTTATCAATACGATTAAAGCGGTTCATGATTATGAAGAATTGTTAAGAGCATCAATTGCATCAGCGAGTAACGACCACCGTTTAGGAGCGAATGAAGCGCCACCAGCAATTATTTCGGTTTTCATCGGACAACAATTGACTAAAGTACTAGCGGAATTAGAAGGTGTTTCTCAAGGGAAATTATCTCCAGAAGAAAAAACAGATTTAAAATTAAACGTAGTAGGAAAATTACCAGACGTTTTATTAGACAATACAGACAGAAACAGAACTTCACCATTTGCTTTCACAGGAAACAAATTTGAGTTTAGAGCAGTTGGTTCTTCAGCAAACTGCGCGGTTTCTATGACTACTTTAAATACAATTGTGGCAAAACAATTAAAAGATTTCAAAATTGAAGTTGATGCTTTAATTGAGAAAAAAGATTTAAAGAAAGACGAAGCGATTTTCAATGTATTGAGAGAATATATCAAGCAAACAAAAGCTATCCTTTTTGAAGGCGACGGTTATAGCGATGCTTGGGAAAAAGAAGCTAAAAAACGTGGTTTAAGCAATCACAAAACAACACCAAAAGCGTTAAAAGCGAAAGTTTCTAAAAAAGCAATTGAGTTGTTTGGCGAAATGGGCGTAATGAATCATGTTGAGGTAGAATCACGTTACGAAATTGAATTGGAAGAATACGTGAAAAAAATCCAAATTGAAGGTCGTGTTTTAGGTGATATTGCACGTAATCATGTGGTTCCAACGGCTATTCGTTACCAAAATGTGTTAATTGAAAACGTAAAAGGATTAAAAGAAATCTTTGGAAAAGACTTTGAAAAAATCGCCAAAGAGCAAATTTCGTTAATCAAAGAAATTTCAGAACACATCGAAGGTATTAATACGAAAGTAGAAAAAATGACCGAAGAACGTAAAAAAGCAAATGCCTTAACTAGTACAGAAAAAATGGCCGATGCGTATTGCGACAAAGTAAAACCATACTTCGAAGAAATTCGTTACCACGCTGACAAATTAGAATTGTTAGTAGACGACGAACTTTGGACATTAACAAAATACAGAGAATTGTTATTTACGAAGTAATTAGAAATAGAAATCCCAATCGAAAGATTGGGATTTTTTTTATTGTTTCTCAATTCTTAACAACCATCATTTTTACTTAAATCACGTTCAAAAAGAACTTTGTTGTTGTGTTCAATATAGTCGCTCGATAAAATTAAATAAGGATGATTATGCGAAAAACCAGCACTTCGGCTTCTTATAAATATTTTGTCATCAACTTTTAAGTTTTTAAATTTTTCAAAATCATTAGGACTAAATTGCATCATGTAATCTTCGCCATTAATCTTCACAACTAACCATTTTGGACTTGATGGGTTCGTAGTTGGAAATTGAAAAGTAACCGAAGTTACTATCGCTTCCATTTTATCAAAAGCATTTATTTCGTTTTTTATTTTCTCATAGCTAGCTTGTACTTTTTTACCTTCGGGCGAGTTTTTCCAATCATTAAATTTTATGCCATCTGGTGAAGCTTCCCATTTTTTTCGTTGCTCCAACATAGATTTTTTTTCAGCATTTGATAGAGTTCTTTTAACAGGTTTCGTTTCTTTTTTAATTTCAGTCTTTGTTTTCGAGTCGTTTGCAAAAGAAGAGAAGCTAAATACAAGTCCACTTATCACAACCAGCGACAAGATGAGAACATAAAGAGTTTTTTTCATGAGTTTCATTTTTTTAAATTGATTACACGAATTTACATTCATAATTTTTTGTTAGAGCGATTGGGATTGTAAATAAAATTGTAAACTTTGTAAATAATTAATTGACACAATGAGTAATAGACAAAAACTCCTTTCTGGAAAACTTAAATATATAATTGCATTGCTATTACTGGTGTTAATCTCATTGGCTTTCTTTGTAAATAATACTAGCGATTTTGATATTTCCAGAAGAGAAGTTTTACTGCGTAGAATTGGACACGAAATACTTTTACAATCAGGTGATAGTACTTCAAGAGTGCTTCCCATAAAAAAGATAGCTGAAAATGAATACCAAATTAGTTTTGAGAAAGAATTTACTTTTCAAACCGATTCTTTGGTGAATACTACGAAACGTTTGTTAGCTAAAGATTATCATGTAACCGATTATGTTGTAAATGTAATTAATTGTGATAATTCGAGTGTAGCTTATGGATATGCTATTTCCAAAAACAAAAAAGAAGATATTGTAGCCTGTATTGGAAGAAAGCAACCCATTGCTTGTTATAATATTATCGTTAAATTTAAACCAAGCAATGGATTTACGGCAAATTATAAATATTTTTTAGCAGGCTTAGTGTTTTTGGCATTTATAGGATTCGTTTTTTGGAAATTAAAACCTAAGAAAGAATTGCCAAAAGATTTGTCTAACAAACTATTCACTTTTGGTTCAGTTGTGTTTGATGCACAAAAGCGGCAACTAGAAATTAATGCTGAAACGATAGATTTAACAGCAACCGAAACACGTTTGTTGCTCATTTTTGCCTCATCGCCTAACGAAACAATAGAAAGAAGTCGACTACAAAAAGAGATTTGGGAAGATGAAGGCGTTATTGTAGGTCGTAGTTTAGACATGTTCATCTCAAAACTCAGAAAAAAACTGGAGCTTGACCCGAAAATTAATATTGTAGTTATTCGTGGAAAAGGGTATAAGCTTGAGGTTAATGTTTAAAGATTTGTGGGTGTGTAATTGAATTTTGGGCTAACGGGAAGCAAACCGCAGTTATGTGTTTGCTTCTTATCTTTCTCCACAAACTTATTCTGCAAACTTCTTCATTTTCTATTTAGTTTCGTTTCGGTCTTTTCGGCTTGTGAATAATCTCAAAGCAAAGTATATCACGGCGAAAATTAGTGTGATTATGGCATAATCTTTTAAGTCGTAATTTGATATTCCTTTCAAATCTGGATTTAGACTTCTATTTACTAAAAGCAAAACCACGATAATTGTCAATCCTAACCAAATGTAGAGAATCAATTTTTCAATAAAGCTTATTAATTTTTCCATTTTTTTTGCTTTACAGATTTACGTTCTGGAACTGAAAAATAACTCGTTTATATGTTTGACAAAATCATACATAGCTACCCAAATTTGGGTGTATATGTCTAACAAGTATCAGATTTATTCTTTTTCAAAAATATAAAAAAAAGTGTACAAATAAAACAATCAATCTACTAAAAATCATTATTTTCGATAAACCAAAACCTAACTAATGAAAAAAATACTTTTTCTGTTTTTATTTATGAGTTCCATTTCTTTTGGACAATCTAAATTCACGGTTTACTTTGATACGGATTCTGATCAATTAAAACTTTCTGAATTAAACAGATTAGATAATTTTTTAAAGAACAAAGATTTAAAATTCTATAAACTTATTGGGTATTGCGATTATCGTGCAACCAATGGTTATAACGATACTTTGGCGTTCAATAGAGCTAAATTTGTATTGCATATTATTGAAAAAGTTACCAACCAAAAGCAAATCGAAATCGAAAGTAAAGGAGAAAATTTCGAACAAAATTCCGATTTGAAATTAAATCGAAAAGTAGAAATTTTCTATGAAGAATTGGTAATAGAAAAAACACTTCCAAAAGACGATAAAAAGGATTTATCTCAACAAGTTTCAACAGCAAAAGTAGGCGATAAGTTGGTTTTGAAAAATTTACATTTCTACAATCGTTCTGGGATTTTTGTTCCTGAATCGCGACCTATTTTAGAAGAATTACTAAAAATCATGTTGGCTAATCCTAATTTAAAAATCGAAATCCAAGGTCATATTTGTTGTCAAAAAGGAACGGATGTTGAAGATACAGCCAAAGTTAGAGCTTTAGCGGTTTATAATTATTTGATTAACAACGGAATTAATAAAAACCGATTGAGCTACAAAAGTTTTGGAAGTTCAAAACCCATTCACATTATTCCCGAAAATAACGAAGATGAACGAAATGAAAACCGAAGAGTAGAAATTCAAATTGTTGCCAATTAAGGTGTAAAATGATTTAATTTTAAGTATTTGTAAATGAATTTGTTATATAAATTGAAAAAGTTCTTTTTGATAATAAGTTTTTTTAATACGTTTTATTTTTTATATTCGTTACATTAAAATACCCCAAATGAAATACGTATTACTGCTGTTTGGATTCTTACTTTCAGCACAAGAAAAGGCGAGTTTTTATTTTGATTTTGATCAAGATACGTTTAATCCAAAGCAAAACGAATTGTTTATGACTTGGTTGAACAAAGACGAAAACCGCGAAATTCAAGTAATAAACGGGTATTGCGATTGGTACGGAACCTTTGATTATAATGATACTCTAGCTTATAAAAGAATTCATACGGTTCATGAGCAATTAAAAACAAAGGTAAATTCTTCCATTTTCTTTAATCAAGATTTAAAAATAAAAGGTTTTGGAGAGCGAGTTCAAACCAGAAAAGAAAGACGCTATAATAGAAGAGTTGACGTTTTTTATAAAATCATTCCCAACAAAGTAGTGGTAAAAGAAGTGGTTTATGATGATCCAGTTGTTTACACAGGACAAGTCATAAATAAAGAACCAGAAGTAATTGAAAAGAAAGAAATAATTCAAGTTCCTGATACAGACGATTTAATTGACCCTGTTGGACTTTACAAAAATCCGTATGCAACGGCAAAAGTGGGAGATAAGTTGGTCATGAATAATTTGTATTTCTATGATCGTTCTGGTATTTTCGTTCCCGAATCATTGCCTGTAATGGAAGAATTATTAGAATTCATGATTACGCATCCAAAAGTAAAAATTGAAATTCAAGGTCATATTTGTTGTCAGTTAGGCGAAGACCTAGAAGATATTGCATTAGTTAGAGCCATTGCGGTTCATAACTTTTTAGTGGCTAATGATATTGACGATAGTAGATTGTTATACAAAAGTTTTGGAAGCACACAGCCTATCCATAAAATTCCTGAAAAAAACGAAAAGGAACGAAATGAAAATCGTCGTGTAGAAATTCTTATCTTAGAGAATTAATTTTTGGCATAGTTTTTCGTCCTTAATCATTTAAAATTTACACTTCATGAAATTTCTATATTCCGTTATATTGTTCGTTCTGTTTCAACTAACCTTTGCTCAGGAACAAGTTGTCTTTTATTTCGACAATAATAAGTTCGAATTAAACAAAGTAGAAGCAACTAAGCTTCAAAAATGGATTTCAGAAAATACAACGTCTAAAATTTTATCTATTACAGGTTCAACTGATGAAGTAGGAAGTACAGGTTTTAACGATACTTTATCTCAAAAGCGAGTAAGTCATGTTTTCAACCAAATTAAAGGAAAGGTAAACATTAGACCCGATTTTAAAAGTATTTCTCTTGGCGAAAAAGGAGCAACTTCTACAAGCAAAGCCGAAAACAGAAAAGCCATCATTCACTATTTATTGGAAAAAGATTTAGATAAGGAAGATGAAGTGTTGGGAATCAAAGAAGTTGAGCCAGAAGTAGTTATTCCAGATGATGCGCCGTTAGCTGAAAAAGTAAAGTTGGCAAAAGTGGGGACGAAAATTACGTTGAAAAACATCAATTTCTATCAAAACACCTTTGCAACCATGCCAGAATCGCAAGGAACGTTGTATGATTTGTTGTTTGTGATGCAAAATAATCCTGAGTTGATTATCGAAATTCAAGGTCATATTTGTTGTATTGATAAAGATTATCGAAATTTGTCTACCGATAGAGCAAAACAAATTAAGCGTTTTCTCGTTTATAATGGAATTGAGGATTATCGTGTTAAAACGAAAGGTTTTGGAGTTTCGCAACCCATACATCCTATTCCTGAAGCAACGCCTGAACAAGCGGCAGCAAATCGCAGGGTAGAAATTGAAATTTTAAGTAAAAAATAATGAAAAATATAATTAGCTTATTTTTGATAGTAGTAACAGCTTCGTTAGTGGGTTGTAATGATAAATGCGATGAAGGAAATCAAGCAACACCAGCTTCTTTTTTTGTTGAAATTATAGATGAAACTACTGGCGAAAATGTTTTTGAAAACGAAACGTATACTGCCCAACAGATAATCATTCAAGATTTAGAAGAAGCTTCAATTCCGTATGAGTTTATTGAAAATTTGAATTTAATCCAGATATTTCCTCCAGTTTTAAATGCAACAGGAAATTCGTTTGTTATCAAATTAAACAATGAAACAACATTACAAATGGATGAGATTGATGTCAATTATGATGTTTCATCTATTGTTGAAGAATGTTTCACCACATTTAAAATTGAAAATATTTTGTTTCCAAACAACGATTCTGAAATCGTTGAAGCCGTTTTTGTGGTTAAAATTTAAAGGTTTTTAATTAGGAAATTTTCTAATTGTTAAATTTCTGAATTCTAAATTAAAAAACTATCTTTGCGCCACAACAACAACACACTACATTCATGAGTTCTGATACGAGCAAACGCTACAATTTAAGAGGAGTTTCGGCTTCTAAAGAAGATGTGCACCAAGCTATCAAAAACATCGACAAAGGCTTATTTCCACAAGCATTTTGTAAAATCATCCCAGATTATTTAACAAACGACGACCAATATTGCATCATTATGCATGCTGATGGAGCAGGAACAAAATCTTCCTTAGCCTATATGTATTGGAAAGAAACAGGCGATATTTCGGTTTGGAAAGGAATTGCTCAAGATGCCCTAATCATGAATATTGATGATTTATTATGTGTTGGAGCAACCGATAATATTTTACTTTCATCCACTATCGGAAGAAATAAAAATCTAATTCCAGGTGAAGTTATTTCAGCCATCATCAACGGAACAGAAGAATTGATTTCAGAATTGAAAAATCACGGAGTTACCATTCATTCTACTGGTGGAGAAACTGCTGATGTGGGCGATTTAGTTCGTACAATCATCGTAGATTCAACCGTAACAGCTCGCATGAAACGTGCTGATGTAATTGATAACGCCAATATTCAAACAGGTGATGTAATTGTAGGATTGGCTTCTTTCGGTCAAGCTACTTACGAAAAAGAGTATAATGGCGGAATGGGAAGCAACGGCTTAACTTCTGCTCGTCATGATGTTTTTGCGAAATATTTGGCTGAGAAATATCCAGAAAGTTTTGATGCTTCTGTTCCAAATGAATTAGTATATTCAGGTCAAACCAAATTGACAGATGCAGTTGAAAATAGTCCAATTGACGCTGGTAAATTAGTGCTTTCTCCAACGAGAACGTATGCGCCAGTTATCAAAAAGATTTTATCAAGATATAATTCAAATCAAATTCACGGAATGGTTCATTGTTCTGGAGGTGCGCAAACAAAAGTGCTTCACTTTGTAGAAAACGTTCACGTGATTAAAGATAATTTATTTCCAGTGCCACCATTATTTAAACTGATTCAAGAAAATTCTAAAACGGATTGGAAAGAAATGTATCAAGTATTCAATTGTGGTCACCGCATGGAAATTTACGTTCCAGCCGAAGTAGCACAAGATATCATTGATATTTCAAAATCATTCAACATCGACGCACAAATCGTAGGAAGAGTAGAGAAATCAGATAGTAAGAAATTAACAATTACATCCGAATATGGAAAATTTGAATATTAATCTGTAGAGACAAGTCATGACTTGTCTTTCTGTTTTTAATGAAATTAAAATTTACAACACAACAACAATAAAATGCAACACAACGTATTAATTTTAGATTTCGGATCGCAATACACCCAATTAATTGCCCGAAGAGTAAGAGAATTAAATATTTTCTGCGAGATTTTTCCATTCGATAAAATTCCAGCAGATTTATCATCATACAAAGCGGTAATCTTAGGTGGAAGTCCTTGTTCAGTTCGTTCTGAAGAAGCCCTTCATCCTGATTTATCTCAAATTAGAGGAAAAATGCCATTATTGGCCGTTTGTTACGGAGCACAATATTTAGCCCATTTTTCAGGTGGAGAAGTTGCCGCTTCAAATACAAGAGAATACGGAAGAGCGAATCTTTCTTACATCAAAGAAAATGAAGTGTTTTTAGAAGGTGTTTCTGAAAATAGCCAAGTTTGGATGTCGCATTCGGATTCAATCAAACAATTGCCAACAAACGGAGTTAAGATTGCCAGCACAAAAGACGTAGAAAACGCAGCTTATAAAATTGAAGGTGAAACTACTTATGCGATTCAATTTCATCCAGAAGTATACCATTCAACAGATGGAAAACAAATGTTGGAGAACTTCTTAGTGAAAATTGCTCAAGTACCTCAAAATTTCACACCAAACGCTTTCGTAGAGGAAGTAGTTGCTGAAATGAAAGCTAAAATCGGAAACGATAAAGTAGTTTTAGGACTTTCGGGTGGAGTAGATTCAACTGTAGCAGCGGTTTTGTTGAACAAAGCAATTGGAGAAAACTTATATTGTATTTTCGTAAACAACGGATTGTTACGTAAAAATGAGTTCCAAAATGTATTAGACCAATACAAAGGAATGGGCTTAAATGTAAAAGGAGTTGATGCTTCGGCACGCTTTTTGGATGCGTTAGCTGGGTTAGATGATCCAGAAGCAAAACGTAAAGCCATTGGAAAAGCATTTATTGAAGTTTTTGATGATGAAGCACACCAATTAACCGATGTAAAATGGTTAGGTCAAGGTACAATTTATCCTGATGTCATTGAATCAGTTTCAGCAACGGGCGGACCTTCGGCAACGATTAAATCGCATCATAATGTAGGTGGATTACCTGATTTTATGAAATTGCAAGTTGTGGAACCTTTACGAATGTTATTCAAAGATGAAGTTCGTAGAGTAGGAAGAAGTTTAAGAATCGACGAAGAATTATTAGGTCGTCATCCGTTTCCTGGACCAGGATTAGCGATTCGTATTTTAGGTGATATTACACCAGAAAAAGTAGCTATTTTACAAGAAGTAGATGCGGTTTTCATCAACGGTTTAAAAGAGCACGGATTATACGATAAAGTTTGGCAAGCAGGAGCGATTTTATTGCCAGTAAACAGTGTAGGAGTAATGGGCGATGAGCGTACATACGAAAAAGTGGTTGCTTTACGCGCAGTAGAATCTACAGACGGAATGACAGCAGATTGGGTACATTTACCGTATGAGTTTTTAATGAAAATTTCTAATGAAATTATAAATAACGTTAGAGGTGTAAACCGAGTGGTGTATGACATCAGTTCGAAACCGCCTGCAACGATAGAATGGGAATAAAATAAATTTTTCAAATTCAACATATAAATTTCAATAGCAATTATTTTTATTCTATTTTTACGATATAAATTGCTATTGAAATTTTTGTTTAGTATTGTTTTTAAATTAAGATTATGATAAAAAGAGTTGTTTTTCTTTTCAGTTTGATTTTTCTTTTCGCGTTACCAATTCAATCTCAGATTAAGCATGTGGTAGCCAAAGGAGAAACCGTTTTTCAAATCGCAAAAAAATACGAGGTTACGCCTTTTGATATTTACCGATTAAATCCAGATGCGAAAAATGGTGTTCAAGAAAACACTACTTTATTAATTCCAAAAGCAACTTCTGGAAAAACAGTTCTTCATGTGGTTGGAGAAAAAGAAACGCTTTTCGGAATCGCAAAAAAATACAATATTTCAGTTGCTGATTTGGAAATTTGGAACAAAGCTACACTTCAAAATGGTTTGAAAAAAGGACAAGAAATTTTTGTTTCAAAACCTTCTGCTGCTGATTTAAAATCAGTACCAACGCCTTTTGTAACAAAGCCTAAAGCGGTTTCAAATGCAACAACTCACTTAGTAGAAGCTAAAGAAACAAAATACGGTATTGCTTCTAGATATGGACTAACGGTTACCGAATTAGAACAACTAAATCCTCAAATTGTTGGCGGTTTAAATATCGGGCAAACCTTAATTTTAAAGCCTGGAGTTCAACTTAAAAAACCTTCGAATGTAACGTTGGTTGAATATGAAGTGCAACCTAAAGAAACGCTTTATAGTTTGTCTAAAAAATTTGATATTGCGCAAGGCGATTTAATCACGCTAAATCCAGATTTGCAAGATGGATTAAAAATCGGAATGCTTTTAAAAGTGCCTTCAAATGGTACTGTGATTGCGAAAGCTAAAGATTCGGTTTTAGTAGCTAAAAACAAAGTAAATTTATTAGCTACGGTTGATAAATCGAAGCAAAAAAACTTAGTCTTGTTATTGCCGTTTAACATCAATAAAATAGAAACAGATTCGGTTAAAACCAAAACAGAGCAATTAAAAACCAACAAATTCTTAAATCTTACGCTTGATTTTTATGCAGGAGCTCAAATGGCAATTGATTCAGCTAAAGTATTAGGTTTGCCTGTAAATGTTAAGGTTTATGATGTGGAAAGTACTAAATATTCTTCTAACGTAGCTTCTATCATTTCAAAAAATAATTTTGAAAATGTAGACGCGGTTGTTGGACCTTTCCAAAATTCAGTAGTGGAAACAACGGCACAATTACTTACAAAATATAATACGCCTGTAATTTCGCCACTTTCAAAAGAGCGTGGATTACCGTTGTCAAATTTATATTATACAGTTCCTTCTGAAGATCTTTTACGTGCTTCGATGTTTGATTATTTCAAATCGAAAAATGGAAATGTGGTTGCGATTATTAGTGCTAAAAAAACGACTTCGAAAGATTTTATAACAGCGAATCATCCAGAAGTAAAACATGCTTTATTTAATGATAAAGGCGCTTTAGATGTGGCGCTTTTAAAAACTCAATTGGTTAAAGGACAAAAGAATTTTGTGCTTATGGAAATCGAAAAAGCAAGTACAATTATTAGTATTACCAATATTTTAAAAGGATTGCAAAAAGAATACGATATTCAATTAGCTGTTTTCGAATTGTATGATGCGTTGAATTTTGAGGAAATTCCAATGAAGAATTTAACCGATTTAAAAATGCTATTCCCATCGGCAACTAAAGTAGCTGAAACGCCGGAAGAAAAAATTTTTGAAAAACAATTCAAAAAAATCAACAATATTTATCCAAATGCTGCAGCTAAAAAAGGTTTCGATGTAACGTTTGATGCCATGTTACGCATTTGCCAACCTGAAGGATTTGTACAATCAGCAGCAACAACCAAAACAGAATACATTGAAAACGCATTTGATTACAATTCTAGTAATGGATTAATATCTAATAATGCAACGTATTTATTGTATTACGACAGCGATTTAACGATTAAACAAGCACAATAATGGCAACTTCAAAAGTGACTTATTTAGGTGATTTACGCACCTCTTCTATACATTTACAATCGGGTTCTGAAATTATTTCGGATGCACCGCTTGACAACAACGGAAAAGGAGAAGCTTTTTCTCCAACCGATACTGTTGCTAATGGATTAGCTAGTTGTATGTTTACCGTTATGGGAATCAAAGCACGTGATTTAGACGTAGATTTTTCAGGTTCCACCGCAGAAGTAACCAAAATCATGGGAACCGAACCAAGAAGAATTACAGAAATTCACGTAACTTTCCATTTCTCTATAAATCCCGACGAAAAAACAAAAACCATCTTAGAAAGAACAGCAATGACTTGCCCTGTTTTCTATAGCTTAAATCCAGATATTAAAAAGGAGATTGTTTTTAATTGGAAGTAATTAAATAGAATTTTATCCACAATCTTGTCATTCCGTAGGAATCTCTTATAATTCAAAATTAAATCCAATGAAGTTTTTAATTATTTCGCTTTTTTTCTTACTCTTTTCATGTAGAAATGAAGAAAATAAATTAGAAAACATGAATTCAAAGAGTGAAATCATTGTTACAAAAAGCCAAATTCAAGTATTCAAAAGAGATACTTTAATTAACGATAATCAAAAATATATTGTCAAACACTTTAGGGATGACAATTTAGATTTTTCTTTATTGATTTTGAATGAAAAATTCGACACTATTTACAAACATTTTGATTACATAGATGAGTATGAAATCTTAGATTTTAATGAAGATGGATTTAAAGATTTGAGATTAGATTACATAACTAATACTCCTGATGTTATTGATATAGTGCTTTTTGATTCATATTCAAAAAGATTTGAAATAGTTAAAGATTTAGGATATTATCCAAGTCCATTCAAAATAAAGAATTCAAATTATTATTACTCATATCATAGAGCTGGATGCGCAGATTTAAATTGGGAAAGCGATTTGTTTTACATTAAGGATTACAGATGTATTAAAATTGGAAATATATCTGGAAGAGGCTGTGGTTATGAAAAAAGGAATGGAATTTTTATAAATAAAATTGTAGATAAAAAGGCAGTCGAAATCAATTGGATAAAACGTGATTCAGGTTATTACGATGATAAATGGGAATTCATTGAAAATTATTGGACTAAAAATCATTTGAAATTCACGAAGTAATGACCAACCAAGAACTCCTCGTAAAACTTGCTCACACCAAAATGCCATTTGGCAAATACGAAGGCTATTACTTAATTGACCTTCCGGAGTATTATGTGGTTTGGTATGCCAATAAAGGTTTTCCAAAAGGACAATTAGGCGAACAATTAAAATTGGTCCACGAACTCAAGCTAAACGGCTTAGAAGAACTCGTTCGAAACATCCGCAGAAACTTTCCAAAACAAAAATAAATTGTTTACAATTTAATTACAAAATTGATACATCGACTAATTGGCACATTGACTAATTAGTGTTATCTTTGCACGATTTTATTACAGATAAAAGATATTTATCGCAACAACAACACAACAACAATACAATGAACCAAACTAAGTACATTTTTGTTACCGGAGGTGTGACTTCTTCTTTAGGAAAAGGAATTATCGCAGCTTCGTTAGCCAAATTATTGCAAGCCAGAGGATACCGAACGACCATTCAAAAGTTTGATCCATACATCAACGTGGATCCAGGAACATTAAATCCTTACGAACACGGAGAATGTTATGTAACAGACGATGGAGCAGAAACGGATTTAGATTTAGGTCACTACGAGCGTTTTTTAAATGTTCCTACTTCGCAAGCGAATAATGTAACTACAGGAAGAGTCTACCTTTCTGTTATTGAAAAAGAGCGTAGAGGAGAATTTTTAGGAAAAACGGTTCAAGTGGTGCCTCATATCACAAACGAAATCAAGGAACGCATGCAGTTACTTGGAAAATCGGGTGATTTTGATATTGTAATTACAGAGATTGGTGGAACTGTTGGAGATATTGAATCATTACCTTATATCGAGTCAGTACGTCAATTGATTTGGGAATTAGGTGAAAATAACGGAATCGTAATTCATTTAACGTTAGTGCCTTATTTGGCTGCTGCCGGAGAATTAAAAACGAAACCAACACAACATTCGGTGAAAACTTTAATGGAAAGCGGAATCAAAGCTGATATTTTAGTGTGTAGAACCGAACACGAAATTTCGCAAGATTTACGTCAAAAATTAGCGTTATTCTGTAATGTGAAAAAAGAAGCGGTAATTCAATCTATCGATGCGTCAACTATTTATGAAGTTCCAAATTTAATGTTGGAAGAAGGATTGGATAGAGTAGCGTTGAAAAAATTAGATTTACCAGAAAAAAATACACCAGATTTAAACAACTGGAACGAGTTCTTATTTAGATTGAAAAATCCGAAGCACGAAGTAAACATTGGTTTGGTTGGAAAATATGTAGAATTACAAGATTCTTACAAATCGATTTTAGAAGCGTTTATTCATGCTGGAGCGGCAAATGAGACAAAAGTAAATGTTATTTCTATTCATTCTGAGTATTTAGATGCCAATTCGGCAGAAAGTCAGTTGAAAGATTTAGATGGTATACTTGTTGCACCAGGTTTTGGCGGTCGTGGAATTGAAGGTAAAATCGACACGGTTCGTTATGCAAGAGAAAATAATATTCCGTTTTTCGGAATTTGTTTGGGAATGCAAATGGCTGTAATTGAATATTCTCGTAACGTTTTAGGTTATGCTGATGCGAATTCAACCGAAATGAATGAAAATACAACTCATCCAGTAATTAACTTAATGGAAGAGCAAAAAAATATTGAAAACAAAGGAGGAACTATGCGTTTGGGCGCATGGAAATGTAGCATAAAAGAAAATACGTTGGCACAAAAAATCTATGGTAAAACTGAGATTATGGAGCGCCACCGTCACCGTTACGAATTCAATGGTGCGTATTTAAACGAATTAGAAAAAGCAGGATTAGTAGCTTCTGGAGTAAACCCAGATACGAAGTTGGTAGAAATTGTTGAAATTCCAACACATCCTTTCTTTATCGGCGTTCAATACCATCCTGAATATAAAAGTACAGTCGCTAATCCACACCCACTTTTTGTGAGTTTTGTAGCTGCAGCTGTACAACATAAAACTAAATAAACTGTTCAATTAAGAACACTGAACACTAATAAGTAGATGGAAGAAAAAAAATTAGACCTTAATTCGATTATCGGATTTGTATTGATTTCTGGAATTTTGATTTGGATGTTATATTCAAATGCTCCAACACCAGAAGAACAAAAGGAAAAAGAGAAAAAAGAGCAATTAGACAAACAAGCTAAAGAAGTTAAAACGGTAACTTCAACGGTTGCAGCAACGCCAGTAGCAGATTCTACTAAAAATGCAGCAGCGCAAGCACAATTAGGTTCGTTTGGATATTCTGCAACACTTCCATCAGCTACAGATGCTGTTACTGAAATCAAAAATGAAGTTTTATCACTTAAAATTTCTAATAAAGGAGGTTATATTACAGAAGCAACTGTTTTAGGATTTGATCAATTTGAGAAAAATTCAAAAAAAGCGGTTCAAATCATCAAAGATAAAAATGCTTCTTTAGACATTGCTTTAAATACAACTGATAACAGAACATTGCATACAAAAGACATGTATTTTGAACCTAAGTTAACTACTGAAGGTAAAAATCAAGTCTTAACGTTACAATTAAAAGCAGGTCCAGATCAGTTTTTAGAATATCGTTATGTATTAAAGCCTAACGAATATATGTTAGATTTTGCTATCCGTTCTCAAGGGTTAGAAAAAGTAGTGAATACTTCTAAACCGTTAGATTTAGAATGGCAATTAAAATCATACAGAAACGAGAACAGTGTTTCTTATGAAAATCGTTATACTGAGCTAGTATTTGAATATGAAGACGGAAAAGACGATTATTTAAATGCAGCAAAAGATTCTGAAGACGAAGCAAATGATGTTTCTTACATCGCTTTTAAACAGCATTTATTTACTTCAATTTTATTAACGGATACGAAATTTAAAACAGCTAAGTTCAAATCAGATAATTTAGTTGACGACGAAGAAATTGATACTGTTTTTACTAAAAATTTCACGGCTCAAGTTCCTTTAGAATTTAAAAATGGCGCTTTAAACTATAATATGAATTGGTATTATGGTCCAGCGAAATACGAAATTTTAAATGACTATGATAAAAATTTAGACGAAATCTTACCGTTAGGTTGGGGAATTTTCGGATGGATTAACCGTTACATTTTTATTCCAGTTTTCGGATTTATTTCTGCATTAGGAATTGGTTACGGAATTGCGATTGTTTTATTTACGATTTTAGTTCGTATTGTAATGTCGCCAGTAACCTATAAATCATATTTGTCTCAAGCAAAAATGAAGGTATTACGTCCTGAAATTGCAGAATTGAATGAAAAATTCAAAGACAATCCAATGAAGAAACAACAAGAAACTATGAAGTTGTATTCTAAAGCCGGTGTAAATCCTATGGCAGGATGTTTACCAGCCTTGATGCAAATGCCTATTTTCTATGCGTTGTTCCAGTTCTTCCCGTCGATGTTCGATTTAAGACAAAAATCATTCTTATGGGCTGACGATTTATCTTCATTTGATGCTGTACTTCAATTGCCTTTCCATATTCCATTTTATGGAAGTCACGTGAGTTTATTCCCAATCTTAGCTTCTATCGCTATTTTCTTCTACATGAAAATGACAACAGGAGATCAAGCTATGAGCACGCCACCACAAGAAGGTATGCCAGATATGGGTAAAATCATGAAAATCATGATTTATATTTCGCCTGTAATGATGTTATTCTTCTTTAACAATTATGCATCAGGATTGAGTTTGTATTACTTCATCTCTAACTTAATTACGATTGGAATTATGTTGGTTATTAAGAATTACATCGTGAAAGAAGATAAAATTCACGCTCAAATTCAAGAGAATAAAACTAAAGAGAAAAAGGAAAGTAAATTCCAGAAAAAAATGCGCGAAATGATGGAGCAAGCAGAAGCTCAAAAAGCCGCACAAAAGAAAAAATAAGTTTTACATTTATACAAACCCTGTCTGCACTGACAGGGTTTCTTTTTTATACTAATAATGAAAATAGCAATTATCGGATTTGGTAATATGGGACAAACCTATGCCAATAGTTTTATGAGTTCTGGATTTGTAGGAGCTTCAGATATTTTAATTTTGAACAAAGTAGCAGTTGAAGAAAAGAATAGTTTCGGAATTGATACAACAAATTTTTATACAGAACCCAATTCCCAAATCTTCGAATCGGATATTTTAATTTTAGCGGTTAAACCACAAGATTTTAAGCAATTAGCATCTGAAATAAAAGGTTTCTTAAATCCAGAACACGTTATTTTATCAGTAATGGCTGGAATTTCAATTGAAGCCATGCAAAAGGCATTAAGCGTTGCTAAAATTGTTCGTTCAATGCCAAACATCCCAACTCAAATAGGCGAGGGAATGACTGTTTTTTGTGCTTCAAATGCTGTAGATAGAAAAGAGCTTTTCATCGTTCAAAATTTAATCAATACAACAGGAAAATCCATTTACATTGAAAAAGAAGAAATGTTAAATGCAGCTACAGCGGTTTCAGGAAGTGGTCCTGCTTATGTATTTTATTTCATGCAAGCTATGATTGAATCGGCTGTAAAATTAGGTTTTTCGTCGTCTGAAGCTGAGTTTTTGGTGAGTCAAACTTTTTCTGGTTCTGTTCAATTGCAAAATAGAAGCAAATTATCAAACGAAGCTTGGATTCAACGTGTCGCTTCGAAAGGAGGAACTACTGAAGCAGCTTTGTCTATTTTTAATCAAAAAGAACTTAAAGAAATTGTAGTAAAAGGAATAGAATCCGCGAATGCAAGAGCTATAGAATTAGGGTCATAAAAAAAACGCTTTCCGTTGGAAAGCGTTTTTTGTTCATAGCAATTTTATTTATAGAAACGAATTAATTTAAGTTTGGTAAAATTACGTTGTCAATAACGTGAATTACACCATTGGCAGCTTGAACATCAACTGCAACAATATTAGTTTGTCTTCCAGCTTCATCTGTAATTGTTGTACCATTAACAGTAAAGGTTCCTGTTTCGAAAGTTGTTATAGGTCCAGATGGAATCCCAGTTGATAATACATTAGCACCAGCAACAACATGGTAGGTTAAAACAGAAGTTAATTGACCAGAAGTTAGACTTCCAAGAGTACCAGGATTTTGAGTTTCAAATCTTGAAAAAGCTGCATTTGATGGGGCAAAAACGGTAAAAGGTGAATTTGTATTTCCTGAAAGTATTCCCACAAAATCAGGTTGACCAGGACTTGTAAGTGCTCCAACCAAGTTGCTAAAGTTTGGATTTGCTAAAGCATGTGTTACGATTGTTGGTAATCCAATAACTGCGTCTACAACGTGTACTACGCCATTCGAAGCTCCAATATCTGCAATAACAACACTTGAAACCCCATTAAGTCTAACACCTGAGGAAGTATTAATGTACATACTAAGTGTGTTAGTAGATGAAGCACTACCTTTGCCTAAAGTTTTAACGTAACCTGTTGAAAGATTTCCGGATAATGTTGCACCAACAACAACATGATTTAATAAAACTTCTCTCAGGGCATCCACAGGAACATCATCAAGAGATGAAAAATTGTTCTCTTCTAAAAAGGTATTGAACGCTGCATTTGTAGGGGCAAAAACGGTGTAGGAACCATTTTGATCTAGAACATCAATTAAATTAGTTCTTTCTAAAGCACTAACTAAAGTTGAGAAATCTGAATTCCCTTTTGCTACATCAGCGATTGTTCTTATTCCTGAACCTGTTGAATCATCATCTGAACATGAAAACATTATCGCAGAACTTACTACTAATAACGTTAATTTGATTAATTTTGCATAGTTTTTCATAGTGTTTTATTTTTTGTTTAACCAAAATTAAAAAAGATTAAACAAATAAAAAACTATTTTGCTGCATTATGTAGTAAATTTAACTCATATTTATTTTTTGTTTAATCAGTATTTGGTCTAATATTTGATTTTTCAATATTTGAGTATGTGATTACTAATTAATAAATTAAACAACATTTAATATAATGAGACAAATTTTTGTACTTTTTTTAATTTTTATTTCAATTTTAGGCTTTAGTCAAGATAAAATCAATCAATTAGACGATAAAGGGAACCGTCATGGTTTATGGAGAGGAACACATAAAGAATCTAATAGGATTCGTTATGAGGGTACTTTTAGTCATGGTAAAGAAACAGGTATTTTTAAATATTTTGATGATACAAAAGCTGGAACTGTAATTGCAACGAGAGATTTTTCTAAAGGTGATGGATCTTGTTATGCTAATTTTTATGATCAAAAAGGGAATAAAGTTAGTGAAGGAAAATTAGTTGACAAACTTCCTGAAGGGGAATGGAAATATTATCATTTCGAATCAAAACAATTAATGTCGCAAGAATTTTATAAAAGTGGTAAATTAGAAGGAATTCGAAAAGTATTCTACAAAGACGGAACAGTTGCTGAAGAAACTAATTATAAAACCGGAATCAAAATTGGTAAATCAAAGACATATTCTGAAAAAGGACAATTATTAGAGTCTCTTACATACAAAAATGGACAATATGAAGGTGTTGCTTCTTATTACGATGGAATGGGAAATAAAATGTATGAAGGAAATTACGTAAACGGAAAACGTGTAGGAACTTGGAAGTTTTTTGAAAAAAACAAAGTTATAAAGGAAGTAAAAGCAGCTAAATTCGGGCAGGAATTAATAAAATACGAGCAAAGAAATGCCAAAGAAGCATCTAAAACACTCGAACAATTAAAACAAGAAAAAGGAGGACAAGAATAAATGAAAAGAGTTGTAGTAGGACTTTCGGGTGGAGTAGACTCGAGTGTTGCCGCTTATTTATTAAAAGAACAAGGATATGAGGTTATTGGACTATTCATGAAGAATTGGCATGATGATTCTGTAACTATTTCCAATGAATGTCCGTGGTTAGAAGATAGTAATGATGCTTTGTTAGTAGCTGAAAAATTAGGAATTCCTTTTCAAACCGTTGATTTATCCGAACAATATAAAGAGAAAATCGTTGACTATATGTTTAACGAATACGAAAAAGGAAGAACTCCAAATCCTGATGTATTGTGCAACAGAGAAATCAAGTTTGATGTTTTTATGAAAATTGCGATGTCATTAGGTGCTGATTATGTAGCAACCGGACATTATTGTCGTAAAGGAACCATTGAAAAAGACGGAAAAGAAATTTACCAATTATTAGCTGGTAAAGATGGCAATAAAGATCAATCGTATTTTCTTTGTCAGTTATCGCAGGAGCAACTTTCGAAAGCGTTATTTCCAATTGGCGAGTTAACCAAACCAGAAGTTCGTGAAATTGCTTCTAAATTAGATTTAATTACCGCCGAAAAGAAAGATTCGCAAGGACTTTGTTTCATTGGAAAAGTGCGCTTACCTGAATTTTTACAACAAAAATTACAACCAAAAGAAGGTGTAATTATTGAAATTCCAGAGGAAGCTGAAATATATCATCAAGAAAAACCACAATTCAATTCTGAAGAAGAAGCTTTTGTTTTTGAAGCTAGACGAATTGATTATCTAAAAGTGCCCGGAAAAGTTATGGGCAAGCATCAAGGCGCTCATTATTTTACAAAAGGACAACGTAAAGGACTAAATGTTGGTGGAACCAAAGAACCTCTTTTTATTATTGAAACCGATGTAGAAAAGAATATTGTATACACGGGTCAAGGCAATCAACATCCTGGATTATTCAAAAAAGCATTATTTATTGCAAATGATGAAGTGCACTGGATAAGAGAAGATTTAGCTTTAAAAGAGGGTGAGAAAATGGAGGTAGTGGCAAGAATTCGTTACCGTCAACCTTTACAAAAAGCCACTTTGCATCAGTTTAAAGACGGGATGTATGTAGTGTTTGAAAATCCACAATCAGCTATTACTGAAGGACAGTTTGTAGCTTGGCATTCGAATGATGAAATTTTAGGAAGTGGTGTAATTGCATAATCTTTGGAAATCCGAACAAAAAAAGTAAATTGTAATAAAATAAATCATTTTTAAAATGAATAAAATTACCCAACTCTTCAATATAAAATATCCAATTATCCAAGGCGGAATGATTTGGAACAGTGGTTATAAACTGGCAAGTGCCGTAAGTAATGCTGGTGGTTTAGGATTAATTGGGGCAGGTTCAATGTATCCAGAAGTGTTAAGAGAACACATTCAAAAATGTAAAAAAGCCACTGATAAACCTTTTGGAGTAAACGTTCCAATGTTATATCCAAACATTGAAGAAATTATGCAAATTCTGAAAGAAGAAGGTGTTAAAATCGTTTTTACTTCGGCAGGAAATCCAAAAACTTGGACTCCGTTTTTAAAAGAAAATGGCATAACTGTTGTACATGTAGTAAGTAGCTCAAAATTCGCCTTAAAAGCACAAGAAGCTGGAGTTGATGCCGTAGTTGCAGAAGGTTTTGAAGCTGGTGGACACAACGGAAGAGAAGAAACTACAACGTTAACCTTAATTCCAATGGTGCGCGAGCAAATTTCGATTCCACTTATTGCAGCTGGAGGAATCGCAACAGGAAGAGGAATGTTAGCCGCTATGACTTTAGGTGCCGATGGCGTTCAAATGGGAAGTCGTTTTGCTGCTTCAACCGAAAGTTCTGCACATGATGAATTCAAAAGAACTATTGTGGAAACAGGAGAAGGTGATACGCAATTAACATTAAAAGAATTGGCTCCGGTTCGACTAATCAAAAATAAATTCTATAATGATGTTCAGGAATTATATGCTAAATGTCCATCAAAAGAAGATTTAGAAGCATTATTAGGAAAACGTAGAGCAAAAAGAGGTATGTTTGAAGGTGATTTAGTGGAAGGTGAATTAGAAATTGGCCAAATAGCCGGATTAATTCACGATATTTTGCCTGTTGAAACTATTGTTGATAATATCATTACCGAATTTAATACTGCTAAAAAAGAGGTTACTACCTTTGAATTTTAATATAACAACGAAATGAAGAGTTTAAAATACATGCTATTGTTCTTGTTTTTTGCATCGGTTACTACTTATGCTCAAAAATTTAATTTCAAAACTTCTGGATATATGGTAAGCCAGAAAGACAAAAAAGGAAATTGGAGCGATTGGTCGAAATTGCAAAAATCAGAGATGACTGTCCTTTTGGATATGGAAAGTCACCGAATTGTGGTGTATTCAGAAGTACTTCAGTTGTTTTCTATTATGAAATACGGTAATCAAGAAACTATTGGAGACGACGATGTGGTTAAATTCAATTGTGTGGATAACAACGGAGTAGAATGTGTTTTAGCTATTTACACAAGGAAAAAGCAAGGAAGCAGAAACCAATTGTATATTACGTACGAGGACATGATTATTGCTTACAATATGACGGTTCTTGAAGATAAACCTGCTAAGAAGAAATAAATTATAATCATAATTAAAATGACTTTTTATTGAATGCAATAGAAAGTCATTTTTTTATTTATTAACATTCCATTTACATCAAAAACGTACTTTTGTATAAAATAGTTTTAAAATGAAAAAAGCCTTAGCCTTATTCCTTGTTCTAGTTTCTTTTTCGGGAACTGCGCAAGATAAACCAAAATTAGTAGTAGGAATCGTCGTAGACCAAATGAAAATGGAATACTTATACCGTTTTTCAAGCGACTTTTCAGAAAATGGTTTTAAGCGATTAATGAATCAAGGCTACACGTTTCATAATATGCATTATAACTTTATGCCAACATATACGGCTCCTGGTCATGCTTCAGTTTATACAGGAACAACACCATCGGTTCACGGAATTGTAGGTAATGAATGGTTCAATAAAGCGACTGGAAAAGAAATGTATTGTACCGATGACGAAACGGTTTCAACTATTGGTGATGATTCTAAAAAAGAAGGAAAAATGTCGCCAAGAAACTTACAAAGTTCTACCATTACTGACGAATTGAAGTTGTCAACCAATTTTAAAGGGAAAGTAATCGGAATGAGTATTAAAGATAGAGGTGCAATTCTTCCTGCAGGACATTTTGCTGATTGGGCTTTTTGGTACAGTAAAACGGGAGCGTTTATATCAAGTACATACTACGGAGAAAAACTTCCAGATTGGGCAACGCAATTCAATGCTGAGAAAAATTATTTGAAATACGTAACCAAAGGTTGGGATTTACTAAAACCAAAAGAAACCTACAGCGAAAGTTTAACTGATAATAATCCATACGAAGGAAAATTGTATAAAAAAGCGCCGTTTATGCCATACAATTTACAAGATATGTATGATGCAAACGATGCTGGAATTTTACGTTCAACACCTTTTGGGAATAATTTATTAGCTGATTTTGCTAAAAAAGCCATTGAAAGCGAAAATTTAGGAAAAGACAATATTACCGATTTCTTAGCTGTAAGTTTTTCTTCAACGGATTATATCGGACACGTTTTAGGACCGCGTTCGATTGAATTACAAGACACGTATTTGCGTTTGGACGAAACGATTGCCGATTTCTTGACTTACTTAGATAAAACTGTCGGAAAAGGAAATTACTTGGTTTTCTTAACAGCAGATCACGCTGGAGCGGAAAACGTAACCTATTTGAAAGACAATAAATACAAAGTGGATAACATCAATTACAAAAATATTCAAAAAGAGTTAAAGGAATTTTCAGAAACTACTTTTGGAGAAAACTTAGTATTGGATTATTCAAATTACAACTTGTTTTTCGATAAAGCAAAATTAAAAGTAAAAGGCTTGAATTTACATGATGTAAAACAAACCTTCAAAGATTATTTGCACAAACAAGATTACATCAAGCGTGTTTACACTGAAGAAGAAATCACCAACGGAAATCCTAGTGATTTTTATTTAGACTTCATCACAAAAGGATACGATCCAACACAAAACGGAGAATTAGTCATGATTTTCAAACCAGGTTATGTAGAATATTCTTCAACGGGAACAACGCATGGTTCGCCTTATTCTTATGACACACACGTTCCGTTAATTTTCTTTGGTTGGAACATCAAAAAAGGACAAACTCACGATAGAAAAGAAATCACACAAATTGCACCAACGGTTACACAAATGCTGAAAATTACTATGCCAAATAGTTCAGATGGTAAGGTTTTGTTGGAGGTTTTAGGGAAATAAAATATTGGTTTTTATGAAAATAAATTTTTCAGATGATTTTGAGAATGAGATATTTAATAAAAGTTTGGATTTAAGCACAGACTATGCTGAAGTGTCTTTAGATTTGATTTTTGAAGATGGGTTATTGAAAGAATTACCAATAGTTAAAACACTTTTTACATTTTATAATATTACGTCATCAATTATTGCTCAACATAATGTGAAAAAAATATTAGTTTTTCTTCAAGAGTTTCATTCTCATAGAATTGAAGATGATAAAATTAAAAAGTTTAAAAAACAATTTAATAAAGATTTGAATTATCGAAATGAAGTTTTGGAAACTGTATTAATTTATATTGAAAGATTTACTGATGTAAAAAAGTCTAAAATTTTAGCAAATCTTTTTATTGCTTATATAAACGAAAATTTATCATGGAAAGACTTTCAAAAGATGACTTTTATTTTAAATACACTAAACCCATCAAGTTTTGATTTTATGGTTAAGTATTTTGAATCAAATTCATCCAAAAGTATGATCGAATTAGTTGAAGGTGAAGCGTTTCTATTGGCTTCTGGAATCGCTACGAAATTTGAAGATAGATTTAGTTTAACTAGAACCGGAATATCTATTTATGAGTTTGGTATTAAACCATTGAAAAAGAAATAAAATCAAAAAACCCGAATTAATAAATAATCCGGGCTTTTCTTTACTTAACAAAAAAACTAAATTTCAATCATTATTTGATTTTTCAAAATATCATCAAACGTTTCGCGTTCTCTGATTAAATGACCTTTTCCGTCTTTCCATAGTACTTCGGCAGGTTTTAGTCGTGAGTTGTAGTTAGAAGCCATTGAAAAGCAATAAGCGCCAGCGTTTCTAAAACATAAAATATCACCTTCATGAATTTCAGTAATTCTTCTATTGCTGGCAAAAGTGTCGGTTTCACAAATATAGCCTACCACAGAATAATAACGTTCTTTTCCTTTTGGATTGGATATATTTTCAATATGATGTTGCGCACCATATAACATCGGACGAATCAAATGATTGAATCCAGAATCAATTCCAGCAAAAACTGTTGAAGTAGTTTGTTTTACTACATTTACTTTCGCTAAAAAATAACCTGCTTCGCTTACCAAGAATTTTCCGGGCTCAAAAGCTAAAGTTAATGGGCGACCATATTCTTTTTCGAAAGCTAAAAAACGTTTCGTTAATTTTCTTCCAAATTCTTCCACATTGGTTTCAATATCACCTTTCTTGTATGGTACTTTGAAGCCGCTTCCAAAATCGATAAAATCTAATGCTGGAAAATTTTTAGCCGTTTCGAATAGGATTTCAGCTGCATATAAAAATACTTCCACATCTAAAATATCAGAACCCGTATGCATGTGAATTCCGTTGATGTGCATTTTCGTATTTTCAATAATTCTCAAAATATGTGGCAATTGATGAATCGAAATCCCAAATTTACTATCAATATGTCCCACCGAAATATTCGCATTTCCTCCCGCCATCACATGTGGATTAATTCGAATACAAACAGGAACATTAGGATGTTTCGTCCCAAATTGCTCTAAAATCGATAAATTATCAATGTTGATTTGAACACCTAAAGCCGCAACTTCTTCAATTTCTTCCATTGAAACACCATTTGGAGTATAGATAATGTTTTTTTGCTCAACACCTGCATGTAATCCCAATTGCACTTCTTGCAAAGAAACCGTATCCAATCCAGAACCTAAACTTTTTAAGTATTTCAAAACAGAAACATTCGATAAAGCTTTAACGGCATAATGCACCTTAAAACGTTCTACTTTGCTAAATGCATTTTGTAATCGATTGTATTGAAAGGCAATTTTTTCCGCATCATATACATATAACGGACTCCCAAATTCTGTTGCTAATTGTTGTAATACTTCTGGTTTCATTGTGATTTAATTTGGTGCAAAAGTAAATCAATAATTAAGCATTGCAATTTTTACAACAATTATTAACAAAAAATAACAAAATGTTTTATTTGTAACTTTTGTATGTTTTTAAAATTGCGATTTTTATAAGAGTATGTATATCAAATTCCCAAATTAAACGAAAAAAAGTTAGTCCATTAAAAATTACTTTGCTATTTTTGTGGCACTTTTTTAAACAAGATAAACGCATAACAATTATGAACATACACGAATATCAGGGTAAAGAAATCCTAGCTAGTTATGGAGTACGTGTTCAACGTGGTATTGTTGCAAACAATCCAGTTGAGGCGGTAGCTGCAGCAAAACAATTAACTACAGAAACAGGTACAAGTTGGTACGTAGTAAAAGCACAAATCCATGCTGGAGGTAGAGGAAAAGGTGGAGGAGTTAAGTTAGCTAAAAACTTAGACCAAGTAACTGAAATTTCTGAGCAAATCATCGGAATGCAGTTAATTACACCACAAACTCCACCAGAAGGAAAAACAGTTCACAAAGTATTAATTGCTGAAGACGTTTATTATCCTGGTGAAAGCGAAACTTCTGAATTCTATGTTTCTGTTTTGTTAAACAGAGCTACAGGTCGTAACATGATTATGTATTCTACTGAAGGTGGAATGGATATCGAAGAAGTGGCTGAGCATACTCCACACTTAATCTTTACTGAAGAAATTGATCCTTCTGTTGGATTACAAGGTTTCCAAGCTAGAAAAATTGCTTTTAATTTAGGTTTATCTGGCGAGGCTTTCAAAGAAATGGTGAAATTTATCGATGCTTTATACAAAGCGTATATCGGTTCTGATTCATCAATGTTTGAAATTAACCCAGTATTAAAAACATCTGATAACAAAATCTTAGCAGTTGATGCTAAAGTAAATATCGACGATAACGCTTTATTCAGACAACAAAAGTATGCTGAAATGAGAGACGTTAGAGAAGAAAATCCAATCGAAGTTGAAGCTAAAGAAGTAGGATTAAACTACGTAGACTTAGATGGAACTGTAGGTTGTATGGTAAACGGAGCTGGTTTAGCAATGGCTACTATGGATTTAATTAAGTATGCAGGTTTTGAACCAGCTAACTTCTTAGACGTAGGTGGAACTGCTGATGCAAAACGTGTTGAAACTGCTTTCCGTATTATCTTAAAAGATCCAAACGTAAAAGCTATTTTAATTAACATTTTTGGTGGAATCGTTCGTTGTGACCGTGTTGCTCAAGGTGTTGTAGATGCTTACAAAAACATGGGTGATGCTATTAAAGTGCCAATCATCGTTCGTTTACAAGGAACTAACGCAGAAATTGCTAAAGAATTAATCGATAATTCAGGTATGCCAATTTTATCTGCAGTTCAATTCCAAGAAGCAGCTGACCAAGTTAAAGCAGCTTTATCTTAATCGAATTTAAAATTCAATCATAAAAAAACTCTCAGATTTATCTGGGAGTTTTTTGTTTTTACCAGTTTAAATATTTTTAAAACATCAAAGGATTTCTTACATTAGCCATTCAATTTACAAACTATGATTTCAGAAGCGCAATTTCAAAAAGAATTAGAGTTAATTATTAGCAATGCTATTCGTGAAGATGTTGGAGATGGTGACCATAGTTCACTTGCATGTATTCCAGCTTCAGCGCAAGGAAAAGCGAAGCTCTTAGTTAAAGATGAAGGAATTATTGCAGGAGTAGAATTTGCCAAAATGATTTTCAACTATGTAGATAAAGACATGAAAGTGGAAACGTTTATCAATGATGGCGAAAGAGTAAAATATGGTGATATTGTTTTTCATGTTTCGGGTAGTTCACAATCGATTTTAAAAGCAGAACGTTTGGTTTTGAATTCGATGCAACGAATGAGCGCCATCGCAACTAAAACCAAAATGTTTGTTGATTTATTAGAAGGAACACAAACTAAAATTTTAGATACCAGAAAAACCACACCAGGAATTCGTGCCATCGAAAAATGGGCAGTTAAAATTGGTGGCGGAGAAAATCACCGTTTTGCGTTGTATGATATGATTATGTTGAAAGATAATCATAACGATTTTGCAGGAGGAATTCCGCAAGCGATTACTAAGACAAAGCAATATTTGATAGATAATAATAAAGATTTAAAAATCATTGTTGAAGCCAGAAATTTAGACGAAGTACAACAAATTTTAGATGCTGGCGGCGTTTACCGAATTTTATTAGATAATTTCGATTACGAAACGACTAAGAAAGCAGTAGCTATGATTGGAAATCAAAGTTTGACAGAATCTTCTGGAAATATCAATGAAAAAACCATTCGTCATTATGCGGAGTGTGGTGTGAATTATATTTCTTCGGGTGCTTTAACCCATTCGGTTTATAATTTGGATTTAAGTTTAAAAGCGATATAAATTATGTCGGAAGAAATAGAAAATAAACTCAATAAAATTCCTGTTGTAAAGCAATTGGTTGCAATTACCAAAGCCATAAAGTTAAAATCTTTAGAAGGCTTATCGCTTTATGATATTTTGGAACTTTATGTGTTGGGAATTTTCAAAGGCGCTTTTTCATACAGAGCGAGTGCTATTGCGTTTAGTTTCTTCATGGCGTTATTTCCGTTTGCTTTATTTATTTTGAATTTAATTCCGTTTATTCCATTAGAAAATTTCCAAGCCGATTTCTTAGAATTTGTAGAAGAAGGCGTTCCGCCTAATACTTACGATGCTATTGAGGCTATTTTGAAAGATATTATGGGAACCAGTCATCAAGGGTTGCTTTCGTCGGGTTTTATTTTGTCTATTTTATTGATGACCAATGGAATCAATGCTATTTTGGGTGGATTTGAAATGTCGGCTCATATTACAATTACAAGAGGTTTTTTTAGACAATACTTTGTTTCATTAGCCATTTCTTTAGTATTATCGATGATTTTATTGATAACAGTTGCTGCGATTGTGATTGCTGAGGTAATGATTCAAAAAATTAATATTCGAGGTTATGTTGCAGATGTTTCAGTTATTGAATGGAGTAGATACGGTTTCATCCTTTTAATGATTTTAATTACAACTTCCATATTATATAAGTTTGCTACAAAAGAAACTTCAAGTATGGCATTTATTAGTTCTGGAGCGGTTTTTACCACTATTTTAATCATTATTTCTTCTTATGTTTTTGGAATTTATGTAACTAAATTTGCAAAGTATAATGAGTTGTATGGTTCAATTGGTACACTTCTTGTATTAATGTTTTACATCTGGATTAATTGCATGGTTTTATTGTTAGGATTTGAACTAAATGCAACTATTTCAAAATTGAAAAGAAAAAATTTATATATTTAACAAAACTAAAAAAATCGAATTATGAGAAAACAAGTTATTACATTTTTAATGTTGATTGCAACTGTATTTACTGTTAATGCACAAAAAACTGTAGCAGGAGTTAAGGTAGATGCTAAAATGAATTTAGAAGGACAATCTTTAGTATTAAACGGAGCTGGAACTCGTGTTAAAATGTTCATGGACATGTATGTTGGAGCTTTGTACTTAGAAAAAAAGAGTTCAAACGCAGCTGAAGTGATGAATAGCAAAGAAGGAGCTGCTATTAAATTAAATATAGTGTCTGGTTTGATTACTTCTGAAAAAATGGTTTCGGCTATCAACGAAGGTTTTGAAAATGCAACAGGAAAGAAAACAGCGCCATTAAAAGCTAAAATTGACAAATTCAAAGGTTTCTTTAAAGAAGAAATTAAAAAAGGAGATGTTTTTATCATTATTAATGTGCCAAACGAAGGAGTTGTTGTTTACAAAAACGGAGTTAAAAAGGGTAGCATAGACGGACACGATTTCAAAAAAGCTTTATTCGGAATTTGGTTATGCGACAAACCAGCTGATAAAGACTTAAAAAACGAAATGTTAGGAAAATAATCTTAATCATAAAAATACAAACAGAAGCGTTCTCAATTGAGGACGCTTTTTTTGTAAACAAAACTTCCATCTTCGAGCTTCCAACTTCCATCTTTCAAACATCTTTTCTCTTTTTTCTTTTCACTATTCTCTTTTTCCAACTATATTTGTTCTATGCTGTATTTTATCGAAGTCGTTTTACCATTAGCTGTTTCTAAAACCTTTACTTATGAGGTTTCGGAAGCAGAATTTCACTACATTCAAATTGGAATGCGAGTCGCGGTTCCATTCGGTAAAACAAAGATTTATACCGCATTAGTTTTAGATAAGAACAACACATCACCTCAATTATACGAAGCCAAAGAAATTCATCAAATTTTAGATGAAAAACCTGTTGTGAATCTTCACCAAATCGAGCATTGGAAATGGATTGCTTCTTATTATATGTGTTCGCTTGGTGAAGTGTTTCGAAGTGCACTGCCTTCGGGATACATTTTGGAAAGCGAAACGATTATTTCAGCAAAAGAAAATGCGGAAATAGATTCGGATAATTTGAAGGATGATGAGTATCTAATTTTAGAAGCATTAAAAAGCCAATCTTCGATTACGGTTCAAGATGTGATTAAAATTTTAGGTAAGAAAACGGTTTTTCCAATTATCAATCGATTGTTGTCAAAAGGCGCTTTGGTTTTACAAGAAGAAATTTCGGAACAATACAAACCCAAGTTGGTTCGCTATATCAAATTGCACGAATCTTTTTTACAGCAAGAACAATTAGCTGAATTGTTAGAAGTTTTATCCAAAGCCAAAAAACAACGTGAATTGGTTCTACATTATTTCCAATTACAAGCTCGTGAAAAAGCACCAATTTCCGTGAAAAAACTAATTGAAACTTCTGGAAGTTCTGCCGCAATTGTAAAATCGTTGGTAGACAAAACGATTTTCGAAGAATATTACATTGCTCAAGATAGAGTTGCTTTCGATAAAGAAGACGATAGTCAATTCACGTTAAGTGAAGCACAACAACTAACTTTTGATAGTATTCAAGAAAATTTTAAAACCTTTGATGTGAATTTATTACACGGCGTTACAGCTTCAGGTAAAACCGAAATTTACATCAAAATTTTAGAGCAATATATTAAGGAAGGAAAGCAAGTGTTGTTTTTATTGCCAGAGATTGCATTAACCACACAATTAGTCCAAAGATTAACGGCTTATTTCGGAAATGAAGTTGCCGTTTTTCATTCAAAATATACGAATAACGAACGAATAGAAGTCTGGAATCAAGTCTTAGAAAATTCACCAAAAGCTAAAGTAGTAATTGGGGTTCGAAGTGCTTTGTTTCTTCCTTTTTCAAATTTAGGATGTATTATTGTGGATGAAGAACACGAGCAAACGTTCAAACAAAAAGATCCAGCACCAAGATATCATGCCCGAGATGCTGCCATAGTTTTAGCGAAGCAACATGGTGCAAAAGTAGTTTTAGGAAGTGCTACTCCGTCTTTGGAAACCTATTATAACGTACAAACCAATAAATACGGTTTAACCGAATTGAAAGTCCGTTATGGAAACGTTGTCTTGCCAGAAATTCAATTAGTCGATTTGAAAGATAAATATTTCAGAAAGAAAATGTCGGGACATTTTTCAGATGAATTATTGGAGGAAATTACCGAAACTTTATCAAAAGGTGAACAAGTCATTTTATTTCAAAATCGCAGAGGATTTTCGCCTTATGTGGAATGTATGACGTGTGGTCATGTGCCGCATTGTCCAAGTTGTGATGTGAGTTTGACGTATTACAAATTCAAAAACCAATTGCGTTGTCATTATTGTGGTCATTCGATTGCAAATCCTTCGCATTGTCATAGTTGTCAATCAGTTGATGTTACTTCGAAAGGTTTCGGCACCGAACAAATTGAAATGGAATTGAAGTCTCTTTTTCCAGAGAAAAATATCGGAAGAATGGATCAGGATACAACTCGAGGTAAATTTGGTTTCGAAAAAATTATCGATTCTTTCAAAAATAGAGAAATTGATGTTTTGGTAGGAACTCAAATGTTAGCCAAAGGTTTGGATTTTGACAATGTAACTTTAGTTGGAATTTTAAATGCCGATAATTTATTGAATCAACCAAACTTCAGAGCCTACGAAAGAGCGTATCAAATGATGATGCAAGTTTCGGGTAGGGCAGGTCGTTCAGAGAAAAAAGGAAAAGTAGTTATTCAGACGTATAATCCGTATCACAATACTATCCAACAAGTTTTGGGTAATGATTATATTGGAATGTATAAGGAACAAATTTACGAACGCCAGAATTTCAAATATCCGCCTTTCTTTAGATTAGTGAAACTTACTTTGAAACATCGTGATTTTGATAAACTGAAAGAAGGTTCTATGTGGATTTATAACGTGTTGTCTCAAAATTTAGATATGCCAGTTTTGGGTCCGGAAGAACCAGCTATAAATAGAATTCGAAATGAATACATTCGAACTATTATGGTTAAAATCCCTGTTCAGAAACATTTGGGCAATACCAAAAAAAATATTGCGAAAGTGCTCATGAGTTTTGAAGCAGTTCCGCAATATCGTTCTATTAAGGTAAAAGTTGATGTAGACGTGTATTAAGCGTTTTCGATTGCTTTTACAATTTCTTCTTTTTTATTTCGACTCAAAGGAATTTTAGTATTTCCAATTTCAGCAAACTTGCTGTTGAATTTTTCCACTCGGTCTAAATTGATAATATACGATTTGTGTACTCGAATGAATTTACCTTCTGGAAGTTCTTTTTCAAACCCTTTCATGGTTGATAATACTAAATGACTTTCGTCATCGGTAACCACTTTGATGTAATCACCATAGGCTTCAATCCATTTAATTTTAGAAACATATACTTTAAGTTTCTTTAAATTACTTTTTATTACAATACTATCGCCATGTTCTTCATGGTTTTCGTAGCGTAACGCGTGAAGTTCAGTGGCTTTTTTTACCGCTTTATTAAAACGTTCTTTGGAAATTGGTTTTTGAAGGAAATCAGTCGCTTCATAATCAAAAGCTTTCACTGCGTAGTCTGCTTTTGAAGTTATGAATATAATTTGTGGTTTAGTTTTTAGTCCGTCTAATAAGTCGAAACCGTTAATTAACGGCATCTCGATGTCTAAGAAGATTAAATCAATAGTGTTATTGTTGATACAATTCTTTGCCTCAAGAGCATTGGCAAAATCTCCTACTAAGTTTAATAATGTTGATTCGTTAACTAATTTGGTGATGGTAATTCTTTGAATAGCACTATCATCTACAACGATACAATTCAACTTCATGGGCATATATTTTTATAGTTTGTTAAAAGTAGAATAATTATTACAACTACACAAGTTTTTTTATGTAAAAATTAATAATTGGATATGCTTGTAATTTCAAATAAAAGTATTATTTTTGCACCCAATTTTATAACAATAAATATAAAGATTATGAATCATTATGAAACTGTTTTCATCTTGAATCCCGTTTTATCTGAACAACAGGTAAAGGAAACAGTAAGCAAGTTTGAAGATTTTCTTACTTCTAAAGGGTCTGAGATGGTATCGAAAGAAGATTGGGGCTTAAAAAAATTAGCTTACGAAATTCAACACAAGAAAAGTGGATTTTACCACTTATTCGAATTCAAAGCGCCAGCTGAAATTATTATTGCATTTGAAACTGAATTCCGTCGTGACGAGCGTGTTATGCGTTTCTTAACTGTGTCTTTAGACAAACATGCAATTTCTTGGGCAGAAAGAAGAAGAGTTAAATTAAAAGCTAAATCAAACTAATCATGTCTACATTAGAGCAATCTGCAAAAGGTAAAAAAGACGGAGATATCAGATATCTTACGCCTTTAAACATAGATACAAACAAAACTAAAAAGTATTGTCGTTTCAAAAAATCAGGTATTAAATATATCGATTATAAAGACGCAGACTTTTTATTGAAATTTGTTAACGAGCAAGGTAAAATTTTACCAAGACGTTTAACTGGTACTTCATTAAAATACCAAAGAAAAGTTTCTGTAGCTGTTAAAAGAGCTCGTCACTTAGCTTTAATGCCATACGTGGCCGATTTATTAAAATAATATTTAACAAATAGTTGTTGCTTCGCCATTGGCGGGCTAACTTCTAATTAAAAGGACAACAACATGGAACTTATCTTAAAACAAGACGTTCAAAATTTAGGATTTAAAGATGATGTAGTAACTGTGAAAAACGGATACGGACGTAACTTCTTAATTCCTCAAGGTGCAGCTATTTTAGCTACTCCTTCTGCTAAAAAAGTTTTAGCTGAAAACTTAAAGCAAAAAGCACACAAAGAAGCTAAAATCGTTGCAGATGCAAAATCTTTAGCTGAGGCTTTAAAAGCTTTAGAAATTAAGATTACTGCTAAAGCAGGTGGTGATAAATTGTTTGGTTCAGTTACTAACGCTAACATTGTAGAAGCATTAGAAGCTAACGGTCATTCAATTGATAGAAAATTCGTTACTAGCGGTGTAGTAAAACGTGTAGGTAAATATACTGCAAGCGTAAGATTACACAGAGATGTTATCGTTGAATTACCATACGAAATCGTAGGTGAAAAAGCATAATTTTTCTTAAAATATAAATTAGCTCCGATTTTATCGGGGCTTTTTTTTTATCTTTACTTTATAAAATTACTACATGAAGTACGCAAGATTAACCAAAGAGCAATTAGAAGAATTACATCCCGAATTTATTACTTTTTTAGCTACACAATCGATAGATAAAAAGGAATGGGATGAAATTAAACAAAATAAACCACACGTTGCCGAACAAGAAATTGACGTTTTTTCCGATATGATTTGGGAAAAAGCACTGACGAATGTTACGCACATTGATCATTTTTCTAAAAACTACATTTTTCTTTTTAAATGTATGCAAAATGCGGTTTTCTCTTTCGTAATTAAAACCAATAATCCACAAATTGACTTTGTTTCTGCCGATGGAATTCATTGGTTGTCTGAAAATTTGTTTTCCAACGATGTTGAAATTACAAGAGGTAAGAAAGACTTGTCAGAAAACAGAAATGAATCATTGTTTGAAATCATCAAACAAGGCGGAATCATCAGTAAAGGGGAATTGTTTACCAAATTAGACAGCTTAATCAATCAGTAAATATGAGCGTTTTAGATACTATTAAGAATTTAAGAGATGAATTAAATCAGCATAATTACAATTATTATGTATTGGATAAACCTACCATTTCTGATTTTGAATTTGATCAAAAACTAAAACAATTACAAGATTTAGAAGCGCAACATCCCGATTTTTTTGATGAAAATTCGCCTACGCAACGAGTAGGAGGAATGGTGACCAAAAATTTCGAAACCATAAAACACGAATATCGCATGTATTCGTTGGATAATTCCTATTCAATCGAAGATTTACAAGATTGGGAAACCCGAATTCAAAAAGTTTTAGGAGATGTTCCATTAGAATATACTTGCGAATTAAAATACGATGGAGCTTCGATTAGTATTTCGTATGAAAATGGTCGTTTAGTGCGTGCTGTAACGCGTGGCGACGGTTTTCAAGGCGATGATGTTACGAATAATATCAAAACCATTAAAGCCGTTCCAATTCATTTAAAAGGGGATTTTCCTGAAAAATTTGACATTCGAGGAGAAATCATTCTTCCGTTTGCCGGATTTGAAAAAATGAATCAAGAGTTAATTGAAATTGGCGAAACACCTTATTCAAATCCAAGAAATACCGCTTCTGGAAGTTTAAAATTACAAGACAGTGCCGAAGTTGCCAAGCGTCCTTTAGATTGTTTGTTATACTTCGTAATTGGAAATAATTTACCATTTAAAACGCAATTTGAAGGCTTGCAAAAAGCTAGAGATTGGGGATTTAAAGTGCCAACACAATCCAAATTAGCTAAAAATCTAAACGAAGTTTTCGAATACATCAATTATTGGGACAAACACCGTCATGATTTGCCTTATGAAACCGATGGTGTCGTAATTAAAGTCAATAATTTACAGCATCAAGAGGAATTAGGTTATACGGCAAAATCTCCACGTTGGGCTATGGCGTATAAGTTTAAAGCCGAACAAGTAACTACGAAATTAAACTCCATTTCGTATCAAGTTGGGCGAACAGGTGCTATTACTCCGGTTGCGAATTTAGAACCAGTGCAATTGGCGGGAACGATTGTAAAACGTGCTTCTTTGCATAATGCTGACCAAATTGAAAAATTAGATATTAGAATAGGTGATGAAGTTTTTGTTGAAAAAGGAGGCGAAATCATTCCAAAAATTATTGCGGTTGCACAAAGAGGAAATCAAGCGGAACCTACAAAATACATTACACATTGTCCAGAATGCCAAACTGAATTGGTAAGAAGTGAAGGCGAAGCGAATCATTTTTGTCCAAATTTTTATGGTTGTCCACCACAAATTATTGGAAGAATTCAGCATTTTATCACACGAAAAGCCATGGATATTGATGGTTTGGGCGGAGAAACGGTTGCTTTGTTGTTCAACGCAGGTTTAGTTACCAATTATGCCGATTTATACGAATTGAAAAAAGAGCAAATCATTCCGTTAGAACGCATGGCTGAAAAATCGGCTGAAAATTTAATTAATGGAATTGAAAAGTCAAAAACCATTCCTTTTGAACGTGTTTTGTATGCGTTAGGGATTCGATATGTAGGTGAAACGGTTGCTAAAAAACTCGCCAAACACTACAAATCAATTGATGCAATTGCTCAAGCTAGTATCATGGATTTGATTTTGGTTGATGAGATTGGCGATAAAATCGCACAGAGTGTCGTTCAATTCTTTGAAAATCAAGAAAATATTCGTATTATTGATAGGCTTAAGAGTTTTGGTGTTCAATTAGAATCGGGAGCAGAGGATGTCTTACTTTCTGAAAAGTTGAAAGGAAAGATATTTGTAGTTTCGGGAGTTTTTGAAATTTATTCGAGAGACGAACTCAAAAAAGCCATCGAGGATAACGGTGGAAAAGTAGGAAGTTCAATTTCATCAAAAACCGATTATGTAATTGCGGGTAATAATATGGGACCTTCAAAACTAGAAAAAGCAAATCAATTAAAAATTGCAATAATTTCTGAAACGGATTTCAAACACATGATAGATGGTTAAAGTAAATTCGGCATTGATACTTTATTTCATAGCTTTTATTTTTTATATAATTGCTGTGTTAATAGGTAGTGATAATTTGGAACTTTTTAGCAAGCCAATTATTATTCCATCGATTTATTATTACTATTATATTTCTGTAAGAGGTAAAGTTAATTATTTGTTTTCCTTTTCTATTTTGTCTTTTTTTATAGGCGAAATTCTCCATTTGATTAGTCGTGTGGATTTTAATATATCAGGACTTATATTTCTTTTAATTCCTTATTTTATAATCTTACATTTCATCATTCAAGATTTAATTTATTATTTGAAAAAACAGAAAATTAAGCTCAATACATTTTCATTTTACATCATTTTGATGTTGTTAGTTTATTTGTTTTTTAACGTTCTAATGATGATGATTGAAGAAAGTAGTTTTGACTTTTTTATTTATGCGTTGTATGGTATAACGTTATTATTGATGGGGGTTTTAGCTTTTGTAATGCAAATTAATTATACAAATAGGACAATATTGTATACAGGAATTATGGTTGCTTGTTTTATTGTTTCGGATTTGTTTTTTGTTTTTTATAAAAAATTGCCAGATTTGATTGCATTGAAAATGATAAATGTTGTTACTCAAGAGCTTTCATTTTTTTGTTACATAAGTTATTTTATTTACAGAACTAAATTTAAGCTTTATGGTAAGAGAGATATTCAAGACTGACAAAAATATCGACAGTAGAGCGAGTGTAGCTTTATATGTTTATTTTATTTCCTATATCTGTTATCTATTTTTCTATAGAGTTTATAATGATATGGATATAGCTTTTATTTTTAAGCCAATAATTGTTCCTAGTATTGCTTTTGCTTATTTTTTCATTAGTAAATCACCAAAAATTTACTTGAATTTGAGTTTGTTTTTAGTTATTTTCTTTGCCGATAATTTAATCTTGCTTGAAGAACAAGATTTAAAAGTTTTTTCAACCTATTTGTATCTGATTGCTATTGGTATTTTATTTTACTATGTTGTTGTAGATTCCCAATTGTTTAAAAAGAATCAATTTCTAAAAAAGAATTTTAAATATTTTATTATTTCTTATTTAGTTTTAGTGATACTTTACAAAATAGCCAGCATGTCTTTTAACTTCCAATTTAAAGAGATTTTTGTAGTAATTGGTTATGTTGTAATGTTCTTAATGGTTTTAATCTTGAGTATTTATAATGCATTACGATTCAAATCAATCGCCTCTAGATTTTTATTGCTAACCATTTTATGTCTGTTTTTTTCGGATATATTTATAGTGCTAAATAAATACTATTTTAAAAATGATATCTTTATTTATATCTCTTGTATAATCGAAATTCCGGTGTATTATTTTCTTTTAAAATATCTGCTTTATCGAGAAAAGTACTAAACAATAATATTCTTTGTTTGATTGTGATGCAATTTATCGTTGGTTAAATAGAAGTCAATTCGACCTAAGTTTACACCAAAACAACCTACTTGATTAATCAAAACTTCTTTTCCTTCGCTATTTTTTTCAATCACAGGTTTATCTAAAAAAGTGTGCGTGTGTCCGCCAATAATCAAATCGATGTTTTTTGTCTTTTGAGCTAATAGAATATCACTTGGTTTCTCCGGTTCGTCTTTGTACTTGAATCCTAAGTGTGATAAGCAAATCACCAAATCACATTTCTTTTCTTCTTTTAGTATTCGAGTCATGTCTTGCGCTACTTCAATCGGATTGTTGTAAACGGTTTCTTTGTATAATTTTTTATCTACAAGTCCGTCCAATTGAACGCCTAATCCGAAAATCCCAATCTTAATTCCGTCTTTATTGATGATTTTGTATGGTTTTACAATATCATTCAAAACCGTATTTTTAAAATCATAATTAGCCGATACGAAATCGAATTTCGCATGTGGTAATTGGGCATAAAAACCATCAATTCCGTTGTCAAAATCATGATTTCCCATTGTGGCTAAATCGTATTGCATCATACTCATTAGTTTGAATTCTAATTCGCCACCATAATAATTGAAGTACGGAGTTCCTTGAAAAATATCGCCAGCATCTAATAATAGTACATTTTTTTCTTCTTTTCTAATGCTTTCAATGATTGCAGCTCTTCTGGCAGCTCCACCCATATTAGGGTTTTTTGGATGATCAACAGGAAAAGGGTCAATATGACTGTGTGTATCATTAGTATGTAAAATGGTAATCTTCTTGGTTTCTAATGTAGAAAAACTACTTAAACTCACTCCTGATAAACCAAGTAAAGCCGAACTCGCAGCTGTTTTTTGGATAAAATCTCTTCTCTTCATAGCTTTAAGTGTTATTCTAAAATTATTTTTTCGGTTGTAATGTTCGGAATCGTATCTACTTTTTTGAAATAATCAATCATCATATTTCTAAGCTTGTATTCCATATCAAATTTGATTTTACTTTCTTTAAAAAATGTCATGTTATCGCCTCCATTCGCTAAATAATCCGAAGTTCCCACATAATAAATTCGATTTTCATCCAAAGATTGATTGTTAATTTCAATCTTATTTATTGCAGAAGTTGACTTATCAATATAAATTTTCATTCCGTATAATGGATGCGGTTTTTTCTCTTTGATAATGTATTCGACTAACGTTTTAATTTCTTTTCCGGTAAGTCCCACAACTATTAAACTATTTTCAAAAGGCATTACTTCAAAAGCGGTTCTCGTAGTTACATCACCTTTAGGAATAATCGCTCTAATGCCGCCATGATTGAGTAAACAAACATCAATAGTTTTATTTTCTCTTTTTTGAAAAACCGGATTTCCTAGTTCGAAAGTAATTTCAGCCAATAAATTTCCGATATTCGATTGCCAACTTCCTTTGCTTTTGTCTTGTGTTTCAGGACAATAAGCTAAAACGCTATTCAAATCTTTGTTGATGTTATCGCTGTAAGGTTTAACGTAAGTTGAAATGGCTTCGTTTTCGCCTTTTTCATTGGTAACACCTATTTTTTTTCCTTCAATTTTTGTGGTTTGATAGGAAGAAGTTGATTTACAGGATATAATAAGATTAAATGTTAATAATATAACAAAAAATCGAAAAGATATTGTATTCTTTTTTACATTTACAAGCATAACAAAAGCTTAAATTTTTAATTTTGTCGAATAGGTAAAAATACTATGTTTTATAATATTATAAAGAACTTTTTTCTAAAAAAAAATGTTACTAAAAGGTTAGCAACTCAAAATGCGTTGGCTTCAAACGATAAAGTAGTAACTGTTGGAATTTTAGTTGACGAATCTTATTTCTCAGAAACAGCTCAATTAGTTGAAAGAATAACTTCACAAGGAATTGATGCTAGCAATATTTCGATATTAGTTTACAAAGATAAAATCAAGAAGAAGGAAGTAATAAACGAACCCTTTTTGTCGTTAAAAAATATTTCGCTTTCAGGAGAAATCAATAAAAAAGAAGTAAACGATTTTATCGAAACTCCTTTCGACTTGTTAATCAATTATTACGATGTGAATAAAAGCGGACTTTTGTTATTGTCAACCAAATCAAAAGCTAAATTTAAAGTAGGTTTTGATACCGTTGATAAAAGAGTTAATCATTTCATTATAAAATCACTTGTTGAAAATTATAATGAATTTGTTTTAGAATTGTTTAAGTATTTGAAAATTTTAAATAAAATATAAAAAAAATGCAATCATTTATTGGAACTGGTGTTGCTTTAGTTACGCCATTTAAAAAAGATTTTTCGGTTGATGTTGAAGCGTTGGCTAGAATTGTAAATCATGTTGTTGAAGGAGGAGTAGAGTATTTGGTAGTTTTAGGAACTACTGCAGAATCAGCTACGTTATCGCAAGACGAAAAAGAATTGGTTATCGATACTATTATTAAAGCCAATGCAGGAAGATTGCCTTTAGTATTAGGTGTTGGTGGGAATAACACACATAAAGTAGTAGAAGAATTAAAAACTAGAGATTTTTCTCATTTCTCAGCAATTTTATCGGTTTCACCATATTACAATAAGCCAACACAAGAAGGGATTTACCAACATTTCAAAGCGGTTGCAGAAGCGTCTCCAATTCCAGTAATTTTATACAATGTGCCAGGAAGAACAGCAAGTAACATGTTGCCATCAACTGTAATTAGAATTGCAAATGATTTCAAAAATGTAATCGGAATCAAAGAAGCGGCTGGAGATATTGTACAAGCAATGAAATTAATTCAAACAAAACCAGAAGGATTTTTAGTAATTTCTGGCGATGATATGATTACGTTACCAATGGTTTTAGCTGGTGGAGCAGGAGTAATTTCGGTAATTGGAGAAGGTTTTCCAAAGCAATTTTCTGAAATGGTGCGTTTGGGATTGCAAAGAAAAGTGGATGAAGCCTATAAATTACACTATTTATTAGCAGATAGCATTGATATGATTTTTGAACAAGGTAATCCTGGCGGAATTAAAGAAGTCTTTAAAGCATTAGGTTTATCTGAAAACACAGTAAGATTACCACTTGTAAATGTAAACGAAGATTTAGCAACAAGATTGCATAATTTTACTCGTAAATTAAGTTAAAAAAAGATTTTTGTAGTAAACAAATAATGTCTAAATTTGCAGTTGCTTTTTTAGACTTCTAAAGTATTGAATTTTAAGAAAGATTAAATTTAAATAAATGAACAAAGTAGTTAGTTTTCTTTTTATTGCATTTTTATTGATTTCGTGTAGTGAGTATCAAAAGGCATTAAAATCAGATGATGTTGCAATAAAAAATGAAGCAGCAAACAAAATGTATGAAGCTGGAAAGTACGCAAAAGCTATTAGATTATACGAGCAGATAGCTCCGGCTTACAAAGGAAAACCAAGTGCTGAGCGTATGTTTTATTTTTATTCAATGTCTTTGTATAAATCAAAACAATATTATTTAGCGGGTTATCAATTAGAAAATTTTGTTGCAAGTTACCCTAAAAGTGAAAAAAGAGAAGAAGCCGCTTTTTATGCAGCTGAATGCTTTTATAAATTATCGCCTGAATATAGTTTAGATCAAACAGATACTAACAAAGCATTAGATAAAATGCAACGTTTTATTGATATATATCCAGAATCTCAATTTTTACCTCAAGCAAATGTTTATGTAAAAGAATTAAGAGAAAAACTTGAGAAAAAAGCATTTGAAATCGCTAAGCAGTACAATACAATTTCTGATTTTAAAGGAGCTTTAAAAGCTTTTGAAAATTTCTTAGCGGATTATCCAGGAACACCTTTTAAAGAGCAAGCTTTATTTTACAGATTTGATTCTGCATATAAATTAGCAATTAATAGTGTTGAATCAAAAAAACAAGAACGTTTAACTTATGCTAAGAATACATATACAAATTTAATTAAGCATAACGGTCAAACAGAATACAAAGATAAAGCTGATAAAATGTTAGCTGAAGTGGAACAAGAATTACAAAAATATACTAAATAAAAAGTAAATCATGGATTTAAAGAAAACAAATGCTCCTGTAAATACTATTACTTACAACAAAAGTAAATTAGAAGAGCCTACTGGAAATATTTATGAAGCGATTACTATCATGGCAAAACGCGCTAATCAAATCAATACTGAAATTAAAAAAGAATTGATTGAAAAATTAGAAGAGTTTGCTACTTACAACGATAGTTTAGAAGAAGTTTTTGAAAACAAAGAACAAATCGAAGTTTCAAAATTCTATGAAAAATTACCTAAACCACACGCATTAGCAGTACAAGAGTGGGAAGAAGGTAAAATCTATTACAGAGAAGCTAAATAAATCAATATGTCTGTTTTAAGCGGTAAAAAAATCTTGCTAGGTGTATCTGGTGGTATAGCTGCTTATAAAACAGCCAACTTGGTTAGACTATTCATAAAAGCAGGCGCACAAGTACAAGTTGTAATGTCGCCTGCTTCTTTGCATTTTGTTACGCCACTAACATTAGCTACACTTTCTAAAAACCCAGTGTATTCTACTTTTTATAACGAAGAAGAAGCAACTGGTGAATGGAATAATCACGTTGAGTTAGGATTATGGGCAGATCTAATGCTTGTGGCTCCAGCTACAGCCAATACACTTTCTAAAATGGCAAATGGCAATTGCGATAATTTACTTATAGCAACTTATTTGTCAGCAAAATGTCTGGTTTACTTTGCACCTGCAATGGATTTGGATATGTACAAACATCCTTCTACATTAGATAGTTTTCACAAACTTAAATCATTTGGAAATATAATAATTCCTGCCGAAAGTGGAGAATTAGCCAGTGGTTTATCTGGTGAAGGAAGAATGGCAGAACCAGAAAATATTGTAGCTTTCCTAGAAAACGATTTGTTAGAAAAATTACCTTTAAAAGGAAAGAAAATACTAATTACAGCTGGTCCTACCTATGAAGCAATTGATCCTGTTCGTTTTATTGGAAATCATTCTTCTGGTAAAATGGGATTTGATATTGCGAATGAAGCAGCAAACAAAGGAGCGGAAGTTATTTTAGTATCAGGACCAACACATTTGAACGTACAAAATTCTTCTGTTAAATTAATTCGAGTAACGTCGGCACAAGATATGTATGACGCTTGTCATGAACATTACGAAAAAGTTGATGTAGCAATTGCCGCAGCTGCTGTTGCCGATTATCGACCAAAAAATGTTGCCCATCAGAAAATAAAAAAGAATGAAGCAACGTTCTCTATAGAGTTAGAAAAAACAAAAGATATTTTGGCTTCTCTTGGCGAGCAGAAGAAAAATCAGTTTTTAATTGGATTTGCATTGGAAACCGAAAATGAAATTGAACATGCAAAGCAAAAAATCCAGAAAAAAAACTTAGATTTGATAGTTTTAAATTCGTTAAATGATAAAGGTGCAGGTTTTGGTTTACCAACTAACAAAGTGACTTTTATTTCAAAAGACTTTATTGTTGAGCCTAAAGAATTAAAATCAAAAGAAGAAGTAGCTCAGGATATTATTAATAAAGTAATTCAATTTTATGATGCGTAAAGTATTTGTATTAGTAGTTTTCTTGTTTTCGTTAGTGAATGTATTTTCACAAGAGTTGAATGCTACCGTTTCAGTAAATTTTCAACAAGTAGCCAATGGAAATCCTCAATTATTTAAAAATTTAGAAACTCAGGTTAAAGAATTTTTAAACACAACCAAATGGACTACGAAAGAATACACCGATGTAGAAAAAATTGAATGTAATTTTTTTATAAATGTAAACTCTTTTGGTTCAAATAATTTTGAAGCTACTATTCAAGTTCAGTCTTCAAGACCTGTTCATAATTCTACTTTGTCTTCACCAATTTTAAATATAAATGATAAAAATTTTTCATTTCGATTTATCGAATTTGAAAATTTAATTTATGATCCAAATACGTTTAACTCTAATTTGGTTTCAGTTTTGGCGTTCTATTCTAATTTAATAATCGGATTAGACCAAGATACTTTTTCTGAATTAGGTGGCTCTGAATATTACCAAATTGCTTCAAATATCGTCAATGTAGCTCAAACAAGCGGATTTAAAGGATGGAATCAATCGGAAGGAAACAATAACAATCGTAATTTTCTAATTTCAGATATTTTATCAAATACTTTTACTCCATTCAGACAATCGCTTTATCAATACCACAGAATGGGAATGGATTTAATGTCGGATGATGTAAAAAAAGGTAAAGAAGGAGTTGTTAAAGGGATTAATACCTTAGCAGAAGTCCAAAAAGTACGTCCAAATGCTTTGTTAACTCGAACTTTTTTTGATGCAAAAACCGATGAAATTGTTTCAATTTTTAGTGGTGGACCAAGAGTTGAAGTAACTTCTTTAGTAGAAACTTTAAATAGAATTTCTCCATTGAATTCTCAAAAGTGGAGTAAAATTAAATAATACTTATATACTTTATTATTTATGTTACTTTCACTTTCCATAAAAAATTATGCGTTAATAGAATCGCTTGAAACTGATTTTTCCAATCAGTTTTCTGTTATTACAGGAGAAACTGGAGCTGGAAAATCGATACTTCTTGGAGCTTTAGGTTTGGTTTTAGGAAACAGAGCCGATTTGACTTCGCTTAAAGATAAAGAGCAAAAATGCATTATTGAAGCACAATTTACTATTTCTAATTATAATCTTCAGTCTTTTTTTGATGAAAACGATATGGATTATGAAGATAAAACCATTATTAGAAGAGAAATTTTACCTTCAGGAAAGTCACGAGCTTTTGTAAATGATAGTCCCGTAAATCTTCAGGAATTGCAAGAATTAGGTGCTATGTTGTTAGATATTCATTCCCAACATCAAACGCGCGAACTTACCGAAGAAAATTACCAAATTGATATTTTAGATGCCGTTGCTAGTAATGGTGAATTTGTAATTTCATATAAAAATGCTTTGTCTCATTTCAAATCGACTCAAAAAGAGTTGAAGCAATTGATTTCAGAGAAAGAAGCTTTAGTTAAGGAATATGAATACAATTCGTATTTGTTGAACGAACTTTTAGCAGCCAATTTAGTTGATGGCGAACAAGAAGAATTAGAGCAAGAATTAGAGCAATTAAGTAATGTTGAGTTCATAAAAGAAAATTTTGAAAGAATTTTAGCTATTGCAAACGAAGAACAAGTAGGAGCTTTAATGAATTTGAAAGAAATTAAAGTTTCACTTCAAAAAATAGCTGGTTTTTCAACTGCAAACGCTCAATTACTGGAACGATTGACAAGTAGTTTGCTTGAAATTGAAGACATTGTTTCAGAATGTGAGCAAAATAATGAAAAGATTTTAGCCGATCCAGAAAGATTAGAATTGGTCAATACCAAATTGCAATCTATTTATAATTTACAGAAGAAACATCAAGTACAAACGATTGCCGAATTGCTAGTAATTCAAAATGAGTTAGATGCAAAGGTTATTCGTGTTGATGATTTGGATGGCGCCATCAATAAATTACAATCAGAATTAAATAGTCAACAGACTAAAGTTGACGAAATAGCTAAATCGATTTGTGAGAACAGAAAAAAAACGGCTCCAATTTTAATTGAAAAAATCAAAGCGATTTTATCTCAACTAGGAATGGTAGAAGCCAATTTTCAAATCGAAATCAATCATACCGATTCCTATTATCCAAAAGGAAAAGATGAAGTGGTTTTGCTATTTTCGGCAAACAAAGGA
>Ga0154533_107_pt4 | contig 61729 bp, 55 predicted proteins | sample RifGroF1_FD_105676 | JGI IMG/M metagenome (GOLD analysis project Ga0154533, IMG submission 105676) | Flavobacteria bacterium GWF1_32_7 | reverse complement strand
TGATGGCGCAGTGGTAACCGTAAATGCTTTACCTAAAGTTGCTTGTCCTAGTCCTGCTTTATTTGATGTTGATTGTGGTGTTTCTGCAAGTGTTGCTCAGGCTGCTACAGATTCAAAATTCAATACTTGGTTTAATTCGTTTGCAGGATTAAATTCCGACCCTAATATAGAAGTGGTAGCGGTGCAATATGTATACAGCCCATCTAATGCTGATCCAGCAGGAGCTAGTAATGCGCCTTTAAATCCAATTATTGGTGTTCCAGGTAGTATAGAAACATCTGTAACAGTAACATGGACAATTCGTAATACAGAGACTGGATGTGAATCTTCTTGTTCTTCAACCTTTACTATGTCATTTAACTGTAGAATTGGATGTCAAACAACACCAACACCTGCTGCTTGTAACGGAGAATCAAGTGGATCAATTCAAGTTCAAGGTTCAAACGGAATCCCACCTTATAATTTCTATTTGTATAATTCGAACGATCTGAATAACGTAATTGATAGCGTAATGGGAGTTAGTGATGAGCCTGGTGGAGCACTATTTTCAAATTTACCAGCAGGTGCTTATACCATATTGATTACAGATGCGGTTCAAACTTTAGAAGATGCAACAGCATGTGATGCTACAATAAGTCAACCAGATGCTTTATCTCTTTCTTTAGAGATGCAACCGGAAAATTGTGTTGGTACAGCAACAGGAAGTATTAGTGCTACCTTTTCAGGAGGAGTTTCTCCTTATATGGTAAGTATTGATAATGGAACGGCATCCGAACAGTTATCACCTTTTTCTTTTACAGGTCTAAATGCTGGAAATCATACCGTTAAAATTGTAGATGCAAATGGTTGTGAGATATCTGAAGATATTGAAGTGGAACTTATACCATGTGACGATGATTATTGTACATACACTCAAGGATTCTATGGTAATTATGGTGGTCTTGGTTGTACTCAAGATTTAGGAGTTGTCAATTCTCAAATAATGATGCGAAAAGCATTAGAGTTAGTTGGAGGTAGTTTTGATTTTGGTAGTGTATCTACTGGAAATTACTTTACTCTTAAACTAAGTGACGTTATTGGAGCAGCAAATCCTAGAGATAACAATATTTATAAAATGTTGCCTGGAGGAGGTAGTCCAAGAAGATTAGTTGGCTTTGCTACATTCGATGTGTATTCAACTTGGTCAGATAATGACCCTCTTACTTCTAAACCTTCAAGAAGAGGAGCAATTAATAATAATTTATTGAGTCAAACCATGACACTTTTCTTCAATATCCAAGTAGATGGTGGTTTAGGTGATTTAGATTTAGAAGCTTCTTTTGCAACAGCTAAAACTATTGAATGTGGTTCGAATATTCCTAATATGGAAACAGTTCAAGTATTCAGTATTCCACAAAGTGTTATTAATTATTTGAATTCAAACGGAGGTGCCACAGTTGGAAATTTATTTATCTTAGCTAATAAAGCTTTAGGTGGAGAGAATATTGGTGGACTTTCTCATTCTAATATTAATGCGGCAGTAGATGCTATTAATAGAGGTTATGATGAATGTAGAGTTGGAGTTGCAATACCTGAGGAAACAGTAGAAGATGTTGCTGTTTTTAGTGACTTAAATATTACAGCTTCTCCTAATCCTTTTAAAGAGTATATAACTTTAAGCTATCAATTTAATTATGATTCAGCTGTAGATATTCAGATTTATGACACTAAAGGCTCTTTGTTGTATCAATTTAAAGATACAGAAGCTTATTTTGGAAAAGAGCTGAAAATTGATATTAATTTCAATCATGCAGGTGGAGAATTGTATATTTTGAAATTAATGACAAACAAAGAAGTTGTTACTCATAAAATAGTTTCAGGAAATCAATAGTTTAATTTTTTAAAGAAAAAAGTGCTATCAATTTTTTGGTAGCACTTTTTGTTTTATATCAGTTCTAAAGTTTTTTCTAGCGCCATTCCTCTAGAGCCTTTGATTAAAATTAAACTTTCTTTTGGTTGGTTTACTTTGAAAAATGTTGCGAAGTTTTCAAAATTTTCAAAGAATTTAATGTGTGAATTTTGAACTTGATTTGCATAAAAATCTTTCCCAATAAAGTAGGTAGTTATATTCGTTTCGGAGATTAATAATGCTACTATTTTTTTATGTTCAGAAAGACTTTCTTCGCCTAATTCAAACATGTCGCCTAAAACTGCAATTTTATAATTGTGCTCTAATTGAATAAAATTTGTTATGGCTGCCGACATACTACTCGGATTCGCATTATAAGCATCTAATATTATTTCGTTCCCGTTTTTCTGTATCAATTGTGAGCGATTATTTTCAGGAATATAATTTTCAATTGCCTCTTTAATTTGTTGGTCGGAAACTTTAAAATAATTTCCTATAGTGATAGCGGCATTGATATTATTCGCGTTGTAAATTCCAATAAGATGCGAATTAATTGTTAAGTCATTGAAGGATATTTTTACCATTGGATTAGCTTCAACCTTATCGATTTTTACATCAACATTTGATTCGGTTAAGCCGAAACTAAATTGTTTAATTCCTATTGCTTTTTCCTTTTGAATAGCATCATCTAAATTAATAAAAACAATTTTTTCATTGTTTCTTAGGTAATCATACATTTCGCTTTTTCCTTTGATTACGCCTTCAACTCCGCCAAATCCTTCTAAATGAGCTTTCCCGAAATTAGTAATATAACCATAATCAGGTTGCGCGATTTTACATAAGAATTTTATTTCTTTTTGATGATTAGCACCCATTTCAACAATGCCAATTTCTGTTTCTTTTGTAAAACGCAATAGTGTAAGTGGAACTCCAATGTGATTATTCAAATTGCCAATAGTCGCCAGTGTATTGTATTTTTTTGAAAGTACAGCGTGTATTAATTCTTTGGTAGTAGTTTTTCCATTGCTTCCTGTTAAGGCTATTATTGGCAAACCCAAATAGTTTCTGTGGAACTTAGCTAACTCTTGTAAGGCAATAAGTGAGTCTTCTACTAATAAAGTTCGTTCGTCAATTTTATAGCTAGGGTTGTCAATTATCACATATTTGGCTCCTTTTTCTAAAGCTTCTTTAGCAAAGGTATTGGCATCAAAGTTTTCGCCTTTAAGGGCAACGAATATGCTGTCTTTTTCTATTTTTCTTGTATCGGTTGAAACGCTTGAGCAATTTAAAAATAAGGAATGTAAAGTCGCTATTGTGGTCATGTGAGTTGTTTTAAATCGAAACGAAGATAAAAAAAAGCCCTTTCAAACGAAAGGGCTTTTTTAAGTATTTTGTATGAAAATTATTTTTTTGGATTTCCTCTAGGAGTCTTTTTGTTTGATTTAGGACCTACTTTAGACATCGCACATCTGAATCCGATGTAATCAGTTGCCATATCTTGAGGGAAGAATCTTCTAGAAGCTGGGTCTAACCAGTATGCTCTATCTCTCCATGAACCACCTTTGTAAACTCTAACGTTGTCATCTACTAAAGTAGTTCTCTTGTCAGATTTATCAAATTTCTTATCCATTTTACCTAAACTATCAGCAGTGATAGAGTGTTTAGGAGCTTCGTACATTCTGTGTTTTTCTTCACCTGCACCTTCTTCAGAGTCAGTAAATTTGTAGAAACGTGTAGATTGTCTATCACCATCTCTGTAATTTCTGTTATCAGAAGTTGAGAACTGAGTTCTTAAGTAAGTTTCGTTTTCATCAACAGGAACTTGAGCAATTTGACCAGGGAAATTTCTAGCCATAATTCTACCATTACTTAAAGTATCGTAAGTGATGTTGTCAGAAGTTACTAATTCAACAACTCCATCTTCACCAATTTTGTTTTTAGTATAAACGTTACCTCTAAAGTAGTTGAAGTCATTTGCTTCGTCATCTACCATAGGTCTGTAAACGTCTTGTACCCACTCAGCTACGTTTCCAGCCATATCATATAAACCAAAATCATTAGGAGCATATGCTTTCACTTTATTTGTAATGTCAGCTCCGTCATCAGACCAACCTGCAATTCCTCCGTAATCCCCTTTACCTTGTTTAAAGTTGGCTAATTGGTCGCCTCTGTATTGTCTTTTAGACGAACGAGTATATTGACCACTCCAAGGGTATTTCTTTTGTCCTTTGTAAATGTTGTACTCTCTGTTTCCAACTAAAGCTACTGCAGCATATTCCCACTCAGCTTCTGTTGGTAATCTATATTCTGGTAAAATTAAACCAGAACTTCTTTGAGCGTATACGTTTTTAGCTGTATCTGCAGCTGCTCTTCTACCACCGCCCATTTCTTTTTTCAATACTACTTCTTCGTTACCACCAAATGCTTTAGATGGTGTATTGATATAAGTTTCAGTACTGAAAGAGTTTTCAGCAGTTACATCAGAACCTAATTTGATTTTGTTATCTTTCTTAAGGTAACCTTCACGCTCTAAAATGTTTTCATTTACACGGTCAGTTCTCCATTTGCTAAATTCAGTTGCTTGAATCCAGTTAACGCCAACTACTGGATAGTCAGCATAAGCAGGGTGTCTTAAGTAGTTGTTAGTCATCGTTTCGTTATATCCTAAACGATTTCTCCATACTAAAGTATCTGGAATTGCACCATTATAAATGTGTTTGTAATTTTCTTCTGTTGGAGGGAAAACAGTTTTTACCCAAAATAAGTATTCAGAATACATTTTGTTGGTTACTTCTGTCTCATCCATAAAGAAAGATTGTACGTGTTGTTGATTTGGAGAGTTGTTCCAATCATGCATAACATCGTCTTGCACTTTTCCCATTGTAAAAGTACCACCTTCAATAGAAATCATCCCTGGAGGCGTTTCTTGTTTTTTGAACTTGTCGTTAAACTGGAATCCACCTTTTTTATCATTGATTTTCCATCCTGTAGCTGTAGAACCACCTTTTGTGCTTCCTTTTTTGCTACAACCTGTAAAGCCTAATGCCAGTGCTAATACTACTAACACTTTTAAAGCCATAATTTTCTTAATTTTCATACTTTAGTAGGTAATAAATTTCGTGTCGCAAGATAATAATTATGAATTAAAATGCAACATGTTTTTAAATTTTTGTAAAAAAAAATTAATGTTGTGTTAAAATCCTTTCTCTTACAACGATTTATATTAAGTTTTATTGTAAAAAATTAGATTAAAATAAATATTTTTTTTCTCTTTGTAATATATAGGTGTTTAACACGTTTTATAGCTAATGAAAAAGACTATCTTATTTATACTGTTATTTTCTGTTGTGTTTGTTTTTGGGCAACAAACAGATAATATTTCTATTAATTGGAATTCTAATGTGGATTACAGTTTAGGGGAAACTTCAATTAAAGTGCCTCAGTTTGATACAGAATTTTATAATATTGATATTCCGTTAAGAAAAATTCAATACAGAAAATTAGTGCCAGTTACGGCTTCAACTAATGTCTCAAGTTTAGTTATATCAAACGTAAATTATCAAACTATAAACGAATCGGAACTTTATGATTTGAATAAATCGTTACTGCCTAATAAGATTCAAGCTTCATTGGAAGTGGTTCGTGCTCGTGATGATTATAAAGGGGTTTTAATTTTTAATCCTATTATAAAAGAAGGTAATGTTTATAAAAAAGTTATTTCGTTAACGTATTCATTCCAAAACAATCTGTCAAATAGAAGTCAAAATCAGAATGTTGTTCAGGCAGTTTCAAATTCGGTTTTAGCAACCGGAAATTGGCACCGTTTTTACGTTGAAAAATCAGGTGTTTATAGAATTTCTAAAGCTTTTCTTCAGAGTTTGGGTTTTAATGTTAATGTAGATCCTAGAAATATTAAGATTTATGGGAATGGAGGACGCATGTTGCCGTTAAACAATTCAATCCCTTATCCGGATGATTTAGAACAGAATGCGATTCAATTTATTGGTGAAGATGATGGTGTTTTTGATAATAGCGATTATATTTTATTTTATGCAGAAGGAGTTGATACTTGGAATGCCGAAAGTTTAACAAGCGTGAATTTATTTGAAGATAAATCATATTATTACATAACTTCATTAGGTTCAGCTGGAAAAAGAATAGAACAAGCATTGCAGCCAATAAATCCTCCAACTTTAACATTTAATCAGTTTGATGATGTTATTTATTATGAAAAAGATCTAATTAATGCTGGAAAAGTTGGTAGAAGATGGTTTGGTGAACAATTTAATGTAGAAGAATTTCAAACTTTTGATTTTTCAATTCCTAATTTTGATACTTCGGTTCCAGTTCAAATAAAAGTAAATACGGCTTCTAAGTCATTTGGTAATTCTTCTTTTAATGTAAAAGCCAATTCTATTGACTTGGGAACTTTGAATTTTCCGCAGTTAACTTCAGGTAGTGGAGTTGAAGGTTATGAATCTGCTTTAAATGCCTTTTTTAATGCCACTTCTTCAAATATTTCAATTGCACTAACATATAATAATGGAGGTGTTCCGAGTTCAAATGGTTTTTTAGATTTTATACGATTAAAAGTAAAACGAAATTTAACAGGTTTCTCTAAACAATTCCTGTTTTTTAATGATCAAGAGCAAGCTAATGTTGGTGTTGGAGAATACAGAATTGCAAATGCATCAGGAATTTCTCAAGTTTGGGATGTTACCGATTTATATAATGTTACGGCTTATGAAAATACCACCGGAGCCAATTTTAATTTTAAAGTAAATTTAGGTACAGCTAGAAAATATGTGGCAGTTGACATGTCTGACACCTTTACTCCATTGCGTGAATCAAATTCTGTTGTAGTGAATCAGAATTTAAAAGGAACAATTTTTAAAGATGCTCAAGGAAATTTTGAAGACATCGATTATTTGATTATAACGCCAGAACTTTTAACAACACAAGCAGAACGTTTAGCTGATTTTCATAGAAATAATTCTGGTTTAGTAGTGCGTGTGGTTACTTTAGAAAAAATTTATCAAGAATTTGCTTCTGGAAAACAAGATATTGCTGCAATTAGAAATTTAATTAAATATGTGTATTGGAATGCTTCCACTCCAGATAAAAGAGTTAAGTATGTAAATCTTTTTGGAGACGCATCTTATGACTATAAAGACCGATTATTTAGTAATACCAATATTGTTCCTGTTTTTCATGGATTCAATCCTTTTGCTTCGGAAACAAATAATATTTCTAATTTCTCATTATTCTCGTCCTTTATGTCTGATGATTTTTATGGTTTGATGGATGATACTGAAGGTCAAATGTTAGGTGGTTTTGACGGAATTGATATTGCGGTTGGAAGAATGTTAGTGTCTTCTGCCGGTCAAGCCAAAGAAATGGTTGATAAAGTAATTGAATATCATGACGAGAAATCCTACGGAAGATGGCGCAATAATTATGTTATCTATTCCGATGACGCCGATAATACAACAGATGCAACGCTTCAGTTTGGATTAGATAATTTAGCGAATACTTTAACTGCACAAAAGCCATTTGTAAATGTTAAAAAAATACATACCGATGCTTATTTGCAACAAGTAGCAGCGGGTGGTGAGCGTTATCCAGAAGCAAAAAAAGACTTTTTAGACGCTTTAGCGCTTGGAGCTTTAGTTTTTAATTACTTCGGACACGGAAATGAAGAATCGCTTGCAAGAGAAAGATTGTTTGAAAAATTAGATGCTCAAAATTTAACCAATCGTTACAGATATCCACTTTTTATAACAATAACTTGCGAGTTTACACGTTTTGATGATCCAGGACGTTTTACAGGAGGCGAATACATGTATTGGAATAAAAGCGGAGGAGCAATTGGTTTGATTGCTACTACACGTCAAATTGGTGTTACGACAGGTTTTGTTATGAATAATTTATTGAATGAAGACTTGTATGCATTTGGTTCAAATGATTATCCTTCAATCGCAGAAGCGCTGAGGTTAACAAAATTAGATACAGGTTCAGATAATAGAAGAGTTGTTTTTTTTATTGGTGATCCTGCATTAAAATTAGCAATTCCAAGACCTAAAGTAGTACTAACAAAAGTAAATGATATTCCGGTAAATCAACCATTGCCTGTCCTTCAAGCTTTGAGTTTAACAAAGATATCTGGTGAGGTAAGAGATGAAAATGATGTGTTGTTGTCGGGATATAATGGTGATTTAGCAGTTCAAATTTTTGATAAAGATATTAATAGAGCTACTCTCGGAAATAATGGTGTTACCAATGGTAGCGGACTTATAGTAATGAATTTTACTACTTTAGGAGAAACTGTTTTTAGAGGAAATGCATCAGTGGTAAACGGACAATTTGAATTTAGTTTTGTTGTGCCACAAGATATTAGAATTCCAGTTGGAAATGGTAAAATAAGCTTTTATGCAAAACGTGATATGCCTAATTTGGACAACCAAACAGGTTATGATAGAACAATCCAAATAGGAGGTGTTAACGTAAATGCTGTAAGTGATACAAATCCGCCAACAGTTAGATTGCATATGAATGATGAAGGTTTTGTTTCAGGCGGAATTACAAATTGTTCACCCATTTTGTTGGCTTTTTTAGAAGATGAAAACGGTATCAATACAGCAAGTGGAATTGGGCACGATATTGTAGCAATTTTAGATGGCGATGAGTCTAATCCGTATGTTTTGAATGAGTATTATGAAACAAATAACGACGATTACACCAGCGGTTTTGTAAGATTCCCTTTTAGAGATTTAACGCCAGGATTACATACGATTTTGTTTAAAGCTTGGGATGTTTACAATAATTTAATTACGGCAGAAATTCAGTTTAATGCGATTTGTTCAGATGACGGACTTCGAGTAGAAAGAGTGTTGAATTATCCAAATCCGTTTGTGAGTTATACGGAGTTTTGGTTCAATCATAACATGCCTTTTGAACCACTTGATGTTCAGGTTCAGATTTTAACAGTTGCAGGAAAGTTGGTTAAAACAATAAATCAGCAAGTTACAACTGAAGGTTTTCTTTGTAGAGAAATTATCTGGGATGGGCGTGATGATTTTGGAGATAAGATTGGAAAAGGGGTTTATGTCTATAAATTAAAAGTACGATCTACAACTACTGGAAAGTCAGTTGAAAAATATGAGAAACTTGTAATACTGTAATAAAATACTATATTTGTCAAATTAATTTCTATGAATACAATGAAAAAAATTGCTATAATATTTACCTTGTTAGTTGTAGGTCAATATGTTAAAGCGCAAGAAGATAATAGCCGAGTAATAACCACAGGTGTACCTTTCTTATTAATTGCTGCTGATGCGCGTTCTGCGGGTATGGCTGATATGGGAGTAGCAACTTCTGCAGATGCTTTCTCACAACAATTTAATCCTGCTAAATATGCTTTTTCTCTTCAAAAACAAGGATTTTCTGTAAGTTATACGCCTTATTTGTCTAGTATTGCAAACGATATTTCTTTGGGGCAATTAACTTACTATAACAGAATAAACGAGCGTAGTGCATTTGCTGGGTCTCTACGTTTTTTCGGTTTGGGTGATATTGAGTTGAGAGAAACTCCAGATCCGAATGAGCCAGTAAGAACAGTTAATCCAAACGAATTGGCTTTAGACGGTTCTTATTCTCTTAAATTAAGTGACCGTTTTTCTATGGCTGTTGGTGGACGATTTATTCGTTCGGCTTTAAGAATTGGTGATGCAAATAATGATGCTACTGCTGCTACAACATTTGCAGTTGATATTGCAGGTTATTATCAATCAGAAGAAATGGCTTATGATGATTTTAATGGTAGATGGAGAGCTGGGTTTAACTTTCAGAATTTAGGTCCAAAAATTAGTTATGATAGTGATGATTTAAATGATAACTTTTTACCAGCGAATATGCGTTTAGGTGGAGGTTTTGATTTTATTTTTGACGAGTATAGTAAAATTGGTGTTACGGCAGAAGTTACAAAGCTTTTAGTTCCAACGCCACCAGCAAAAGTTGCGGCTGTAGATTCTGATGGAAGTGGTTCAATTGAGCCAGCAGAGCAGGATTTGGCTGATGATGCTTACACACAAGCCTTGTCAGATTACAGAAAGACAAGTTGGACAAGCGGAATTTTCAATTCATTCAATGATGCTCCAGATGGTATTTCAGAAGAATTAAAAGAGTTTACTTGGGCTTTAGGAGCAGAGTATTGGTACCAAGACTCATTCGCATTACGTTTAGGTTTCTTTAATGAAAATGAATTAAAAGGAGCAAGAAAGTTTTTTACCTTAGGAGCAGGTTTCAAATATAATGTAGTGAAAGTTGATGTATCGTATTTGTTCTCAGCATCTAAAGTGAGAAATCCATTAGAAAACACATTGAGATTCTCTCTAACGTTTAACTTTGGTGATAATTACGATGAACTTTAAACAAAAAATAAATTAATAAACAATCCAAATTCTTATTTTAGAATTTGGATTTTTTTTCCTTACATATGAAGCAAATTTCAATAAACACGACCATTTCGGTACTTTCAAAAGAAGAGTTATCTCAAGAAGAAACAGGTTTAATGTCGCAAGCAGTTGATGCTAGAAGTAAGGCTTATGCGCCTTATTCAAAATTTACAGTTGGTGCGGCCATTCTTTTAGATAACGGAATCGTAGTTCAAGGTTCAAATCAAGAAAATGCGGCTTACCCTTCAGGGTTGTGTGCCGAGCGTGTAGCAATTTATTATGCAGGTGCAACTTATCCAAATGCAAAAATTGTAAAAATGTTTATTACGGCATCTCCACAAGATAGAGATCTAGAAGAGCCAATTCCACCATGCGGAAGTTGTAGACAAGCAATAGCAGAATACGAATTCAAACAAGATATTCCAATTACAATTTTCTTTATGGGAGCAAAAGGCGATATTTATAAGTCAGATTCATTAAAAAATCTACTGCCTTTGGTTTTCGACAAAAATCATCTATAACGATTTCGTAACTTTTTTTATCGATTTTGTTATAAAAAATACAAAAATCGTAGAATTTAATTTTTTCAATCAGGTTCTATGTAGTATTTTTGCTGTTCGTAAAATTGTGATTGACAAATAATGACTTTCACAATTCAATTGTATTAAAAAAACAAACTAAAATGAAACCAATTACAAGAGAAGTTTACCTAAAGTGGTATGAAGACATGCTATTTTGGAGAAAGTTTGAAGATAAACTTGCAGCTGTTTATATCCAACAAAAAGTTAGAGGATTTTTGCACCTATACAACGGTCAAGAAGCAGTTTTAGCTGGAGCTTTGCACGCAATGGACTTGTCTAAAGATAAAATGATTACCGCTTACCGTAACCACGTTCAGCCAATTGGAATGGGTGTAGACCCAAGAAAAGTTATGGCAGAGTTATACGGAAAAGCTACAGGTACTTCAAAAGGTATGGGTGGATCTATGCATATTTTCTCTAAAGAGCATGGTTTTTATGGAGGACACGGCATCGTTGGAGCACAAATTCCAGTAGGAGCAGGTATTGCTTTTGCTGATAAATATTTTGAAACTGGTGGAGTTACCTTAACTTATTTTGGTGATGGTGCTGCGCGTCAAGGTTCATTACATGAAGCTTTCAATATGGCAATGTTGTGGAAATTACCAGTAGTATTTATCGTTGAAAACAATGGATATGCAATGGGAACTTCTGTAGAAAGAACTGCAAATCATACGGATATTTGGAAACTAGGTTTAGGTTACGAAATGCCTTGTGGACCAGTTGACGGTATGAATCCAGTAAAAGTGGCTGAAGCAATGCACGAAGCAATGGAAAGAGCACGTCGTGGAGACGGGCCAACTTTCTTAGAAATGAAAACATACCGTTACAGAGGACACTCAATGTCTGATGCACAATTATACAGAACAAAAGAGGAAGTGGAAGAGTACAAAAAAATCGACCCAATTACTCAAGTTTTAGATATTATCAAAGAAAATAACTACGCTACAGAAGCTGAAATCGAAACAATCGATCAAAGAGTAGCAGATTTAGTTGCAGAATGTGAGAAATTCGCTGAAGATTCTCCGTTCCCAGAAGTAAATCAGTTATATGATGTAGTGTACGAACAAGAAAATTATCCTTTCATCCCACATAAATTATAAGAACTATGGCACAAATTATAACAATGCCCCGTTTGAGTGATACGATGACAGAAGGAGTTGTAGCAACTTGGTTGAAAAAAGTGGGTGATACAATCAAAACAGGTGATATTCTTGCTGAAATTGAAACGGATAAAGCTACAATGGAATTCGAATCATTTCATGATGGTGTTTTATTACACATAGGAATTCAAGAAGGACAATCGGCTCCAGTAGATTCTTTATTAGCTATTATTGGAAAAGAAGGCGAAGATATTTCAGCTCTATTAAGTGGCGGAACTGCTACTGAAACTAAAGAAGAAAAAGTAGAAGAAACTAAAACTGTCACATCGAGCGCAGTCGAGATGCCAGCTGGTGTAAAAGTAGTAACAATGCCTCGTTTGTCTGATACCATGACAACAGGAACAGTTGCGACTTGGTTAAAAAAAGTAGGAGATACTGTAAAAGAAGGTGACATTTTAGCTGAAATCGAAACGGATAAAGCTACTATGGAATTCGAATCTTTTAATGCAGGAACTTTATTATATATCGGAGTACAAGAAGGTGATTCTGCTCCAGTTGATACCATCTTAGCAATTTTAGGACCAGCAGGAACTGACGTTTCAGGAATCGCTGCGAATTATAAAGTAGGTGCAGTTGTTGAAACTCAAAAGGTTGAAACTTCAAATACTTCAACACTTTCTGAGGTAACAGAAAACAAACAACAGTCAACAGACAACTCAAGAATATTTGCTTCTCCATTAGCTAAAAAAATTGCGCAAGATAAAGGAATCAACTTGTCTCAAGTAAAAGGTTCAGGTGAAAATGGAAGAATTGTAAAATCGGATGTAGAGAATTTCTCTCCATCTGCGGTTACATCTCCAACTCAAGCCGTTGCAGAAGCAACAAATGCAGTTGCAGCAGTTAAACCATTTGTTCCAGCAGGAGAAGTATTCCAAGAGGAAATCAAAAATTCGCAAATGCGTAAAACCATTGCGAGAAGATTATCAGAATCTAAATTTACAGCACCGCATTATTATTTAACTATCGAGTTGGATATGGACAATGCAATTGCTTCAAGAAATATGATTAACGGATTACCAGAAACGAAAGTTTCTTTCAACGATATGGTAATCAAAGCGAGTGCGATGGCATTGAAAAAACATCCACAAGTAAATTCACAATGGAGAGAAGATGCAATGGTAATCAATCACCACGTGAATATTGGAGTAGCAGTAGCAGTTGAAGACGGATTAATGGTTCCAGTATTGAAATTTACAGACCAAATGAGTTTAACTCAAATTGGTGCTAACGTAAAAGACTTAGCCGGAAAAGCAAAATCTAAAAAAATTCAACCAGCAGAAATGGAAGGAAGTACATTCACTATTTCTAACTTAGGAATGTTCGGAATTCAATCGTTTACTTCTATTATCAACCAACCAAATTCTGCTATTTTATCTGTTGGTGCTATTATTGAAAAACCAGTAGTTAAAAACGGACAAATCGTTGTTGGAAACACAATGACAGTAACTTTAGCTTGCGACCATAGAACAGTAGACGGAGCAACAGGAGCTCAATTCTTACAAACGTTCAAAGCGTTTATGGAAAATCCAGTAACGATGTTAGCATAATAAGTGTTAAATTTATCATACAAAATCCCGATTTATTCGGGATTTTTTTATTTTTACTTAAAACTATATGCTATGAAAAAAATCTTATTACTAATTTCTTTTGTTGGATTGTCATTGAATGCACAAACCAATGTTAATTCGAAGAATATTTCAAAAGTAAACTATCAAGTTGATGAAGAAAACGTTATAAAAACTCTTTCTTATTTAACTTCGGATGAATTAGAAGGAAGAGATTCGGGTAGCGAAGGAATTGAAAAAGCATCTGTTTATTTAGAAAATCTTCTAAAAGAAAACGGAATCAAACCGTATTTTAAAACCTATCGTGATACACTTTCTAATTACGATAAAACCTCTTACAATGTAGTTGGTTACATCGAAGGAACGGATAAAAAATTAAAAAGTGAATTTGTAATCATTGGTGCACATTATGATCACATTGGAAAAATTGCAGCGGTTAACGGCGATGATATTGGAAACGGAGCAAACGACAACGCAACCGGAACTACTGCAGTAACCGAAGTAGCTAAATATTTCGCAAAATTCAAAAACAATAAACGAAGTGTGCTTTTTGTGTTCTTTTCTGCCGAGGAAAAAGGACTTTTAGGTTCGAAACATTTGGCTGCCAAATTGAAAGAACAAAAAATGGATTTGTATTTCATGTTTAATTTTGAAATGATTGGTGTTCCAATGAAAGACAAAGGAATGGATTTCTATTTGACTGGTTTTGGAAAATCAAATATGGCAACGACAATTAATGAATATGCTGGAGAAAAATTAGTTGGGTATTTACCAATAGAAACAAAATATATGCTATTCAGAGCTTCGGATAATTATCCATTTTTTACTGAATTTAATGTGCCGGCGCAAACGGTTTCAACATTTGATTTTGAGAATTTTGAATTCTATCACCAACCAGATGATGAGTTTGAATTGATGGATACGAAACACATGACGAATGTAATTTCAAAAACAATTCCGGTTTTAGAACAAATGATTAATGCGCCTAAAAAAGAAATTAAATTGAACTAAATTCCGTTCATCCGATTCAAAATCTCTAATAAACTCGCTTTCTTTCTTTTGGAAACAGGCAACGAACTTTTGTCGCTCATTACTACGTAACCTCCATCTTTAAAAATAAAACTGGTAAGATGGTTGAGGTTGATTATATGTGAATGATGTATGCGCTCAAAACCATTATTACAAAGTAAATCTTCAAATTCTTTCAACGGTTTTGAAATGAGTAATTTCTTTCCATCGATGAAGTGAATGTGAGTGTAATTTCCTTCTGAAGTACATTTTAAAATGGTTTTAATTTCATGAATAAAAATACCTTGAGAGGTTTGCAATGCAATGCGCTTATTTTGATTTTGAAGCGATTGGTTTTTAATAAAATTTTCAATTTGAATTTGAACTTCAGAAGTATTGATGGTTTTTGCTTTGGCAACAGCCGCTTTTAATTCGTCACCATTGATGGGTTTTAATAAATAATCTAAAGCACTAAATTTAATTGCATTAATCGCATATTGACTATAAGCTGTAGTGAAAATTACATGAAATTCGCCTTTCTGAAACGCTTCTAAAATTTCAAAACCAAGTCCGTCTGTTAATTGAATGTCTAAGAAAACAAGTTCGGGTTTGTTCTCTTTTATTAACTGAATGGCTTCATCAACACTGCCCGAAGTTCCAATGACTTTTAATTCTGGACAGTAGCGATTTATATCGGCCATTAAGGCTGAAATTGCTTGTATTTCGTCTTCAATTATAATTGTTTTCATTACCAAATGGTTTTATATGGAATTTGTATAATTACCTTCGTTCCAGATGAATTTCCTGAATTATCGGTTATTTCAAAAATCACTTCAGTCGCTTCATCATTTTCTATTAAGGCTAATCGTTCTTTTGTTATTGAAATCGCTTTTGATTCGTGTTGACGTTGCTTTTGTTTTTCTAATGATGCTTTAATGCCGATTCCGTTATCAATAACTTGACATAAAAGCGATTTTTCATTTTTGGTAAACGAAATAGTAAGTTGACCGTGTTCTTTTTTTGGTGCTAAACCATGAATGATTGCATTTTCAACAATAGGTTGTAATAATAAGGTTGGAATTGCAGTGTCTTCCAAGTTTATTTTCGGGTCAATTGAAATGTCATAATCAAAAACATTTTTATAGCGAATTTGAGTCAATTCAACATACAATTTTAGCATTTTCACTTCGGTTCCTAATGGAATTGTTTGTTCGGTGTTTTCTAATAACATTCGAAGTAACATCGAAAATTTCGAAATATAATCTCCCGCTTTTTCATCATTTCCTTCCGAATAATAACCTTTAATTGTATTCAAAGCATTAAAAATAAAATGCGGATTCATTTGCATTCGCAACGCTTTTTGTTCCAATTCAATCATTTGTTTTTCCAAATTAGCTTTGTCGCGTTCCATTTCAATTTGGTGGCGTTCTGTTTCAAATTTTTGATTTAAACTATGAATCCTTTTTTTCCAAATAATAAAAAATGCCAATCCAAAAACACCAAATAGAATCGCTAAAAACCAATAGGTTTTCCAAAAAGGCTTTCGGATAGTGAAAGCTATTTTTTCAATTTTACTTTTTACTCCAGAGGCATTGGTAGCATAAATTTGAAATTCGTAATCACCAGGTTCTAATCCTTGATAATTAATTTGACGTGTTTTTGTGGTATTCCATTTTTCGTTTTGTTTGCCTAATTTAAAAAAGTAGGTGATATTCTTTTGTGAGTTAAACGAAAGTCCAGTGTAATTAATGCTAATATCATTTTCTGAATATCGGAATGATAGCTCGGGTTTCATGGCTATGTTTTTGCCATTTACTAAGAATTCTTCAATTTTTAGATTTGGAATTATCGAACTCGATTGTAAGGAATTGATATTGAGATGTAACAGACCATCATCTGAAGCCAAGAATAAATTGGATTCAATGATTTCGGTATCATTAACTTTTAGATTTTCTATACCAATGAATTTATTTAAGTTCTCAAAAGTGAATTTTCCATTAGAAAAAGTAATTTGATTTACGCCTAAATTCGTGCTAATAAGTAACGAATTTGGGCGAAATCCTTTTTTAATCGAATATAAAATGTTGCTGTTTAATCCGTCCTTTTTGGTAAAATGTTGGATGAGTTTGTCATTTTGGAACACAAACAAACCATTAGAATTGGTAGCTACAAAAAGTAAATTCGTCGCTTTGTCAAAATATAATTTCGAAATTATGGTTTGGGTTTTTGGATAGTTTTTGGATAAATAAACTGGTTTGTTGTTTTCTATCTTATAAATACCATTGTTTGTTCCTGCCCAAATAGTTTTATCATTTCGAATTAACGTGTTCGTTCTTTCTTTTAAAATAACTCTTTTGTCAAAGGAATAAAGGTCGTAATTAGAAAGTTTGTCAATTTCTTTTTTTGGAATTTTTAATAGATAATTGGCGCCAATCCATAAATCACCAAATTCATCTTCAACTATTGTTTTTGCTCCAATAAATGGGATGTTTTTATTTTTTTTACCTTGAATTAAAATCGCGTGCTTTCCAATAATGTATTGATTTTCATTTGAAAAATAAATCTGAAAAATATAGTTTTTAGATTGGATACTTGATTTGGCATTAAAACTTTTAAGATCTTTCGACTTATCAACTTTATAGAACAAATCATTAGCCGTTCCGCACCATAAGTTTCCAAATTCATCTTTAGTTAAGCAAGTTGAAATCAGCGATTCATTAGTGTTGGTTTTTAAAATTTTAGCTGTTGTATTTGGAATGTAGTAAAGCCCATTATCGAGAGTTGTTATCCAAATTCTGTTTTCAAAATCTCTTTGTACACTCGAAATGGCGTTTTCTTTAAAGAAAATTTCAAAATTTGGTTTTAGGTTGTTTAAATCATTCACATAAACACCATTTCGTGTGCCAATCCAGATTTTGTTATCCTTGTCTATAGACAAACTAATTATGCCAGTTTCAGGTACAGGAACGTCAAATAATTTGGTACAAACATTGTTTTTGATGGTGTAAATCGCATTCAAGTGTGAAAAATAAAGAATATTGTTTTTTAGAAAAGAGCGAATGATTACTAAACCATTTAAGTTTTTTTGCGGTAGACTTTTTATTAAATTTATATTATCATCATAAATTCCTTTTGGACTGATGTAATGGTCTTTGTTGTTTTGAATATAGTGTAATATAATTTGTTTCCCTTCTAAAGTAGTACTTGAGTTTTTTTTGAAGTTCAAAATTCGAACATTACCATTAGAATAAATTACAATTATTTCACCCCTTGTGTTTTCAGAAATACGCGAAATGTAGCCATTTTTTTGAATGTTTTTTAAAAGAGTAAAATTAGATTCGTTAAAGATTTTGTTATCTAATAAAAATGAAATTTTTCCATTATAAGCAAGAAACCAAATTCGTTCTTTTGAATCCTGAAAACAACTGAAATTTTCATTATCGGCTAATCCATCTTCAGTACTTAATAAGGAAAACGAATAACCATCATATTTTAAAACTCCTAAATCACTGGCAAACCATTGGTAGCCATTTTTATCTTGTAGTGAATGATAAATATTTAAAGAAGGCAACCCATCTTTTCTTCCAAAAGAAACATGATAAGGTTCTTGAGAAAGAGCAATTTGCGCAATTAATAATAAGAAAATATAAAGTTGTTTAAGATGCATTTTTGTTGCTTATGATAACAAATGTAAAATATTTAATTTACTTGAAATTGAAATCCCGTTACAATTACAACTTCTTGTCGACCACTTTTCACTTTTTACAATTCATTTGATAAGTAATACTGACCACTTTTCATTTATAAAATTCTCACTTTAATATAATTTGTTGTTTTGTTTCATAATAATTCAAAATCAAACAATTATGAAAAGAATTTTACTTTACTCTTTAGTGTTAGTATTTGCTAATAATTTAGTGGCTCAGACGCAAATTGGTGCAGATATTAATGGTAGCGCTGATAACGTTTTAGGATTTACTGTTTCATTAAGTTCTAACGGTTCGAGAATGGCTGCAGGAGCACCATATAGCACCGGTACAAGTACTAATGGATACGCTCATGTACATGAAAAAGTGAGTAGTGCTTGGGTTTTAAAAGGTACTGCTATTGGCGGAGAAGCAATGTCGGATAATTTTGGAAGAGTTGCGATTTCTGGAGATGGTAATCGATTGGCGGTTGGTGCTAGTACTAATGATGGAAACGGTGCAAACTCAGGTCATGTTAGGGTATATAATTTTAATGGGACAAATTGGGCTCAAATGGGAACCGATATTAATGGTGAAGCTGCAAATGATAATTCGGGCGTAAAGGTTTCTTTATCTAATGATGGAAGTGTTGTTGCAATTGGTGCGCATTTAAATGATGGTAATGGAGCTGATTCTGGACATGTTAGAGTTTATGCATGGAATGGTTCTGCTTGGGTTCAAAGAGGTGCAGATTTAAATGGTGAAGCAGCGGGTGACGAATTTGGTGTTTCGGTTTCAATTTCTTTAGATGGGACTAAATTAGCTGTGGGCGGCAGAAAAAATGATGGTAGTGGAGTAGATGCTGGTCATGTTAGAGTTTTTGCATGGAATGGTTCTTCTTGGGTGCAAACAGGAGCAGATATTAATGGTGAAGCTGCCGGAGATTTTTTTGGTTCAGCAGTATCCATTTCAAATAATGGATTGAGAGTAGCTGTTGGTGCACCGTTGGCGGATGGAACATCATTAACTAATTGTGGGCATGTTAGAATTTATAATTTTAATGGTACAAGTTGGGGCTTGCTTGGTGCTGATATTGATGGAATTCAAAATAGTTCAGGATTTGGTAGCAGTGTAAGTATGAATGGTGCTGGAGATGCCATTGTTTCAGGTGCTCCAACATATGATACCTCAGCTTCAAATACAGATAGAGGGCAAGCTAGATATTTCAGATGGAATGGAACAGCTTGGACACAAGTTGGAAGTTCAATTTCAGGAAATGGTCAAAATGGTGAACAATTAGGTTACTCAGTTGCAATGTCAAATGATGGAAACACTGTTTCAGTTGGTGTTCCTTTTAATCCTGCTAGAGGATATGTTAGAGTTTATGATTTTACAAGTGCTTTATCTTCAAGCGACTTCCAATTAAATAATAAATTCTCAGTTTATCCTAATCCAATAAATAATCAATTTCAATTAAATGCCGATATTTCAATCGATAAGGTAGAAGTATTAAATCTTCAAGGACAAGTTATCAAAACATTTGAAAGTCAAGAATTTTATAATATTAATGAGCTATCTGCTGGAATTTATTTAGTAATGATTCATTCTGAAGAAGGAAAAGGAATTAAAAAAATAATCAAAAATTAGTAGTATGAAAAAGTTTTTAAAATCGATTGTATTGGTTGCAGTAACGTTATCTCTTGGCTCTTGTAGTGATAATGATGACAATCAAACAAATGACAACATGAGTTTTACTCAAGTTTCAACTTCTGGTTCATTGCCATTAGGGTTGAGAGGACATCAGATGATTGAATTTAATAATAAATTGTGGATAATTGGTGGAACAAATGATTCTAATACTATTACTAACACAGTTTTAAATAGTGTTGATGGAATTGTTTGGAATTCGGTCACCACAACTGGAGATGCAATTCCAGCAAGATCCTATCATAAATGTATTGTCTTTAATAGTAAATTATGGATAATCGGTGGATATGATGGTAATGGGCGAAGTGATGTTTTTTCATCTACAGATGGTGTAAACTGGGTGGAAGAAACTACAAGCGTTGCTTTTGGAAATCGTTATGCGTTTGATGTTGTGGTTTACAATAGTAAATTATGGTTAATTGGAGGTGTAAGCGGAAATAACACAAATGTTCATAATGATGTTTGGTCGAGTACAGATGGTGTTACTTGGACAGAAGAGGAAGATTTAACTTCATTTGAAAAACGCGGTCATCATAAAGCATTTGTTTTCGATAATAAAATGTGGATTTGCGGAGGTAATGGTGACGGAAATACGTATGGAGACATTCAATCTTCTACTGATGGAATAAACTGGACACAAGAAGTGATAACTGGCTTTGAACCTATTTACGGACATCAATTAGTAGTAAAAAATGATGAATTCTATATTTTAGGAGGTCGCGATTCGAATTCTTATTACAATACTATCCTAAAATCTACAGATGGTAAAAATTGGTCAGAAGTTGAGGTTTCAAATCCTTTTCCAGCAAGTTGTTATCATCAAGCAGTTCTATTTGATGGCGATATTTTTGTGCATGGAGGTTCAGATGGAAGTTCTTTAAATGTTTCTAGTATGTGGAAATCCAACTAAATGATTTATCATGAAACAACTTTTTTCATCCATAGATAAATACAGATTAGAGTTATTGCTTTTGTTGTTATATACTCTAATAGGTTTGGTTATTATTGCTATTGTATAATTTAGTTTGTTAATCTAAATCCCGAAATTTCTTCGGGATTTTTTTTATTCCTATTTTTACAAAATAATCACTTTGAAAGCGAAGATTAACGAACACAAAAAAATATAAAATTGTGAGTAAAAATATCATCATCACTGGAACTTCCCGCGGAATTGGTTACGAGTTAGCATTGCAATTTGCAAACGCTGGACATCAAGTATTGGCGATTTCCAGAAAAACACCAAAAGAGTTAATCGAAAATCCAAACATAACTTGTTTGTCAATTGATATTTCAAATCCAGAAGAATTACTTCAAGTGGGAAATTTTATCAATAGAACTTGGAAAAAAGTAGATGTTTTAATTCACAATGCAGGAAGTTTGTTGCATAAACAATTCACACAAATTACTTCAGAGGAATTTCAAAACATTTACAAAGTCAATGTTTTTGCAGTTGCCGAATTGACAAAAATCTGTATTCCATTCATGGAAAAAGGAAGTCATGTAGTAACAATTAGTTCTATGGGCGGCATACAAGGAAGTATGAAATTTGCAGGATTGTCAGCTTATTCTTCTAGTAAAGGTGCTGTTATTACACTATCAGAATTGTTAGCAGAAGAATATAAAGAACAAGGAATTGCTTTCAATGTTTTAGCTCTTGGAGCTGTAAATACCGAAATGTTACAAGAAGCCTTTCCAGGTTATGAAGCACCGCTTTCAGCTAAAGAAATGGCGGATTATATTTTTAACTTTGCTTTAACCGGAAACAAATATTACAACGGAAAAGTATTGCAAGTTTCATCTTCAACGCCTTAAAATTGAGTGAAGTTTTACAAAAATACCTTCCAGAACACGCGGTTCATCATTGTTTTGAATTAATCAAAGCCAATCATGTGCATCTTAAAATCGTCAACGAACGTCAAACGCGTCATGGTGATTATCGAAAAGATGCGCAAGGTTTTCATTTAATTACAGTGAATGCCAGTTTGAATAAATACCGGTTTTTGATCACCTTAATCCACGAAATAGCCCATTTGGTGGCATTTGAAAAATATGGTAGAAACATAAAACCTCATGGTGATGAGTGGAAACTCACTTTTCAAAGAATGATGGTGCCGTTTATTCGACCTGAAATATTCCCAAATCAATTGTTACCATTACTTGCTAAACATTTTAGAAATCCAAAAGCAAGTAGCGATACCGATGCAAAATTAGCCATTGCTTTAAAACTATTTGACCAAAAAGAAACCGATAAAAATTATATCTTTGAAATTCCGATGGGAAGTCATTTTAGAATTCACAATGGGAAAATTTTTAAGAAAATAGCATTACGCGTAAAACGATACGAATGTTTAGAAATAAGTTCTGGACGATTATATCTTTTTCAACCCAATGCCGAAGTAGAATTGTTGCCGAATTAGAAAAGCAGCAAAAAAATCTTTCAAAAAATGAACAAAAATTATTACGCAATATTAATGGCTGGTGGAGTTGGTTCTCGTTTTTGGCCTGTAAGTACAACCGAATTTCCTAAGCAATTTCACGATATGCTAGGAACTGGTGAAACGTTAATTCAAAAAACGTTTACTCGTTTGTCTCAAATTATTCCAAAAGAAAATATTTTAATTCTTACGAATGAAGATTACAATAACATAGTTTTAGAACAATTGCCAATGGTAAAACAAGAGCAAATTATTCTTGAGCCTGTAATGCGAAACACAGCACCATGTATTTTGTATGCTTCTTTGAAGATTAAAAAACAAAATCCAGATGCAGTTATGGTAGTAGCGCCATCAGATCATTGGATTGAAGATGAAGTACAGTTTTGTTCTAATTTACAACACGCTTTTGATTTTTGTGAGCGCGATGAAAATTTAATGACTTTGGGAATTTTACCAACATTTGCCAACACTGGTTACGGTTATATCGAATTTGATAAATTAGATTCGAGACCTGTTAAAAAAGTAAAACAATTCCGTGAAAAACCAGATTATGCTACAGCAAGGAAGTTTATCCAAAGTAGAAATTTCCTTTGGAATGCAGGGATTTTTGTTTGGAGTGCCAAAACCGTTTTAAAAGCTTATGAAGAGTTTCAACCGGTAATGTTTGCTCATTTTATGAATGGTTATGAAGCTTTAAATACACCAAAAGAAGCGGCATTTATCAAAGATAATTATCCTTTAGCGCAAAATATTTCTGTCGATTATGCTATTTTAGAAAAAGCGCAAAATGTTTACGTTTTACCTGCTACTTTCGATTGGAACGATTTAGGAACTTGGGGTTCATTATATGATAAATTACCAAAAGACGAACAAGAAAATGCAGTTGTAAATGCAACCGTTTACTTAGAAAATGCAACTAATAATATCATCAGAACTGAAGGGAAAAAGTTAGTAGTGATTGATGGTTTAACTGATTACATTATAGTTGACAAAGACGATGTATTGTTGATTTATCCAAAAAATAAAGAGCAAGATATTAAGCAAATAGTTTCTAAATTAAAATAGTACTATTTCACATCATCTTCCAAGTACATTTTTCGTACTCGCTTGAATAATTCAGAAGAATATACAAAATCGGTAACGGCTTCGTTATCGGTTTTGAAAATTTCTTTGTTTGAACCTTCCCATTCTAATAAACCATTTTTTAAGAACACAATTTTCTCACCGATTTCCATTACCGAGTTCATGTCGTGCGTATTAATCACGGTGGTAATGTTATATTCTTGCGTAATTTCTTGAATCAAATTGTCAATAACAATAGCTGTTTTTGGGTCTAAACCAGAATTTGGTTCATCACAAAAAAGATATTTTGGATTATTTACAATGGCACGAGCAATAGCAACACGCTTTTGCATTCCACCTGAAATTTCTGAAGGACGTTTGTGATGCGCGTTTACCAAATGAACTCTATCAATAACAAAATCAACACGTTCTTTAATTTCTTTTGGCGTTTTATTAGAAAACATTTTTAAAGGAAATCCAATATTTTCTTCTACTGTCATGCTGTCAAACAAAGCACTTCCTTGAAAAACCATTCCAATTTCTGTTCGTAAAGCTCTTTTTTCATCATTTGAAAGTTCCGAATAAATTCTGCCGTCAAATGAAATGGTTCCGCTATCTGGTGTGTGAATTCCTAATAATGATTTTAAAAAAACTGTTTTACCCGAACCACTTTGTCCAATAATTAAATTGGTCATTCCTGCTTCAAAACGAGTAGAAACGCCTTTTAAAACGGTTTGTTCTCCAAATTGTTTTACGATGTTTTTTACTTCAATCATTAGCTTAAAAGGAGTTGGGTTAATATAAAGTTCATTAAAATAATCACGACTGATGTCCAAACGAAGGAAACCGTACTTGCCTGACCCACTTCAAGTGCACCACCCTTCATGTAATAGCCGTGAAAAGAGGGTATAGTTGCCAATAATAAAGCAAAAACAAAAGTTTTTATAAACGCATAAGCAATATGAAACGGAATAAATTCGGTTTGAATTCCTGTAGTAAATTCAAAACTAGTGGTAAAACCGCCATAAACTGCCGCCAACCAACCTCCAAAAACTCCTAAAAACATACTCAATCCAATTACGAAAGGATATAAAAGTAATGCAATGATTTTCGGAAAAACCAAATAGTTTAAAGAATTAACACCCATAACTTCCAAAGCGTCAATTTGCTCGGTTACGCGCATGGTTCCAATACTTGATGTGATGAATGAGCCCATTTTTCCGGCCATGATGATGGAAATAAACGTAGGTGCAAATTCTAAAACAACTGATTGACGTGTTGCAAATCCAATTAAATATTTTGGAATTAACGGATTGGTTAAGTTTAAAGCTGTTTGAATGGCCACAACACCACCAACGAAAAAGGAAATAAATGCTACAATTCCAAGTGAACCAATAATTAAGTCATCAACTTCTTTAAGGATTAATTGTTTCATTACCGACCATTTAGTAGGCTTGTTGAAGATTTCTTTCAACATGATAAAGTATTTTCCTATTTGCGATAAGTAGCGAACGAGCATCATATTTTTTAGTGTTCAGTGATCAGTTTCTAGTATTCAGTAAAAATACTATATTTTTTTGGAATAGGTTAAAACAACTTTTCTTTCATTTTTTTCCAGCGGTAGTTTTTGAAAAATTTGGCTTGTTCAGGCGTTACAAATAAAGGTTTTCCAGATGATTTTGCTTTCCAAAATCCCATTAAATAATCAATGAACAAAAGAGGTTTTCCTTTTCGCATTGCCAATTTCAATGATGAAATAGCGGTGATGATAAATCCGTAGCCCAAGCTGTAAAAAGCTTCTCCTTGTTTGTAACGAGCGGCTTTGTTATAGCTGGCGCCAGTTGGTTTTAAGTGTTTTACATGTAAGCTTTCGTCGGTTACTACTTTCCAATTGTAGAATTTACATAGTAATTCATCAACGGTGTCCCAACCCATAGCAGGTTTTAATCCGCCAATTTGTTTGTATGTTGCTTTGCGATACGCTTTTAAAGCACCGCGAATATGATCTTTATCGGTGAGGTTTTCTAAAACCCAATCTCCATTTTTTTCTACATAGCAAAATCCACCAGCCATTCCAATTTTGTCATCGGATTGAAAATGTTTAATAATGTTTTCGAAATAGTTGTTTGGGAAAATCAAATCGGCATCTACTTTTACGATAATGTCGTAATGGTCATCAATATGTTTTTCGCCTTCATGAAACGCCTGAATTACTTTACTTCCAGGCAAATGAATTGCGTCTGATTTTTTATTTACTAACGAAATAAAAGGATTTTTTTCGGCGAAAGCCAAAACAATTTCAGCGGTTTTATCTGTAGAATTATCATTCACCACTACAATTTTTGTTGGTAAAACAGTTTGTTCTACTAACGATTGCAAAGTTAAGCTCATAAAAGCTTCTTCGTTGTAGGCAGGAATGATAACGTAATATTTCATTTGGCTTATCACTTTTTACTTATCACTTTTTACTCTTTCCGCGTAAACCAAATAGTATCTCGGTGTAAACCATCTTAACAAAGGTCTAAAACCAAGTTTTTTAACAGGATGTGTGAATTTTACTTGGTCAACAATTTTATATCCTGCTTTTTCCAAAAGCCAATCCAATTGCCAATCTTCAAATTCGTGATAATGTCTGTCCCACATATCTGTTTTGCTTCGATAAGCTGGAGAAAACCACAAACGTAAAGGAATCGAAATTAAAATTTTATCCGCTTTTACGTTTTGTAAAACCGTGTAAGGATTTAGTAAATGTTCGAAAATTTCAAAACCCGTAAACACATCATAATTCTCGTTTTGAAGCGCTGATTGATCATTGTCAATGTCTTCGCCTTTTGTGTTGATAACAGTATAGCCATTATCTACCATGATTTTTGAAAAAGGATTTGGAACGCCTAAATCAAAAATGGTTTCAGAAGTTTTTATATGTTTTTTTAGAAAATCTAAAGTGATGTTGAATCGTTTACTCGGATATGTTTTCTCGTACATTGAAATAAAATTGGAGTACAAATTTACTTTTTTCTTCTAACTTCCAACTTCTAACTTCCAACTTTTTTACATTTGATACACAATTGCATTAATATTCATTCCAGCACCTACAGATGCAAAAATGATAACGTCGCCTTTACTAAGAGTTTGACCTTCTAATTCATTATTTACAATTAAATCATATAAGGTTGGAACCGTTGCAACACTAGAATTTCCTAATTTATGAATACTCATAGGCATAATTCCAGCTGGTGTTTCCATCTTGAATAATTTGTAAAAGCGATTAATGATGGCTTCATCCATTTTTTCATTTGCCTGATGAATTAGAATTTTCTTTACATCGGTAATGGCGATTCCGCTTTTCTCTAAGCAAGAAGCCATTGCTTTTGGAACATTAGAAAGGGCAAATTCGTAAATTTTTCTGCCATACATTTTGATGTAACGAATGTTTGGGTCTTCATTTTTGTTGAATGAATTTCCAAAATATAAAAATTTAGCTTCGTCAAAAGAAAAAGTAGCTGATTCGTGAGCTAAAATTCCGCCTTCGTCATCTGTAGCTTCAATAATTGTTGCTCCAGCACCATCAGAATATATCATACTGTCGCGGTCGTGCTTGTCTACAACTCTTGATAAAGTTTCGGAACCAATAACTAAGCATTTTTTAGCCATTCCAGCTTTTATATAGGCTTGCGCTTGAATAACAGCTTCTATCCAACCTGGGCAACCAAAAAGAATGTCATAAGCGACACATTTTGGATTTTTAATTTGTAGTAAATATTTAACTCGCGTAGCTAAACTAGGAACGGTATCAGACTGAATTGTGTTCGCTTTGATATCGCCATAATTATGAGCAAGTATTATATAGTCAATAGTTTCTGGGTCAACACCCGATTTTTCAATGGCTTTTTTTGCAGCCATAAAAGCCATGTCAGAATTAACCATATCGTCATCTGCGTAGCGTCGTTCTAGAATTCCGGTAATTTCAACAAATTTTTCTGCAATAATATCATTCGTCATATTAAAAGCAGTGCCGTCTTCATTCAAAAAATCATGTTGAGCAAAATCAGAATTCGTAACTTTTTTAGTTGGAATATAGCTTCCTGAACCTGTTATTTTAATATTCATAATACTTATTGTTAATGTAACGAAATTATCAATTATTTTTTAACATAAAATAAAAATGTATGTTTTTTTGCGCTAATTATTGAATTGTCAATTTAAGCTCAAAATAATACGAAATTGACTTTTTTTAGGGGTTTTTACGAAAATTTCATCTGCATGATTGTCGCCATGCTTAAAGCTTGTGTTTTCATTTGTTCGGCATATATTCCTGTGAAATGCTCATCAATTGTCGAATTGAAATGACTTAGCCAAGTATCAAAATGCTCTTTTGTAAAACCATGTTTGTCATGAACATCTTTATGAATGGAAAACATATTGTGGTAATAACCGCCTTTTAAAAATAAGGATTGTTCCCAAAACGTAGCCAAGATTTCAAAATGTGCTTCTAAATGTTGGTCAACCGAAGTTACTTTGGTAAAGAAAAAATTAATCGAATCATCAGCTAAAAGCTTGTCATAGAACTTTCTCATGATGAGCAAAATATCTTCTCTATTTTCAATATCTTTCATTTTTAGATTTTATAATCGTACAAATTTACAACAATACTTCTTGAAGCAAGTGACTTTTGTCATGTTTAAAAAAAATCCCAAAAACCTAAGTTGGAATTTGGGATTTTTAATATTGGAATTTATTTTTTACATGTACGCTTCAATTGGTGCACAAGAACAAACTAAATTTCTATCACCATATGCTTCATCAACACGACGAACCGTTGGCCAGAATTTATTCTCAGCAATATAATCTAATGCAAACGCCGCTTGTTCTCTTGTGTAAGGGAAAACCCATTCGTTAGCTGTAACCATTGCTAAAGTATGAGGTGCGTTTCTTAAAATATTATTAGCATCATCTTTTGAAGAAGCTTCAATTTCTTTACGAATTGAAATCATGGCATCACAAAAACGATCTAATTCCGCTAAATCTTCTGATTCTGTAGGTTCAATCATTAAAGTTCCAGCTACTGGGAAAGAAACCGTTGGCGCGTGGAAACCATAATCCATTAAACGTTTTGCAATATCTGTTACTTTGATTCCTTTTTCTTCGAAAGCTCTACAATCTAAAATCATTTCGTGAGCCGCTCTTCCCATTTCTCCAGAATATAAAACTGGATAATGTTCGTCTAAACGTGCTTTCATGTAATTTGCATTTAAGATAGCATATTTAGTAGCATTTGTTAAGCCTTCAGCGCCTAACATGGTAATGTAGCCGTAAGAAATTAAACAAACTAAAGCCGAACCATAAGGTGCAGAAGAAATTGCGGTAATTGCTTGGCTTCCTCCTGTTGGAATAACTGGATTAGTTGGCAAGAATGGAACTAATTTTTCGTTCACACAAATTGGTCCAACTCCTGGTCCACCACCACCATGAGGAATAGCGAATGTTTTGTGTAAGTTTAAGTGACAAACATCAGCACCAATAGTTGCAGGATTTGTTAACCCAACTTGTGCATTCATATTCGCACCGTCCATATAAACTAAACCACCATTATCGTGAATGATTTTCGTAATTTCAATAATAGCACTTTCGAAAACTCCGTGTGTTGATGGATAAGTTACCATTAAAGCAGATAAGTTATCTTTGTGTAAGATTGCTTTAGCTCTCAAATCTTCAACATCTATATTTCCATTATCCATGGTTTTTGTTACGATGATTTCCATTCCTGCCATAGCAGCAGAAGCTGGATTCGTTCCATGAGCAGAAGCTGGAATTAAACACACATTTCTGTGGTTATCACCTCTTGATAAATGGTAAGCACGAATAGCCATCAAACCAGCGTATTCACCTTGAGCACCTGAATTTGGTTGTAACGTTGTTCCTTGGAAACCTGTTACGACATTCAATTGTTGCTCTAATTTTTTCAACATGATTTGGTAGCCTTCTGCTTGTTCAACAGGAGCAAAAGGGTGAATGCTGTTCCAATTTGCCATAGATAAAGGCAACATTTCTGCGGCAGCATTTAATTTCATCGTACAAGAACCTAATGAAATCATTGAGTGATTCAACGATAAATCTTTACGCTCTAATTTTTTGATATAACGCATCAATTGCGATTCTGAATGATGGTTGTTGAAAACATCATATTGTAAGAAAGTTGATTTTCTTACTAAGTTTTCAGGAACCATTACGTCATTAGCTAATTGACTAATTGTAATTTTATCTTTTCCAGTTGCTTCAGCAAAAATGCCAATGATTTGGTTGATGTCATTTACAGAAGTCGTTTCGTTAAATGAAATCGAAACCGTTTCTGCATCTGGATAGAAGAAGTTTACTTCGTTTTTCTCAGCAATTGCTTTTACTTTTTGAGCATCTGCTTTTACTAAGATTGTATCGAAGAAAGCGGTATTCGTTTGGTAAACACCTAATTTATTTAAAGCATCAGCAGTTGTAACCGCAGAAGCGTGTACTTTATTAGCAATATATTGTAAACCTTTTGGTCCGTGATATACGGCATACATTCCTGCCATAACCGCTAATAAAACTTGAGCGGTACAGATGTTAGAAGTCGCTTTTTCACGTTTGATATGTTGTTCACGAGTACCTAAAGCCATACGTAATGCACGGTTTCCGTTGACATCGATAGAAACACCGATGATTCTTCCTGGCATCGAACGTTTGTATTCTTCTTTCGTTGCGAAATATCCAGCGTGTGGACCACCGTAACCCATTGGAATTCCAAAACGTTGTGTAGTACCAATAACAACTGCAGCTCCCATTTCACCTGGAGAAGTTAATTTTGCTAACGATAAAATATCAGCAGCAACTGCTACTTTGATTTCGTTTTCTGCTGCTTTTGCGATGAATCCTGCATAGTCATAAACTTGACCATATTTTCCTGGATATTGTAAAATCGCACCAAAGAATTCTGTTGAGAAATCGAAAGTTTCATGATTTCCAACTACTAATTCAATGTTTAGTGGAGTAGAACGTGTTTGTAAAACTGATAAAGTTTGTGGTAAAATTTCTTCCGAAACGAAGAATTTATTCACGTTGTTTTTCTTTTGATCGCGAGTTCTTACATCGAAAAGTAACGCCATTGCTTCAGCAGCAGCAGTTCCTTCATCTAATAAAGACGCATTTGCGATTTCCATTCCTGTTAATTCGATAACCGTAGTTTGGAAATTCAAAATCGCTTCTAAACGACCTTGCGCAATTTCTGCTTGATAAGGCGTGTAAGCCGTGTACCATCCTGGATTTTCAAAAATATTTCTTTGAATAACCGCCGGAACGATAGCTGGGTGATATCCTAAACCAATATATGATTTGAATACTTTATTTTTCTTTCCTAATTCTTGAATGTGAGTTAAATACTCATACTCAGTCATGGGAGCGTCTAAATTTAAGTCGTTTTTTAAACGAATATCATCTGGAATAGTTTCGAAAATTAATTGGTCTAAAGATTCTACACCAACCGTTTTAAACATGTGATTTAGGTCACTTTCACGTGGCCCTAAATGTCTCAAAGCGAATGCATCTGTTCTCATTTATTAAAAATGTGTATGTGTGTTATTATGTGTTGTTTTGGAGAACAAATGTAATTATTAATCTTGTAATTTTTTGTTTTTAAAATGTGAATTTTTGTGATTTTATCAACTAATTTCAAGTCTTATTAACAGATTGATTAATTTTGTTGAATGGTGGTTGTAAAGAAAATTCTCGATTTTTATATCAATAGCAGTTTGCACGTAGCATTATCGGCATTTGCATTGGTATCGATGACGCAATATTTCTTTGGTTTTGGAGGGGATTTTTCTGTAGCTTTATTTGCTTTTTTTGGAACGGTGGTTGGTTATAATTTTGTGAAGTACGACGCCATTGCAAGGTTAAACAAAACCGAAATCAAAAAAGAACTCAAAGCCATCGTTTTTTTGAGTTTTATTTCGTTGTTGGCTTGTTTTTATTTTTTCTTTCAATTGAGTTGGGAATCAAAACTAAGTGCTGTTGCTTTTTTTGGACTTACTCTTTTATACACTTTACCTTTTTTTCCAAACAAACAAAATGCCCGAAATTGGAAAGGCGTAAAAATCTACATCGTTGGAATTACTTGGGTTGGAGTAACCGTAATTTTACCTTTGGTAGAAGCTGTAATTCCGTTTTCAATGGATGTGCTTTTGATGGCTTTTCAACGATTTTTATTAGTGTTTTCGATTGTTTTGGTTTTTGATATTGTGGATGTAAAACATGACGACATTCATTTACAAACCGTTCCGCAGAAAATAGGAGTGAAGTTAACGAAAAAACTAGGTTATCTCTTGTTGTTTTTACTCCTGATTTTAGAGTTTTTCTATACCAATAATCACCATTTTTTATCGTTCTTTTTCAAACTTTTGGTTTGCGGAACGATTGCTATTTTTCTCTTTTTTGCCAATGAAAATCGTTCGAGATACTACGCATCATTTTGGTTAGAAAGTGTGCCTATTTTGTGGTGGTTGGTGTTAATCCTGACAGGTTTCAAAAACCTGTCAGGATTGTGAATTTACCCATTAATAACCATTCGTTGTTCTACTTGAGCTTGACTTGCTTTTCGTTTTCCTCTAAAAAAGAAATATAAGTTTAAGAACAACATCAATCCCAAATAAATTGAAAATCCGCCTATTTTGTAACTCAGTTTTTCAATTAAAACTTGATAGCTATTGTCATACATGTTCATTTCTAAAATCATAAGTGCAAAGCCTAAATTCAGTAAATAAAATCCTGTTTCAAATAATTTATTGGTGGCGTTGGCAATTTCTTCTCGACCTTTAAAAATATCCAACATATAAATTTTACTGTTTTTGAAAAGTGTTTTTGAAACATAGTAGGTTAAAAATAAAGCAATTGGAAGATAAATTGCATAACCGATTAAAATTTTTGTAGTTTCCATAATAATTGTGTTTAAATTAATTTTTTGATGTAATTAGTTAATAAAATAATGTTGATGTAATGCATTATGGCAATCGCAATAATAATGAATGCCGATTTTGAGGTTATCACTTCAATGAGTTGCGTGATACTTTCAATTTGTTCCCAAGAAATTATCGTCATCGCACAATAACCAATGTTTAGCAAATAATATCCTACCAAAAGCAATTGATTTATTTTATGACACAAGTCTTCGTGATTAGGAATCAATTGTGAAACGAAGATGTTTCCGTTGTTGTAGCAAATTCTTCCAACTGTCACAATGATAATGACTGTAATGCTGAAATAGATGATATAGGCGATGATGTTGAGGTTCATGACAAGAGATTTTTTAACGTTTTATCTAAATCAGCAAATTCAAACTCAAAGCCGTTTTCAGTTAATCGTTTTGGGATAACATTTCTACTTTTTAAAACCAATTCTGTTTCAGTTTTGATGATTTTTGCACCAAATTCTAGTAACGATTTTGAAATAGGTAATCCAAACGTAATTCCAATTGCTTTTTGAAGTTTTTTCATAAATTCTTCATTTCGAATCGGTTTTGGAGAAACAACATTGATGCTTCCTGAAAGTTTCTTTTCGATTATAAATTCGACAGCTCTTACAAAATCTTTTTCTTGAATCCAACTGATGAATTGCTTTCCATTACCGTTTTTTCCACCTAATCCAAGTTGGGTTATTCTCTTTAACGGAATAAAAGCACCGCCATTTTTACCAAGAACGATTGAAGTGCGAATGGCTGTTTTTAATGTGTTTTGAGTTTCATATTCATAGAATGTTTTTTCCCAAGTTTTGGCAACGTTCATAGAAAAATCATTACCAATTTCTCCTGTATATTCATCCATTTCTTTGTCTTCTGAATGACTATATATGGTTGCGGTTGAAGAATTAATAAAATGTTTTGGAGGATTTTTACATTGTAAAATGGCTTCATTTAAAATTTTGGTACTATCAATTCTTGAAGCTAAAATTTCAGCTTTATTTTTTTCGGTATATCTACAATCAACTGATTTTCCAGCTAAGTTTATGACAACATCTACGTTTTCTAATTCTTTTTCCCAACCTGAAAATGATTTAGCATTCCAATTTAAATGTTTGATTTGGTTCTTAATTTCAGATTTTCCTCGAGTTAAGATTACAATTTCTTCAAATTTATTTTTGAAATGTTGAATTAAAACGTTTCCTAAGAATCCGGTTCCTGCTGCGATGATTAGTTTATTTTTCATTTTGTTTTGCTATTTTATTTAATGTGATTGTAAAATATATTGCAATTGTCATTGGTATGATCATTATAGTTGTAATCAATATTATGTAATTGTCTAAAATACTTTTCTCTTCTAAAAACAGGTAAGTGGAAAAGGAAAAATATAAGAAGACATAAATCCAATAATTTATAATTTGATATTTGATTTTTTTCTCAAGTCTTTTAAAGTTGAATGAAATATATAGAGTAATACACAGTTGAGTGAGCCCAAGTAAAATCTGCGCATATAAACCAAATAGAATTGTAAAGTCTAATATTATCGTTATTATTAATAGAGCTTTATTGATTTTATTAATTATTCTCATATTATCTATTATTTTAAACTTTCAGAAATAATTGAAAGTTTTGATTAAATTTTTTTATTTAATTCGTTCTTTGTTACTGTTTTTTATCGGTCTCATTGAATAGTTTTTAAGATCTTATTTTTTTTAAAGGAAAAAAAACTATTTCATGATTTTAACAACCAGTTTTGCCAACCAATTGTCTTTGTATTCTGTAATTTTATCCAAAACGTTATCCGCTTTTAAAACGAAGTCGTACAGTTTTGTTGTTTGATCTACGAAATGTTTTTCGGCTTCTGTGTTATCTGATTGTATAGAAGAAACTTCTTTTAAAACTTTCAATGCTGGTTTGATTTCACGTTTACTTCTTTCTCTCGAAATTTTTACGGCTAATTCGTCTAAATCTTTTTCGGCTGTGAAAAATTCACGTCTTTCGCCAGCTTTGTATTCTTTGTAAACGATTCCCCAATCCATTAAAGCTCTTAAATTCATAGAAGCATTTCCGCGCGAAATTTGCAATTCTTCCATAATGTCTTCCATAGAAACTGGCTCGTGCGAAACCATCAACAACGCATGAATCTGTGCCATGGTTTTGTTAATACCCCATTGAGAACCTAAGGCTCCCCATGTTTGTACGAATTTATTTTTTGCTTCTTTGAATTCCATAAGACAAATGTACAACAAAGTTTTTAAAGTTTCAAAAAAAAATGAAAGTTTATTTGTTGTTATTTTTGAATCATGTAATTAATCTATGGAAAAAGGACAATGTAAATTATGTTTGAAGGATAATGTTGAATTATTGACTAAGTCTCATATAATTCCAAAATTCTTGTTTGAAGACATGAAAGATGATTATAATTCTTTTCTTCAAATTGATTTAGATAATTATGTTAAAGGAAGACGTCAACATATTAAAAACCAAAGAGATTCTTTTCATGAGTCAGGTATATTGTGTGTAAATTGTGATGGTAAAATTATAAAAGAGTATGAAGATTATCTCAAATTGACGTTTCATTCTACTAGTAAACCTGTATCTAGACCCTATTTTATTGATGGAATACAATCTTCAAAAGGATTTAGCATATTGAAGATAGATAATTTAGATTATAGATTATATAAGTTAGGTTTCTTATCCATTTTATGGAGAGCTTCTATTTCCTCCTTACCTTTTTTTAAATCTATTGATTTAGGCCCACATTCAGAAGTGATTAGAAAAATGATTTTAAATGGAGATGCATTGCAAGAAAATAATTATCCATTTATAACATCAATTTTTAATAGAGTTAATGATGATTTTCAAATTGTTTTACCAATAACTAAATTTAAGTTGATGAACTATGTTCATTATAGAATTATAATAAACGGTTTAGATGTTATTTTTATGATAGGAAGTAAAAACCTAGAATTAGCATCTGTTCTTTATGATTTTGTTCCGAATAATAGTGGAAAAATGAATGTTATAATGCATAAAAAATATTATGCTAAGAATATGATGTTGTCTTTTGTCTCAAAAACTAATATTTCAAGACCAAAATATTAGTTTTAGTCTTGAAATATTTAAATCAACCCAGCTCTCTTCAACAAAGCCTCTACTTTCGGTTCTTGTCCTCTGAATTTTTTATACAATTCCATTGGTAATTCGGTGCCGCCTTTTGAAAGTACGTTCTCTTTGAATTTAGTTGCAACTTCTGTATTGAAAATTCCTTTTTCTTGGAAATAAGCAAACGCATCAGCATCTAAAACTTCTGCCCATTTGTAGCTGTAATATCCCGAAGAATAACCGCCTTGAAAAATATGAGAAAACGAAGTACTCATGCAATTTTCGGCTACATCTGGATATAAACTTGTGCCTTCCATTGCTTGTTTTTCAAAAGCTTTTACATCGTCAATAGTTTGCGATTTTCCATGATACGTAATGTCTAAAATTCCGAAACTTAATTGACGTAATGTTGCCATTCCTTCTAAGAAACTCGCGCTTTCTTTGATTTTTTCTACATATTGTTGCGGAATAATTTCGCCCGTTTCGTAATGTTTTGCAAATAAAGCCAACGCTTCGGGTTCGTAACACCAGTTTTCCATCACTTGACTTGGTAATTCCACAAAATCCCAATACACCGAAGTTCCTGATAAACTTGGATAAGTCGTATTGGCTAACATGCCGTGTAAAGCGTGCCCAAATTCGTGAAACAATGTCGTTACTTCGTTAAAAGTCAATAAAGAAGGTTTTGTTTCGGTTGGTGGTGTGAAATTACAAACGATAGAAACATGTGGGCGTTCGTTGACTCCGTCCTTTATATATTGTGGTTTGTAGGAAGTCATCCAAGCTCCATTTCTTTTTCCTTTTCTCGGGAAGAAATCCGAATAGAAAACAGCCACTAATTGCCCTTCAAAATCTAAGACTTCAAAAGTTTGAACGTCTTCGTGATATTTGTCAATATCAAAAACTTCTTTGAATGTGATTCCGAATAACTTTTCAGCTATAGTGAAAGCTCCGTTTAGTACATTTTCCAATTGGAAATACGGTTTCAACAACTCATCATCCAAACTGAATAATTTTTGTTTCAATTTTTCGGAATAATAAGCGCCATCCCATTTTTCTAATTGGTCAATTCCATCTAGTTCTTTTGCGAAAGTAGTTAGTTGAGCAAATTCTTTTTGAGCCGCTGGTTTTGCTTTTTCCAACAAATCATTTAAAAATGATTGTACTTTTTCAGGATTTTGAGCCATTCGTTCTTCCAAAACAAAATGAGAATGGGATTCATAGCCCAATAAATTAGCACGTTTGTGTCGTAATTCCACAATGCGTTTTACATTTTCTTTATTATCGAATTCATTATCTTGAAACGATTTTTTTCCTGCTGCAATTGCAATTTCTTTTCGTAATCCACGATTTTCAACGTAGGTTACAAAAGGCAAATAACTTGGGAAATCTAAAGTAAAAACCCAACCTTCCAAATTTTTTGATTTTGCCAAACTTGCCGCCATTTCTTTAGCGCCATCTGGCAAACCTTTTAAATCTTCTTCATTGGTAATGTGTAATTGATAGTTATTGGTTTCTGCTAAAACATTTTCTCCGAAAGTCAGTTTTATTTTGGCTAATTCGGTATCAATTTCGCGTAGTTTTAATTTATCTTCTTCATTTAGTAAAGCTCCATTTCTAGAAAAACCTTTGAATTTTTTATCTAATAAAGTCGCTTGTTCGGTAGTTAATGTCAAAGTATCTTTGTGATCATAAACGGCTTTTACTCGTTTAAATAAATCTTCATTCAAAGCAATATCGTTACTGAATGCTGTAATCAATGGAGAAACTTCTTGTGCAATTTTTTGCATTTCATCACAAGTTTCTGCCGAATTCAAATTGAAGAAAATATTGGACAATCTATCCAATTGTTCGCCAGAATAATCTAAAGCTTCAATTGTATTCGAAAAAGTAGGTGTTTCTGTGTTTTTTACGATGCTATCGATTTCAGTACGAGCAAGTTCGATTGTTTTTTCAAAAGCTTCTTTATAATCTGAAAGATTAATCTTACTAAACGGAGCTGTATTGTGTTTTGTTGTAAATTTTTTTAAAAAAAGTTCCATAAAAATTTGTTTTTATCGATAAAGTGTATAATTTTGTCGACGAAATGATGCCGAAACATCCTTTTTGCCCCAAATCAGAGAGAGAGTAGAATTTTTTTATAGTTGTCACTTAATTGTGAGTAGAAACCCCGAATTAGCAATAATTCGGGGTTTTCTATTTTTATTTTAAACCTTCAGAAGCTTTTAAAACCGCTTGTTTCAAACCTTCTTTGTAGGCGATAATTTTATCTAACACACATTTATCAGAACTTCCGATAATTTGTGCGGCTAAGATTCCAGCATTTTTTGCTCCGTTTAAAGCAACTGTTGCCACAGGAACACCTCCAGGCATTTGCAAAATCGATAAAACCGAATCCCATCCATCAATTGAATTGCTTGATTTTACAGGAACTCCAATTACAGGAAGTGGCGACATAGAAGCAACCATTCCAGGTAAATGAGCCGCGCCACCAGCACCAGCAATAATTACTGAAATACCTCTTTGGTGTGCGTTTTTACTGAAGTCAAATAATTTTTCAGGTGTTCTATGTGCCGAAACAATATCTACTTCGGTTTCGATATCAAATCCTTTTAATATGTCGATGGCTTCTTGCATTACTGGCATATCCGAAATGCTTCCCATTATTATGGCTACTTTACTCATTTTTCTTCATTTAAAGATTGAAAAATTTAAAGATTGAAAATTCGCTTTGACAAAAATCTTTCAATCATTAAATCTTTTAATTATTCAATTGTTGTACTAATTACTCTAATACTATTTTTAACTTCTTCCGCAATTTTTCTTGCTTCCGTCATATTTTCATTCACAATCGTAACGTGTCCCATTTTTCGGAAAGGTCTTGTTTCTCTTTTTCCGTAAATGTGTGGTGTTACTCCGTTGATTGCCATGATTTTTTCTATGTTTTCGTAAACTACTTGTCCAGAATACCCTTCTTCACCTACCAAATTTACCATAATTCCGGCAACTTTGCTATCGGTATTTCCTAAAGGTAAGTTTAAAATCGCACGTAAATGGTTTTCAAATTGCGAAGTATAACTCGCTTCAATCGAATAATGTCCAGAATTATGCGGGCGAGGAGCAACTTCGTTTACCAAAATTTCATCGTCTTCGGTTTGAAACATTTCCACAGCTAATAATCCAACATGGTTGAATGCTTCCGAAACTTTTAATGCAACTTCTGTAGCTTTTTGTGCTACTTTTTCATCAATTCGTGCTGGACATATTACATATTCTACTTGATTGGCTTCGGGATGAAATTCCATTTCTACAACGGGATACGTTTTAACTTCTCCAGAAACGGAACGAGCCACAATTACTGCTAATTCATTTTTAAATGGAACCATTTCTTCAGCAATGCATTCTACATCGGGTAATTTTACTAAATCTAATGCTGAGCGACAAATTTTAACGCCATTTCCATCGTAACCAAATTGCGCACATTTCCAAACGAATGGAAATTCTAATTCGTCTTTCGCTAAAGCGTTTCTCAAATCATTCAAATCAACAAATCGTTGGTGTGGCGAAGTGGGAATATCGTTTGAAACGTAGTAATCTTTCTGTTTTCCTTTGTTTTGAATCAAACGTAAAGTTTTTGGCGAAGGGTAAATCGGTAATCCTTCTTCTTCCAATTTATCTAATGCATCTAGATTTACATTCTCAATTTCGATAGTTAGCAAATTGACCATTTTTCCAAATTGGTAAACCGTATCAAAATCCATTAAACTGCCTTTGTAAAATCCGTTGCAACTGTATCGTGCTGGAGCTTCTTCGCTTGGTTCTAAAACTAAAGTTTGAATATCAAATTTTCGAGTTTCGGTCAAAAGCATTTTTCCTAATTGACCTCCTCCTAAAATTCCTAATTTAAAATCAGAAGAAAAATAATTCATTGTGTGTTGTTGTTTGTGTCGCAAAGATACTCAGACAATTGATAATTAACAATTGATAATTAACAATTTGTTACTTGTTGAGTTTTTTCAAAAGATTTCGAGTTGCCGCTTGGTAAGCCGCAGTATGATTTGAATAATCTTGTTCGATTATAGTTTTTAATTCTTCGTGAACCCAATCGTATTTCTTTCCCAAAACAAAAAGAGCTTTCATTGAGTAAACTTTTGCAGCTACTTTTTCATCTTGAATCAATCGGTCAATTAAGGCTTCGATTAAATTGTGTTCCTGCTCTTGAGTTAATGAAATCCCATTTTTTCGATGATTGCTTTTCGCTAAAAACATACAAATTTTGGTGGCAGGACGAATGGCGGAATCGTCTTTTAATGTTGGTAAAACTTCACAAAATAAATCGATATAAGGTACAAAAAGTTTTAATTTTTTCTCGCAAACCAATTCCAAACTCCAAAAAGCTTTAACGTGATTTTCATTTTGTATGTCAAATGCAATTTCTATGAATTCGTTTAGTAAGTCTTCGTGACGAATTATATAATTACTCAAGGAAACACGACTTTTTCTTGCAGCGGTACTTTGGTCAATTTTAGATACTAAATCAGTTTTCATTCGGTAAATATATCAAATTTGCAAAAAAGTTGAAATACTTTGTAGCTATTCATTTGACTTTCTTAAATTTGTTGTTTATTTCTAAAACGAACCAAAGTGATACAACTACACGATAAGAAATTTGAAGTTTTTATTTCGGGAGAGGAAATTAACTTCGCCATAGAAAACATGGCCAAACAAATTGAAGACGATTTTTGTGACGATGTACCTGTTTTTATTGGAGTTTTGAATGGCTCTTTTATGGTGGTAGCCGATTTGTTGAAAAAATACAGTCACAATTGCGAAGTTTCATTCGTAAAAATGGCATCGTATGAAGGCACACAAACTACAAATGAGGTAAAACAACTTATAGGGGTTAATCAAAATCTAGAAGGTCGTTCTGTAATTATCGTGGAAGATATTGTAGATACTGGAAATACGGTGGAAGAATTAAAAGCAATTTTAAAACATCATAAAGTAAAACATTTTAAAATTGCGACTTTGTTTTTTAAACCTGAAGCGTACACAAAAGACATTAAATTGGATTATGTAGGTATTCGAATTCCTAATAAATTTATTGTTGGCTATGGTTTAGACTACGATGGTTTAGGAAGAAATTTAAAAGACGTATATCAATTATCAGAATAACTAACTATTACAACTTAACATAACAAAACAATGATCAATATCGTATTATTTGGTAAACCAGGAGCAGGGAAAGGAACGCAAGCCGATTTTTTAAAGCACAAATACAATTTAGTACATTTATCTACAGGTGATATTTTTAGATTCAACATTAAAAATGACACGGAATTAGGAAGATTAGCTAAAACTTTTATGGATAAAGGTGATTTGGTTCCAGATGAAGTAACGATTAAAATGTTGCAAAGCGAAGTAGACAAAAATCCACAAGCTGCAGGTTTTTTATTTGATGGTTTTCCAAGAACAATTGCTCAGGCTGAAGCTTTAGATGCTTTTTTAGCGAGTAAAGAAGAAGAAATTACAGCAACAGTTGCTTTGGAAGCTAATGACGAAATCTTAGTGCAACGTTTGTTAGAAAGAGGAAAAACTTCAGGTAGGCCAGACGATCAAGATGAAGAAAAAATCAGAAATCGTTACCAAGAATACAACGAAAAAACCGCGCCATTAATGGATTATTACAAAACGCAACACAAATTTTATGCAGTTGACGGTATTGGATCTATTCAAGAAGTTACTGAAAGATTGAGTTTGGTTTTAGATACATTTTAATAGAAAAATCAGCCTTTGAGATAAATTTCGGGCTTTCGATTTTTTTTTCGATATTTGCATACAGAAAAGGAGCTATTTCCGTAATTTGGGATTTTAGCTCTTTTTTTATAATTTTAACTATGGAAATTTTAATCATTCTCTTTTTGATTCTTTTAAACGGTGTTTTCTCAATGTCGGAAATCGCATTGATTTCGGCACGTAAAAATCGTCTTGAAACAGCGGCTAAAAAAGGAAATAAAAATGCGAAAGTAGCTTTAGATTTAGCTAATTCGCCAAATGAATTTTTATCTACAGTTCAAATCGGAATTACCTTAATCGGAATTTTAACGGGTATTTATTCAGGGGATAAAATAACTACAGATGTACAAAATTTTGTGGCCACTTTTGAAACACTAAAACCTTATGCAAATTCTGTTGCGGTAGGAATTGTGGTTGTGGTATTAACCTTTTTCTCTTTAGTTTTAGGAGAGTTGTTGCCAAAAAGAATTGGCTTGAATTATCCTGAAGGAATTGCTAAAGCAGTTGCCGTTCCAATGAAATTAGTTTCAACGATAACAATGCCTTTTATATGGTTATTGACTACTTCGACTGAGTTTTTATTGAAAATGCTTCAAATAAAACCAACGGCTGATGGCAAAGTTACCGAAGAAGAAATCAAAGCTATTATTAAGGAAGGAACAGAAGTAGGAGAAGTTCAAGAAATTGAACAAGATATTGTGGAACGTGTTTTTCATATTGGCGATAGAAAAGTAAATTCGTTAATGACGCACCGAAATTCAATTGTGTATTTGTCTTATGAAGATACAGTTGAAGAAATTAAGGCGAAAGTTTTAGATGAATTGCATTCGGTTTATCCGGTATGTGCGGATAATTTAGACGATGTGGAAGGAATTGTTTTATTGAAAGATTTGTTCGCCAGTTTTGAAAAGGGCAATTTCGATTTAAAATCGATAATAAAAGAGCCAGTATATTTTATTGAGCAAACATCGGCATATAAAGCATTGGAAAATTTCAAGGTTTCAAAGGTTCATTATGCTTTAGTTACTGACGAGCACGGTGTTTTTCAGGGAATAATTACATTGAATGATATTTTAGAGGCGTTAGTAGGAGATGCGGCTGATTTCTATGAAGACGAATTTAAAATTGTAGCAAGAGAAGATGGTTCGTGGTTAGTTGACGGACATTATTCATTGCACGATTTCTTAACTTATTTCGATATGGATGAGTTAATAGGAGATTACGAAGTAACAACAGTAAGTGGATTAATCATAACAGAATTAGGAATAATCCCAAAACAAGGACAAAAGTTAATTTGGAACAAATTAGAGTTCGAAGTTATCGATATGGACGGTGTTAAAATTGATAAAATTTTAATTACCAATTTAAAAGAATAAAACAATGACAGAGGATTTGATATTAAGAGGAGAATGTCCAGTGGACATTCGGTTTAATAGTTGTCTTTGTCAAAAATAATTTAAAGAAAAGAAAGAATGACTGAAGGTAACTTTGTAGACTACGTAAAAATATATGTTTCTTCCGGAAAGGGAGGAAAAGGGTCGTCGCATTTACACAGAGAAAAATTTATTGAAAAGGGTGGTCCCGATGGTGGTGATGGTGGTCGTGGTGGACACGTATATATCAAAGGGAATAAAAATCTTTGGACTTTATTTCACTTGAAATTTTTGAAACACATGCGAGCTGGTCATGGAGGTGATGGAGGAAGCTCAAGAAGTACAGGACATGATGGAGAAGATAAATACATTGAAGTACCATTAGGAACGGTTGTAAAAGACCAAGAAACAGGTGATATTTTGTTCGAAATTACAGAACACGATGAGGTTCGAATTTTAGCAGAAGGAGGTAAAGGTGGTTTAGGAAACTGGAATTTCAGAAGTTCAACCAATCAAACACCTCGTTACGCACAACCAGGTATGCCTGTAAAAGAAGTAGATGTTACTTTAGAATTAAAAGTATTAGCAGACGTAGGTTTAGTAGGTTTCCCAAATGCAGGAAAATCAACGTTACTTTCTGTTTTAACTTCGGCTAAGCCAAAAATTGCCGATTATCCGTTTACGACTTTAAAACCTAATTTAGGAATTGTAGCTTACAGAGATTTTCAATCGTTTGTAATGGCTGATATTCCTGGAATTATTGAAGGTGCAGCAGAAGGAAAAGGATTAGGTCATTATTTCTTGCGTCATATTGAGCGTAATTCAACTTTGTTATTTTTAGTTCCTGCAGATGCAGATGATATTAAGAAAGAATACGAAATTCTGTTAGATGAGTTACGTCGTTACAATCCAGAAATGTTAGACAAAGATCGTTTGATTGTGATTTCAAAATGCGATATGTTAGATGATGAATTAAAAGCAGAATTGAAAAAACAATTGGACAAAGAATTTAAAGGAACACCTTATATGTTTATTTCTTCGGTTGCGCAACAAGGTTTACAAGAGTTGAAAGACAAATTGTGGCAAATGTTGAATGTAGAAGAAAAATAAAAGAGTATAAAAAGTAAGAAAAAGCATCTTCAATTTGGAGATGCTTCTTTGTTTAAATCAACTTTTTAATAACAAATTTACATCTTTTTGTTATTTTTTTGTTTAGATAAAGTATATTAGCGCCCTAAACCCAAATCAAGAAAAATGAAAATTAAATTACTATTAGTTTTATTGGTAGCTCAATTTAGTTTCTCTCAAGAGAGAAGTTGTGCTACTACTGAAAAGATGGAAGAGCTTTCTAATAATCCTAGAATGAAAGCTATTTATGAAAACCATAAAAGATTATTTGAATCAGAATTTGAAAGAGTTTCTAATGAAAACTTAAATGGAGCACATAGAAGAGCAACCTTGAGAATACCAGTTGCTGTCCATTTCCCTTCAGCAAGTGCAACTTTAACAGAATCTGAAAAACAATGTTTAAGAAATTTGGCTCAAAATCAGGTCGATATTTTAAACGCTGATTTCAATGCAGCAAATTCGGATTTATCTATTTGGACAGGTAATACGGGTGCTTTTTTTCCAGGAGTTAATACGGGTGCTTTAGATGTTAGTTTCGAAATTGCAAATGGGAATCATCCAGCTAGTACTGGTTTGGCTAACGGAGCTCTGGCGATAACTTTTAGACAAGCATTTGGTGGAGGTCCTAATGGAGATTGGGATCCAGATTGGACGGGATATTTAAATCTTGTTGTTAAAAATTTATCAGGAGGAACATTAGGATATGCTTATTTAGGATCATCACCAGCGGATGGTGCTGCAGTATTTATTAATAGTTCAGCCTTTGGTTCGGGAGCTGGATGTACAGGTTTTGTTCCTGGAGCTCCTTATAATTTAGGAAGAACTTTAACTCATGAGTTAGGACATTATTTGAATTTGAACCATATTTGGGGAGATGCTACTTGCGGTAATGATGGTGTTTCAGATACTCCACAACATAATACTTCAAACGGTGGCTGTCCTGCTATTTCACATTTATCTACTTGTTCTGGTACGCCAAGAGAATTGACTATGAATTATATGGATTATACTAATGATTCTTGTATGTATATGTTAACACAAGGTCAAGCTACTCGTATGCAAGCTCATTTGAATGTAATTGCTTCTTCTTTTAATCAGGATACTTTGTTGTCTAATGGAGATTTTGACAAAAATAGTTTCGTAGTTTATCCAAATCCTAACAAAGGGTATTTTAATATTCAGTTTTCAGAAATGGTTAATGAATATACGGTTCATATTATTGATCAATCGGGAAGAACAGTTTTTGAAAATAAATATTCAGGAAATAATAGTCTAAATCAAGAAATGAATTTGAATGCTACTGCAGCTGGAGTTTATTTTATAACCATTAAGTCGGATGACTTTATTACAACAAAAAAAGTACTTGTTCAATAAATGAGTTTTTTAAAAAGTAAGAAAAAGCATCTTCAATTTGGAGATGCTTTTTTGTTTTTAATCTAGTTTTTATAATAAAAAGTTAAAATTGTTTCAATCTAATCTGATTTTGAAGTGATAATTTTATCAAAATCGTATTTTTAAGTATATTCGCCACACAAATCAAAAGAACACAGATTTATTATGAAAAAATTATTATTATTTGTCGTTTCTGCAATAATGCTTGTGCCAGCTTCGGTAAAAGCAGATGAAGGAATGTGGTTTTTAATGTTCATTGAGCGTTTAAATCACCGCGACATGCAAAAAATGGGCTTGCAATTAACAGCCGAAGAAATTTACAGTATCAACAACCACAGTTTAAAAGATGCAATTGTGCAATTTAATGGTGGATGTACTGCTGAAATGATTTCAAAAGACGGATTAGTTTTAACCAATCACCACTGTGGATATGATGCTATTGCAGAATTATCTTCGGCAGAAAAAAATTATTTAAAAAATGGTTATTGGGCAAAAAACAGAGCAGATGAATTAAAACCTTCAAGTTTATACGTGCGTTTCTTTGTTCGTATGGATGATTGTTCAAAAAGAATTTTGTCTGTTGTAAATCCTACAATGAGCGAAGCAGATAGAGAAAAAGCTATCAATGCTGAAATCGCTAAAATTGAAAAAGAAAATAACGAAGGCGGAAAATATACCGTTTCTGTTCGTCCGTTTTTCCAAGGAAACGAATATTACTATTTCGTTTACCAAGATTATAAAGACGTTCGTTTAGTTGGAACTCCTCCAGAAAGTTTAGGAAAATTTGGTGGTGATACTGATAACTGGGAATGGCCACGTCATACAGCAGATTTCTCTATGTTTAGAGTATATGCTGATGCTAACGGAAATCCAGCGGATTATTCTACAAACAATGTTCCTTTAAAGCCAAAACATTATTTACCAGTAAATATTGGTGGTGTTAAAGAAAATGACTTCGCTATGATTTTAGGTTATCCAGGTAGAACTAACCGTTGGATGCCAGCAGGTGGAATTGAGCAAAACGTAAAATTTGCTTATCCAGCTTGGGTTGAAGGTTCTAAAACAGGTATGGACAACATGAAAAAATACATGGTTCAGTCTGATGCTTTAAACCTTATTTATGCTTCAAAATTTGCAGGAGTTGCTAACTACTGGAAAAACCGTCAAGGAATGATTGATGCGTTATCAAAATTTGGAACAGCTAAAACAAAAGCAGCTCAAGAAGCTAAATTTCACAAATGGGCTAACCAACCAGCTAATAAAGCAAAATATGGTAATGTAGTGCCTACAATCAATAAGTTTTATGCTTTAACTAACGAAAAATCGCGTCATGATAACTACATGATGCAATTGTTCAGAACGTCTGCTTTTGGAACAGTAAGTAGAGGTTTAGGAAGACAGTTAGAAAACTATGCTAAAGCAGATGCTACAAAAAGAGCACAAATGGCTCCTGCTATTTTAGAAATGGCTCAAGGAATGCACAGTGAATTACATATTCCAGCTGAAAAAGATATTTTAGCAGCTCAATTAAATTTATATGCTAAAAAAGCGGGATATAAATTAGCTCCAATGGTTGAGAAATTAGCTGCAGAAAACAATGGCGATTTTACTAAATATGTAAACGCAGCATTCGATTTAAGTATTTTCACTTCTGTTGATAGAGTAAAAGCATTCTTAGATTTACCATCAGAAGAATTACTTAAAAATGATCCACTTTTCGTTTTAACGAATGATATGTTAAATCACTACAGCTTTAGAAGTGAAGAATTAATCAAATCTCAAAATGATTTTGGTGCATCTTTCCGTTTATTAGTTGAAGGTTTAAGAGAATCTAAAATTGGAGAAATCAAATATCCAGATGCAAATTCAACTTTACGTTTAACTTATGGAAAAGTTCGTTCTTTACCAGCTGACAAACGTAATGATGCTAAAGTTAACAACTACACTACTTTAGCGGGTCAAGTTAAAAAATACAAAAAAGGTGATTTAGAATTTGATTTACCTACAAGAGTATTAGAAATGAATGCTGCTAAAGATTTTGGTCGTTATGCAGATAAAGACGGTTCTTTACACGTTAATTTCTTAACTGACAACGATATTACAGGAGGAAATTCAGGTTCGCCAGTATTAAACGGAAAAGGTGAGTTAATTGGTTTAGCATTCGACGGAAACATCGAAGCTATGGCGGGTGACGTAATCTTTGATAAAAAATTACAACGTACAATCAATGTTGATATTCGTTACGTGTTATGGGTAATTGAGAATTTCTCAGGCGCTAAACACATTGTTGACGAAATGACTATTGTGAAGTAATTTTTAAATACAATAAAATTAAAAACGACTTGAGAAATCAAGTCGTTTTTTTATGTGAAATATCCAAAATCATTTCACTATTTTTGAAAAATGAAAAACATTCAAATCTTTTTTCTATTACTTTCGTTTTCAGTCTTTTCTCAATCAACGTTTGAAAAGGCCGAGAAATTGTATGCGCAAAAAAAATACAACGAAGCAGAAAAACTATTTTCCGAACTTTTAAAATCGCAACCGAATCATATAAAAACCATTGAATATCTTGGAGATATTGCCGGACATCAAAAAGATTGGGATGCTGGGATAATCAACTATAAAAAATTAAAAGTTAGTTATCCAAAAAATGCTAATTATTGGTACAAATATGGCGGTGCATTAGGAATGAAAGCCAAAGAATCTAACAAATTCAAAGCTTTAGGAATGATTGATGAAGTAGAAGAATCGTTTTTAACCGCTGCAAAATTAGATGTAAAACACGTTGAATCGCGTTGGGCATTAGTCATGTTATATATCGAATTACCTGCTATGATTGGCGGAAGCGAAAAAAAAGCTCAAAAATATGCCGATGAATTAATGGTTCTTTCAAAAGTAGACGGCTACTTAGCAAAAGGTTATATTGATGTGTATTTTAAGCGCTATTCAAAGGCAGAAATAAACTATAAAAAAGCGCACGAAATTGGTAATTCTAAAACTACTTTCGAAAAATTATATGACTTATATTTGAACAAGTTGAAAGACAAAACAAGAGCAAATAAGTTAAAACTAGAATTTGAAAATAAATAGCGTAATTGTTGAAATGTTTAATCGTTTAATCGATTTCACAAATTAACAGTTTAACAATTCAACATAAAAAATGAGAACACATTTCATAGCCATCGGCGGAGCAGCCATGCACAATTTAGCATTAGCCTTACACAATAAAGGATATCACGTTACAGGTAGCGATGACGCTATTTTTGAACCTTCAAAATCGCGTTTGGAGAAAAAAGGTTTGTTACCAAAGGAAGAAGGTTGGTTTCCAGAAAAAATCACAACCGATATTGAAGCGATTATTTTGGGAATGCACGCTAAAGCAGATAATCCTGAATTGTTGAAAGCACAAGAGTTAGGCTTGAAAATTTATTCGTATCCCGAATTTTTATACGAGCAATCGAAAAATAAAACCCGAGTAGTTATTGGTGGTTCACATGGTAAAACTACGATTACTTCGATGATTTTGCATGTGATGCATTATCACAATATCGAAGTGGATTACATGGTAGGTGCACAGTTGGAAGGTTTCGATACGATGGTGCATTTAACTGAAGACAATGATTTTATTGTGTTGGAAGGCGATGAATATTTGACTTCTCCAATCGATTTGCGACCAAAATTCCATTTGTACCAACCGAATATTGCGTTGTTGTCAGGAATTGCTTGGGATCACATCAACGTGTTTCCAACGTTTGATAATTATGTAGAACAATTTAGAATTTTTGCTAACCAAATCACGCGTGGTGGAATTTTAGTCTATAACGAAGAAGACGAAGCCGTAAAATCAGTAGCCGAAGGAACCGAAAATCAAATTCGAAAAATTGCCTACCAAACACCAAGTTACAACGTTGAAAACGGAACGACTTTGTTAGACACTCCAGAAGGTCCAATGCCAATTGAAGTTTTCGGTGCACATAATTTAAGCAATTTAGCTGGTGCCAAATGGATTTGCCAATGCATGGGCGTGGACGAAGCTGAATTTTACGAAGCCATCGCTAGTTTCAAAGGCGCTTCAAAACGTTTAGAAAAAATTGCCGAAAGTGCCAATAAAGTAGCTTATAAAGATTTTGCGCATTCGCCAAGTAAAGTTTCAGCCACTACAAAAGCCGTAAAAGCACAATATCCAGATAGAAAAGTAGTCGCTTGTTTAGAATTGCACACGTATAGTAGTTTGAATGCCGAGTTCTTAAAAGAATACCAAGGTGCTTTAGACGCAGCCGATGTTGCAGTTGTGTTCTACTCGCCCGATGCGGTAAAAATCAAACGTTTGGAAGAAGTAACTTATGACCAAATTGCGCAATCCTTCCAAAGAGAAGATTTAATTATTTACACCAATCCAACCGAATTTAAAGACTTTTTATTCAGCCAAAATTTAGATAATTCTGCTTTATTACTAATGAGCTCAGGAAATTACGGTGGTTTGAATTTTGATGAGGTGAAAGGGTTGATTCAATAATTTGATAAAAACATGGAGCTTGATAGTTTTAAAATAATTTTCGGAAGTGTTTTAGCAATAATTGTTGGATTTTTTGCAATTACAAATAATTTTCTGAATATTAGTGATAGGATACTTAAACAATTTAATGGTCGAGTAAAGAAAAAGTATAAAAAAGACTATATAGAAGGTAATCCAGATTTTAAATTTGTATTTAATTATATTTCACATCCTAAACCATCGAAATGTGATGTAACTGTTAATATTGTAAATATTTCAAAAGAAGTTAAATTCTTACAAACAGTGATTTTTCATTTTGAAGAGAATAAAAATCCAGATAAATATTATCCAACTACATTATTTATTAATAAAGAAAAGTGGCCAAAGAGACTAGAGCATGGGGAAACTTTTTCTATTAAGTATGATTTTACAAATACAATAATAAATACACTTTTTGAATATTGGAAAAAGGGATTCAAAGTGTATGTGAAAAGTCAAAGTACAACAGGAGATTTGATAAAGTCAAATTCAATTAATTATGATAAACTTGTTGAGTTTTTAGAACCACTAAATCAAGATTATTACGATTTATCAGTAGATGTTTCAGATAAATATCAATGTTCTCAGAGAGATATAGAAGTTACTTTATGGCAGCTTCAGTTTTTTGAAAGAATTACTGTACACATGGTAAAACAATTGCAACAAAATAATATTCCAATTGTTCAGTTTTTGATTAATGAGTATCATCTAGAATTGAAAGAAGATTTATGGTATAATTGGTATAGAGATTTAGAGGAGAAAAAAATTCCTGCAAAAGTATTGGAAGATTTTCTAAAATCAAAAATCGTTAATCTTCAATCTTAAATTTATAATGTCCCACAATTTTCCAACTCAGTAAACAATCTTCTAAAACTTGTCCGCTTCCTACGTTGTGTACAATCATTGGGTTTCCGTTGCTTGATTTTATGTGAGTTACAATACCAATATGAGGTAATTTATCATTAATCATCCAAGTGACTAAATCACCTGTTTTGTAATCTTTTGGATTTTGAGTAATGGGTAAACTTTCGCCTTTTCGAGCGAAGAAAATTTCTAAATTAGGTACTCTTCTATGATCGATGTTTTTATCTGTGGTTTTTAAACCCCATTTTTTTAAATTCGGATACAAAGAAAAGTTGGCTTTCAAATCTTCATGCACTTCTTTTTGTAAATCAATCCCTAATTTTCGATAAGCACGAATTACCACATCCGTACAAACGCCCGTTTTTGCAGGAACATCACCATTTGGATATTTTATCCCAACATATGCTGGAGTATAAACCACTTCAGGATCAATTATCGAAATAGCTGCATTTGATAGTTTTTCATAGAAATCAGTTGGGTTTTTAATCGCTTCTATTTCTGTTTTTGATTCAATCTGTTGCGCTATTTCCGTTTTAATGGTTTCTTTCTTACAATTCAGAAATAAAAAAGAGAATAAAATGATTCGAATGATTTTCATAAGTATGATTTTTATTAAAACGGAACACCATTGAATTTTATTATGATATTAATTTAAAAACAGATTACAATAAATGAGAAACATTCTTTATTTAAATAGTTAGGCGAGAGATTTTTTTGACGATTTCAATTTTACTTAAAATGATGAAAAAACTTTTTTTTTATATTATTCGGTTTTCATTTCGAATGCTTTAAAATCTATAATTGGATTGATTTCAATACTATTAATAGTAATTACATTTTCAATATCTTCCATTTCATGAGGAAATAATAAGCCATCCATTTTTTGGTAATTTCTTATAAATGTGGGTGTTATTACTCCTTTTGCTGGTCCTTCTTTTATCTCGGTTTCAATTATCATTGGCAAGTGTGTTTTTGTGTCAAAATAATAATAACATATATTTTCTTCTTTTTTGCCAGCAACAAAAATGGGTGTTTTGGTTAGTTTGATTTTAAAATATTCAATATCTTCTTTAAATTCTTTTCCTAAAAATTCGGCTTTATATCCTTTTTTTATGTAGTTGTAAAATGGATCTGGAAAATCATTGGCTTGACTCAGTTGATTATTAATTGCTTCATTGTCTAATTTTTCAACTTTCATTGAGTAAAGGTCTGTTCTCCAACCTTTTTTTCCATCAAATGCTGATTCAGTAATTTCTTTTCCTGAAATATTAATTTTTACATATGTTTTTCCTGAAGTGCTATTGTAAATTTCCATAGGAATCTCTATTCCATAGGAATTGACTATCATTTTCTTTTTTAAACTATTAACTTTTGAAAGCCTTTCTTTTCCACCAATTTTTTCTATATATATATTAATAATTTCATCTGCCGTTTGAGCTGATGAAGTTAAGCCCGTCAATAAAATTGCTACTAAAGCAATAAAATTTTTTAATGTTTTCATGTTGTTTTATTTTTAAGGTTATATTTTTTTAAATTTCAATAAAGTTACAAAATTTGGATAATTAATTTTATAATAATAGATTTGTTTATATGAACGCCAAAATAAATTTTTATGTACACGCCAATCAATCAATGGGCTGAAGACGATCGCCCACGTGAAAAATTTCTTATAAAAGGTAAATCTACCTTATCTGATTCCGAATTACTTGCTATTTTAATTGGTTCCGGTTCTCGAAACGAGAGTGCCGTGCAATTATGCCAACGCATTTTAGCTTCTTCCGAAAACAATTTGAATACTTTAGGGAAAATGTCGGTGTCTCAACTCATGCAATTCAAAGGAATTGGTGAAGCCAAAGCCATTTCAATCGCCGCAGCTTTAGAATTAGGAAGAAGACGCAGAGCCGAAGACGCCATTGAACTCAAAAAAATCACTTCCAGTAAAGCGGTTTTCGATATCATGCAACCCATTATTGGCGAATTGCCTCACGAAGAATTTTGGGTATTATATCTTAACAATTCGAATAAAGTCATCTACAAGGCCCAACTCTCAAAAGGAGGAATCACAGGAACCGTTGTAGATATTCGAATTATCTTCAAATTAGCTTTCGAACAAAACGCAACGGGTTTAATTCTTTCGCATAATCATCCATCAGGAAAATTAATGGCAAGTGAAGCTGATTTAAAGATTACCAAAAGAATAAAAGAAGCTGGCCAAACCTTAGAAATCCAGGTTTTAGATCATCTTATTATTACTGAAAATGGTTATTTAAGTTTTCAGGATGAAGGAATTTTCTAAAATTTAAATTTCAGAATTATGGAAATTTTAAGATTTGGTAGTTTTTTATCTAACTGATAAGCCGTATTTTTATCAAAAATTAATACAATATGAAAAACATAAAACTTTTAGTTGCAACTCTTCTAGTAACTCTAACAGCATCGGCTCAGTTTACACAAAAGGCTTTGCCTTATGCATACAATGCTTTAGAGCCATTTGTTGATGCGCAAACTATGGAAATTCATTATAGCAAGCATCATGCAGCTTATGTTAAAAATCTAAATACAGCTTTAGCAGGAACTGCTGATGAAAAATTAAGTCTAAACGAAATTTTTGCAAAAATTTCTACAATGCCAGCTGCAGTTCGTAATAACGCGGGTGGGCATTATAATCACGAATTGTTTTGGTCGGTTTTAACACCTGAGAAAAACACTAAAATGTCGGCTGAATTAGAAAAAGCAGTAAATGAAACTTTCGGAAGTTTTGATGTGTTGAAAGAAAAATTAAATGCGGCTGGAGCGAGTCGTTTTGGTTCAGGTTGGGCTTGGTTGGTTGTGACGAAAGAAGGAAAATTAGTTGTTAGTTCAACACCAAATCAAGATAATCCATTAATGGATATTGCAGAAGTAAAAGGAACGCCAATCTTTGGAATCGATGTTTGGGAACATGCTTATTACTTAAAGTATCAAAATAAAAGAGCCGATTATCTATCTGCTTTATGGAGTGTTGTAAATTGGACAGAAGTAAGCAAAAGATACAAAGCAGCAATGCCAAAACCAGATACATTTGCTTCTTGGCCAGAAATCAAAACCTTTCACAAAGTAATGTCGCAAACCTTCCATCCAAGTGAAGAAGGAAACTTACAGCCAATTAAAGATAGAAGCGCTGAAATGGCAGAAAAAGCAAATGCTTTAAAAATGGCAAAAATTCCAGCTCAATTCAATAAAAAAGAAATTGTAGCTTCGGTTAATAAATTAGCTAAAGACAGTAAAGCGTTGGATAAATTAGTGAAATCTAAAGCTTCTGATGCAAAAATCACTAAAGCTTTAAATGGTTTACATGATACTTTTCATACGATTGTGGGATTGTGTACTCATGATGAAGAATAGTTAAATAATCAAATAAAAATTGTCAAGCTGAACTCGTTTCAGCTTCTTTTTTGATATAAGATTATTAGAAATTATTTAAGAAATTTTTTAAACGAATTTGTTATCTTGCAACACTAAATTAATGCTGAAACAATAATGATAAGCACTAAAAACATACGATTTTCCTATAGTAAAGAGCAAGAATTTATCTTTCCTGATTTGTATTGCGAAGCTGGGAACACGCTTTTAATTACAGGAGATTCAGGTAAAGGAAAAACTACGTATTTGCACATTTTAGCAGGATTGTTAAAACCCGCTAAAGGCGAAATAGAAATCGATAAAACAGATATCGTTTCTTTTTCTGAAAAAGCAACCGATAAATTTCGTGGAAAGCACATTGGTGTGGTTTTTCAAAAATCGCATTTTATTGGCGCATTGACAGTTTTGGAAAATTTGGAAATGGCAAGTTGGTTAGCAACAGGTAAAAAGCATACCAAACGAGCAAAGAAACTTTTAGAACAATTGGGAATCGAAAACCAAGCGTCTAAACTGCCATCACAATTAAGTATTGGACAACAACAACGTGTTTCGATTGCACGTGCGTTAATGAACGAACCAAAAGTTTTGTTAGCTGACGAACCCACATCGAGTTTAGATGATAAAAATGCGGAAAAAGTAATCGAATTGCTGACTTCTTTATCGAAAGAATATAAAGCAGCTTTACTAATTGTTACGCATGATAACCGAATTAAAGAAAGATTCATCAATAAAATCACGTTAGTATGATAGCAAATTTAGCATGGAAAAATATATGGTTCAAACCATTAAATACCATCTTGAGTGTTGTTTTGCTAACCTCAAGTGTTGCGATTATTACTACTTTAGTTTTGGTCGAAAAACAATTTGAAGAAAAATTTTCAAGCAATATCGACGGAGTTGATTTAGTAATGGGTGCGCAAGGAAGTCCATTACAATTGATATTATCTTCGGTTTACCAAGTGGATTCTCCTACGGGAAATATTAGTTACGACTCGGCAAAAGTTTGGATGCAACATCCGTTTGTTCAAAAAGCGATTCCGTTAGCATTTGGAGATAATTATCGCGGTTACAAAATCTTAGGAACAACGCCCGATTATTTAGAAAAATATGGAGCAAAAATTTCCGAAGGAAAACTATTCGAAAAGAATTTTGAAGTTGTAATCGGAAGTGATATTGCTAAAAAATTAAGTTTAAAGATTGGAGATGAGTTCTTTGGCTCGCATGGAGATGCAGCTGAAGGTGAAGTGCACGATCATTACGGATATAAAGTTGTCGGAATTGCCAAACCAACAGGAAAAGTAGTTGACAATTTGATTTTATGCACGATTCCAAGTGTTTGGCAAATGCACGGCGGACATGAAGAATCAGAAAATCCAGCACATGGTGAAGAAGGTCACGTTCATGTAGAAGGAGAAGAACATCACGAAGAAGCCGATATGACTTTAGACGAACCTGGAATGGAAATTACAGCCGTTTTGCTAAAATTCCGTAATAAAATGGGAATTGTAACTTGGCCAAGAATCATCGCACAAAATACTAAAATGCAAGTCGCTTCACCAGCTATCGAAGTAAATCGTTTATTTTCTTTATTCGGAATTGGAATTTCAGCGTTACAATATTTAGCATACGGAATTATGTTGATTTCCGGAATTTCGATTTTCATCGCACTTTACAATACATTAAAAGAGCGTGAAAACGAATTTGCCTTAATGCGTGTCAACGGAGCAAAAAGACTACAACTTTTAAAAGTCGTAATGATTGAAAGTTTGCTTTTATGCGTGGTTGGATTTATTTTTGGTACGATTTTGGGAAGAGTAGGATTAAGTATGTTATCGAACTCAGCCGAAGAAGATTTCAAAATGAGTTTCAATCCATACGAATTTATTTGGGAGAAAGAGGGAACTCTATTTTTACTAACTATATTTGTGGGCTTTATTGCTGCGTTAATTCCAGCTGTAAAAGCATACAATTTAAATATTTCAAAAACATTAGCAAATGCGTAATTATATTAAATTAAGTTTGGCTTTAGTCGTTTTTATTTCGATGATGAGCTTTTCAGATAGTACAACTTCAATTGTAAAAGCTTCTACTAAAACATCAGTAGCAGCAGACACCCTAACATGGAAACTATTGGGCGATATCAAATACGTTCGTAAAAAACACGCCACTTATGGTGAAGTGGAATTTCCACAAGTGAACATGAAATTGAAAATGATGCAAAAGAAAACCGTTTTCATGAGCGGATTCATTGTGCCAATCGACAATAAAAATTACGCGTTGAGTAAAAACGTTTTTGCTGCTTGTTTCTTCTGTGGAAAATCAGGCCCAGAAACGATTGCAGGTATTAAGTTTAAAGGTGGTGCTTTTCCTAAGTTAAAAACCGATACGTATGTAACCTTAAAAGGAACTTTTAGATACAACGAAACCGACGTTGAAGATTGGATTTACCATATCGAAGACGCCGTAATTATATCTCAAAGTAAATAATTTAGAAGCCCATTCGTTTGGGCTTTTTTTAATCGTTCAAACACAACACATAGCATTGCAATCATTCCAACATAAAAAACACATTTTCTTCGATTTAGATCACACGCTTTGGGATTTCGATAAAAATTCTGGATTTGCGTTTGATACGATTTTCAAACAGCAAGGTTTCGATATTGAATTATCCGATTTTCTGAATATTTACATTCCAAGAAACCAACATTATTGGAAATTGTACCAAGTGAATCAGATCTCGCATGACGATTTACGTTATTATCGTTTGAAAGACGTTTTTGATGCATTAAACTTTGAAGTTTCAGATGAAATGATTCATCATTTATCCGAAGAATATATCAAATATTTACCCGAATACAATCATCTTTTTGACGGCGCTATTGAGTTATTGGATTACCTAAAGCCAAAATATCAATTGCATATTATTACCAATGGTTTTGCATCTGTTCAAACCAAAAAAATGAAGAATTCCAAGATTGATCATTATTTTGAAACGATTACTAATTCTGAATTAGCAGGAGTTAAAAAACCACATAAAAACATATTTGATTTTGCCTTATCTTTGGCAAACGCTTCAAAAGAAGAAAGTTTAATGATAGGCGATAGTTACGAAGCCGACATCATTGGAGCACAAGAAGCTGGCATTGAAGCTGTGTTTTTTAATGAACAAAATATCGAAGTTGAAAATCCAGTTTTACAAGTAAGTCATTTATTAGAATTAAAAAATATATTATAGTATGAAGAAAGTTGTTTTAATTATTGCATTGTTTTTAAGTTGTATTTCATTTGCTCAAGAAAGCTATAAATACATCATCATTCCATCTCAATTTTCTTTTTTTACAGAGACTAATAAGTACGGACTTAATGAATTAACTAAATCCTTTTTTCAAAGTGAAGGTCTTGAAGTGTATTATGATAACGAAAAATTTCCGGATGAATTATCGAAAAATAGGTGTTTGACTCTATATGCAAATGCTGTTGAAAGTAATACAATGTTTTTGACTAAAATTCATTTTGAAATTAAAGATTGTACAAATAAAGTGTTATTAAAAAGTGAATTAGCAACGAGTAGAGAAAAACAATATAAAGTTGCTTACACCCAAACTTTTAGACAAGCTTTGTCTTCACTTAAAGGAAAAATAAATTTCAAAAATGTAGATGCAATAGAAAAAATAGAAGTTGTGGAAACTCCAAAAGAAGTAGTAGAAGTTTCTAAAAACGAAATTATTTCGAATACTGGAGCAGCAAACACTTTATTTGCAATTCCAATAGTTAATGGTTATAAACTAGTAAATGATAAACCAGAAACCATCTTTATTTTAAAGAAAACTTCTGCTGACAATATTTTTATAGCTCAGAAAGATTCTAAATCAGGTGTTTTAATGAAGAAGAGTAGTGGTTGGTTTTTTGAATATTATGAAGGTGATAAATTATTTTCAGAAAAAGTGGAAGTTAAGTTTTAAGATTTAATACCCATATTTATCCTTCCATCGATTCTTTAAAAATTGGCGTAATTCTTTTTCACGTGCATTTTCACCAGGCTCAAAAAATTTAGTTTCGGATATTTCAGTGGGTAAAAATTCTTGTTCGGCAAAGTTGTTTGGGAAATCGTGTGAGTATTTGTATTCTTCTCCGTAACCTAATTCTTTCATTAATTTGGTTGGAGCATTTCTTAAATGGATTGGAACTGGTAAATCTCCTGTTTGTTTTACCATTTGTTGCGCTTTTCCAATAGCCATATAACTGGCATTGCTTTTTGGCGAAGTTGCCAAATAAATCGCACATTGACTCAAAATAATGCGACTTTCGGGATAACCAATAGTTGCCACCGCTTGAAAAGCATTATTTGCCATGATAAACGCTGTTGGGTTGGCATTTCCTATATCTTCACTAGCTAAAATTAGCATTCTTCGGGCTATGAATTTTACATCTTCGCCACCTTCAATCATTCGAGCTAACCAATAAACAGCGCCATTTGGGTCGCTTCCACGAATTGATTTAATAAAAGCGGAAACAATATCATAATGTTGTTCGCCTGTTTTGTCATACAATACGGTGTTTTTTTGCACCAATTGTATGACTCTTTCATTTGTAATTTCAATGGTGCCGCTTTCGGTTGCATTGATGACCAATTCGAAAATATTCAATAATTTTCGTCCATCGCCACCCGAAAGTCTTAACAATGCTTCGGTTTCTTTTAACTGAATGTCTTTATTTTGTAGCTGAATATCAGTTTTCATCGCGCGATGCAATAAGGCTTCTAAATCGTCTTTGGTAAAAGCGTTCAACACATACACCTGACATCTTGACAATAAAGCGGGAATGACTTCAAAACTCGGATTTTCAGTGGTAGCGCCAATCAAAGTTACCCAACCTTTTTCAACTGCAGCCAGTAAAGAATCTTGTTGTGATTTTGAAAAACGATGAATCTCATCAATAAATAAAATCGGATTTTTTGCTGTGAATAAACCGTTGCTTTGTTTCGCTTTTTCAATGACTTCACGAATGTCTTTAACGCCTGAATGTATGGCACTCAGTTGGTAAAACGGACGTTTGCTTTCTTGCGCCATGATTTGTGCCAAGGTAGTTTTTCCAGTTCCTGGAGGTCCCCATAAAATCAAACTTGGAATTAATCCTTTGGCAATTTGTTGTGTTAATGAACCCTCAGGTCCAACTAAATGTAATTGACTGATGTAATCCGATAATTGTTGTGGGCGAATGCGTTCGGCTAATGGTTGATTCATGACGTAAAATTACAATTTTATGACAAATGTGCATAGAAATATTTTTGGCTTTATCTTTGAATTCAAATCAATATGGAAAAACATCACGATAATCCTTTTCAGTTTACAAAAGCGGTCATTTATTTGCCGTTATTTTTTGTATTGACTTTATGGTCGGTTTTTTGGTACGAATTGCATTTTCATCATAGTTTGTCGCATTTTGGTGTTTATCCAAGAGAAGTTTTCGGTTTAAAAGGAATTCTTTTCAGCCCTTTTTTGCATGGCGATATTGAGCATTTGGCTAATAATTCTGTTGCTTTATTAGTGTTGTTGCCTGTTTTGAGATATTTCTACAAAGAACAATCGTTTGTAGTGTTATTTTTAGGAATTCTGTTTTCAGGATTAGGAACTTGGCTGTTAGGTAGGCCAAGTTACCACATTGGTGCCAGTGGATTAATTTATGCTTTGGTGAGTTTTATTTTCTTCAAAGGCATTTTTACTAAATATTATCGATTGGTAGCTTTATCATTCACCATCGTAATTTTATACGGCGGAAGTGTTTGGTACATGTTTCCAAATGTAAAAGAAGGTATTTCGTGGGAAGGGCATTTAGCAGGATTTTTTGTGGGATTAGCCTTAGCCTTAGTTTTAAAAACACCTCAATTTTCAAAACCGATTTTCTACGAATGGGAAAAACCCGATTTCAATCCAGAACTCGATCCATTCATGAAAAACTTCGACGAAAAAGGAAATTTTAATCCGCCACCAAAACCGGAAGAAGTGATTCGGGAATATTTTAATTCTTCTATGAAAGTGGTGTATGAGTTTTTAGGAGGGAAGAAGTAAAAAAAGCCTCCATTTTTCGTAAGCTTTTAGAAAAGTTTATCGAGTATGACATTATTACATTCTCTGTCTCAAAGCCTCATACAAAAAAGCACCACAAGCCACCGAAACATTCAATGATTCGATAGTTCCAAACATAGGTAATTTTGCTTTTTCATCTACAATTTTTAATACAGAAGGATTAACGCCTCTGTCTTCGCTACCCATAATAATGGCAACTCCTTCGTTGAAGTTGATATCGTAAATGTGTTGCTCTGTTTTTTCAGTTGCAGCTACCGTTTTGATTCCAGAACCTTGTAAATAGAAAATAGCATCTTTAATATGGTCTACTTTACAAATAGGCACATTAAAAACTGCACCAGCCGAAGTTTTAACTGTATCGCCATTTACTGGAGCCGAACCTTGTTTTTGGATAATAATTCCGTCAACACCCGTACATTCTGCTGTTCTGATGATAGCGCCAAAGTTACGTGCATCAGACAATTGATCTAAAATTAGGAATAAAGGTTTTTTGCCACTTTCAATAACACTTTCAACCATAGTTTCTAATGAAACAAAAGAAATAGGAGCAATGGTTGCCACCGCACCTTGGTGATTATTTGGAGTTAATCGGTTTAGTTTTTCAACAGGAACGTATGAAAAGTTGATGTTGTTTCTTTTCATCGTTTTCATCAAATCTTGCATCAAGTCGCCTTGTGCATCTTTTTGAACGAATACTTTATCAATTTCCTTTTTAGCGTTAATTGCTTCAATTATTGCTCTAATCCCGAATATTTGGTTGTCTTTTTCCATGAGGCAAAGGTATAAAAAAACCACTTCAATTGAAGTGGTTTTGGATTTATGTTTTTAAAACTCTTTTGAGTTTATTTTTTTAGATTAATTCGGTTACCAGCTCTTTTAGCATTTCTTCCTTGAAATACAACTTGGCTGTTAGGATTAGTAATTGTAAAAATGTGTCCCACTTTTGTTATTTCAAAAGTAATAATTGCATTTGAATTACCGTCGTCTAATCCACCTTGATCCATTGGGAAATAAGAAGAAACATCAACCGTTTGTGATAATGGTAAACCAGGCTTGTTAAATATAACTGAAGCAGGAATATTTATTGGTTGGTTGTAACCATAAGTTGTCCAAAGACTAACATCTAAATAGTATGTTCCGTCAGGCATTGAAGTGCTTAAAGTTAATTGTTCTGGACAATTGCTGTAGCTAAAATCAATGTAATCAAAATTACTATCTAATAACTCTAAGTCCATATCTAAGTCACAGTTGTCAACTGTTGTTCCACTATCATCAAAAGTTCCTGACCAATTTAAGTCAATTACTAAATCGCTAGAATTTTCAATGTTGATATCAAAAACTAAGTCATTAACAGTTCCTAATAAGGTTCTATTAGACACTACTTTTAATTTTAAGTTCTCTGTGCTTTCAATATCTAAATCGTTAAGTAAAGAAATGTCAACACTGTAAGATGTAGTGTAAGCAGGGATTTCAAAAATGTAGCCCACTGGTCCTCCGTTTTCTTCGATAGCCACA
>Ga0154533_105_pt1 | contig 63845 bp, 61 predicted proteins | sample RifGroF1_FD_105676 | JGI IMG/M metagenome (GOLD analysis project Ga0154533, IMG submission 105676) | Flavobacteria bacterium GWF1_32_7 | reverse complement strand
CAGCAAAAGCAATTGCAACTGGCGGAATTTCAAATAGCGATTATTAAAAATATCTTATGAGAAAAATATATATTTTACTGTTGTTGGTTTTCGGATTTACAACCTTTGCTCAAAATTCGTCTAACGAACAATTTCCTGTGTTTCCAGAATGTGAAAACGCCATCGGAAAACAACAAGAAACGTGTTTTTACAATACGATTCAGAATTATTTCTACACAAACTATAAAGTACCGCAAGATCTTCAAGAGCAAAGTTTTAAAGGAACTGTAATTGCAGTTTTTGAGGTAGATACTATCGGAAATTTCAAAGTTATCTACACTGATGCTGCACACGAATCATTAAAAAAAGAGGCTAACCGCGTTTTTGAATCGTTACCAAAAATAAAACCTGCTACTTATTCAGGAAAGCCTACGTATTCAAAGTTTTCGATTAAAATCAATATTCCATTAGTTGCGCCAAATGCACAAGAAGATTTGGCTACAAAATATGCTAAAACCAATACCGTTTTAATTGATAACAAAAAAGAATTGTCTGAATATGATGATATAGTTTATAAACCATTCGAAAATCCACAATTTAAAAGTTCTGGAATTGTACCATTTTCGCATCAAAATTATGGTGTTTTTGAAGCTTTAATGAATCAAGTTGGAGCTAATAATCATACGGCTTCAAAACCTTATTCGTATGATGAAGTAGCGAAATATTATGATTTCGAAACCGTAAACAAAGCTTTTTTAAAGCAAAAGGAATCTTGGTGGGGAAGAAAATTATGGAACGAAAATTTAGTAGCCATTCAAGGAGAAGAATATTGGTTTACTTTAAATCCAATTTTCGATTTTAGAATAGGAAAAGATACCGAAAGCGAAGCTTCAAATACATTTGTAAACACAAGAGGATTGATTGTAAATGGAGGTTTAGGTTCGCAATTAACGTTTACAACTTCCATTTATGAAAGTCAAGGAAGGTTTGCAGATTATTATAATGCTTATGCAGAAAGTATTCGCCCTTCAGGAGGAAATCCGGCAATTATTCCTGGAATTGGAATTGCAAAACGATTCAAAGAAGACGCTTACGATTTTCCATTAGCGGAAGCAAACATCAAATACCAACCCAATAAGTTTGTAAATCTTCAGTTAGGTTATGGTAGAAATTTCTTAGGTGATGGTTATCGTTCTTTATTGCAAAGTGATGGCGCTAGTCCGTATCCGTATTTTAAAATCAATACCACTTTTTGGAAAATTAAATATACGAATACCTACATGTGGTTAAAAGACGTGCGTGATTTGGCAACTGTTGATGGAACTTACGCTACAAAATACATGGCAAGTCATTATTTAAGTTGGAATGTAACTAAAAAATGGAATTTAGGTTTCTTTGAAAATGTAGTTTGGACCGATACTAACGAAAGAGGTTTCGATTTTAACTTTGTAAATCCACTAATTTTTTACAGAACGGTTGAGTTTGGTTCGTCGTCTAAAACAGGAAATGCTTTATTAGGAGTTTCTTCAAAATACAAATGGAACAACAGTATTAACTTTTATGGTCAGTTCTTAATTGATGAATTTGCTATTGGTGATGTAAAAGAAAGTAATCAAAGTTGGAGAAATAAATTTGCGTACCAAGTTGGGGCTAAATATTATGACGCTTTCAAAATAAAGAATTTGTTACTTCAGGTAGAATACAATCAAGTGCGTCCTTATGTCTATTCGCATAGTAACCCAATTACAAATTACGGTCACAACAATCAAAGTATGGGGCATTTATGGGGAGCTAATTTCAGAGAATTCGTTGCAATTGCTCGTTATTATAGAGGAAGATATTTTGCAGATGCGAAATTAATTTACGGTCAACGCGGATTTGATTTCAACAACGGAACCGACAACTTCAACTACGGAGGAAATATCTATTTAGATTACGATGATAATCGTCCATACGACACCGGAGTTTCTATAGCACAAGGAAATAAAACTACCGTTATGATTGCTGATTTACAAGTAGGATATTTAGTAAATCCAGCTTATAATCTAAAGGTTTTTGGAAATGTGATGTTAAGAAATTTTGACCCAACAGCAGAAACTGCGGCAACGGTTCAATCTAATACCACATGGTTTTCAATTGGACTAAGAAGCGATTTATTTAACTGGTATTTTGATTATTAGTAGATTTAACTATTTTCTGTAATTTGTTAAAAGGAAATCAATAATCTTATTTGTATCTTTGCGCGCAATTTCACAGCGAAAAACACTAAAGTGGACACGAATACACAACCTCAAATCAAAAAATCTCTTTACAAAGACTTTGTAGAAATTACAAAGGCGCGTTTATCTATTAGTGTAGTGGTTTCCACTATTGCTGGTTATTTGTTAGGATTTAATGAGGAACAACCTTTTCAATGGCTAGTTTTAGTGCTATTAATTGTTGGGGGTTACTGCATGGTGGGTGCTTCAAATGTTTTCAACCAAATCATCGAAATTGAATTAGACGCCAAAATGGACCGAACTAAAAATCGTCCGTTACCTTCTGGTCGAATTACAAAACAAAATGCTTTTATTTTAGGTTGCGTTTTAACCATTTTAGGATTAGCTATTTTATATAATGTAAATCCTAAAACCGCTATGTTTGGCGCGATTTCGATTTTTATGTATGTGAGTTTGTACACGCCATTAAAAACTTTAACGCCACTTTCTGTATTTGTTGGAGCTTTTCCAGGTGCTATTCCTTTCATGTTAGGTTGGGTAGCTGCAACAGGTCATTTCGGAATTGAAGCAGGAACGTTGTTTATCATTCAATTCTTTTGGCAATTTCCGCACTTTTGGGCAATTGGCTGGTTTTTATACGACGATTACAAAAAAGCAGGTTTTTTTATGTTGCCAACAGGTAAAAAAGACAAAAAAACCGCTCTTCAAACCATACTATACACCATTTGGATGATTTTAGCTTCGATAATTCCAGCTTTCGGATTTACAGGAAACTTAATTTTATCGAAAACTGCAGCGGTAATCGTATTTTTGTTAGGATTATGGATGTTGTTTTATGCAGTACAATTACACAAACAGATGGATTCAAAAGCGGCAAGAAAGCTAATGATAGTAAGTGTGTCTTATATCTCTTTGTTGCAAATAATATATGTGATAGATAAATTTTTACGATAGTTATGGAAAATAGAATGACTTTGGAAGAAGAACAAGCTCGCAAAGGCAAAACCTACAAATTGTTATTGTGGTTTGGAATGATTAGCATTTGTATGATTTTCGCTGGATTAACTAGTGCTTACGTAGTAAGTAAGTCGAGACCTGATTGGTTAAAAGATTTTGTATTGCCTTCTGCTTTTGTAATCAGTACAGTAGCTATGTTAGTAAGTAGCTTTACTTTTTATTTAGCATTACAAGCTACAAAAAAAGATAATAGAAGTATGGCTACAACCTTTTTATTGCTTACTTTAGCGCTTGGAATTGCGTTTATAGTATTACAATTTAAAGGATTTGGACAAGTAATCGAAAATGGCTATTTCTTTACAGGAAGTGAAAGTAATGTAACGACTTCATTCTTGTATATTGCTGTTTTGGTTCACATTGCTCACCTTTTAGGAGGTATTATTTCGCTTTTAGTAGTAATTTATAATCATTATAAACAAAAATACAATTCGGCTCAAACCCTTGGTATAGAGCTAAGTGCGATGTATTGGCACTTTATGGATTTTATTTGGGTTTATTTGTTTTTATTTTTCTATTTTTTCAAATAGAAAAAAAATAATAAATTTGGGAACTTTTTAACAATTAAAAAATTTATGGGAGCGACAGTTATTTCAGACGAACACGCTTTAGACGGAGGTCCAGGACCATTAGGAGCAACCTATGGTAAAATGATGATGTGGTTTTTCATCTTATCAGATGCATTAACTTTTTCTGGGTTCTTAGCCGCGTACGGTTTTTCAAGATTTAAATTCATTGAAACTTGGCCTATCGCCGATGAAGTTTTTAACCACTTTCCATTTTTACATGGTGTAAATGCGCCAATGTATTATGTAGCGTTAATGACTTTTATCTTAATTTTCTCTTCAGTTACTATGGTTTTAGCTGTTGATGCTGGTCATCACATGAAAAAAACAAAAGTAGCGTTCTACATGTTTTTAACTATTATTGGTGGTTTTATCTTCTTAGGTTCTCAAGCTTGGGAGTGGAAAAACTTCATCAAAGGAGAATATGGTGCTGTTGAAACTAAAGGTGGTTCTATTCTTCAATTTGTACAAAAACAAGAAGATGGGACTTTTAAAAGAGTAGCATTAGCTGATTTTGCTGCAACATTACCTGAAGTAAGAACACAACACGAAAGAAGTAATGGAGTTTGGTTTATGGATGAAGCAACTTTGCCAACTTACTCAGTTAATGAAGTAGTAGAAGGTTTCAAAGCTGATGAGTCGATTTTAATTCGTTCTGAATTTTTGAATGCTGAAAAACATAAAACTGTTTTATCTAGAGAAGAGTCTTTAAAAAGATTAGCAGACGCTAAATATGTAGTTGAAGGTGCTAACTTAGTTAGAAACGAATATGGTCATAAATTATTTGCTAACTTCTTCTTCTTTATTACAGGTTTCCACGGATTCCACGTATTTACAGGAGTATTAATTAATATCATCATTTTCTTTAATGTGTTATTAGGTACTTACGAAAAGAGAAAAAGCTACGAAATGGTTGAAAAAGTTGGATTGTACTGGCACTTTGTCGATTTAGTGTGGGTATTCGTATTTACTTTCTTCTATTTAGTATAATTATATAATAAAAGTATATCATGGCACACGCACACGAATCAAATACAAAAAGAATTTGGGTAGTTTTTGGAATTCTATCTGTAATTACTATCGTAGAGGTTTTATTCGGAATCTATAAACCTAAAGCATTATATTTTAATAATTTTTTAGGAATGAATTTATTGAACTGGTTGTTCATCATCTTAACTATTGTAAAAGCATACTACATTACTTGGGCATTCATGCACATGGAAGGTGAAAAAAAATGGTTTAGAAGATCAATTGTTTGGACGGTTACGTTCTTAATCCTTTACTTGTGTTTTATTTTGTTAGTAGAAGGAGATTACGTTTACGAAGTTTTCAAAACAGGTCACTTAAAGTGGATATTTTAACACTTGTTTCTAATATATAATCCCGATTTACATCGGGATTTTTTTTACTTTTGTATGAACAAAATTAGTTTCATCTAATGAAAAATAAATTAGTCCTCATTTCTCTTTTTATATTGCCTATCGCCATTTATTTGGTGTTTTCTACGGCATCTCATAATTCTCTTTTTTTACCAACAATTTCTAAGAACAATCAAGAAATTCCTTCCGATTGGTCAAGTTTAGATGGAACAAAACAGGCAATGAAAGGAAAAATTACTGTTTTAGGTTTTGTAGGTACAGAAGTAATTACAAATCGTGGTAATTTCTTTAATTTAAATCAGAAGATTTATAATAAATACAAAGGGTTTAAAGATTTCCAAATGATTATGGTGGTACCTTCAGGAAAGGAAAAAGAGTGCCAACAAATTATTGATGAATTAGCTCCAATAACGGGTGATATGAGTGGATGGAAATTTGTTTTTTCAACTCCAGAAAAAATTCAAGAATTCTATGACAGTTACAAGTTGAATGGTCAGTTAGATGAAAATAAAGGAACTCCAGCGGTTGTCATAGTTGATAAAGAATTGAATCATCGCGGTAGAAATGGTAAAAATCGAAAAGGTGAGAACGAGTATAAAGAAAGTTATAACACCATTTCAGCTGCCGATTTACATAACGAAATGACAGATGATATAAAGATTATTTTACGCGAATATCGTTTGGCACTTAAAAAGAATAAGAACGAAAGAAAAGATGCTTTTAGAGATAACATCAAAGAAAACATTGAAAAACAAAATAAATAGTAATGAAGAATAAATCATATATCGGAATTTCATTTATTATATTGATTTTCGGGATTTGGGCAGTGCCTAAAATTATTGCAAAATTTCAAAAATCAGATTTAGTAGAAATTGGTCCTGTTCCAGCATTCAAATTAACGAATCAAGATAATAAATCTATTTCCGACAAAGATTATTTAGGAAAAGTATATGTGGTGGAATTTTTCTTTTCAACTTGTCCTACGATTTGTCCTAAAATGAATCAAAGTATGTTGCAATTACAAGAGGAATTTTATGGAAATCCAAACTTTGGAATTGCTTCAATTACAATCGATCCTGCAAAAGATACACCTCAAGTATTGAAAGAACATGCTAATTTATTAGGGGTAAAGCATTACAATTGGCATTTTTTAACCGGTGATAAAGAATATATCTACAGTTTAGCAAACAAAGGTTTTAACTTATACGCTGGCGAAAACAATAAAGTAGCTGGTGGATTTGAGCACTCAGGTTTATTTGCTTTAGTAGATAAGAATGGAAAAATCAGATGCAGAAAAGATGCTCAAGGAAATCCAATTTTGTATTACGATGGGTTAGAGGCTTCTGGAGTTGAAGCTATAAAAGAAGATATCAAAAAATTATTAGATGAATAATATGGAAACGAATAAAGAAACAAAATATAACAAACTAATTGTAGTATTGTCAGTTGCTATTCCGGCTGTTGTAGCTTTGCTTTTTGGAGTTAATCTAAGAAAGTTGGGTTATGATGTACAACCACTATCTTTTTTACCACCAATTTATGCAACCATTAATGGATTAACCGCTGTTGTTTTGGTTGCTGCAGTTATCGCCATCAAAAACGGAAATAGAAAATTACACGAAAATTTAATGAAATTTGCCATCGCATGTTCGGTTGCTTTTTTAGGTATGTATGTCGCGTATCACATGACTTCAGATTCTACAAAATTTGGTGGAGAAGGAGCGATTAAATATGTGTACTATTTTATATTGATTACTCATATTTTATTATCAATTATTATTATTCCATTGGTTTTAACTACGTATGTAAAAGCTTGGTCACAACGATTTGATAAACACAAAAAGATTGCAAAAATTACATTTCCAATTTGGTTATATGTTGCCGTTACAGGAGTTGTGGTGTATTTAATGATTTCTCCGTATTATGCGCACTAAATTCAAAAGTTTACAAATAGTAATTTTTACTATAGTCTTTTCTCTTTTTTCTATTGCCTCAAAAGCCCAATGTGCTATGTGTCGTGCAGCTCTTGAAAGCGAAGAAGGTGGAGTAAAAGCAGAAGCGGTTAACGACGGAATTGTATATTTAATGGCAATTCCATACATATTAGTCGGTGTCTTAGGTTACGCCATTTACCGATTGAAATACGGAAAAAAGAAAGAACTTTAAATAAAAAAGGCGTTTTAATTGAAATGCTTTTTTTTATTCCATACCGTCAATACTTATACTCATTTTTCCAGAAGTAGTAACGAATGCTATGATGGCTTTATCTGTTAATTCCACTTTTTCAAACTCAAAATCGTTTAAAGTTCCGTTTACAAAAACACCTTTCATAGGCGAATAATTTGATAAATACGGATTCATACTTTTCTTGCCTTCTTCTAAATTTCCTTTTATTGAATAGCGACAGTTCTCTTGAATTTTTCTTAAAATGGTTCCTTGTAAAAGCCAATTTGCCGATTTGGTTAAAATCCCTTTTGTATTTAACACATAATCCATTTGATCAAAGTAAATTTCTTTAGAAATAGGGTTATAATTCGGAATTCCCGACAAATAAATGGTGCCGTTAATACTTCCTAGAATATCTAAAGCAATAATCATTTTACCATCTTTTTGCCATAAATCAACCTTTTGTACTGTAATTTTTCTACTTCCCGAAGCAAATTCTTGACCTTGGAAGTTTTTGGTTACAATTTTACTCGCACTTTCATAAGTAGAAACCGCCACCACAGAAGCCGTAGTGTTTTCTGGAATTGAAGCTACAGGTTTTAATACAATTTTGGCAGCATCAAAACTGTTTTTAGGTTCTTGTCCCACCATGGTTTGCATGTTGCATTTTAAACCCATGTTCAAAGTGATTTTTGATTTTGACAACTTAGCTTCGGTAACATATAATTCCATCGGAACCATTTTAAACCATGTTTCATATTGCTCGCTGGTTAAAAAAGGTGTGCTTAATTTTTCTAAAACCGATAAAACTTGAGGTTTAAAATCGCAAGTTTCGTCAATAGCTTTATCGATTTTTTTTGCAATTTTCGATTTAAAAATACTCAGTGTTGGATTTATAATGTAGGTAATTGGGACATTTTTTCCTGCAACTAAAATACTTGGGCTTTCGCTCCATTCAAAATCTTCTAATTTAGAAATCGTAGTAAGTTTCCAATTGGTTAAATGCGTTTTGCTGTTTAATGTGATGGTTCCGTTTAAATTTACCTCTCTAGTATCATTCAAACCCATAAAATCGGTTCCGTATTTGAATTTTGCCCAAATTTTCATTGGAATAACCGAAACAATATTTCCGTCTTTTTCAGTTAATTTGATAGGAGCTGTTTTCCAAATTTTCATTTCGGTTTTATCGTCGCTCAAAATCGAATCGTTATAAATTAATCCAGTTAAATTTTTATTCAACTGGCTTTCAATTTCTTTTAATGTAACTTCAACAGGCATGGCCACAAACGAAGTTTTGTTTTTATAAACTACAGGAGCATTGTTTGACGGTGCAGGTTTTAGCGCTTCTATTTTACTAGTGGTTCCGCAAGAAATCACTGCAAAAAACAAGCAAAATATAAGAGTAAAAGCAATAATTGTTTTCATTACAGCAAAATATAAGTTCGATTTTTTTTGATGTAAAAGTAAAATTTTAATCGATATGCTGTAACAAAATAATGAAAAAGAGGTCTTATAGGAAATGAGAATTAAAGCACATAAAATGATAACAAAAAAAATAGTTCTTTTTCTAATGTTGATTGGTTTTCAACTATCGGCACAAACGAAAAAATGGACATTGGAAGAATGTGTGGATTACGCCATCAAAAATAATATTTCAATTAAGCAATCTGAATTGGATTTGAAAACTTCTGATATTGAAAAATTAGAAGCTATAGGTGGTTTTTTACCAACTTTGAATGCTAATGCAAATTATAGTATTAATACAGGAGCGAGTATTAATCCAGTTACGAACCAATTTCAAAACGAAACATTTAAATCGTTTTCAGCTGGAGCAAATTCAAATATTACATTGTTTAACGGATTGGCTAATTGGAAAACATTACAAAGAACGAAGCTAAATAAAATTGCAAATTCTTACCGATTAGATAAGATGAAAGACGATATTGCGCTTTCGGTAGCCAATTCTTATTTGCAAATTTTGTTTAATAAAGAACAATTGAAAGTTCAAAAAAATCAAAATCTTATTACTAAAGAAAATATTAAAAGAACTGAAGAATTAATAGAAGCGGGAACACTTCCAGCTGGTGATATTTATGAACTTCAAGCTACTGACGCTACTCAGCAACAACAAATTATTAGTACTGAAAACGCACTTTTAATTTCTAAAATTGCTTTGTGTCAAACATTATTATTAGAAGAATATGCTACGTTTGATATTTCTGATGAAGTTATTGATTTGCCAATGTCTAATGTAACAAATGAAACACAAGAAGCTATCTTAACTAAAGCTAAAGAATCAGTTAAAGATGTGAAAATTGCAATGTCAAATGTAGATATTGCTAAAAAAGATGTTTCAATTTCACGTTCATCTTATTTGCCAACATTATCTGGATTTTTTGGATATAATACGCGTTGGGCAGAAAGTACACCATTCAATTTTGTAGATCAGTTGTCATTATTTGATGGAACAGCAATTGGGTTACAATTAAATGTTCCTATTCTAAATGGTTTTGCTACAAGAGGAAGAGTGCAACGTGCAAAAATAAATCAAGAACGTTCGGAGTTTCAGTTAAAACAAGCCGAATTAGATTTAGAGCGCAATGTCTATCAAGCTTATAATGATGTAATCAATGCAAAAAAATCGTTTGAAGCAGCTCAAAAAACATTAGAAGCAAGAAAACAATCTTTCAATTTTTCAAAAGAAAGATTTGATGTTGGTTTAATGAATTCATTTGATTTTTCACAAGCATCATTTGCATACGAGAACGCACAATCAGAAGTTTTAAGAACCAAATACGATTATATTTTCAGAACCAAAATATTAGAATTCTATTTCGGAATTCCATTAATCAAAAAACAATAATAAAACATAAATACCTAGTCATGTCAAAGAAAACCATATTCATTTTATTAGGAAGTGCAATCGGATTAATCTTGTTATTAGTTGGACTTAAAAAAGGTGGCGTTATCGGAAATAATGATGATTCAAAAATTGTTGAATTGTCAAAAGTTGCTCAAACTACAATTGTAGAAACGGTTTCGGCAACTGGAAAAATCCAACCTGAAATTGAGGTAAAAATATCCTCTGAAGTTTCAGGAGAAATTATTGCTTTACCAATTAAAGAAGGGCAACAAGTTAAAAAAGGCGATTTATTAGTGCGAATAAATCCTGATTTATATGAATCTGGAGTAAATCGTTCTGTTGCTTCTATGTCAACTACAAAAGCGGGGTTAAGCCAAGCTGATGCTCAAGTTAAAGAAGCAAAGGCAAATTACGACCGAAATAAAAAATTGTTCGATAAAGGAATTATTTCTAAGTCAGAATGGGATAGAATCGTTTCGGCTTATGAAGTAGCGGTTGCCAATAAACAATCGGCTTATTACCAAGTTCAAAGTGCTTCGGCTACGGTTACAGAGGCAAAAGACAACTTAGGTAGAACTACTATTTATGCGCCTGCAGATGGAACAGTTTCATTGTTGAATGTAGAGTTGGGCGAAAGAGTTTTAGGAACGCAACAAATGACAGGAACTGAAATTCTTAGAATTGCCAACCTAAACAATATGGAAGTAGAAGTTGATGTAAACGAAAATGATATTGTAAAAGTTAGCATTGGAGATTCAGCAAATATTGAAGTAGATGCCTATTTAAAAAGAGAGTTTAAAGGAATTGTTACGAGTATTTCAAATTCAGCAAGTACGGCTTTAACAGCTGATCAGGTTACCAATTTTAAAGTAAAAGTTAGAATTTTAAAAGAATCATATCAAGATTTATTAGAAGGAAAACCAGCTAATTTTTCACCATTTAGACCAGGAATGACTGCTACGGTTGATATTATTACGAAACGTAAAGAAAATATTGTAGCTGTGCCTATTAGCGCTGTTGTAATTAAAGATGATACGACTTCGGTTAAAAAAGATATTGTTGCTGAGTTAGAGAAAAAAGAGCAAGAGCAAAAAGGAACAGCTCCAAAAAGTGATAAAAAATACGAGTGTGTTTTTGTAAAAGTTGGAGATAAAGCAAAATTGAGAGTAGTTAAAACAGGAATTCAAGACGATACCAATATTGAAATCATTTCAGGATTAAAACCGGGTGAAGAAATCATTATTGGGCCTTATACAACTGTTTCTAAAGATTTAGTTTCTAATGATAAAATTAGAGTGGAAACCGAAAAAGATAAAAAAGAAAGTAAGAAATAGATTTCTTATTAGTTAATTTGGGTAGATAAGGCGTAGGAAACTGCGCCTTATTTTTTTTACGGGTTTATCTTCTTAACTTTGCATTTCAAAAATCTGATTATGTCAATTATTCTGAATATAGAAACCGCAACAAAAAAATGTTCTGTAGCTTTAGCAAAAGAAGGAAAAACGATAGCTTGCAAAGAAATTGCTGAGCAAAATTTTTCTCATGCCGAAAAATTACACGTTTTTATTGAAGAATTACTTACTGAAAATAATTTGCAGTTTTCTGACTTGAATGCTATTGCTGTAAGTCAAGGACCTGGTTCTTATACAGGTTTGAGAATTGGCGTTTCATCTGCAAAAGGATTTTGCTATGCATTGAATGTTCCAATGATTGCTATTGACACACTTCAGCTTTTAGCGAAGCAAATTCAAATTGAAGATGGAATCATTATTCCAATGATTGACGCTCGTAGAATGGAAGTTTTTACGGCTTTTTACGATAAAAATCACAATCAAATTAGAAATACTCAGGCGGAAATTATTGATGAAACTTCGTATAAAGAAATTTCTGAAACCATTCATTTAGTAGGCGATGGCACTGAAAAATTCAAAAACACATTAACTGATGATAAATTTGTATTTCATTCTAATGTAGTTTTTCCTTCAGCCAACGAAATGAGTCAGTTGTCGTTTGATAAATATCAAAAAAGCGACTTTGTTGATGTCGCTTATTTTGAGCCTTATTATTTGAAAGATTTCGTTTTGTCTAAATAGTTAAAGCGATATTTCATTTTTACTAAATTCTAAAATATCAGAAGTTACTTTTGGATAATCGTTATTGTTTGTCCAAACTTTCACTGTAAAAACAATTGTGGTTTCAGACAAATCGGTAACTAAAATTTCTGGTTTTGGGTCTTGTAAAACTAAGTCGTGAGAAGAAGAAAAATTTAAAATGCTAGTTTTAATTAGAGGAAAATTAGAATCATAGTTTGTTTTTAAAACCAAATCAGCTCTTCTAATTCCTAATTGCGAGTAGTTTTTGATTTTTCCGTTCGATAAAATTCCGTTTGGAATGTAAATTACTTGATTAGTTGCGGTGATTAATCTTGTGGAAAAAATCAAAATTTCATCTACTTTTCCTATTTCTCCATGAGCTTCAATAGTGTCTCCTAATCTAAAAGGCTTGAATAAAATAATTAAAATTCCACCAGCAAAATTAGAAAGCGAACCTTGTAATGATAAACCAATCGCTAAACCAGCGGCACCCAAAATAGTTACAAATGCTGATGTTTCAATGCCTAATTTTGAAATTACGGTTACAAAAAGTAAAACACGTAGTGTCCAAAAAATTAAGTTTCCTATAAAATTGGAAAGTGTTAATTCTACATTGCGTTTTATCATTACTTTTTTAGCTGTCTTGGTGATAAAACTTGTTGCCCACAATCCAACTACAAGAATAATAATGGCCACTACAAATTTGGGAGAATATTCTAAAATTAATTTCTTTATCGTTTCGATGTAATTTTGTATTTCTGTTGGGTTCATGCTTAATTTTTTTGCAAAGATATTCAGAGATTCTTTTTAAGATGAATAAAAAGCATAAAAAAAGCGTTCTTGAAAAAGAACGCTTACTTTAAAATATTTTTTTGAACTTATTCAATTTCAAAAGTTAGTTTTAGATTGACTCTAAATTCAGTTACTTCGTTGTCTTTCACCGAAGCGCTTTGATCTTGTACATAAACAGAACGAATGTTCTTTAATGATTTTGCTGCATGAGCTACTGCTTTTCGTGTTGCATCTTCCCAACTTACTGTTGAGCTAGATAATACTTCAATTACTTTTAATACTGCCATAAGAATAGATTTAATTTTAAATTAAAGTTAAGCATTTTTTTTCAATTAAGCTTTTTCGTTAAAATTGATAACATTAAATTAACGTTAGATTAAAAATCTTGGAGGACTTTTGCACCAAATTAATTCATAAAAAAAATGGAGCAGATTTATATTATAATGTTGATTGCATTAGCTATTCTTGCGGTTACCGATTTAATGGTAGGAGTAAGTAATGATGCGGTTAATTTTTTAAACTCGGCAATTGGTTCAAAAGCGGTTTCGTTTAAAACTATTATGATTGTTGCGAGTTTAGGTGTTGCAGTTGGAGCACTTTATTCAAATGGTATGATGGAAATTGCCAGAAATGGTATTTTTACGCCAAGTATGTTCAGTTTCAACGATGTAATTATCATCTTTTTAGCGGTAATGATTACCGACGTATTATTACTTGATGTCTTTAATACGTTAGGTTTGCCTACTTCAACAACTGTTTCTGTAATCTTCTCTTTATTGGGTGCCTCTGTAGCATTAGCTGTTTATAAAGTATATGTAAGTGATGATAGTTTTAGCACATTAGGGAATTATATCAACACTGAGAAAGCTTCAGAGATTGTTTATAGTATTTTACTTTCTGTGGCATTATCTTTTGCTTTAGGTTCGTTAGTGCAATATGTTTCAAGGTTAATTTTTACGTTCCATATCGAAAAAAGATATAAGTATGTAGCGGCACTTTTTGGTGGAGTTGCTATGACTGCGATTACTTTTTTCATTTTGGTAAAAGGATTAAAATCTATAACATTTGTGCCGTCAGAAGTAAAAGATTTTATTAAAGAAAGTCCGTTTACAATTATTGCTTATTCATTGATTTTATGGACAATTGTTTGTCAATTATTAATAAGTGTTTTTAAATACAGTGTTTTCAAATTTATTATTATTGTTGGTACTTTTGGATTAGCACTTGCTTTTGCTGGAAATGATTTAGTGAACTTCATTGGTGTTCCAATCGCTGCTTATCAAGCTTTTGAAATTTGGGCTGCACCTGGACAAACCGTTGGAGCAACTGAATTTATGATGTCTGGTTTAGAAAAGGAAAATTTACCAGCGCCTTTCATCTTTTTAGCTTTAGCTGGATTAGTAATGGTTTATACATTATGGACATCTAAAAAAGCTAAATCTGTAATTGAAACAGAGCAGAACTTATCAAGACAAGGAGAAGGTAACGAAAAATATAATGCCAATACACTTTCAAGAAATTTAGTTAGAGCAATGATGTATCTTGGTAATATCATTAGTTTTATTTTACCAAAATCGTTACAAAGAAAATTAGATGCGCAGTTTGTTCAGCCAGAATACACTGGAAAAAGAGATGAGCAACCAATGTTTGACATGGTACGTGCTTCTGTAAACTTAATTGTAGCTTCTATTTTGATTTCTATCGGAACTTCTATGAAATTACCATTGTCTACAACTTATGTGACTTTTATGGTAGCAATGGGTTCGTCTTTCGCTGATAGAGCTTGGGATAGAGAAAGTGCTGTTTATCGTGTTGCGGGTGTTTTCAATGTAATTGGAGGTTGGTTTGTAACCGCATTAGCAGCTTTCTTATCATCTGCTATCATTGCTTATATCTTGTTCATTGGTGAAGTATTTGCTTTCTTTGCTTTCATGATTATTGTAGCTATTTTCTTTTACAGAAGTAACCAAATTCACAAAAAGAAAGTAAAAGAAGAAGAAGAAATTAAAAGTTTAAGAAAAGAAGATATTGTAACATTAAAAGAAATGATTACAGAAAGTTCTTCTCAAATTTCTAAAGTTTTAAGAAAAACAAGTGCTTTGTACTCAAGTGTGGTTGATAATTTAGGTTTACAAGATTTAGCTAAGCTTAAAGAAAATAAGAAATCGCTTAAGAAACTTGAAAAAGAGATTGATGAATTAAAAAGCAATGTTTTTTATTTTATCAGAAACTTAGATGAAAATTCAGTTGAAGCGAGTAAATTCTATATTTTAATTTTAGGGTATTTACAAGACATGGTACAGTCGATTGATTACATTACATCAAGCAGTCATTCGCATGTAAATAATAATCATAAGAAATTAAAATTCAATCAAATTCGCGATCTTAAAACTGTTGATACTCAATTACAAGAATTGTTCAGCCGTTTAGAAGAAAGTTTTAAAACAGAAGATTTCTCTAAATTAGATGAAATTTTAAGAGATAAAAAAGTGTTCTTAGATACGGTATCTGAATTAATCACGAAACAGATTACTAGAATTAGAACTACTGAAACGAGTCCGAAAAACAGTAAGTTGTATTTCTCTTTACTTCTTGAAACAAACGATTTGATAAAATCTATCATGAACTTGTTAGAGTTGTTTAAAGAATTTAATCAGCAAAACAATAAGAAATAAAAAAAGAGCCGTAAGGCTCTTTTTTGTTTTTATAAACTTTAGAAATTATCCGTTAATAGCTTCTACTTTAATAGCTTCGTCTTTTAACATATCTTTCAACATGTTTTCAATTCCGTTTTTCAAAGTAAAGGTAGACGATGGGCAACCACTACAAGCACCTTGTAAAACTACCTTAACTCTTTTTTCTATTGGGTCAAAAGATTCAAACATAATATTTCCGCCATCACTTTGAACAGCTGGCTTTACATATTCTTCAATAATGTTGATGATTTGCTGAGAAGTTACGTCAAGCGTATCAAAATAAGCTTCTTGTTGTTTTTGGTGGATTTCTGTTTTAACGATGGCAGTTTCGTCAATTACAGTATTTCCGTTTTCAATGTATTCTTTAATGAAAGTTCTTAACTCTAAAGTGATTTCATCCCATTCTGTTACTGCAAATTTGGTAACCGAAATGTAATTTTCGTCAATAAAAATTTCTTTCACAAAAGGAAACTTAAATAATTCTTTTGCTAAAGGTGAAGCGCTTGTTTCATCAATATTTTTACACTCTAAAGCCGTTTTTGTTAAAAGTTTATTGCAAACAAATTTCAAAACCGATGGGTTAGGAGTGGTTTCGGCATAAACGGTGATAGGTTGTTTTTTGGTTTTATTTTCATCAACTTGGATGATAACGCCACCATTTGAAATAAACTCATTAATTTGATTGGCCACATCTTCTTGAACATCTTCCCATTCTACTATTGAAAATTTTTCAATAGCAATGAAATTTCCAGAAATATAAACTGTTTTTACAAAAGGAAGGAAGAATAATTGTTTTGCTAAAGGTGAATTTTGTGTTTCATCAATGTTTTTAAATTCAAAATTCTCTGTTCTAACGATTATTTCATCCAATTCAAATTTTACAATGGTTGGATTTTGAGTTATTTTAGTTGCGATTACTTGCATGATAATTAATTTTTTGCAAAGATACAAAGTTCAAAAGACTTGTGGTTTGTTTTAGATATAGACTTTTTTATTTAACTTTTTATTAGATTTTGATGAACTAAAAAGTTAGAAAAGCTCTTTTTGTATTCTAATCATTAAAAAAATGTAAATTTAACTTAAGAATATTTTAAGCGAATTGTAAAAGAAACCTAAAAATTTATATCTTTGGCAAGTTCGTAGTAAAAAACCACATTTTTAGTTGTTTTTTATTAATAATGTTCTAATTTTAAAACCTAGAAGTTTGATTAGAATAGTAAGAAGTATGTTTTCATTAAACAATAACTACAATGAATTTTAAAAAGAGTTATTTTATTTTAGCGTTTTTATTGGCACAATTTTCATTTGCCCAAGAAGGAGTAGCTGTTTATTCGGATTATTTGTCGGATAATTATTATTTGATTCACCCTTCAATGGCAGGAGCTGCTAATTGTGGAAAAATCAGATTAACAGGTCGTCAACAATGGTTTGGCCAGGAAGACGCACCATCTTTACAAACAATTAGTTTTAATACTGCGCTAGACGAAGATGGAGTTTCAGGTGTTGGTATGATTTTGTTTAATGATAAAAATGGATATCATTCTCAAAAGGGAGCTAAATTAACTTATGCGCATCACTTAAGATTTTCAAGAGGAACATTAGATTTAAATCAGTTGTCTTTTGGTTTAAGTGCTGCATTTGTTCAAAGTACTTTAGATGGAACTGAATTTACTGGGTTTGATCCTAATGTTGTTCAAGGTGTAATAACTAAAGATGCATATTTTAATGTTGATTTAGGAGTTTCTTACCATTATATGGATTTCTTTACTCATTTTACAATTAAAAACTTTTTGGCTAACAAAAGAGAGTTATATACAGATGTAGAGTCTGATAATTTAAGTAAATATCTTTGGAGTGCTGGTGCTGTTTTTGGTGATGAAGATAGATTGTTATTTGAACCATCATTTATGTTTCAATATACTTCAGAAACAAAAGAAAAAGCGATTGATTTAAATTTAAAAGTTTATAAAAGTTTAGATTTCGGTAGATTATGGGGTGGTTTATCATACAGAAGAAGTTTTGATGGAGCACAGTATGTTTCTGATGGTTCTTTAGAAGAACAAAAGTTACAATGGATAACTCCTATTGTAGGGGTTAATTATAAGAATTTTATGTTCTCATATACGTATTCTCACATTATGGGAGATGTTAAATTTGATAACGGAGGTTTCCACCAATTAACAATTGGATTTGATGTCTTCTGTAAAGATAAAGCTTGGGATTGTAACTGTCCTGCTGTCAATTAAAAATAAATATTTCAATTATATTTGTCCCGATTTTATCGGGACATTTTTTTTAAAAGAATAAATATGCTAATTAAAGAAGTAAACGGAAAATTTCCTCAAATTCCAGACGATTGTTATGTTGCTGAAAATGCAACTATTGTAGGTGAAGTTTCTTTCGGGTCTAATTGTAGTGTGTGGTTTAATGCGGTAATTAGAGGTGATGTTAATTCTATTACAATTGGAAACAAAGTAAACATTCAAGATGGAGCGGTGGTTCATTGTACTTATCAAAAACATCCTACTGTTATAGGAAATAATGTTTCAATAGGGCATAATGCCATTGTGCATGGTTGTACTATAAAAGACAATGTGTTAATTGGAATGGGCGCTATTGTAATGGATAACTGCGTAATTGAAAGTAATTCAATCGTAGCGGCTGGTTCAGTAATTACACAAAACACGGTTGTAGAATCAGGTTGTATTTATGCAGGTGTTCCAGCTAAGAAAGTAAAAGATATTGATCAAAGCGATTTTGCTGGAGAAATCGAACGCATTTCAAATAATTACGTAATGTATTCGGGGTGGTTTAAAGACGAATAGTTAAAAATTCTTATAAATCACTTTTTCCATATGGTTTAAGATGGTTTCCAAAACTTCAGGCTCGCTGTTCGTATAGAATATTTGCGAGCTTTTTTCTTTTGAAGAATTAAGTAAATGATTTTGTTCAATTATCTTTTGGGTTTGTTTGGCAACAGCTTCACCAGAATCGATAATTTTAATATGGGATGGAATGATTTTTTGAATCTGAGGAATTAAATACGGATAGTGGCTGCATCCTAAAACCAAATAATCAATGTTTTTTTTCACCATCGGATTTAGATAACTTTTTAATAGTTCTTCCATTTCTGGTGAATTGATATCGCCATTTTCGATTAATTGAACCAATCCGTGACCTATTTGCTCAATGATTTTGACATCTGGATGGTTTTCCACACTTTTATGAAATAACTCGCTATTAAGGGTTCCTTTTGTAGCAAGAATTCCAATTGTTTGTGTTTTTGAATGGAGAGCAGCAGGTTTAATGGCTGGTTCAATTCCAATAAAAGGAACATCGTATTTTGCTCTTAATTCTTTTATAGCGTTTGTTGTAGCGGTGTTACAGGCTACAACGATAATTTTGCAATTGTTTTCTAATAAAAATTCTGTGTTTTTGCAACTGAGCGCTATGATTTCATCTTTAGATTTTAATCCGTAAGGGGCATTCTTGCTGTCTGCAAGGTAGATAGTGTTTTCATAAGGCATTAAGGCATGTACTTCTTTCCAAATAGAAGTTCCGCCAATACCAGAATCAAATAAGCCTATAGGATTTTCATTTTTCATAAGAACAAAAATAAAAAAAAACTGCTCAATCTAATTTTAGATTGAGCAGTTTTTAAAATTATTGGTTGAATTAATTAAAAACCAAGTTCTTTTTTTACATCAGCTAGTAAATCGATTCCACCTTCAGCAAATAAAACTCCTGATCCAGTTGTAGCATCTAACACATAGTTTACACCTTTAGCTTTAGCTACTTTTTGAATTGCTTTTTGAGCTTTTTCCATGATTGGTTTTATTAAGTCTAATTCTTTTTGACCTAATTCTTTTTTAGCTGTTTGTTCAAATTGTTGAATACGGCTACCCATATCCTGCATTTCTTTAGAACGAGTTTCGTTTAATGCATCACCTGCAGTAGGAGCTTCTTGTTCGTATTTTTGTAATTTTGTTTGGTATTCAGTTACCATGTTTTTGTAATCTTTGTCGTAAGTTTCTTGAATTTTCTTCATTTGATCTTGCGCCGTTTTCATTTCAGGCATAGTCGTCATTAACGCTTGAACATCTATATGAGCAACTTTTGATTGAGCTGAAACTTGCGTTCCAATGAAAAGTACGATTGCGATTGCTAATGTTTTTAATTGTTTCATTTTTAATTTTAAAATTTAAGTTATTTAATCTTTATTCTCTGTTTCTGTTTTGGTTTCTTTTGCTTTTTTAGCTGCTTCTTTATCTTCAGCTATTTTTTTCTTTTTCTCTTCTAAAGCTTTTTTACGCTCCTCTAATTTTTTATTTCGTTCGTCAATTGCTTTCTGTCTTATTTCAGCAGGTGTAAGTTTTTTAGGTTCTTCTGTTTTAACTAATTCATCTTCATTTTTAGAACCTTCCTCTTTTTTACCTTCAGTATTTTCGTCTTTGTTTTCGTCTGAAGTTTTATTTTCAATTACTGTGCCATTTTTTTTAGCATCGCGTTCTTCAAGTAATTTTTTTCTTTTTTCTGCAGCATCAGCTTTCTTTTGTTCATTAGCTAATTTGCGTTCTTCAATAAGTTTTTCTCTTGCTAATTTTTTTTCTTCTAAGATTCGCTGTCTTTCTGTAAATGCTGGATTTTCTTCTACACCTTCTTCTAATGCTTCTTTTGCTTCTAAAGCTTTAAGTTGCTTTTTAGACATTTCTTCTCTTTTTTGAGAAGCAGTTAGTTTTTTTACAACAAAATCACTGATGTCATATTTTTGAGCAGCAAATAACATCGTTAAATCTGAAGATTTGTCAAAAATAAAATCGTATTTTCTTTGTTCAGCAACATCTTGTACGATGGTAAAAATCTGGTCTTGAATAGGTTTAATCAATACCGATTTTTGAATGATTAAATCTCCTTTTGGTCCAAAACGTTTTTCTTGATATTCAAGAAGTTCTTTGTCTAGATGAGCAATTTCTTCTTCTCTTTCTTCAATTAATTCTTTAGTTAATAAAACTCTTTCTGTTTTTAAAGCGTCTTTTAACTTTGTTATTTCTGTTTTTTTAATTTCTATTTCTTGCTTCCACTTTTGAGCTTTTTGCTCTAATTGATTATTTGCTTCTGCATAATCAGGAACTTTTTCTAAGATATATTCCATATCTATATAACCAATTTTAACTCCTCTAGCAGTTTGAGCGTTAGAAGAAAAAGAGATTAAAGCAAGTATAAATAACAGTTTTTTCATTTTCAATTTAATTTTGTTTAGTGGTCGAATCTGTTTGGATTCTACTTTTATAAATGTCAAACGTAATAAATGGTAAAATATTTTTACGAATTTAACAAAAAAGTACTAACAAACCTTAAAATTGTTGTCCAATAATAAAGTGTGTTTGCCAACCACTTTTAATAGTTTCTCCAGGAATAGCATCAAAACCATGAGCAAAATCGATTCCTAATAATCCAAATGCTGGCATGAATACACGTAAACCAACTCCCGCCGAACGTTGTAGTTTAAAAGGATTGTATTGTTTAAACGTATCAAAAGCAGAACCTGCTTCCAAGAAACTTAATGCATAAATAGAAGCCGATTGATTTAAGGTGATAGGGTATCTTAATTCTAATGAAAATTTATTATAAATGGTACCACCATCTTGCGATGATAGTGAATTATTAGGATATCCTCTTAATTGAATAACTTCTCTACCATCTAAGGCAAAGTTAGCCAAGCCATCTCCTCCTAAGAAGAATCTTTCAAAAGGCACTAAACCTCTATCTGAGTTGTAAGCTCCCATGAAACCAAATTCGGCATTGGTTCTTAATACTAATTTTTCATATACTCTAGTGTACCAATCTGCTTTAAATTTAATTTTGTAGTATTCTAACCAATTAAATTTCTTTTGATCAACTTTTCCTTGATCTACTGCTGCATCAGCTGGATCGGTAACAGGATAACCTTCTGTATTTAAATAACTTCCTGCAGGATAATTAGAACCATCAGGAGCTTCTCCAGCTGTCGTTGCTCTAACTTTATATTCGGCTAAGTTTTCTAAATTAGCATAATCAACTCCGTTAAATAAAGAGTATGGTAGAGTAAATTTACCTGAAATACTAAATTCAGAACCCGTTGTAGGGAAAATAGGATTTACACCTTTGCTATTTCTTGATAAGCCAATAGTATAGGCTAAGTTTCTTGATGCTCCATCACCAAACGTAAATAATCCTGTATTGTAATTGTTTAAATCATAATATTGAAACGATGCAGCCTGTGATAAAACAAAATAATCGTCTGGCACAGTAAGTCTTTTTGCTAATCCAACAGATAAAGAAGTAATGTTAAAACTCTGATCTCTGTTTACATCTCTTGATCTGTAATTGTATAGAAACTGTTTACTGTGTGATAATGATGTAGAAAAACTAACTGGTTTTTTACCTCCAAACCAAGGCTCAGAAAATGATAAACTGTACGTTTGAAAGTACGAACTTCCTTGTAAACGTAATGCCATTTTTTGACCATCTCCCATAGGAAGTGGTTTGTATGCATCTTTTTTAAACATTTTTCTTGCTGAGAAATTGTTGAACGATAATCCTAACGTTCCAATAAATCCACCACCGCCATATCCTCCTTGAAGTTCTACTTGAGAAGATCCTTTTTCTACTACGTTATATTCGATATCAACTGTTCCAGCTTGAGGATCTACATTTTTAAAATCAGGCTTGATAGCTTCTGGATCAAAGAAACCTAATTGTCCAATTTCGCGAATAGAACGAATTAAATCTTCTTTACTATATTTTTGACCTGGTTTCGTTCTAAGTTCTCTGTAAATTACATGGTCATTTGTTTTGTCATTTCCTACTACTGTAATTTTATTAAAGTATGCAATTGGACCTTCAGTAATTCTTATTTCAAAATCGATAGTGTCGTTTGCGGTTTTAACTTCAACAGGATTAATGCTTGAAAATAAATACCCATTATTTTGGTATAAGTTTGTTAAGTCTTCCCCGTCCGGTTTAGTTTGGTCCGCAATTCTCTTTTGAAGCAGCGTTCCATTATAAACGTCTCCTTTTTTAATTCCTAAAATTGAATTAAGTTGACGCTCTGTATAAACGGTGTTTCCTAGGTATCTAATATCACCAAAATAGTATTTTCTACCTTCTTCTAATTTTACTTTGATAGAAACAGTATTTGAATTTTTATCGTAGGTTACCGAATCAGATATAATTCTCGCATCTCGATTCCCTTTTTCTTTATATTTATCAATTACAGCTGTTAAATCTTCTTTGTATTTTTCTTTGATATATTTCGATTTTTTATAAAATCGGATTGGGTTACGTTGTTTTGTATTCTTGAAAGCTTTTTTTAGTTTAGCATCGCTAATTTGATTATTTCCCTCAAAATCAATGCTTTTTACTTTAACTTTATCACCTTTGTCAATATTTATTACCATTTTAACCTCAGTGTCTAAACTATCCGGTACAGTGTTTATGGTTACTTTTGTTTGGTAATATCCTTCTTTTTTATATTTGTTTTCGAAGTAATTTTTTGTGGTAGTAATTAAATTTTCATTAACTATTTTACCTTTTTTTAAATCGGCTTCTTTAGCTAATTCTTCAATTTTACCTTTTTTTACTCCTTGTATTTTTATATCAGATAATTTAGGTAACTCATTAATGTTAAGTTCTAAAAAGATACTATCTCCTTCAATTTTATTTACATAAAAATTTACATCTGAAAATAAACCTAACTTCCATAGTTTTTTGATGGCATTACTAATGTCTTGTCCAGGGACAATTATTTGTTGTCCTTTTTCTAATCCAGTAAATGTAGTTACGGTTTGTTCGTTGTAGCTTATTTTTCCTGTAACATCAATTTTGGCTAAGATATATTCTTTACCACTTTCTAGTTTTGTGTCTTGAGCAAAAAGTGAAGAGCTATATAGTATTGTAAATAGTGTAAATAATTGTAATCCTTTTTTAAACATCTTTTTAAGGTATAATTTGTTCGCTTGTTTTTCCAAATCGGCGTTCTCTTTTTTGATAACTAATAATTGCTTCATATAAATGGTCTTCTGAAAAATCGGGCCAAAGTACATCTGTAAAATAAAACTCGGCATAAGCTATTTGCCATAACAGGAAATTACTTATCCTGTGTTCGCCACTAGTTCTAATCACTAAATCTACATCGGGTAAATTGTGTGTGTAAAGATGCTGATTAATAATTGATTCGTCAATAGTCTCTTCAGAAATTATATTATTTTTAACTTTGTTCGAAATTTTTTTAACAGCTTGAATGAGTTCTTCTCGAGCGCCATAACTGAGTGCTAATGTCAGTGTCATTCTAGTGTTTTCGGCGGTTTTGTCAATTACTTCTTGTAATTCTTTTTGTACACCATCAGGTAAATTTGTTAAATTTCCAATGGCGTTTAATTTGATATTATTGGTCTGTAAAGTCTTAATTTCTTTCTTCAAAGAAGAAACTAAAAGCTTCATTAAGGTGTCAACTTCAAGTTTTGGACGATTCCAGTTTTCGGTTGAAAAAGCATATAAAGTCAGGTTTTTAATCCCTAATTTAGCACATGCTTCAACTGTTTTTCTTACTGATTTTGTGCCGCTCTCGTGTCCAAGCGCTCTAAGCAATCCTTTTTGTTTTGCCCATCTTCCATTGCCATCCATTATAATTGCTAAATGGCTAGGTAAATAATCAGTATTTATTTTTTGTAATAATTCCATTTTATTCTGCGCAAAAACATGGGTTTTGCCCAAATGTATAAGTTAATGTTAAACCAGTAAATACATACCAATCGTTACTGTTTTTATTTCCAAAGCGTAAGCTTTCAAAGTTATCATTCTCAGGATTACTTCCGTCTAAATTATCTGTAAAAGTATATCTAAATCCTACTTCAGCACCTATAATGAAATTCTGAAATAATCTAGCTTTTAATCCTAAAACCATTGGAATTGCAAATGTACTGCTTTGATAGTCTTCTCTACTATTATTGTCTAAAATGTAAATTTCATCATATATGAAATAGCTCAATCCTGAATAAACATATGGAGAAAATTTTGGATCTCCATCGTGTAAGTCAAAATCCATAAAACTGAATTCTAAACCCGCAGAAAACTCTTTTACACTATTTTCAAATGAATTTCCTCTTAGATATCTGCTTGGGACATCGCTATCAATGTCTCTAGCTGTTAATTTTCCTTGAGTGTAAGAAAATCTATAGGCGTGTCTTGGACTTCTGTTCCACTTATATAGTATTCCAATTGAAGGTTCATTCGGAGCAATATAATCAGTAGGACCAATATCACCTATGTAGTTAGTTCCGCCAACAAACACACCAAGTTCATTAATCTGAGCTTGTGAATTAATTCCGCAGAAAATCAATACAATATAGAATAAAAAGTGCTTCATTTTTTGAAATAGTTTGCAAATATAACAATATTGACTACTTATCCCTATTTTAAGGATTTTTTTTGTTGTTTAATTGTACTTGAAAACGCTAAAAAATGAAAAATAATATAATTTGTACTGTTAATTTCTTTTGTCTTCTCCCCAAAGTAATTTTTTTCGGATAGTATTTAGGAATGATTCTTCCTTAAATTCAATTATCGAAATGGTAAAAGGCGATTTTTTTATTCGAACAATCGTATCTTTTGAAACTGCAGAAATTCTCGAATCCAGTGAAATTAAAAATTGTTCTTCTCGTCCAGAAATTCGAAGCTCAATTTCCATGTCATCTGTTATAACTAAAGGTCTTGCGTTTAAGTTATGAGGCGCCATTGGAGTTATAACTAAGCTTTCTACATTTGGTGTAAGAACTGGTCCACCACAGCTTAGCGAATATCCAGTTGAACCGGTTGGAGTTGAAACAATCAAACCATCTGCCCAATATGAAGTGAGATATTCTCCATTTAAATAGGTAACAATCGTTATCATTGAAGTAGTATCTTTTCTAGCGACAGTTACTTCGTTTAAAGCAAAATCTAATTCGCTAAAATTGTCATATTCTGGAGTGGTTTCAATGCTTAATAGTGTTCTTTTTGAAATGGCATAATCGTCATTAAGTAATTTTTGCAAAAGCGTTTCAATATTTTCAAATTGAATAGTTGCTAAAAACCCTAATCTTCCGGCGTTAATTCCGATAATCGGAATATTTTTATCTCTAACAAAAGTTGCTGCTTTTAGAATAGTTCCGTCGCCACCAATACTGATTAACGCTTTGAAATCGGCATCTAAATTATTGTAATTGGAATAGGTTTCGTACTCTTTTAAAATGATATTTTTTTCTTTAAGACTAGCTAAAAAACTCGCTTCAAAAGCAATTGTAATGGCATTTGATTCTAAAAAAGTAACTACTTTTTGTACGATTTCGGCGGTACTGTTTTGGTAATATTGGCCAAATAGCGCTATTTTCATTGTCGTCTTTTTTAAATGTTCAAGTATTTGTCTAAATAATCAGAGCGTTCTTTTAAACTGTTTAAGTAAGAATCATCTTGATGTTCTGAAATAATTTCATATTCATAACGTCTGAAAGTTTGAATAATATCATTTAAACCACTTTGGCTAATTTTCACAGTAATTTCTACTTTATTCCCCACTACATTCGATATGAATAATCCTAAGATTTTAGCATTATTACTCTCGATAATTTGAGCCACTTGACTCATGGAAAATTTATCTGTTTCTTTTTCCACTACAATGATGCCGCCTTCTTCTTTTAAGAAAGGAGTTTCGTGGAAAAACCGAATAACATCTTCTAATTCATAATAACCTAAATAGGTGTTTTTATCATCTAAAACCGGAATCAAATTGCTTTCGTTTTTGGCAAAAATTCCCAACACATCAAGCCAAATAGTGGAAGTGCGAACAAAAAAGCGCTCAAAATGAAAGCGAGTTTCGTTTACAATGGCATCGCTATTTAAAAGTTCAACGTTTTCTTTACTCACGCATCCTATATATATACCATCTTCAGTAACTGGGAAATGCGTGTAAGGAAAATCCAAAAACAAATCCTGAGCTTCACCTATAGAATCAGTGTGCTTTAGAGGTTTTATTTCGTTGTTTATGTAGCTTGTAAGATTATTCATTGTGGATGTGATGAAAATATATCGCAAAATAATCAAAAAATACCACATGCTAGCTAACTTATACTTTGTATTTTTGTATAAATTAAAAATTATTATGACAAAGTTATCAGTAAATATTAATAAAATAGCCACACTTCGTAATTCAAGAGGAGGTAATGTGCCTGATTTATTGAAAGTTGCAAAAGACATTCAGCAGTTTGGAGCTGACGGAATTACCATTCATCCAAGGCCAGACGAAAGGCATATTAGATATCAAGATGCGCGCGATTTAAAATCGGTAGTTTACACCGAATATAATATTGAAGGAAATCCGCAACACAATTTTATTGATTTGGTTTTAGAATGCAAGCCTACACAAGTTACTTTGGTGCCTGATGCTATTGGTGCTTTGACTTCAAATGCAGGTTGGGATACCATCAAACATCAATCGTATTTAATAGAGGTTATTCAAGAATTTCAAAGAAACGGAATTCGAACTTCCATTTTTGTAGATGCTAATGAAAAAATGATTGAAGGAGCAAAAGCAACTGGAACAGAACGAATCGAATTATATACAGAATCATTCGCTCATGAATATGGTTTAGGAAATAAAAACGGAATCGAGCTGTATGTAAAAGCAGCTATAAAAGCGAATGAATTAGGATTGGGGATCAATGCGGGACATGATTTAAGTTTGGATAATATCAAATTTTTTAAAGATAATATTCCGGGATTGCTTGAAGTTTCAATTGGTCATGCTTTAATTTCTGAATCGTTATATTTAGGTTTAGAAAATGTAGTGAATATGTATCTTCAAAAATTGAAATAAGATGTTGTTGCATTCAAGAATAGAAGGCGAAGGGAAGCCGTTAGTAATTATTCATGGTTTTTTAGGAATGTCTGATAATTGGAAAACATTAGGAACGCAATTTGCTCATGATGGTTTTCAAGTACATGCTTTAGATTTGAGAAACCATGGAAAAAGTTTCCATTCTGAACATTTTTCGTATGAAATCATGGTAGAAGATGTTATACAATATTGCGAATTTCATCAATTAAAAGATATCACAATAATTGGACATTCTATGGGTGGAAAGGTTTCGATGCTTTTGGCTACAACCTATCCAGAATTAGTTTCCAAATTAATTGTGGCTGATATTGGTCCAAAATATTATGCGCCTCATCACCAAACGATTTTAGCTGCATTAAACGCAGTCGATTTTTCAAAGAAACCAAGCAGAGCTCAAGTGGAAGAAATAGTTTCAGGTTACATTAAAGACTTTGGAACAAGACAATTTTTACTCAAGAATTTGTATTGGGAAGCGCCTGAACAACTCGCATTTCGTTTCAATTTAAAAGTTTTCAATGAAAAAATAGAAACTATTGGAACGGCTTTACCATTTGAAAATGTTTTTTCTAAAGAAACATTGTTTTTAAGAGGCGATAAATCAGATTATATTTTAGATAGTGATTTTGAAACTATTTACCATCATTTTCCTACAGCAAAGATTGAAACAATTAAGAATGCAGGACATTGGTTGCATGCTGAAAACCCAAAAGATTTTTATTCATACGTAATAGATTTTATCAAATAAAACAGCAAAAAAATTATGCATGCATAATTTTTTAGTTAAAAAAATTGTAAAATTCATATTTTGTTATAATTTTGAAGTATTGATTATAACAAACAAAGAAAAAAACTAACACATTTTTACATTATGAGAAAATTACTTTCTTTAACATTATTGGCTTTGGCTGGCTCTACTGCTTTTGCAGGTGGATATAGAGTAAGCATTCAAGGACAAAAGCAATTGGCTATGGGGCACACGGGTGTTGCTGTGGTGAATAGTGCAGAGGTTGCTTTTTTCAATCCGGCAGGGATGGCTTACTTAGATAAAAAATTCAACTTATCAGTAGGTGGAAACGGATTATTTGCAAACACAAAATTTCAAAACTCTCAATACAATTGGGAAGCAGAAACTAAAAACGTTGGAACTCCATTTAGTGTTTATGCAACTTATAGATTAAACGATTGGTTTACGGCAGGTTTAGCTGTTTATACTCCATATGGAAGTTCTGTAGAATGGGATCAAGATTGGCAAGGTTCTCATTTAGTAAATAATATCGATTTGGCTGCAATTTTTGTACAGCCTTCTCTTTCTATTAGAGTTGGAGAACATTTTAGCGTAGGAGGTGGTCCAATTTTCGCTACCGGTTCGGTAAACTTTAATAGAAATGTAGACAGATCAACTGTAGATTTTGATGGGGATAGAACGGATTTAACTATTGAATCAAAAGGAATTACAGCTTGGGGATATACTGCAGGTTTCATGTTTAATCCAACAGATAAATTTAGAATTGGTATGAACTACCGTTCAGAAATTATAATGGAGGCAAGAGATGGAGATGCAACATTTAATGACTATCCTACTACGGCTCCATCAACAAAATTCAACGCAGATTTACCATTGCCTGCAGAGTTAACAGTCGGATTGTCTTATAAGTTTACAGATAAATTTTTAATGGCATTTGATTACAACAGAGCTATGTGGGGTGTTTACGAAAATCTAAATGTAGATTTTACAAATCCAGCGCTTCCTGACTCAAATAATCCAAGAAACTACAAAGATGCTAGTACATACAGAGTAGGTATGCAGTATGTTGCAAATGATAAATTTACTTTCAGAGCAGGTTGGTATTTTGACGAAAGTCCAGTACAAGACGGATATTTTGCTCCAGAAACACCAAGAAACGATTCTATGGGATATACAGGAGGTTTAACGTATCAAGTAAATAGCAAATTAGGTGTTGATTTTTCATTCCTTTATTTACATTTTGATGAGGTTGACAATTCTTATGATTATGTTAGTGACGGAAGTAGTTTTGGGGGTACATACAAGTCAGTAGTATTTTCACCTGGAATTGGTATCACTTACGGGTTTTAATTTTTAATATTTGAAAGATGAAAAATAAATTTATATACTTAGCTATTTTAGCTGCTGGTTTCGCTTCATGTGAGCCAGAATTTGAAAATGAAGTAAATGCAAACTATACTTCAGGTGATGCAGATTTTACAACTTATGTGGCTGTTGGAAATTCTTTAACAGCAGGTTACATGGATGGTACGGTTTCAAGAGGAAGTCAAATGAATTCATATCCAAATTTATTAGCACAACAATTTGCATTAGTGGGTGGAGGAGAATTTACGCAGCCATCTTATGCAGACGATGTTAATAATTTAGGAGGATTAATGTTAGGAGGTATTCCAATTGGAAGTACAAGATTGGTTATTGATGCATCTGAAGGTCGTCCTGAAAATATTGCAGGTACTACTACTATTGAGGTTTCTAATTTGCAAGCTACTGCTTATAATAACATGGGAGTTCCTGGAGCAAAATCTTTTCACTTACTAGCGTCAGGTTATGGAAATATTGCTGGTGTGGCATTAGGACAATCAAATCCTTATTTTGTTAGACATGCAACTTCACCTTCAGCAACTGTTTTAGGAGATGCAATGTCAAAAAACCCAACATTCTTTACGAATTGGATTGGAGCAAATGATGTTTTATCATATGCAACTAATGGTGGTGCGCAGTCAGATGGAGTAACTCCAGCTGCAGATCACAACACGACAGGTAATATGAATCCTGCAACTTATGGTGGAAATGATATTACAAATTCAACTGTTTTTGCAAGTGTTTATTCAACTATAGTTAATACTTTAATCTCAGGTGGTGCTAAAGGAGTTGTAGCGACAGTTCCAAGTGTAACATCTATTCCTTATTTTACCACAGTACCTTATAATGCATTACCTGCTGAAGCTACATCTTCAAATGCTACGGCAATTTCATTATATCAATTTTTAGCAGTTGCAACTGGAGGAAGAATTTCTCCATTAAATACTGCAGCTGGTACAAAAAACCCAGTTTTGATTAAAGATGCAGACTTAACAGATATTGGAGGAACAATTCAGGCGTTTGCTGCAGGTTCTGGAAATCCACTATTAGTAGCTAATGCAGCTGCTTTAGGTGCAATTTATGGTCAAGCAAGACATGCTACTTCAAATGATTTAGTGGTGTTGCCAGCAAGTTCAATAATTGGTCAACCAAATGCTTCGGCTACTGCTCCTTTTAATATTAACGGTGTTACATGGCCTTTAGCTAATAAATGGGTGTTAACAGCTAATGAAAAAGCAAAAGTAGCAAATGCAACTGCTTCATATAATGCTGCTATTGTTTCAATTGCTAATGCTAATGATTTAGCAGTAGCTGATATGAATGCTATTATGAATCAATTAGTAACTGGATTAAGAATTGAAGATGGAACTATCTATACTGCAAATTATTTTTCTTCTGCAACGGCAAGTTCTGTATTGTTTTCTTTAGATGGTGTTCATCCAAACGCAAAAGGGTATGCTGTAATTACTAATGAAATTATTAAAGTAATTAACAGTCATTATAATGCAAATTTACCTTTTGTTTATGCTTCAAGTTTTCCTGGAGCAACTATTTTGCTAACAAACTAAATTTGTAATAATACATAAAAAAGGCATCATTATTGATGCCTTTTTTTGTAACTTTAAATTTCTAAAAAAGATAAAATGAATTTAATAATTAAACTTTGTATTAGTACAGTTGTAGTTTTTGTACTTTCTTATTTTTTACCAGGTGTGCATGTTACTAGTTTAACAGGTGCTTTAATGGTAGCTGTTGTGTTGGGTTTGTTAAATACTTTTCTAAAACCAATACTAGTATTATTTACAATTCCAGTTACTTTGCTTACGTTAGGTTTGTTCTTATTGGTTATCAATGCGATTATCATTTTAATCTGTGATTATTTTATTGTTGAGTTTAGAGTTGATGGTTTTTTAACTGCATTAATTTTTAGTATTCTGTTATCAATTACTCAATCAATTTTAAATAAAATTTTTATCGACGAAAAATAAAATTATAGCGAATTGAATTTCAATAAATTAAAAACTTGTTTGGGTTGTAAAAATTCTATAATTTTGCAACCCAAATTTTATGGTACTTAAATAAACAGATAATGAACATTACAAAAACGCAAGTTGATGCATTAAATGCTATTGTAACAGTAGCAATCACTAAAGAAGATTATTCGGATAAAGTAGAAAAAGTATTAGCTGACTATAGAAAAAACGCTGCTATTTCTGGTTTCAGAAAAGGAGCTGTTCCAATGAGTTTAATCCAAAAACAATATGGCAAAGCTGTTTTGCTAGAAGAAGTAAACAAAGTATTGCAAACTTCTCTTAATAACTATTTAACTACTGAAAAATTAGATATTCTTGGAAATCCACTTCCAAAAGTAACAGAAAGTATCGATTGGGATGCGGAAAATTTTTCTTTTGATTTCGAATTAGGTTTAGCACCTCAGTTTTCAGTTGATTTAACAGCTAAAAACAACGTTACAAAATTCAACGTTATCGCAGATGATAAAATGTTGAATGATCAAGTTGAAAGAATCCAAAAGCAATACGGAAAATTAATTTCTCAAGCGGAAGTAAAAGCTGATTTTGAAGTTAGAGGAACTTTTACAAACGAAGAAAAAGGAATCAACGCTCCAGCTAATTTTGGATTAGATATTTTTGCTGATAAAAAAGCTGCAAAAGCATTCATTGGTAAAAAAGTAGGTGATGTGGTTACTATCGGTACTAAAGGTTTATTCGATGATGATCACAAATTAATGGATTACTTAAAAGTAGGTCATGATGATGTTCACGGTTTGGATATCAATGTTGATTTTACAATTGAAGAAATTAATGAAATTGAAAAAGCAGAATTAAATCAAGAATTATTAGATAAATTGTTCGGACCTGGAGTTCTTTCTTCAGTAGAAGATTTAAAAGCTAGAATTAAAGAAGATGCTGAGGCGCAATTTGCTCAACAAGCAGATCAAAAATTCTTAAACGATGTTACTGAGTTTTTAATCGAAACTACAAAGTTTGATTTGCCAGAAGCATTCTTAAAAAGATGGATTCAAAATGTAGGTGAAACTCCTTTAACTGCTGAACAAGCGGAAGAAGAATTTGCAAAATCTGAAAAAGGATTACGTTTCCAATTAATCGAAGGAAAAGTAATGGCTGATAATAATTTACAAATTACTTTCGAAGATTTAAAAGCACATACTGCTGAATTAATCAAGAAACAAATGGCGCAATTTGGTCAATTAAATCCTTCAGAAGATGAAATTAACGGAATTGTAGCTCGTGTAATGTCAAACCAAGATGAGGTAAAACGTTTATCAGAGCAAGTAATGAGCGAAAAAATGTTAGGTCTTTACAAAGAAAAAGTAAAAACGAAAACTAAAGAAGTAAATTACGAGCAATTCATCAAAGAAATGTACGGAGAATAATATCTCACAAAAAATAATTATCTTTGAGCGTCAGACTAGTTTTGGCGCTTTTTTATTCTGTATTCAACAGCAGAATTTCTAAATATTAATTATTTAAACCATACAAAAATGAACTACGGAAAAGAATTTAAAAAATATGCTACTAAGCATCACGGAGTAAACAGTTTATATTACGATAAAATTGTTGGAAGTATGACTCCATATATTATTGAAGAACGCCAATTAAACGTAGCTTCAATGGACGTTTTCTCTCGTTTAATGATGGATAGAATTATCTTCATGGGGACTGGAGTTGACGATTATGTGGCAAACATTATTCAAGCACAATTGTTGTTTTTAGAAAGCGTTGATGCTTCTAAAGACATCAGTATTTATATTAATTCTCCTGGAGGAAGTGTGTATGCTGGATTAGGAATTTACGATACAATGCAATTCGTAAAACCTGACGTAGCTACAATCTGTACAGGAATGGCGGCTTCTATGGGAGCAGTTTTATTATGTGCCGGAGCAGAAGGAAAACGTTCGGCATTACCACATTCAAGAGTCATGATTCACCAACCATCTGGAGGAGCACAAGGTGTAGCAACAGATATGGAAATCAACTTGAAAGAAATGTTGAAATTAAAAGACGAATTATACGAAATCATTTCTAAACATTCTGGACAATCGTTCGAAAAAGTGCACAAAGATTCTGAGCGCGATTATTGGATGATTGCTGCTGAAGCAAAAGAATACGGAATGATTGATGAGGTTTTAACAAGATAATTAATTTAAAGTTTCAAGTTTCAAGTTTCAGGTTTTATAACTTGAAACTTGAAACTTGAAACCAAAGACAAAAAATGGCTAAAGAAGTATTAGAGTGTTCATTCTGCGGAAGGAAAAAGCCTGAAACCAATTTATTAATTGCAGGGATTAATGCGCATATTTGCGACAAGTGTATCGAACAAGCACACGGAATTGTATTAGAAGAATTAAAACAATCGGGTAATTCAAATTTGGTTGCTGATTTGATTCTGTTGAAACCAAAAGAAATTCGTGCGTTTTTAGATGATTACGTTATTGGACAAGATCAAACTAAAAAAGTAATGAGTGTAGCGGTTTACAATCACTATAAGCGTTTGATGCAAATCCAATTGGAAGACGAAGTTGAGATTGAAAAAAGCAACATCTTAATGGTTGGACAAACCGGAACAGGTAAAACATTAGTAGCAAAAACTATTGCTAAAATGTTGAATGTTCCTTTGGCTATAGTTGATGCAACCGTTTTAACTGAAGCTGGTTATGTAGGTGAAGATGTAGAAAGTATCTTAACTCGCTTATTACAAGCGGCTGATTACGATGTCGCTAAAGCTGAAAGAGGAATTGTATTTATTGACGAAATTGATAAGATTGCTCGTAAAAGTGATAATCCATCAATTACGCGTGATGTTTCCGGTGAAGGTGTACAACAAGCGTTATTGAAATTATTAGAAGGAACAGTGGTTAATGTACCACCAAAAGGAGGAAGAAAACATCCCGACCAAAAATTTGTTGAGGTAAATACTCAAAATATCTTATTTATTGCAGGTGGTGCTTTCGACGGAATTGAAAGAATCATTTCAAAACGTTTAAACAGACAAGCGGTTGGTTATAGTTCGTCTATTGGAACAGACCAAATTGATAAAGATAATTTACTTCAATATTTAATTCCGAAAGACGTAAAAGATTTTGGATTAATTCCAGAAATTATCGGTCGTTTACCAGTTTTAACGCACATGGATCCATTAGATGCTGAAACGTTAAGAGCTATTTTAACCGAGCCTAAAAACGCCTTAGTAAAACAATATAAGAAATTGTTTGAAATGGATGAGGTAACTTTAGAGATAGAAGAAGAAGCTTTGGATTATATAGTGTCAAAAGCTTTAGAATATAAATTAGGAGCCAGAGGTTTACGTTCGTTATGTGAGGCGATTTTAACCGATGCTATGTATGAATTGCCAAGCTCTGAAGACAAACATTTAGAAGTTACAAAAGAATATGCTGAAAACAGTTTGAGTAAAAACTTATTACAACGATTGAAAGCAGTTTCTTAATGAAAGTAATACATAAAAAAAGGTCGCCAATTGGCGACCTTTTTTTATGATTAAGCATTTTTCTTTTGCTCGATTGTTTTTGTTTGTTTAGCGTTGCAGTATCTTTTTTGACAACTCCATCCGCTTGAACATGATGTTAATAATACTACTGTTGATAAGGCTAATACTAAAGAGATTTTTTTCATTTTTTTATAGTTGTGTTTAATTGAGAGTGTGCTTTTTTATTTTACGATTTTGAATTCAACCCTTCTATTCGTTTGGTCTTGTTTAGCTGAACATTTCTCGCATTTTTCTAACAATTCGCTTTCTCCAAAACCTTTGTAGGTTAACTGCGTTGCAGGAATTCCCTTTTTAAGTAAATATTGGTAAGCTGCTTTTGCTCTGCTTTCTGATAAAGTTTGGTTGTAAGTTTCAGAACCTTTACTGTCTGTGTGAGCATTTATTGTAATACTCATGTTAGGATTGTTGGTTAAAACTTCAACAATTTTGTTTAAAGATAATTCTGATTCTTTTTTAACACTAGATTTATTAAAATCAAAATAGATATTTTCAATTACAATCGCATCTTCAGTAACAACTGCTTTCTTCTGAGTTAAAGCAATATTTTTATCTGTATCACCAGTTGCAATGTTTGTTTTCTTAGTTTCGTAACCATCTTTAGTAACTTCTACATTATAAAAAGTTAATGGTTCTAAAGCTAATTTGATTTTACCATTGTTATCAGATTGCGTTTCTGCTAGCTTAGTTCCAAATTCATCTGTAACTACTACAGTAGCGTTTGGTAAAGCTGTTTTAGTAACTTCTTCTACAATTGTGTAGTTGAAATGTAGGTTTTCTTGTTTTTTAATTTCGAATTTTAAAATATCAAAATTACCCGATTGTTTTTTATCAGTTGAGATGTAACCTTTAGATGGAGAGGTCATTACAAAAGCAACATCGTCTCTTCTTGAATTTAAATCAGTTCCTAAATTCATTGCAGCTAGGAATGAATTATCAACGTAAGCTGATCTAAATACGTCATAACCTCCTAAATTTAAGTGACCTTTTGAAGAAAAATATAAATACTTGTTGTCAGAAGACATGTATGGATATTTTTCATCATCAGCTGTGTTTACATTTGGACCTAAGTTAACTAATTTACCAACTGTTCCGTCTTCTGCAATTGTTGCTTCGTAAATATCAAATCCACCAAATCCACCAGGAATGTTAGAAGCAATATAAATTTTCTTACCGTCAGGAGAAACACTAGGAGTTTCAGCTGAATATTGTTCTGGAACTACATTTAAATTAGTAATGTTTGTCCATTTTTTAGCATCTTTTTCGTTAAGAGTTGCTTTATGTAAGGTAAATAACTGTTTGTTATTTGGGTTTTCTTGAGTATAGAAAATAGTTCTTTGATCAGAAGAAAATCCGATAGAACCTTCATCATTATCAGAATCTAATGCTTGAGAGAAAAGTAAAGGGAAAGATAAATTTCCGTCTTCTTTTACATCTACACAATATAAATTATTGTTTGGAGTATTGGTAATTGGATTAACAGTTACATCAGCATGTCTTCTTTTTTTATTAGACAAAATAATGTATTTGTTTTTAAAGAAAGTAGTACCTATTTCATTTAACTCAGAATTAATTCCTGTATCACTAGTAATAAAACTAATTCCTTTTGTATTTTTATTAATGGCATTCACAATAGCTTCGGCTCCTTCTGAACGTTTTGGTTCTTGTCCAAAAGATACTAGGCTTCCTAAAAGTAAAAATAATGTAAGGATTTTGGTTAGTTTCATAAATTTAATTGCTTAAATAATAATTAGTTAATGATTAGTTAAATCGCGTGCAAAATTAGTGGTATTTTCGGTAAAAAAAATTATTATTTACTTTATTTGTTAAAACACACATAAAAATTCGATATAATGCAAATAAAATCGATTTACTGCATTTTGAGTAAATCGATTTTATTGTGAATTCTGTAAATATATTTGTTTAACAGTAATATGTTTTGTCAAATTCTTTATGAATTGTATTGTTTTTGATTTTTTCTTTAGAATTCTCGCATTTTCTGTATGGTCCACATTTATAGCGTCTTGGCCCGCATGAAAGAGTCGTAACAAGTAGAATCAATAGGGATAAAAGTAAGATTTTATTTTTCATACTATTTTATTGTAAAGATAATAGACTTTCCAAATACAATCGTTCGTTTGATAGCCTTGGAATTTTATGTTGCCCGCCTAATTTGTCTTGCTGTTTTAACCAATCATAAAACAATTGTTCTCTGGCAACATTTAACACTAACGGATTTAGTGTCATATTGTTGTATCGTTTTGCTTCGTAATCGGAATTCACATGCTGAAGATTTTCATCTAAAGCTTTTCTGAAATTTTCAATGTTGTCTGGCTTGGTCTTAAATTCAATTATCCACTCATGTGCGCCTTTCTTCTTATCAGTCATAAAAATAGGAGCAACGGTATAATCAGTAATTTCGCAATTAAATTCTTTACACGTTTTAGTAATAGCAGCATCGGTATTTTCAACCATTAACTCTTCTCCAAAAACGTTAATATGATGTTTGGTTCTTCCGGTAACTTTAATTCGGTAAGGATTTAATGAGGTAAAGCGAATCGTATCGCCAATCAAATAGCGCCATAAACCCGAATTTGTCGTAATTACCAATGCATAATTCTTATTCAATTCTACTTGATTTAATCGAATAACACGTTGGTTTAATGTTCCAAAAGTATCCATTGGGATAAATTCGTAGAAAATTCCGTAATCCAACATCAACAATAATTCGTTAGAATCATTTTGGTCTTGAATGGCAAAAAAGCCTTCAGAAGCATTGTAAATTTCGTAATATTTAAAACTGTCTTTTGGAAATAATTTCTTGTATTGTTCTCTATACGGATCAAAATTGACACCACCATGAAAATATACTTCCGCATTTGGCCAAAGCTCTAATAAATTAGATTTTCCAGTGGTTTCTAATGCTTTTTGAAGTAAAACAAGCATCCAACTTGGAACTCCAGCCAAACTCGTTACATTCTCGTTGATGGTTTCGTTAATTATGGCTGGAAGTTTTGTTTCCCAATCGCCCATTAATGATATTTTACTGCTTGGTGTAGAGCTAAATTCGGCCCAAATGGGCATGTTGTCAATCAAAATTGCTGATAAATCACCAAAAAAAGTATTGTTGTTTTCGTATAATTGTTTGCTGCCACCTAAACGCAAACTTTTTCCAGTAAACATTTGCGACTCTTCGTTGTTGTTTAAGTACAAACACAATAAGTCTTTGCTGGCTTTGTAATGGCAATTTTCTAATGCTTCCGAACTTACAGGAATAAACTTACTTTTTGCATTAGTGGTTCCGCTCGATTTTGCAAACCATTTAATATTGGAATGCCAAAAAACATTTTGTTCGCCTTGTCTTGTTTTTTCAATAAGAGGTTCTAATTCTTCATAGCTAGAAACAGGAATTCTTTCTGAAAAAGTGGTATAACTCTTCATAGAAGAAAAGTCGTATTTTTTCCCTATTTGTGTGTTTTCGGATGATTTTATAAGGCTGAAAAGTAATTCTTCTTGCACTTCATGCGGATATTTTAAAAACAATTCCATTTGATGAATTCGTTTTTTTAAAATCCAAGTAGCAAAAGAATTTATAATTTGTAATGGCATTTAGCTAGTTCTAATTTTGAATTATTAAAAGGGAATAATAACTTTACCAAAAATAGCATTTTTTTCAAATAATTGAACAAAAAAGAAAATCTTTACACGAAATGATATATCAAGGCACACTTTCAAAAATGCAAACGGAATTTGGTAACCCAATTCAGTATTATTTGGTTTTTGAAAACAGTTTTTTAAACATTAACCAACTTTTAGGGAAAGACATAGAAATTGAGTTTCAAGGCTACCAATGTTTGAATTGCGGAAAAGCTAAAAAAATTTTTCGTCAAGGATTTTGTTACGATTGTTTTATGAGTAGTCCAGCAGTAGGCGATTGGATTATGAAACCCGAATTAAGCACTGCACATTTAGATATTGAAGATAGAGATTTAGCTTACGAAAAGCGCGTGCAATTGCAACCGCATGTGGTGTATTTGGCTTTATCGAGTGAAGTAAAAGTAGGAGTTACAAGAAAAACACAAGTGCCAACTCGTTGGATAGACCAAGGTGCTGTGCAAGCCATTCCAATTGTAGAAGTGCCAAACAGATATTTAGCTGGAATTACCGAAGTAGCATTGAAAAACCATTTTGCCGATAAAACCAATTGGCAAAAAATGCTAAAAAACGAAGTGCCCAATATGGATTTAATTTCAGAACGTAATAAAGTCTTGGATTGGTTACCCAATGAAGTGAAAGACTATTTCCCAAAAGAAGAAAAAATCATTCAACTCGATTTTCCAGTATTACAATATCCTAAAAAAGTAACAAGTTTAAATTTAGATAAAACCCCAAATTTTACTGGGAAGTTATCAGGAATAAAAGGGCAATACTTGCTTTTCGAAGACGGAACCGTTTTTAATGTAAGAACCTATGAAGGTTATGTGGTGAAGATGAGTTTATAAAACAAAACCCTTTCAAATTTGAAAGGGTTTTAATTTTTTATTTACAATTCTGTATTTATTCTTTTTTCTTTTTTCCGCCAAATAAATCTTTTATGGCGCCAGTTGCTTTGGTTTTAATGTCTTCTTTAGGGGTTGTAGTTGTTTTTGCGGAGTCAGTTGCCGTGTTTGGTTTTGTTCCACCAATTAAATTTCCTAAAGCACTTGTTCCTTGATTTACTAATTTGTCCTTTTGCATTTTAACCAATTGCGTAGTTAAATTGGTAGAAGCTTGTTTTAAATCGGTATTGAATTTAGGTTGCGAAAAGTTACCTGTCATTAATCCATTTACTGGTATACTGGTTATTTTTTGTTGGTCGGCAGGCGTTAATTTAGCAATTAAATTAGTTACGTCTTTTCCTAAATATTTCACAGGAACATCAAATTTTAAATTGTAATTCATACTTTGATCAAATCCATGCGTTCCGCCAACATTTACTGTAATATCTTGATATTTGATATCCATTGGTTTTAGATTCACTTTTCCGTCTTTAAACGATAAAGCAGCTTTAACGTCATTCAAATTCAACTTATTTAAATCGATGAATTTCATGTTTGAACTCAATGCAGTTAACATCGCAGAGTTTTTATCATTGATGGTTGTAGAAAGTAATTGACCCAATAAATCACCTGAAATTGTTTTTAAATTAGGAGTCATATCTTGTTGTAAATCACCTGATAATTTAATGGTCGAATTCAATTTTCCGTTAATTACTCCAGCAATTGGAGCAATCGATTTCAACATGTCTAATTGTGTAAACGATTCGGCGATATTTACTTTATCTAAACCTAAATTCATATTAAAAGTTGGCGTTTTTCCTTTGGTTGAAACCGTTCCAGTTAAACCGATATTTCCTCCAAAAATACTCATTTTTAAATTGTTTAAGGTTACCGCTTCATCACGAATTACCATATTTCCCGAAACATCTTTTAAGTTTAAATTGTCGTAAATTACGGTTCCAGCTTTAGCTGTAATGCTACAATCTAAAAACGAAGGAATTTTAACCGCTTCTGTAGTTTTTTTACCTTCTTCTGTAGTGGTTGTAGTTGGCGCCATAAAATCAGAAACGACTAATTTTGTCGAATTCATATTGAAGTTTCCTTTCAGAATTTGGTTTTTGAATACAAATCCGTAAAAGTTATCCAATGTTCCTGTTACTTGTAAGTCGGAAGTTCCTGTTTTGGCATCAAATTGATTCAAACGAATTTGACTCGGATTAAATGCAACTGCAGCTTGATTGATTTTGAAAGGTTTTGCCATTTCTGGACCTTCGTAATTGAATCCTGTTAAACTTGCAATTCCAGAATTTTGAATGTTTTGGTATTGAGAAGTTTCAACTGATTTCATATCAAACTTCGTTTTCACATCGGCTTTTAAAATTCCGGTTAACGGTTTGTCTAATTTTACTGGATAGGCTTTGGTAACGTTTGCTAAGTTGATGGTTCCTTTTAATTCGGCATCAACTAAGGCATTTGTTGCGATGTTTCTAATATTCGCTTTTGCATTAAATACATCTTGATCAATTGAAAACGAAAGTTTATTCAAGTTCACATACGTGTCGTTCATTAAACCTGTTTCGTTGATAATGTGCGTGTCAATCACAATATTTTTAACTGATTTTGGTAAATCTGGATATTGGAAAGACGCATTATTAGAAGCAATTTTTACATCAAAAGCAGGAATAGTAGTTTCGGTTAAATTACCTTTTACTTTTCCGTCTACCGAAAATTGCCCCGTTGTTTTTACTTTGTTGATATCGCCTGAATAAGCTGCTGGAATTAATCCCAAGAAGTTTTTGAAATCAGATGTTGGCGTTTTAAATGTCAAGTCATACGTTTGACCTGCTTCCACCATTTGAATAAATCCATTAAACTCTAATGGCAATTGATTGATTAAGGCTTTGTTGTCTTTGAATTCGTATTTGCTTTTCTCTAAATCAATTCCTAAAATGGCATCTAATGAAATGGCTACATTGTTCATGTAGTTCATTTTGTCCATATCAAAAGATAGTTTTGCAGTAGTTTTTGTGTCTAAATCTAATTTTTGAGCCGCAAAATTTCCTTTTCCTTCGTGATTAATACTATCTAAAACCATTTTCATTTTTGAACCTTCATCGATATAAGTAAATTTTAAATTTTCCACTTCATAATCCTGAATATTCAACGCAAACGGTTTGCTGTCAGAAGGTTTTTTGTCGGCTTCTTCTTTTAATGCAATGTCAAAATTTCCTAAACCATCTTTATTAAAAATGATGTTTACAATTCCGTCAACTACACTAAAACTTTCCAAATTCATTGCTTCGCCATCGCCTTTAAAAAGTTCTTTTACACTCATGGTTACGTTGGTTTCACCCGAATATAAAAGTGTGTCGTTTTCAAAAGGCGCTTTGGTAATAATGCTCAATTTTTCAATAGTAACATTCGCTTGCGGGAAACTTTTGAACAAACTCAAATCTACATCTTCAAACGCTATGTTGGCATTTACATTTTCGTTCAAAGTTTTGGCAATCATTTCCTTGATTTTGTCTTTGAATAAAAATGGCGCTGCTGCCAATGCGATGATGGTTACCAATAGGAAAATTCCAATTCCTTTTAAGATTTTTTTCAACATGATTTTATTTTTTAAAGAGCGAATAAATTTTCGTTTCGATTTGTAATCCAATTATCCAGCTATTACTACAAAAGTAGTACCAAATTGATAATTTAACATTAAAACCAAGTTAAACTTATAAAAAAAATCCCAAAAACAAATTGCTTTTGGGATTTTTATATGTTTCAATTTTAATTAGTTGATGTTTAGTTCGTATGGCATTATCGCTTGAACACCTTTTCTGCTCTTCACACGTTTGATTTGTTCCAACATTTGGAATCCTTCTTCGCCTAATTGCTCTTTTAATAATTGTTCTTTAGTTTTAAACATTGCTATTCCAGTGAAATTAGCTAATAAGTCTTCAAAGTTTTTCTCATATTCTGGATAGTTTTCAGTTCTGTAAGAAGAAGTTTTTCCAAGTTTAGCAGCGTATTTGATGGCAGCATCTAAACCTCCGATTTCATCAACTAAACCAAGTTTGTGTGCGTCAACTCCAGTCCAAACTCTTCCTTGTGCTATAGCGTCAACTTGTTCTGTTGTCATTTTTCTTCCATCAGCTACACGTTTTAAGAAAGTAGCGTATGTTTTTTCAATGCTTTCTAAAACAAATCCTTTGAAATTTTCGTCAATTGGTTCAAAAACACTGTAGCCACTTGCGTTTTCATGTGTTTTCACCTGTTCGGCGTTAATTCCGATGTTTTTGCCTAATTGGTTCATGTTTGGTAACATTCCAAAAACTCCAATTGAACCTGTAATCGTATTTGGTTCAGCGAAAATTCTATCCGCATTAGCTGCAATATAATAACCGCCGGAAGCCGCATAATTCCCCATAGAAACTACAACTGGTTTGACTTTTTTAGTGATTTCGATTTCTCTCCAAATCAATTCAGAAGTTAAAGCGCTTCCTCCAGGACTATTTACACGTAATACAATTGCTTTTACATCTTTATCATCACGCGCTTCTTGTAAAGAACGTTTGATTGAACCTTCGCCAATTACATTAACATCGCCTTCACCACCTGCAATTTCGCCTTGAGCGTAAATTACGGCAATGATATCGTCTTTTGAATAATCTTCAACAGTTGAAGATGCTTTTTTAGCATAATCGGTAATGCTAACAATATCGTATTTTTCTTTTTTGTCTACTTTTAATTTTGCTCTAATCATATCATGATACTCATCTTCATAAGCTACTTTGTCTACTAATTTATTGGCTAAAGCTAATTCTGGAGTTCTTGCACCTAAAGTATTTGCAATTGCATTCAATTGGGCAACAGATAATTTTCTGCTTTTAGAAATATCGGCAACAATTGTATTCCAAACCGAGTTCAATAAAACCGTCATTTGTTCACGATTTTCCGGACTCATTTCTTGTGCTAAGAATGGTTCTACTGCACTTTTGTATTTTCCATGACGAATAACTTCCATTTTTACACCCGATTTCTCTTGTAAATCTTTCATGTATATAATTTCAGAAGATAGTCCTTTGAAATCAACTTCTCCGATTGGATTCAAATACACTTGATCGGCAACCGAATTCAAGTAATATTCGCCTTGCGTATAATAATTTGCATAGGCATAAACAAATTTGCCCGATTTTTTAAACTCTTCTAATTTATCACGAACGGCTTTGCTTTGCGCTAATCCTAACTGGGATTGATTGTTTAAAATAGAAATTCCTTTGATTTTGTCATCGGTTTTAGCTGCTTCAATCGCATTTAAAATATCTGTTACGCCATCATGGTGTGCTTCAAAGTAATTGAAGTCTTTGTAATTTGTTTTTCCAGCGTAGTCTAAAGATACTTTTGATAAGTCTAATTCAATAACCGAATTCTTTTTTACACTAACCGTGTCATCTCCACTACCTGCAATGGCTCCAATGATTATAATTCCGAAGAAAAAAATCATGCAAAAAATAAATATACCTACAATTGTAGCTAATACATTTCCTAAAAATTTCATTTCAATTTATTTATTAATTACCTAATTAGTAGTTAAAATCATAAAATTGTTACATGTTCATAAAAAAACAAGAAAGGTAAATTATAAGTCTAAAATTGTTTGTTATTTTGCCAATATGAGTCAACATCAAGTCATTTTATCATTAGGAAGTAATCAAGGCAATCGATTAGAAACGATTCAGTCTTGTATTGATTTGATTCATAACGAAGTAGCGACAGTTGTAAAGGTTTCTAAAATTTATGAAACGCCAGCTTGGGGTTTTGAAAGCGAACCTTTTTATAACGCTGCGATTTTAATTCACACATCAAAATCGGCTCAAAAAATTTTGAATCAGGTTTTGAAAATAGAGAAGAAGTTAGGAAGAGTTCGTTCCAAAGATTCAGGTTATCAAGCTCGAATAATTGATGTAGATATCATTGCTTTTGATGAAGAACTTATTTCAACCGAGAATTTACAAATTCCACATCCGTTAATGCAAAATCGAAAATTTGTATTACAACCGATGTTAGATTTAGGCTTAAATTGGGAACATCCAACGTTGAAAAAATCTATTGCGCAACTATTATTTCAAAGCGAAGACAAAAGCGAAATAAAAGCAGTTGATTCAATAGTTTCTCCAATTGAAAAACTACAATTACAGCAATTCAATTATATAGCGATTGAAGGAAATATTGGCGCCGGAAAAACCACTTTATCAACAAAGTTAGCGGAAGATTGCAATGCCAAATTAGTATTGGAACGTTTTGCTGATAATCCATTCTTGCCAAAGTTTTACAAAGACCAAAGTCGCTACGCGTTTCCATTAGAAATGTCATTTTTAGCCGATAGATACCAACAATTATCTGATGATTTGGCGCAATTTGATTTGTTTAAAGATTTTGTGGTTGCCGATTATCATATTTTCAAATCGTTGATTTTTGCTAAAGTAACGCTTCAAGAAGATGAATTTCGTTTGTACAAAACCATGTTTGACATCATTCACAAAGAAATGCCAAAACCAGATTTATATGTGTATTTGTATCAAAACACCGAAAGATTGTTGGAAAATATCAAGAAACGTGGCAGAAGTTACGAACAAGAAATTCCAGCGGATTATTTAGAAAAAATCAATCAAGGTTATCTAGATTACATCAAAACTCAAACCGATTTAAATGTCTTGATTATTGATGTCTCGGATTTAGATTTTGTGAAAAAGCAGGAGGATTATGTGTTTTTGTTGAATGAAATTAATAGAAAAATAGTATCAGCACGCGGATAAAACGGATTCGCTTAAGCGAAACGCTGATTTTTACTGATTTTCTCCTTCTAGACTTGTCACGCTGAAATCGAAGATTAAACGTAGTTAAAGCGTCTCTTTATAAAAACAATTTCACATAAATTTCTTGGCGTCCTTTGCGAAAAACTTTGCGACTTTGCGTTTAAATAATAAGATTTCTATTGAAGTTTTTGAAATAAATCCCAAATCACAATCCCAGCACTCACTGAAATATTCAAAGAATGTTTGCTTCCCAATTGTGGAATTTCAATCACGCCATCGCTTAAATTAATAGCCTCCTGAGAAACACCTTTTACTTCGTTTCCAAAAATTAAGGCATATTTTGTATTGGTTTCTGGTTGAAAATCATCCAACATAATTGCATTTTCAGTCTGTTCCACCGAATACACTTTTACATTTTCTGATTTCAATTGATTCACTACTTCTAAAACGTCTTTTGCATATTCCCAAGTCACAGTTTCAGTAGCGCCAAGAGCCGTTTTGTGAATTTCTTTATTCGGAGGAACAGCCGTAATACCACACAGATAAATCTTTTCAATCAAAAAAGCATCCGAAGTTCTAAAAACGGAACCAATATTATGCAAACTTCTAATGTCATCTAAGATTACAATAATTGGTGTTTTTGGAGCTTCTTTAAACTCGTTTACGTTTTTACGTTCTAATTCTGCGTTGGCTAATTTTCTCATGTCGCAAAAGTAAAGATTAATTATAAAACTTTAAAACTTGATTTTTGAAATTGATATTGTCATTGTCTTTGAAATTATTACCTTCGCAATCATACTTAAAATTACAAATTGTGGCTAAAAAATCTGCAGCAACTCCCGATAAGGCACCCAAGGAAACACCTTTAATGAAGCAATACAACGAGATAAAAAACAAATATCCCGATGCGTGTTTGTTGTTTCGTGTGGGCGATTTTTATGAAACTTTTGGAGAAGATGCTGTTCGTGCCGCAGGAATTTTAGGAATTACATTAACTAAACGTGGTGCTGGTTCTGAAACCGAAACTGCTTTGGCAGGATTTCCACATCATTCCATTAATACCTATTTACCCAAGTTAGTTAAAGCCGGACTTCGAGTTGCTATTTGCGACCAATTAGAAGATCCAAAAATGACTAAAACTATTGTGAAACGTGGGGTTACGGAATTAGTTACGCCGGGTGTTTCTATGAATGATGAGGTGTTGCAATCGAAGTCAAACAACTTTTTAGCGGCAGTTCATTTTGGAAAAAGATCACTTGGTGTGGCATTTTTAGATGTGTCAACAGGTGAATTTTTAGTTTCGCAAGGCAATGAAGAATACATCGATAAATTATTGCAAAACTTTCGTCCGAGTGAAATTTTAATTCCAAAACAGTTTAAAAATCAGTTTAACTCAATTTTTGGTGACGATTTTCATACCTTCTTTTTGGAAGATTGGGTATATAAGGAAGATTATGCTTTAGAAAGTTTAACTAAACATTTTCAAACCAATTCACTAAAAGGTTTTGGTGTAGAAGAATTAACCGAAGGTTTGATTGCTTCAGGTGCGATTTTGTATTATCTGTCGGAAACGCAACATAACAAGATACAACACATTACCAATATTCAACGTATTGCAGAAGATGCTTACGTTTGGATGGATAAATTTACCATTCGAAATTTAGAATTATATCATAGTTATAATCCAAATGCGGTAACGCTTTTAGATGTGATTGATAAAACGCTTTCGCCAATGGGAGCAAGGCTTTTGAAACGTTGGTTGGCGCTTCCGTTGAAAGATATTTCAAAAATCAGAGGTCGTCATGAAGTGATTTCGTATTTAAAAACCAATCCTGAAGTTTTACAGCAAATTCAATATCAAATCAAACAAATTTCCGATTTAGAACGTTTGATTTCAAAAGTGGCTACAGGTAAAATTTCACCAAGAGAAGTCAATTTCTTGAAAGATTCGTTAGATGCGATTATTCCAATCAAAACATTGGCTCTAGAAAGTTCGAATGAAGCGTTACGAGTTATTGGAGATAGTTTACACGCTTGCGAGTTGTTACGCGAGAAAATCAAATCTACCATTCAAGAAGATGCACCAGTAAGTGTGAATAAAGGAAACGCAATTGCCGTTGGGGTTCATTCGGAATTAGATGAATTGAGAGCGATTTCATCCACTGGAAAAGGCTATTTAGAAGAATTAGAACAACGTGAAAGTGCTGCTTCTGGAATTCCTTCGTTAAAAATTTCGTTCAATAACGTTTTTGGATATTATATCGAAGTTCGAAATACGCATAAAGATAAAGTTCCAGCGGAATGGATTCGCAAGCAAACCTTAGTGAATGCAGAGCGTTACATTACGGAAGAACTAAAAGAATACGAATCTAAAATTTTAGGTGCGGAGGAAAAAATCCATCAATTAGAAACCCAGTTGTTTGAGCAGTTGGTGAATTGGATTGCTACTTATATCAAACATGTTCAGTTGAATGCTAATTTAATTGCGCAATTGGATTGTTTGACATCTTTCACGCAATTAGCGATTGATAACAAATACGTTTGTCCTGATTTAGATGAAAGTTTCGATTTGGAAATTAAAGAAGGACGCCATCCTGTTATTGAAAAGCAATTGCCTGTTGGTATTCCGTATATCTCGAATGATGTTTATTTGGATAGAGAATCCCAACAAATTATCATGATTACCGGCCCGAATATGTCGGGTAAATCTGCAATTTTGCGTCAAACCGCTTTGATTGTGTTAATGGCGCAAATGGGAAGTTTTGTTCCAGCAGAAATCGTAAGAATGGGTGTAGTGGATAAAATTTTTACCAGAGTAGGAGCGAGCGATAATATTTCGATGGGTGAATCTACTTTTATGGTGGAAATGAATGAAACCGCTTCGATTTTGAATAATATTTCAGAAAGAAGTTTGGTGTTGTTAGATGAAATAGGAAGAGGAACGTCAACCTATGACGGAATTTCAATTGCTTGGGCGATTTCAGAATATTTGCACGAACATCCAAACAAACCGAAAACACTTTTTGCCACGCATTATCATGAATTAAACGAAATGGAAGTTACGTTTGATAGAATTCAGAATTTTAATGTTTCGGTAAAGGAATTAAAGGACACGGTTTTATTTATTCGTAAATTGGTTAAAGGTGGAAGTGCGCATAGTTTTGGTATTCACGTAGCGAAAATGGCAGGAATGCCTCAAATTGTGATTCAAAAAGCACAAAAACTATTGAAACAATTAGAAAAAAGACATTCAAGCGAAGAATTATCCGGAATTAAATCGGCAAGTGATGAATTGCAATTGAGTTTCTTCAATTTAGATGATCCGCTTTTGGAAGATATTAAGGAAGAAATCATGAATATAGACATCAATACTTTAACGCCTGTTGAAGCTTTAATGAAGCTAAACGAAATAAAACGAATGTTGGTTAAAAAATAATTTTAAAATAAAATATTCGTTATCAAAAGGTTATAAAAAAGTTTCGATTTTTATTTAAAAAGTACTTGCAAGAATAAAAATATGTACTATATTTGCACTCGCAATACGGAACAAGTATAGCGACGTTCTTTAAAGATTATAATACGAAACGCGAAAATAGCTCAGCTGGTAGAGCGCGACCTTGCCAAGGTCGAGGTCGCGGGTTCGAACCCCGTTTTTCGCTCTATACCAAAATATTTGCTTGAGTGGTGGAATTGGTAGACACGCTGGACTTAAAATCCAGTGGGTAGTAATGCCCGTGCGGGTTCAAGTCCCGCCTTGAGTACAAAAGCTCCGAACATTGTTCGGAGCTTTTTTTGTTTATAAAATTCTCAATTTAGAATTTTCTGTTATCTTTAAAGAATTCTTTATAAAATTATCAATAATAATTATGGGTACATTTGTAATCGCACAAAGATTAAGTGGAGTTTATAAATATGAGTTTGTTTCCAGAAAAGGGAAAACTATTTTTACGAGCAACGATTTCGAATTGCGTTTTGAATGTGAAGAAGAGATAGAAAAGCTTAAAAGTTCTTTAGAACGTTGTGTTTTTATGCGTTTTAAATCTTCTAGTGGAAAGTTTTTCTTTCGATTGATATTAGATGAGCATGAAGTGGCGGTAAGTAGAAGATATACCACACAGTTGCTACTTCAAAAAGGAATAGATGAAATAATTAAATACGCGGATAGAGCTGAGTTTTTAGACTTTTCATCTGCAGAAGATATATTTGGACCATCAGAATAAAAAAAGTCCCGATTTTTCGGGACTTTTTTTAAAAAATAAGCGAAAATTATTTTTTAATAACTTCTTCAGCTTTTTTAAGTTCTACTTTAGTAGTCTCTTCAACTTTAGTTATAGTAGAATCAACAACAGCAGCAGTAGAGTCAGCAACAGCTTCAACAGTTTCAGTTACTTCAGTAGCAGTAGAATCAACTACAGTTTCTGCTTCAGCAGCAGCTTCTTTACAAGAAACGAACATAGCAGCAACAACTGCTAAACTTAATACAACTTTTTTCATTTTTTTAATTATAAAAGGTTAAAATTTTGTTTTGAATAGACTTTCACTATTTTGTTTTTTTTATATTTAAAAAAAGCCCCACATTGTGGGGCTTGATTTTTTCTGTCAGCAATAAATTACTTAGCAGGTGCAGCTTCAGCAGCAGGTGCAGCAGTAGCAGCAGAATCAGCAACTACAGCAGTAGAATCAGCTACAGGAGCTTCTTCAACAGCAGGAGTTTCAACTACAGTTGAGTCAACAGCTGGAGTTTCTTCAGCAGCATTTTCTTTACATGATACGAACATAGCAGCAACAATTGCTAAACTTAAAACAACTTTTTTCATCTTACTAAATTATAAAGGTTAATTATTAATTCGGAGCAAAGATATAAATTTTTTAACATGTCAAAATATTTTTAGACATTTTTTTTAATTTTTTTTCTTTGGATTCCGAAATGCTTTATTTCAAATGGCGTGCCAAACTTTTTATTTTCTAAAAATTTTGTAATTATTTGGCTTTTTGTGACTTAGGATAAACAATTGTCATTTCCTCTATAAGGTTTTTCGCACCTGCAAATTTATCAATCACAAATAAAATATAACGAGCGTCAACCATAATGTTTCTGCATATTTCTGGACTATAATAAATGTCGCTCATTGTGCCTTCCCAAACTCTATCAAAGTTTAATCCAATAAGGTTTCCTTTTGCATCTAAAGCCGGACTTCCAGAATTTCCTCCTGTAGTATGGTTGGTTGCAATAAACGCTAATGGCATTTTTCCGTTTTTATCGGCATATCTTCCGTAATCTTTCGCATTATACAAATCGATTAATTTCTTTGGAACGTCAAATTCGTAATCGCCAGGAATATATTTTTCGATAACACCATCTAAATAACTAACTGGTTCGTAAATAACTGCATCGCTTGGTTTGTAGCCTTTTACTTTTCCATAGGTTACACGTAGTGTACTATTAGCATCAGGGAAAATTCTATCGTTAGGGAAAAATTCCATAATACCTTTCATGTAGGTTCTTTGTAATGCGATATTTTTTAAGTTAATCTCATCAAACTTAGGCGCAACATTTTTTTGGTAACTATCAGCAATTGATTTCACCAATTGATATCCTTTATCTTGATTTAATTTTTCTAAAACCGATTTTGCATCACCATTCAATACTTCTTTCAAACCATTATAGTTCGTCAATTTAGATGAACCAAATACACTTGCAGTTAAATTTGAAGCATTAATATTGTTTAAACTTTCAGGTAAAAACTGTTTTGGTGATTTTGTAGCATACAAATTAATTAATTGTTCAAAAACTTTCTCATCAACTTGAGCGCTGTAATCTTTATATAAACCTTCAAATCCTGAAATTAAATTGTTCTTTCTGTCATTAAATGCTTGTTCGCCTTTTGTATTGTATACTTGTTCTAATTGATACAAACGGTATCCAAAAGATAAAATTTCTGAATTACGTAAAACAACTTCTGTAAAGTAATCTCTAGCAATAGCATATTCTCTAATGTCTTTGTAGTTCTTTTCGAAATCAGCTAAAATAGTTCCGAATTCAGCTTGTTTACCAGCTTTATTGACTCTTTCTTGGAATTTCTTCTCAAAATCTTTTTTGATCGCAACTGCATTGGATTTTTTCAAACCTTTCGTTTCGCCAATCCATTTTTTCCAATAATTCGCAACACCAGCATATTTTGAGGCGTACTGAATTTTAATTGCATTGTCTTTTCTCATGAAACCATCTTGCACTTTTAAAGCGGCATCACGAATTTCAATTTTAGCCGGATTCAAATCATTTACAATTTGTTCTACGGCAAATGATGGTAAATATTCCTGAGTTCTTCCAGGATAACCCATTACCATTGTAAAATCGTTTTCCTGAATTCCTTTTGCCGAAACTGGTAAAAAGTGTTTTGGAGTATAAGGAACGTTGTCTTTTGAATAGTCAGCAGGACGATTGTTTTTGTCTGCATAAACTCTAAATAAAGAGAAATCTCCTGTGTGACGTGGCCAAACCCAGTTATCAGTATCCGAACCAAATTTTCCAATTGAACTCGGTGGTGCACCCACTAAACGAACATCTTTAAATGTTTCAGTTACAAATAATAAGTATTGGTTTCCATCGTAAAAAGCACGAATCATTGTTTCTTGCCAAGCTTCTCTTGAGTAACTTTTATTTAAAGCCGCGATATTTTGTTGGATTTTCTTTTGTTTATCGCTTTCCGAAGGAAGATTTAAAACACCTTCAAAAATTTTAGTGGTTACATCTTCAATTTTAATGATGAAAGTTACCGTTAAATCTTTGTTTGGCAATTCTTCTTCCATTTTGTAAGCCCAAAAACCATTCGTTAAATAATCATTTTCAACTGTAGAATGACTTTGAATGTTGTCATAACCACAGTGGTGATTGGTTAATAAAAGTCCTTTTGGAGAAATCATTTCTGCTGTGCAACCGCCATCAAAATGAGGAACAGCATCTTTTAAGCTGGAATTATTTACCGAATAAATATCATCGGCACTAATTTTCATTCCCAAAGCTTTCATTTCTTTTTCGTTGGTTCCTTTTAATAACGAAGGAATCCACATGCCTCCTTGTTGCGCTTGAACTTGGAAAACAACTAAAACAAGTAGTAATTTTAAAAATTTCATAGGTATAATTTTATTTAGTGACTTTGTATTTCATTAATTTTCGATTGTGAAGTTCAAAATCGTGTGCAAGATACAATTTTTGTGCGTTTTCGTTACGTGGTTCGACTTCTAAATACAGTAATTTTAACGATAATTTAGGAACTTCTCGCTGAATAAACTGAATGGCTTCTTTTCCAATTCCTTTTCCACGAGCGGTTTCTTTGATGAATAATTCGTCTACAAAAGCAATTTTTCCACCATATTCGAAACTGAAAATAAAAGTAAGAATGATGTAACCTACAATTTCATTTTCGGAATAAATCAACCAAGATTTTCCAAGATGGTCATTCGAAATAAATTCCTGAAACAAATTTTTAGCTACTTCAATATCCATTGGATAATTATCAATCGCATAGAAATCCTGCATCATTTGAGTGATGACTGAAATATCTTTTATTTCTAATGGTTTGAAGGTTGTCATTAGTCTAAAATATGATTCATAATCGTTTGTGTAGCTCCTTTATTCATTTGAACAAATGTACTGCAAATGTGCCCTTTTTCTAATCGTTCGTCTTCGTTGTGAAGTAATAAATCAAAAGCTTCATTCAATTGGGTTTGATTCTTAATTGAAATACAACCTTCCATATTTACCAAAGCCGTAGCTTCAGCAAAATGCGAGTAATTTGGGCCAATCACAACCGGAACACCAAAAGTTGCTGGTTCCAAAATATTATGTACACCCGGATTTCCAAAACCTCCGCCAACGTAAGCAATATCGGCATACGAATAGATTTTGGTTAAAATTCCGATGGTATCGATGATAAAAACGTTAGAATTCGATAGATCAACATTATCTTTTTCAGAAAACAAAATCGTTTTTTTTGCAATAGAATTTTTCAATTCATGAATTTGCTCCGATTTGATATTATGTGGCGCAATAATAAATTTCACATCATCCGAACTTTGATTGATGTAATTCACTAATAAAGTTTCATCTTTTGGCCATGAACTTCCGATAACAATTGTAATTTTATTGTCTTTGAATTGTTCGATAAAATCCAATGAATTATCACGTTCTAAAATAGAAACTACTCGGTCAAATCGTGAATCACCAGAAACTTTTACGTTGTTGAATCCGATGCTTTGCAAAAGTTTTTTTGAACTTTCATTTTGAACAAAAAAGTAATCAAATGTTTTAAGTGCGTTTCTGTAAAATCCTCCGTACCATTTAAAAAATGCTTGGTTTTCTCGTAAAATCCCAGAAATTAGATAGGTTTTGATTTGTTGTTTCTTAAGTTCATTCAGATAATTTGGCCAATATTCATATTTAATAAAAAATACCATTTCGGGATGAACTAATTTGATAAATTGTTTTGCATTCGAAATCGTATCTAAAGGCAAATAAACTGTAACATCAGCAATTGCATTATTTTTTCTAACTTCATAACCCGAAGGCGAAAAAAACGTAACCACAATTTTATGTGTTGGGAATTGCTGTTTTATTGCTTCAATCACAGGTAAACCTTGTTCGTATTCGCCTAAAGAAGCCGCGTGAAACCAAATCGTTTTATCCGAAGATTGAATTTTATTAGCTAACGTTTGAAAAACCGTTTTTCGCCCATTAACAAAAAGTTTCATTTTTGGACTAAAAAGCGCTACAATCTTCAAAAGTTGGGCTGCTAAAAGCGTAATTATGTTGTATAGAAATAGCATAATTGAATTTTATGGTGCTAAAATACGTTTCTTTTTAAGTTAGATAAAATTTGTACTATAGAATTTCTTATTTTTGCTAGACTTAATTTTTATTCCAAATGAGAAAATTACAAATGGTTGACTTAAAAAGTCAATACGAAAAAATAAAAGAAGAAGTAAACGCTTCTATTCAAGAGGTTTTAGATACGAATACATACATCAACGGACCTTTGGTTCACCAATTTCAGGCGGATTTAGAAAAATATTTGGGAGTAAAACACGTAATTCCATGTGCCAACGGAACCGATGCGTTGCAAATTGCCATGATGGGATTAGATTTAAAGCCAGGTGACGAAGTAATTACTGCCGATTTTACATTCGCTGCAACAGTAGAAGTAATCGCTTTATTACAATTGACTCCGGTTTTAGTGGATGTTGATATGAACAATATGAATATTTCGTTAGACGGAATTCGTAAAGCCATTACACCAAAAACAAAAGCAATTGTTCCGGTACATTTGTTTGGTCGCGCTGCTAATATGGATGCGATTATGGAAATTGCTCGCGAACATAATTTATATGTTATCGAAGATAATGCGCAAGCCATTGGAGCTGATTATACTTCAAAAGATGGTTCTAAAAAGAAAGTAGGAACGATTGGACATGTAGCAGCAACATCGTTTTTCCCGTCTAAAAACTTAGGGTGTTATGGAGATGGTGGAGCAATTTTTACCAATGTTGATGCTTTAGCACACAAAATAAGAGGAATTGTAAATCACGGAATGTATGAGAGATATCATCATGATGTAGTAGGTGTAAATTCACGTTTAGATAGTATGCAAGCGGGGGTTTTGAAAGCAAAATTACCTCATTTAGATACTTATAACAAAGCACGCCAAGATGCAGCAAGAAAATACAGTTTGGCTTTAGCTCAAAATTCGAATATTTGGGCGCCAACTATTTGTGAATCTTGTGATTGTCACGTATTTCATCAATATGTAATTCGTATCTTAAACGGAAAACGCGATTGCTTATTAGAACATTTACAAGCTAAAGGAATTCCATGTGCGATTTATTATCCAATTCCATTACACAGTCAAAAAGCGTATGCAGATGCTCGTTATAACGAAGCTGATTTTCCAGTTACCAATCAATTGGTAAAAGAGGTAATCGCATTGCCAATGCACACGGAATTAGATGACGAACAAATTAAATTTATTACAGATTCGGTTTTAGAATTTGTTTAATGCATATTGAGAGACGCGATAAATCGCGTCTCTCAATTTAATAATAAAGAATGAAAATACTGGTTACAGGCGGTTTAGGATTTATAGGTTCTCACACAGTTGTTGAATTACAAAATGAAGGGTTTGAAGTAATTGCAATCGACAATCTTTCTAATTCATCTATTGATGTTTTGGACGGAATTGAGCGTATTACAGGAAAAAAACCTTTGTTTGAAAATATTGATTTGCGAGATAAATCGGCTGTTCAAAATTTCTTTTCTAAACACCAAGATATTTCAGGAGTTATTCATTTTGCTGCTTCAAAAGCGGTGGGTGAAAGTGTTGAAAATCCGTTGTTGTATTACGAAAACAACATCAATTCTTTAGTGTATTTACTTCAAGAATTACAGAAAAAACCTGAAGCTCATTTTATTTTCAGTTCGTCTTGTACGGTTTACGGTCAAGCCGAAAAAATGCCAATTACTGAAAATGCACCTATTCAAACTGCAATGTCGCCTTACGGAAATACAAAGCAAATAGGTGAAGAAATCATTACAGATGTTGCTAAAGTAACCAATATCAATTCTATTTTATTGCGCTATTTTAATCCTATTGGAGCACATCCTTCTGCAGAAATTGGCGAATTACCATTAGGAGTTCCACAAAATTTAGTACCATTTATTACACAAACAGCATTTGGACTTCGTGAAAAATTATCTGTTTTTGGAAATGATTATCCAACAACTGATGGAACCGCAATTCGCGATTACATTCATGTTGTAGATTTAGCAAAAGCGCATGTAATTGCTTTGCAACGTTTGTTGAATAAACAAAACTTAGAAAAAGTAGAGACGTTTAATTTAGGAACAGGAACGGGAAGTTCAGTTTTGGAAGTTATTACCGCTTTTGAAAAAGTTTCCAATCAAAAATTAAATTATCAAATTGTGGGTAGAAGAGAAGGCGATGTAATAGAAGCTTATGCAAATACTGATAAAGCAAATACTGTTTTAGGTTGGAAAGCACAATTTACTTTAGAGGAAGCTTTAGCAAGTGCATGGAAATGGGAACAAAAAATCAGAAACAAATAAACAAAAGTTAAAAAGCTTCTTTTTTTTACAGATAATAAAACCAATCTTTTATTCTTTTCGTAACTGCAAGTAATTAAAACTTACAGATTATGAAAAAGACACTACTTTTAGTTACAAGCTTCTTATTTACTTTAAATGTATTCTCACAGGTTGGAATTGGAACAACTAATATTCAGAATGGAGTTGAATTCCAAATCGAAAGTAATTCAAAAGGACTATTAATTCCTAGAGTTGCTCTTACAGCTACCAATGTTGTGGCACCTGTTGGACCAGCACCTATTGCAACGGGAGTGCTTGTTTTCAATACAGCAACTGCTGGAGCAGGAATAACGGCTGTTTCTCCAGGATTCTATTACTGGTCGGGAACCGAATGGGTTGCTTTGAAATCTAGCCCATTAGCAGCAAGTCAAGATTGGTCTTTAACAGGAAATGCGGGTACGAATCCAAGTACAAATTTTTTAGGAACTACTGATAATCAAAATTTTCAAATTAGAACAAACAATACCAATAGAGTTACAGTTGAAAACGATGGTCAAGTTATTTTTGGAAACAATACGACTCCAAGTGCTAATACGTTAACAACAATTAATGCAGGCGCAGGACAAATTGGTCTTTTTGTAAATAGCAATAATTCGCAACGAACTATTAGAGCTTTGAATGCTACCAATACGCAATTTGTAATCGATGGTGGAAATTTAGATCCAAATGGAGGTAGAGGTGTAATTGGAATTAGTGCCGCTCTGGCAGCGAATGCAACATCAACCGTGATGGGAGTTTTAGGAGTTGCAGGAAGAACTACGTTTACAGAATTACCTGGTGAATCGGTAGGAGTTTCTAGTCAAGGAACCACGGGTTTACATGTTAGAGGAGTAGGTAAAGGAAATGGAGTTGATTATTTTTCAGCTTATTTTGAGTACGATCAAGATGATAATTTAGGAACCAGTAATGGTCCATTTGCTAGAATTGCAGGTAAAGATGTTGATTATTTTACAGGAGGTGGCGCTGCAAGACGTGATGTAACTTATGGAGGATATTTCGATGCCAACACTACAACTACAGATTATGTTTTTGTAGGTGCAAGAAATAACAATACTTCGTATAAAGTTTTGGGAGGTGGTTCATTATCTACGATGGTTGAAGATAGAAATGGAAACAATCGAATTCTTCACGCAACGGAAACTCCAGAAATTCTATTTGAAGATTTTGGAACAGGAAAATTAGTAAACGGAGAAGCGTATATTAAAATTGATGAATTAATGAGCGATCATATTTTTGTTGATGAAAGCCACCCAATGAAAGTTTTTATTCAATTAGAAGGCGATTGTAAAGGCGTTTATGTTACTGAAAAAACAAAGAATGGGTTTAAAGTAAAAGAATTACAAAACGGAAGATCTAATGTTTCTTTTTCTTGGAATATGGTTGCTAATAGAGCTGATGTATTAGAAAAAGATGGCTCTATTGCATCAAAACATGTAGATGTGAGGTTTCCAATTGGTCCTAAAAAATTAAATCAGGAAAAATCGGTTGAGAAGAAATATGAAATAGAAATGAAGTAAAAAAAACAAAATCCCAAGTATTTATTTTACTTGGGATTTTTTATTAATCTTCAACAGATTCTTTTACTTTTTTAGCGCCTTCTTCTACTTTTTCGGCTCCTTTTGCAATAATAACTTTTGCTTTTTCACCTACTTTTGAAGAGTCAATTGCATTTTTAGCTTTTACTTTTGCCGAATCTGCGGCTTGTTTTAAATCGGCTCCAACTGCTTCTGAAGCTTCTTTTACTTTTTCTTTCGTTTCTTCTTTACAAGAAAGTAAAGTGGAAGCGATTGCAATTCCTAAAAATATTTTTTTCATGGTCGAATTTATTTATGAAAATAAAGTTACAAAATTAATGCCAAACAGAAGAGAAATATTTTTTATTGACAAGTTTACTCGATATCATTTTTTAGCTTAAATTCTTCAACTTCTTCCTTCGCATCTTGTAATGTAGTTGCTTCTAATTTTAATTCTACCACATGAATTATTTCGGCATATTTAGATGGTTTTATAGAACTTCCAAATTCAATTGCGTAGCACTTTGCAAAGAGCGCCCCTAAATATAAAATGACAGACGAATAATACACCCAAACCATTATAATTACTAATGATCCCGCCGCACCATAAATAGTTCCTAATGACGATTGAGAAATGTAAAATGAAATTAAAAATTTCCCAAACATAAAAAGTAAAGCGGTTGTAATTGAAGACACTCTAACTTGCTTCCAAGTAATGTTGGCATCAGGTAATATTTTGAAAATTACTGCAAAAAGTAATGTTATCACCGTTAATGTTACCAATGTTTGTCCGATGTAAACAGTATAAACAGCGGCTTCAGAAAAATGGGCAAATAACTTTTGGTTCAACGAATCTAAAATCGCAGATAGCCCTAAAGAAGCCAATAAAATAAAACCCAAACTTCCAATTACTCCAAAAGAGAGTAATCTGGATTTAAAATATAACCAAAAACTAGAACGTTTCTTAAGTCGAATTCCCCAAATAGAATTAATAGAATCTTGAATTTCAGCAAAAACAGAAGTTGCTCCTATTAATAAAGTTACTATTCCAATGAGTGCTGGAAATCCACTTTTGTTAGAAATAGCGATGTTTTTAATCATTTCTTGTAACTGAATGGCGGCTTTTTCCCCTAAAAAATCTTTGATTTGGTAAAAAATTTCGCCTTCAATGGCATTAGTTCCCCAAAAAAGCCCCACGACATATAGTAAAACCATAAGTAGTGGAGCCATTGAAAATACCGTTGTGTAGGCTAATGAAGCACTTTTTTTCATGATTTTGTGTTCTCCAAATTCAGAAAACGTGGAATGAATTACATCCCATAAATCTTTGTAATACGCTTCTTTAACTCCTTTCAAAATAGGTTATGCCGAAATCGTTTCGACTTCTTTATCAATTTTATTTACTAATCCTACTAATACTTTTCCTGGACCAACTTCTGTGAAACTCGTTGCACCATCTTTAATCATTTGTTGTACTGATTGCGTCCATTTTACAGGAGCTGTTAATTGAATGATTAAGTTTTTCTTGATTTCATTAGCATCAGAAACCGCGCTAGCAGTAACATTTTGATACACTGGGCAAATTGGAGTTGAAAAAGTAGTTGCTTCAATCGCTGCAGCTAATTCTTCTCTTGCAGGTTCCATCATTGGTGAGTGAAATGCACCACCAACAGGTAAAATCAACGCACGTTTTGCTCCAGCTTCTTTCATCTTTTCGCAAGCTAATTCCACCGCTTTGTATTCTCCAGAAATCACTAATTGTCCTGGACAGTTGTAATTTGCAGCTACAACAACACCATCAATAGAAGCGCAAATATCTTCTACAATTTTGTCGTCTAGGTTTAATACCGCAGCCATTGTTGAAGGAGTGATTTCGCAGGCTTTTTGCATAGCAATTGCTCTTTGTGAAACTAATTTTAATCCGTCTTCAAACGATAAAGCACCATTGGCAACTAAAGCAGAAAATTCGCCTAATGAATGTCCGGCAACCATTTCTGGTTTAAAGTTGTCTAATGTTTTTGCTAAAATTACCGAATGTAAAAAAACAGCTGGTTGGGTTACTTTAGTCTCTTTTAATTCTTCAGCTGTTCCTTCAAACATGATATCTGTGATTCTAAAACCTAAAATTTCATTCGCTTTTTCGAATAATTCTTTTGCAACAGCTGAGTTTTCATATAAATCTTTTCCCATTCCTGAGAATTGTGCGCCTTGACCTGGAAATACGTATGCTTTCATGTTTTTAGTTTAAAAGTTTAAGGTTTGTGAGTTTAAAAGTAGGACTCAAAACTTTAGCAAAAATAACATTTTTATTAGAATTCGATTGAATTTACAATTTCCAATAATTGATTTTTTAATTCTTCATTCGTGATTCCTTTTTCAACATCAAAATTATCGTTGAAACTTGGTAATGAAAAACTACCTTTTACAATTCCGCCTTGAAATGGAAATCGTTTTGTAGCAATCTCTAAAACCGAACTTCCACCGCGAGCACCTGGAGAAGTCGCTAATAATAACATTGGTTTTTCTTGAAAGGTTTTAGCGTTAATGCGCGAAGTCCAATCTAAAACGTTTTTGAAAGCTGTTGAGTAATTTCCATTATGTTCAGCAAACGAAATCACGATTAAATCCGCACTTCCAATTTTTGCATAAAAATCGTGAGCTAGTGGATGAATCCCATTTTCGGCTTGTTTGTCTACCGAAAAAATGGGCATTTCATAATCGTTTAAATCTAAAATTTCAACCGAAGCATTTTGAAATTGGTTAGCAGCAAAAGTTGCCAATTGTTTATTGATGGAATTCTTGCTTGATGAAGCTCCGAAAGCGATGATTTTTTTCATTTAGTTTTTGTTTGGTGAGCAGTTATAAATTCTATGGTTTTTAAAACCGCATTTTTAACTAATTCAGGATTACTGAAAGGTTCTTGTGTTGTTTTGTTAATCCAATTGATGGTGTAGGTTATTTCGGTTTCGTTTTCCGAAATAAATTTAGCATCATTATCTACATGACCAATAAAAATAGGATGTTCTACTAATTCAAATCGTACATTATAAGGGGTGAAACTGATTTTTTCAATCAAAGTTTCGGTTACTCCATTCATTAAAACATCCATTTTTCTAATTGAGAAATTATCATTTTTTTCCAAAATGATAATATTACTTACTCCTGGAACAAAGTTTTCGGGGTGTTCAATTTTATAAATTAAATGGTCCCAAACTTTTTCCAAGGAAGCTTTTGCAATAGCTGAAAACTGCATCATGCTACTTTTTATTTAAATAATACGTTAATGCTCCTGACGGACATTTGTTTACGGTTTCAATAATTTTTTCTGTTGTTGAATTATCAGGAGTAATCCAAGGCTGTTCTTTTGGTTTAAAAACATCAGGATTATTTTTAACGCAATTGGCAGAATGGGTACACTTTCCAGATTGCCATACTATGGTTACTTCACCATTTGTATATTCTTTTTTAATGTCTTTTGGATCCATGATTATTTCGTTTTAAATTTATAATACGTCTCTAAATTCGGGAGTTTTATCAAAAACACTTTTAGCAAACGGACAAAGCGGAATAATTTTGATGCCTTTTTCTCTGGCAAATTCCACAGCTTTGGTCACCATTTTTTTACCAAAACCTTTTCCTTCGTTTCCTGAATTCACTTCGGTGTGGTCGATTATGATTTTATCTTCTCCAGCAAAAACAAAAGTCATTAAAGACTCTTGTTTTCCGTTTACTTCAATGTAAAAAGCTCCGTTTTTATCATTGATTTTTAGTTGTACTTCGTCTGACATAATTTTATCTTTTTAAATTCAACATTCGTTGTTCAAAATTGAATATTCAACATTTTAAACTTGGAATATTCAACAAGGAATTTTGAATGTTGAAATTGCAAATTTATTGTTCCATTGGAATTTCCATCACTAAAAACTTCGCATTTGAATTTGCTTTGATTTCAATTTCATTGGTTGCCCAAATTCCAATGGCATCTCTTCTTTCTAGTTTTTCGCCATTTACTTCAATTTCACCTTCAATATTCATGATGTAAAAACCGTTTCCTTCTTTTTTTAATGAAAGTTTTTTCGAAAAACCCTTGTCAAAATCACTTAAATAAAACCAAGCATCTTGATGAATCCAAACTCCTTCATCGTCTGCATTAGGAGATAAAATTTGCGCAAAATCATTTTTTTGTAACGATTGGTCTAACGTAATTTGTTGGTAACGAGGTTCCACATTTCTATATTTTGGAAACAACCAAATTTGAAACAATTTTGTGTGTTGGTCATGATTTGGATTAAATTCGCTGTGTTGAATTCCAGTTCCAGCACTCATTACTTGCACATCACCTGTTTTGATGGTTGCGGCATTTCCCATACTGTCTTTGTGAGCCAAATCGCCTTCTAATGGTATGGTAATGATTTCCATGTTATCGTGCGGATGTGTTCCAAAACCCATTCCAGCAGCAACGGTATCGTCGTTTAAAACGCGTAGCATTCCAAACTGAATTCTATCAGGATTATACCAATTAGCAAAACTAAAACTATGGTAAGCGTTTAACCAACCATGATCTGCGTGACCTCTTGAATCTGCTTTGTGTAAAACTGTATTTTTCATAATGTATAAATTTAGTAATTATTATGATACAAATTTACACCGATGAATAGGGAAGAGCACTTAACCTAGATTAAGAAATTATTTTTTCAATAATCTAGCTTTCATTTTACTGAAAAACTCAGGTGTAACACCAATGTAGGAAGCGATATGCTTTTGAGGAACTTTCTGAATTAAGGTTGGGTATTTAGAACAGAATTTTTCAAAGCGTTCTTCTGCGGTTAAACTTAAATTATCCATTAAGCGTTCTTGATGAGAAACTAGGGAGTTTTCTGATAAAATTCTGAAAAAACGTTCTAATTTTGGAATTTCTTGATAAAGTTGTTGTTGATTTTCTTTGGTAATCATCACTACTTCAGCATCTTCTAAAACTTCTAAAAATAGATTGCCAGGTTTTCCAGAAATGTAGCTGTACATATCGCCAATCCACCAACCTTCGCAAGCAAAATGCAAAACGTGTTCGATGATGTTATCGTTAATGTTGAAACTTCTCAAAATTCCCGAATTCACAAAATATGTGCAAGTCGCCACTTCGCCAGCGCTTAATAAAATGGTTTTGGCTTTGAATTGTTTGGTTTCGGTTTTTGATAAAAACAATGCCTGCTCTTCTGGAGTTAGAGCAACATGTTTGGCGATATTTTCTAAAATGGATTGCATTACTTCAAAAATACAATTTAATTTTGGTATTCCAGAAAAGAAAAAACCGATGCGTTATACATCGGTTTCTATATTAATGAAAGTGATCTTCTTCAATTTCGAATTCGGCATCTTTTTCCCAAATTTCCATTTCACATGGTTTACAATTGAATTTTAGTTTGTATTCCAATTCGCCTTGTTTTAAAACTAAAGGTTCTTTTAGTTTTTTGTCCATGTTTTCACGATGGTATTTTG
>Ga0154533_106_pt6 | contig 64619 bp, 64 predicted proteins | sample RifGroF1_FD_105676 | JGI IMG/M metagenome (GOLD analysis project Ga0154533, IMG submission 105676) | Flavobacteria bacterium GWF1_32_7 | reverse complement strand
GGGCTCACCTCTTCCCATTCCGAACAGAGAAGTTAAGCCCGATTGCGCAGATGGTACTGCAGTTATGTGGGAGAGTATGTCGCCGCCTTTCTTTTAGAAGCCCAGTTTGAAAAAGCTGGGCTTTCTTTTTTTATTGGTGCAGCGTGTCGGCCTTTGGCCTCGATCCGCCGCCTTTCTTTTGAAAAGCCCTATCAGTAATGATAGGGCTTTTTTGTAATCAATAAATGCCCCTACTGGACTAAAAAACCACCCAAGAAGGTGGTTTTGTTGTTTTTATACTTCATGAAAGGCTAACGCGAGCGTCTGCTAGCGAATGTACTTGGCTAGTTCGGCTAAAGCCTGCTAGCTTTTTTGAAATCTTTATGAGGTTTTTGTTACCAGTATATCGTCCCTACGGGACTGGAAAAATAATTCAAAAGTGGTTTTCTACTTCATGAATCACTAAGGAGAGCTACTCGCTTGTAAATCTGCGAGCACGATCAAGGCTTTTGTATATTTTAAAGAGTGTTTTTTACCAATATATTGTCACTAAGGGACTGGGAAAAACATAATTGTTCTAATGAAAACCAATTCTGCGTTAGGGATAGTAGCATTTGTTTGAGCTCTTACTTAAAATTCTTCAAAATTTTAAGTAAAGCGAGTGCGGATAGCCCGACCCTTAGGGAACGCCCTAAAATTCTAAAATGGAATCGTAATGTTTGTGGTGATTTTTGAATTCTTGTACACCTTCTTTAAAAGTTAGGTATTTTGCACCATTTTTATGGTTGTTTTTACTGATTAGGTACATGTAATGAAAATGACGTGTGAGTTCTTTCCAACCGAATAAAAGCGAATGTTTTGGGTCATACATGTGAGTAGGTTCGCTAATTGCACCGTTTATTTCGACGATTTGGAAGTTTTTACCTTTTGCTAAATCTTCATAGGAATGGTACATAATATCCATTCTTCCAAAATGAAAACCACTGATTTGACTACAAATGGTATTGAAACTTTCCATCATTTCTGAGGTGATTTCGTGACTCGCATCAACGAATTTTGTTCCGCGACAATGATTGCCGTAAGGAACCAAATTAATGGTTTCTCCTTCGTTTAAAATAGTGTTTAGTTTGTCTTTGTATTCTTCTTCAAGTACTTCTAATTGTAGTAGATAGCGTTTGTCTTGATATAGTAATTCTCGAAGGGTATTTTTACCGTTTCCGGTTAAAATCATGAATTCTTTGGATACAATTCCGGTTATTTTCCCAGGTTGGTTTGGTAATTTCACATAGAAAAGACCAATTTCATTTTCATACGGAATCAAATCCTGAATTAAAATGTCAAATTTCGCTTTTTTGAGGTAATTTTCTAGCTCTTTGGTAGTGTGAATTTTTTTTACTGCAGTTCCTCTTAAACCAATATCGGGTTTCGCAATTAGAGGGAATTGAATATTTTCGGAGCTAATTCTTTGTAAAATAACTTCTAAATTTTCATTAGGACTAACTAAAAGAGTTTTAGGATAATATTGGGGTGGAATCAAATCGTAAATTTCTTTTTTGGATTCCATGAAAAATCCTCCGTTTTTTATTGTTGGATTAGAAGCATTAAAGAAAAAAAATGAGCGTGTTCTAATCACATAATACAAATATTGAAAATATACTGGCAAATACACCACTTGATAGGGCCAATATTCCCAATGGGTTAACTTATGTAGGAAAAGATTCAGTTTTGTCATTTTTTATTCGAATAAATCAAGATACTTCATTTGTATTATATCGTTCTTTACTTTGCATTGCGTTATGCTGATGGTTTTCAATACATCGTTGCGATTAATCTGCAAGCCAAATTCTTTATTTTCTGATTCTGTAAATTGATGAAAATGTAAAATTTCTTCAGGTGTTGGATTAGTTTTTACTTTTATAAAATCTTGAAACCATTCTTTTCTTTTTTCTCTAATTTCTTTTGAATAAAGAGTAGAAGAGGACCAAATATGAAATTCCTTCACATCAAATTCTGTGGTCCTTTTTTCAGCTTCGTTCCATTGCAATTGTATCAATTTATTATTTTCAACTAACACTATTGTGAACGGTTCAATGTCAGTCAAATCAATTTTTTCCCAATAATCGAAAGTGTTTTCAGCGGTCATTAAGTCTAAGACAACTAAACCTCTACTTTTTCGGTATTTTGATTTTGGAATGTGTTTTTCTTGTGCCCCGTTTAGCAAAACAATAATTTTAGTTTCGCTATGTGCTACCCAAGTTCCTCCAGCTTTTGGGTCTTTTGGAAAGATTATCTTTTTTCCATCAATCAAATATTCTTGTGGTGAAAGGGCTCTTTCACGAGTAATTTTTTCATCTCTGTTGGAAGTAATAATACAACCTTCAGGAGTTGGAATATACGTTACTGTGCACATTGTTTGCGATATTCTAATGTTGATGGAGCTACTCCGAATGTATTAGGTATTTTAATATGCGGCAAACTATGTAATGCCACTTTTATCAAGGCTTGATGATGAATACTGTGTTCTAAATTATAAATTAATTCTCTGAAATAATTGGTTTGTAACAGTTCAATAGGACTAAAACAATTGTGTGTTAGCGAAAGAGGTTTATTAGGTTTGTCTAGTTCCAAATGATATTTTTCAATAATAGCAATCGCTTCATTTTTATCGGTTTGAAGTAGTAAATCTCGTTTTCTATCATCGTAATTGATTAATCCGTATTCGTAGTTTTCTAGCAAACAACCAAATAATTCAATAATATGACGCATGTGTTCTCCAATAGTAGCATTGCTTAACTCTGGATTTTTTTGTGTGAATTCATCGTTTGTAAGTTGACGAAGTAATTCGATATTTTCGGAAAGATTATTCTTTATACTTTGTATCAGCATAGTTTTACTTGGTTTCTGGAACAAATTTCATGGAAACAGAGTTCATGCAAAAGCGTTGACCAGTAGTTTCTTTTGGACCATCGTCAAAAATATGACCTAAGTGACCATCGCATTTTGCGCACAATACTTCAGTTCTAACCATTCCGTAGCTCAAATCTTGAACATACACAACCGAACCTTTAATCGCTTTGTCAAACGAAGGCCAACCACAATGCGAATCAAATTTGGTATCTGAGGTGAATAAATCATTTCCGCAACCTGCACAAACGTATTTACCTTTTTCAAAATGATCCCAATATTCTCCCGTAAAGGCTCTTTCGGTTCCTTTGTTTCTTAAAACTTCATATTGCTCTGGAGTAAGCTCCGCTTTCCATTGCGCTTCGGTTTTTTTGGAATTTGAATTCATGTTTTTTGGTTCTTTGTTTTGTGATTGACACGACTGAAATGTGATTACTAAAAGTAATAAAAATAAGTTTTTCATAGCTAACATTTTTTCAAATTTAAGTGTTATAATTCAAATAAAATGTTAACAATCTTACAAAGTATTTGAATTAGGTATTGATTTCTAAATCTTTAATATAATCTTCATTTTCATAAAAGAAACGTTCAAAAGCATCCATTTTTTCGGCAAAGAAGTCAAAAACTTCAGGCCAAGTGTTTTTGTTATTAATACTAATTCCTGTTTTTTCTACCCAAACACGACTAATTACTTTTCCTGTTTCTAAATAGAAATTACGTTCAAAAATAACATCGTCTAAATAGTCTTCTAACAGAATTGTTTTTAACGATTCTACTTTCTCATAATATATCTTACGTTTTTCTTCGTCTTTTGGTTCTATATCTAGCAAAACTTGTGCTTTTTTATTGTCAACATAAAATTTGAAGGTTACATCTTTTATTTTGGTATTGTATAACAACCACTTACGAGGATATTCGGCGGCAAATGCAATCCAAAAATCTTTTTTTATTTGTAAGGCTTCTTCTTTACTGAACATATTATTAAATTAGAAAGTTATTTTGTTTGAAAAAAATAGCTACCTTTAAGGTTGCTAAATTGAGATTGTATGCTTTTTAATGATTTTATAAAATATATTCCAAAGATAGAAAAAGAAACGCTCCTTTCTACGGATGCGCATGCAAAAATGGCACCGCTAGAGCGTATTTCTTACTTAAATGAGGAAAATTATATAGACAAAAATCCGAGGAAAGCTGCCGTTTTAATGCTTTTTTATCCTAAAAATTCGATTACTCATTTAGCTTTAATCGTTCGAAATTCGTATCCTGGAGTACATTCCTCACAAATTGGTTTTCCAGGTGGAAAAGTGGAAGAATACGATGCCGATTTAGAGGAAACGGCACTTAGAGAAACTCATGAAGAAGTAGGGATTCATCCTGATAAAATTCAAATCATTAAACCATTTAGCGAAATTTACATTCCACCAAGTAATTTTTTAGTAGCTCCATTTATGGGGATTTCTAATGAAGAATTAACTTTTATTCCAGATTTAGATGAAGTTAAAAGAGTGTTGGAGTTTTCAATTGCTGACTTTTTAGATGAGAAAAGTATTACTAAAGTTAAGATGTCAACATCTTATGCTACCGATATTGAAGTGCCTGCTTTTATGGTGGACAAATATGTGGTTTGGGGCGCTACTGCAATGATGATGAGTGAGTTAAAAGAAACCATTAAATGTGCGTTAAGTAAATGTAATTTATAGTGGTTTCAAATTATTGCACATGATGGTGATTTTAAGTCTTTTTTTCTTTCTAAAATCACCTATTTTACTACTTTTGCGTTCTTGTTTTGTTAAAATAAATGAAAATTATGGGATTATTTAAGAGAAATCCTTTCGGACATATATTGTTTTTAAAGACTTGGTTAATTCGTATAGCGGGTTTTTTAACACACCGTCGTTATCGTTATTTTAACCAATTACAAATCGAAGGTTCTGAGATTATAAGAAGTTTGCCTGATACGAACGTTTTATTTATTTCGAATCACCAAACCTATTTTGCTGATGTTGTGGCTATGTTTCACGTTTTTAATGCGAGTTTAAAAGGAAGAGAAAATAACATTAAAAATGTAATGTATTTGTGGAATCCGAAGTTAAATATGTATTACGTAGCAGCTAAAGAAACCATGCAAGAAGGTTTGTTGCCAAGAATTTTAGCTTACGCGGGAGCCATTACAGTAGAAAGAACTTGGAGAGCGAAAGGAAAAGATGTTACGGAGAAAAAAGATGTTAATCCGAACGATACTGAAAATATTAAGATTGCTTTAGAAGATGGCTGGGTAATTACTTTTCCACAAGGAACTACACGTTCTTTTAAACCAGTGCGAAAAGGAACAGCTCATATTATTTTGCAACACAAACCAGTTGTAGTGCCAATTGTAATTGACGGTTTCCGTCGTTCTTTTGACCGAAAAGGATTGATGATTAAGAAAAAAGGAATCTTACAATCAATGGTGATTAAAGAACCTTTAAAAATTGATTACGAAACAGCAACGGTTGATGAAGTGGTAGAAATGATTGAATTTGCAATAGAACAACATCCTTCTTTATTAAAAGTGATTCCGTCTGAAGTTTTAGATGAACAAGCTAAATTAGATAGAGAAAGAATGTGGAAATATTAAATAAAAAAGAGGCAATTGCCTCTTTTTTTTATTGAACTGCTTCTACTTTATATCCTTGTTTTCGCAATAGTTTAATTACACCTTCTTCTCCAGCTAAATGACCTGCACCAACACCAAAAAAGGTAGGTTTGTCTTTCATGGTTTTAATCATAATTGGAATCCAGTTTTTATTTCTATTGTTCAATAAAACATCTTGGTTTTCAGAAGTGATTTTGTTATCAGAATCATCCATCATTTTTAGCATTCCTTCAATGTCTTTGTTTTGATAGATTTTCATCATTTTATTCATTTCATCTTTATCTTTTTCTAAATCGCCTTTTGCCATTTTCAACAATTCTTCTGCTTGGATTTGATAAGAAATATTATCAAAAACTTTCATTTGATCTTCAATAGTTTCTAATCCGAAAACTTCTTCGTTTTGTTCTTCGGTTACTTTCATTAAAACACTTTCCACCGATTGAAATGGGCAATCAATCATCTTAGGATAAAGCATAGTGCTTATCATAAAAGGTTTGAAACTATCAAATAGCTTAGCCGACATGTTCAAGTTTTTCTTTAGAAATTCATCTACTGTTTTAAAATCTTCCGAGTTTAGTAAAGTAGATAATTTCGCACCATCTTTCATCATCATATGCTGCATCATTTGCATTTGCATCGATTTTTCGTCCATATCAAGCTCTAAATACAATTGTTTTGTATTGTCCAATGCTCTTAGAGTATTGTCATCCAAAGTAGCATCACAAGTAATATGAATGGTTCCAAATAAATACGAATCGTGTTTTAATCCGTTTCCAGAAATTTTCCACAATAAACTCTTTTCTAATTCTTGAGAAAAAGAAAAACCAGTTAGCAAGGTTAAAAGCGAAATGAATATTTTTTTCATTAGTAATCAATTTTTTTAAGTTCGTTATAGTTTTTTTCAAGTCTTCTCATTAAAATACCATATAAAACGCGGTAGAATAGCCAAATTAGTCCCACAAAAACAGCAATTATAACGGCATAAACCATAAACATAATGCAATAGAAAACATTTGAATCTACATTTTGTGACATTTTATCTACCATTTTACGAATGTTTTGATCATACATAAATTGGAAAACAAACACTAAAATAAAAGAAAAAGCAGTCATGGTTAAATTATACCAAACGTAGTATTTGACTGTTTTTCGGGTTTTTAATATGCTTTGCATCAATTGTTTTACCGTATCAGTGGTGTTGATGGCTCTGTAATTTTTGAAAAACAAATAGATGAAAAATAATATAACACCATAATTTACAAATGTAATTATAGGCATTGCAGTATCTAAATGATACATTTTAAGGGTTTTGAAATACTCTTCATCTGCAGTAAAAAACGAAATACCTGTCCATAATAAAAGCTCTAAAACGCTAATAATTACAATCCACTTCACGATAGAAGAGGAGCGTTTATGCAACATTCCGTAAATTTCTTTTTCACCTATTTGTTGGAACGAACTTTCTTGTTTTTTCCAGTCTTTTTTTAATAAATCTAATTCATCCATGAGTTACGGATTTAATATTTTTTTTAATTTCCCTTTCACACGGTTCATTTTTACCCGTGCATTCACTTCACTAATCCCCAACGTTTCTGAAATTTCGGTATAATCTTTATCTTCTAAGTATAAGAAAACTAAGGCTTTTTCAATGTCGTTCAGCTCGCTAATAGCGCTGTACAAAAGCTTTAATTTTTCTTCTTCTTCAAAGTTGTAGTCGTCTTGTGTTACCTTATGAAAAGTACTATCAAATTCAATTGTGTCAATGCTTCGCTTCTTTTTTCGATATAAGGTAATGGCCGTGTTTAATCCTACGCGATACGCCCAAGTAGTAAATTTAGAATCGCCTCTGAAGTTGGGAAAAGCTTTCCATAATTGAATCGTAATTTCCTGAAACAAATCTTTATGCGCATCCTCATCAGTAGTATATAATCGACAAATTTTGTGGATTATATTCTGATTCTCTTTGAGTTGTTTTACGAAAAGTGCTTCCGATTCTGATTTCATATATAATAAGTAGTCTTTTGAACTAATTTGTTACAAGTTTACTATTTCAAATTTAAATAATCATTAACTATTTTGCGAAAGATTTAATTCTTTTTCTTCTTATCTTTGAAGTGATTAATTTACAATGATAAATGAACATTCCACGTAGTAGTTTTCCAAGAGTCGTCATCATTGGTGGTGGTTTCGCTGGAATATCTTTAGCGAAAAGACTTCGCAATAAAAATGTACAAGTTGTTTTACTAGACAAACACAATTACCATAATTTCCAACCTTTAATGTACCAAGTAGCAACCGGCGGTTTAGAACCCGATTCGATTGCATACCCAATTCGAAAAATTGTTCAAGAATATAAAGATTTTTATTTTCGATTGGCTGAAGTACGTGAAATTGATGCCGAAAATAATACGCTTTACGCCGATATTGGCGAATTAAAATTTGATTATTTAGTTATTGCTACTGGTTCAAAAACCAATTATTTTGGGAACAAAGAAATCGAACGCAATAGTATGGCGATGAAAACCATTCCGCAATCATTGAATATTCGTAGTTTAATTTTAGAGAATTTCGAACAAGCTTTGTTGACGAATGATATCGACGAACGTCATAGTTTGATGAATTTTGTTTTGGTAGGCGGTGGTCCAACAGGAGTAGAGTTGGCTGGAGCTTTAGCTGAAATGAAAAAAGCGATTCTCCCAAAAGATTATCCCGATTTAGATGTTCGAAAAATGGAAATCAATCTGATTCAAAGTGGCGATAGAATTTTGAATACAATGAGCGAAAATGCTTCTGAAAAAGCAGAAAAATTTTTGCTGAATTTAGGTGTTAGCGTTTGGAAAAATGTTCGTGTAACAGGTTATGATGGAAAAACCGTCACTACGAATTCCGATTTATCATTTGATTCCGCAACTGTAATTTGGACTGCTGGCGTACAAGGTGCTTTGCCTCATGGCTTAAAAGCTGATAGTTTTGTCAAAAATGTAGACAGAATTAAAGTCAACCAATACAATCAAGTAGAAGGTTATGATAATCTTTTTGCAATTGGCGATATTGCAGTGATGACTTCAGAAGAATATCCACAAGGACATCCTATGATGGCACAACCTGCAATGCAACAAGGAAGATTGTTAGCCGAAAATGTAATCCGATTATTAGATAAAAAAGAATTAAAACCTTTTGTTTACAAAGACAAAGGTTCGATGGCAACCATAGGAAGAAACAAAGCGGTTGTTGATTTACCAAATTACAAATTTAGTGGTGTTTTTGCTTGGTTTGTGTGGATGTTTGTGCATTTATTTTCGTTAATTGGATTTAAAAATAAAGCGGTTGTGTTTTTAAATTGGGTGTACAATTACATTCGTTTTGACAGAGAAGCGCGTTTGATTATGCGTCCGTATAAGAAGAGAAAGTTAATAAGTTTCACGAGTGATGAGTTATAAGTGTTAATTAATATTTAATTTTTGAGATGAAAAATATTATTTTATTATTTATTATATCATTTTTTGTAGGTTGTTCTGAAAAAAAAGAAACTTCAGATGAAATACTTAATAAAGAAATAAAATCGCTTTTAAAATTTGGAGATAATGATAATGAAGTAATTTTAATTTCAAAACCAACTGATATTGAGGAATATTGTATAGAAGTCTTAAAAAAAGATACTATAAATTTTACAAGTTTTGAAATTCAACAAATTTTAGAACAAATTGAAAAGCCTATTGTATCTGATTGGTCTGTTTTTAATTTTGATAATGTAAAAATTTTAGATTATAAAGTTTGGCTTGATCTTTTTAGAGGTGATTTAGAAAAAGGTTGGAAAGTTTTTCAGAAAGAACATGGAAGTCGTTATTTGGAGATTTCGTCTCCTATCTTCTTAAAAAATTATAGTTACTGTTTAGTTTTTTCACATTCACATTGTGGAAGTAATTGTGGAGGAGGAAGTTTTATTTTGTATAAAAAGATTAATGGTAAATGGGAAATAAGTAAGCAATATTGTAACTTTATGAGTTAAATTAACTTTCTTTTATAAAGATTATTGCGACTATCAAACTCTTTCATACCCAATCGCTAACCCCACAAATTTACTATACCCTTCCATGCCGTCTTTTTGTTGGTTGGCTTTTAGGAAATTGTCGTAGAAATATTCGAAAAAGGTATTGATGGGCGTTTGGTATTGGTTCCAAAAGATTTCATTTTCTTCAAAGTTTTTCAAAACCCCTTTGTTGATTTTTTTCAAATAAGGTTTTGAACTTCCTTCTTTTATCATATCCAAATTATGCAACGCGTAACGCAAAGCAAAACTGTATGCCGAATATTGGAAATACAAATCCTCATTTTTTGAAGCGGTTACAAATCCGATGAAATTACATTCACTTTCGCTTCCAATTCCCGTTTGATGCGCCATTTCGTGGCAAGTGGTTAAAGGTGAAGTGTATTTTGGTTTCAAATAATTCACTTGCGCTTCATTGGTAAACGGATTCAAATAACCGCCAAATCCCATATAACTCAACGGATAACTAAACAACGACGATTTAATACTTTTTACTTCGTAACGGAATTCTTGTAAATCGTTTGGGATGTTTTCGTAGCCTTTCAAAGCCAAATTATAAATTTCGTCATGCGAATATGGTATCACAACGGCAACCGAATCATTTTTAGTGATTTGCAGTTGTAATGCATTGGTTTTCACCAACATTTTTTCAATAAAAACTTTCAATTGATCTACCGAATATTCTTTTTCAATCTTCAATTTTTCATGCAACGGAATTCGGTAATAATTCATTCCCCAAAGAATATGAAAGAAAAAATAAAACACAGAAACCCAACTCAAAATCGCCAATCCGTTATTTTTCCATTCTTTGAAAAAACCAATTCTGTGCTTCCAAATCCAACGGAATAAGAGTAAAATTAGTATGAAATAGATGACATCACCAAAAGAAAATGGTAACCAACCTAAAGCTTTTCGCGACAAGAAAGCCAATTTAGGATAAAAACCTTTGCTGTACCAATTTTCTACAAAATCAGGAAATAAACCAATCGTTTTCACGACGATGATTTGGATTATTAAAAATAAAGGAAGGACGAATTTTCTTTTCACAGTGTATTTTAAAACGTAAATATAATCACAAATCAATTTGTAAAGAAATTAAACTTTGTAACTTTGTTGCTTAGACACTTAAAAACTACAAAAATATAATGAGTCAAGAAATTAGAAATCTGGAACCAAAGCCACTTTGGAACAAATTTGCCGATTTGAATGCAGTGCCACGTCCGTCTAAAAAAGAAGAGCGTGTAATTGAATTCATGAAAAACTTCGGAACCAATTTAGGATTAGAAACGTTTGAAGACGAAATCAGAAACGTAATCATTCGCAAACCAGCAACGCCAGGAATGGAAAACCGCAAACCAATTGTTTTGCAAGGACATTTGGATATGGTTCACCAAAAAAATAACGACACGAATTTCGATTTCGATACACAAGGAATCGATATGTATGTCGATGGTGACTGGGTTCGTGCTCGTGGAACTACTCTTGGTGCCGACAATGGGTTAGGAGTAGCGATGATTATGGCGATTTTAGAATCTACTGATATTAAACATCCTGCAATTGAGGCTTTGTTTACCATTGATGAAGAAACTGGAATGACAGGCGCTTTGAACTTAAAAGGCGGTGTGTTACAAGGTGAAATTTTATTGAATATGGATACCGAAGAAGACGATGAAATCGATATCGGTTGTGCAGGTGGAATTGATGTAACAGCTACAAGAGATTACAACGAAGAAGAAACGCCTGAAGGTTCTGTGGGTTACACGATTACTGTGAAAGGTTTACAAGGTGGACACTCGGGAATGGATATTCATAAAGGATTAGGAAATGCAAACAAAATCATGAATCGTTTATTATTTGACGGATTTGAGAATTTTGGATTGCAAATTGCTGAAATTTCAGGTGGAAGTTTGCGTAATGCGATTCCAAGAGAAAGTGTTGCGAAAGTAATTATTGCTGAAATGTATGACGAAGCGTTTGTTTTTGACATGCAAGAAGTAATTGGTGACATCAAAACCGAATTCAAAACGATGGAACCGAATTTAACGATTGAGATTGTTAAAAACGACACAGTTCCAGCGAAAGTAATGGATTTAGGTGTGCAAGAAGGATTACTAAGAGCAATTTATGCAGCACACAACGGTGTTTACAGAATGTCGGCTGATATGGAAGACTTGGTAGAAACTTCGAATAATATTGCACGCGTGATTGTAAAAGACGGACAAATTTCGATTCAGAATTTAACGCGTTCATCGGTGGAAAGTTCTAAAATGGATTTAGCAAATAGTTTGCGTTCGGCTTATGAATTATTTGGTTGTGAAGTAGAATTTGGAGGAAGTTACCCAGGTTGGACACCAAACGTAAACTCAGAAATTTTAGACGTATTGACTTCAATTTACGAAAAGCAAAACGGCGATAAACCAAAAGTAGTTGCGTGTCACGCTGGATTAGAATGTGGTATTTTAGGTACGAATTATCCAAACATGGACATGATTTCTTTTGGACCAACGATTCACGGAGCACACAGCCCAGATGAAAGAGCATCAATTAAATCGTCTCAGAAATTTTGGAAGTTTGTTTTGGAAATTTTAGAGAATATTCCAGTTAAGAAATAAGAATAAAGATAAAATCCCGAGCTAGCTCGGGATTTTTTTGTTTATACCCTAGAAATGGCGAGTAGCCATAAACAGCTTTTTTAGCGTTATGCAGCTTGCAGAAGTGTCGGATTAAGGAAGCCTAAACTTATAGGTTAAGATTATTCACAAGTACAAGACCAACTTCAAATTAAGCCCAAAACTCGCCATTTCTGCAAACTGCTGTTGTAGTAAACTCTTTATTCTTTAATTATTTTGGCGTTTGTAATTCCGTTTTCTGTATAAACTTTGAGAATGTAATTACCCGTTTGCAAATCATTAATATTTAGTTTGTTATCGTTAACTGAATTGGAACTTAAAATCCTTCCTGTTGTATCATAAACGTCTACTTTGATTACGTTTTCTTCGGTGTTGAAAAACAACATATCGTTTACCGGATTTGGGTAAATTAAGATTTTACTGCCTGTTTCGTTATTGTTCACACCTAAAGCTTGAATTATCGTCTCATAATTGTTTGTTACAATTGGCGCATTATAGTCAAAATAAATATGGGCACTATTTGAAAATGTACTTCCAATAGTTAATGTGGGTTTTATCTTAATTTTAAAGGCGACATAACCGTCGTTATTTGCATTATCAAACGGTAGGTTTATATTTTGAAAAATAAATTCCACACTGTTTGTATTTGTAATTCTTGTTACAAACGGATAACTTCCTGATAGTGGTATCAATGTGCTGATGTCAAATTTTGATGTGTCAATTATATCCTTAACCACAATATTCTCGGCATTGGCAGTTCCGTTATTTTCAAAGCGGATTATGTAATGTACATATTTTCCAATTGTGCTCGGAGGCACTATTGATCCTTCTGTGCAGGTTTTATCATTTGGGTCAAAGGAATTTACTACTAGTTGATGTAAAGTGTTTACATTATCCAGTGGAGTTGCATCGGTCGCAATGTTTGTTATTGCTACTGAAAAGTCTATGTAATCATCCATATTAAGCGGCGGAGATTCAAGTGGAGAATTGAGGTTTAGGGTCAAAGGAATATTCCGGGTTTCATAAGGTTGTAAATTCGTAAAGTTCCAGGTAAATGTGTTTGTAGCCTGGCTGTTAAAATTAGGGCTGGAACTTACATAATCCAGTACTGCATCATTATAAGTTAACGTAACAGAACCCGACTGCGTAATATTGCCTTTATTTTTGAATACAATTTCATAATGGGCATCAAAACCCGGTCTGGCTGATGTAATAGGTAATAGTACAACCTCTAAATCGGGATAATTGCCATTGGGCGAAACACAAAAATTTTGAGTATAAGGGCTTGTAGTAGTTGGAAAATTGATGTTTAACGAAGCAGGGGAACAATTAAAATACAATGGATTTTCAGTTACGGGAGTTATAGTATAATTGCCAGTCTGTAAAGGAATTGAGTAATCACCATTTTGATTGACAAAGAGCTGGCTTGTTACAGTTCCGTTAGTAATTGAAAATTTGAGGTTTGGAAAAGCAACATCAAAATTATTGCATCCATCATTGTTCAAGTCAAATTTTATGTTACCATTTACAGTATAAAAAGCACCTCCGGGTACAAACGAACAGTACGAATTTATGACACAATTAGTGTAATTTAAATTATCTAATTCATCTTGAATAAATGGTAATTCACTTTCATCGGCACATATGTACCTAAGATTTGGTGAATTGAATATAATTAAGGAAGCTAAATTGGATCCGTTTTTTAAAAAAAAGGAAACTATTGGAGAGTTGAAACATTCAAGAGTCTGTAAATGGGTTGTCGCGCTTAAATCTAATGTTGTCATTAGATTTTCACCACATTCTAAATAATTTAGGTTAGTTAACGTACTTACATTTAATGTTGTTAATTGGTTAAATCCACAGTATAAGGTTACTAAATTTACATTTTGAGACACATTTAAATTGGTGATAGCATTCCCACGGCATTTTAATTCAGTTAAGGTTGGCAATTGACTTACGTTTAAGGATGTAATTTGATTTAAGGAATAATCTAATTTTTGTAGTGAAACCAATCCGGAGATATTTAAACTCGTTAATTGGTTATTGAAGCAATTTAGTTCTGTTAAACTGGTTAAGCCTGCTACATTTAAAGAAGTCATCTGGCAATATCCACAATTCAATTTCTGAAGATTGGTCATGCTGGTTAGGTCTAGGGTGGGCAAATTACTGCTGTGGCAATAAAGTTCTGTAAGATTGCTAAATGAAGTTATCCCCGTTAATACAGCAGGTTCAGAGCTCAATCCTCCTGCATTTAAATAACTAACTTGCAGTGCTTCTGACAACTGGATTTGACTGTCATTGTTACTGTCGATTTTAAAATAATTACCACTTAAATTTTTAGCAATCTCATTGTTTGTATTAGCTGCCAGCAACCTCGATCTAAAATTGGTATCCGGAATGTTGACAATTTGTGAATTAACAAAATTGAAAGATAAAATTGAAAGAAAGAAAAGTAGTTTTGTTTTCATGTGTAATAGCTTATTGCAAATTTATTTTAAAAAAAAAGTTAAGATGGTTAATTGAAAAGTATTTTATGTGTTTTAGATGAACGTTCTATAAGGTTTACAACAACTCGTTTTATGTATTATAAAATCATACATATTTACCCAATTTTGGGTGTAAATGTCTGACAACTGTCAGTTTATTTTCCAAATATAAATAAATATTTACAAGTTTCGAATTCTTTAAAAACAAAAAAAAAGGCTCACTTTCGTGAACCTCATTATATTTATATATTCAAAAATTACTTTTTCTCTCTTTTTGTTTGTTCTTTTAAAATGGATGGTAAATAAGGTGAAATTGTAGTTTCTAATGCTGCTTCGGAAATGGATAAGGCTTTTGCATCTTGTGGTAACGTGTTCCAAATTTTAGGGTTTTTAAAATCGTAGCTTCCAAAAACAATTACTGGAGTTCCTTTTAGTCTTACTTTTTCGGCACTTTCTAATTCCCATTGATCGGCAAATTCGTATAACATTTTGGCATCTTTTTCTAACAATCGCAAACAAGAATGCGAAGCCGGATAACCTGGTAATTCATATTCATGAAAACCAACACCCAATTTGTTTTCAATGTTGAAATTCCATTTTAGTTTCCATTCATCGTTAAACGTACTTATCGTTTCTTCGGCTTTCCAATTGGTAAAAAATAAACCGGTTGGTGTTTTGTCTTTTTCTCTTCCCAGACTTGTAGGTCCGGTATGTGTTAAAACGCCATATTCATAAGTCGCGAAAGCTTGCGTGGCATACGAAAACAGAATAATTTTACTTACTTCGTTCAAAGTCGCCACTTCTAACGGGAAAGGCATGTAATATTCCAAATCACCCGAAAAATCGCTTGGAACTACTATCGAATCTAATTTTTTTAAATTCACGGCATCCACACGATTTAGAGCTAAAACTAAGTCGAGCGCTTTTGGATTTGAACCTTCAGTTTTTAACCAATCTTTGCTTTTTTGAAAGGTAAATGCGACTTCTTTAGGTTCGTTTCTTTTTATTTCAGGTTTTACAATAGTAATAACCTCTTTCTTTTCTTCTTTACAAGAAAGTGAAAGAAGACCAATTGCCAAAGCCATTATTTTTAGGGCATTTTTCATGTTTTCTTTTTCGCAAAGTTATACCTATAAAACGCCTGATGTCTTACATTATTCTTTGAAATAGTTACATGATTTTGATTTTTAGAAGTATAAAAAAAGGCTCACTTTCGTGAACCTTTTCGTTTATTAACTCAAAATAATTAAAACTAAGATGGGGAAAATAATTCCTGCTACGGCTAGTTTCCAGCCTCGCTTTTTAAAGGTGTTTTTGCCATGGGTTACCATTAAAGTTCCCGTAATAGCAATTAATATTAAAGAAATTCCAAAAATGTCAGAGTAGTAAATCCACCAGTTGGATGTAGTTTTATGCAACTTCATCGTTTGGCTGATAATTGGTGTTTTATTGAAAGCAACAATTTCACCTTTACCCGTTTTCATGTCGATTTCTACATCGTGTTTTTCAAACGAAATTTTAAACGTGCCTTTCTTTACATTGTGGCGACGCATTTTATCATCAATACCCAATTGTTTTCCTAAATTTTCAGCAAATGCTTCTGTAATTTGGCTTTCTTCTGGTAGTTGTACTTTGATGTTTTTGGTTTCAATCGTATATTTTTCAGGATGCCAATGTTCTCTATGGTTCATTAAAATTCCCGAAAAGGCAAACGAAATTATCAATCCTACATAGAAGTAGCCAAAATCGCGGTGAATGTCTCTAACTAATTTTTGTTGTTTCATGGTTTAAAATTTATATCGTAAAGAAGTTAAAATTTGTCTTGGAGCAATTGGGTTTACACTGTAGTTTTCGTGCATGGTATAATTCAATTCATTAGTAATGTTTGATAATTTACATAGTAATGAAAACTGTTTCCAATTATAACCAAGCGATACATCAATAGTTGTGTAGCCATTTACTGGAATTTCTCTATCCCAAACGTTGTTTGGATAGGCAGGATTTACCTGATTGTTCCAACCACCAACTCGGTCGCCAATGTAGTTTCCAATTGCACCAATCGATACATTTTTAAACATTCCTGTTGGAACGGTATAGAAGAAACTTAAGTTTGCGGTATGTTGAGGCGTTCTTACTAAACGATCACCTTCGATGAAACTTCCTGTTGCTCCCGTGGTTTCTGTATAACGCATATCGTTGTAGCTGTAACCCGCCATAATATTGAAATCGTCTATTGGTTTATAGGTAATGTCTAATTCGATTCCTTTACTGGTTGTTTCACCGCTTAACGCTTTTACATTGGTGTTGGTATTGATGTTTCCGTTGGCATCAAATTCGGCTGTTTGCGCTAAGTTGCTGTTCACAATTTGGTATAAAGTAACGTTTGTAGTTAATTTTCCTTTCCAGAATTCGTTTTTAATTCCGGCTTCGATTTGGTCAATAATAGAAGGTTCAATCGCTTCGTTATTAATATCTACTCCAGTATTTGGTGTAAATGAATTGGAATAACTAGAGAATAATGTAATGCTTTTTGTAGGTTGGTAAATCAATCCTACTTTTGGCGAAAAAGCTCTATCATTACGAATTTTTTCTTCAGTAACTGTATTTGCTGTAATGTTATACGTTTCTGGTTTTGCTTCTTGGTACGAATAACGAATACCTAATAACGCTTTGAATTTTTCTCCAAACGAAATCAAATCTTGGGCATAAATTCCTAAACGAGTAGTTTCTGTCTTTACGATTCTTGTCACTTCTGAAGGTAAAGCGGGTAACTCATTTGAAGCATCATAAGAAGCTGGGTCAAAAATATTCACCGTATCATAAGTCGTTACAGTTGCACCAGTTGTAGGATTGAAAAATCGGAACGTGTACGCATCTGCATACGAAATTTCGGTATCAATTCCTGAGAACAATTGGTGTTTAATTTTACCTGTTTTAAAATTACCTTGTAAACTAATTTGGTTAGCGAAAATTTGTTCTACCGCTTTATTTCTTCCGTAAGGACGATTCCAATCGCCGTTTGCTGCAGGTTGCATACGTTCTGTACCAATTGATTCTCTGTCGTAATCTTGGAAAGAAGAATTAAAATTTAGTTTCCAATTTTTATTGAATTCATGATTTACTAATATCGAAGCAGTAGCTTGTTTAGTGTTTCCGTTTGACCATTTTGCGCCTAAATAAGTGTTTCTTGGTACATCGGCAATTTCTTTTCCGATAGAGCCTGTTCCAAAATCGGGCGTCCAATCGTCGCTTAAATAATCGGCTTGTAAGGTAATATCGGTTTTATCACTCACTTTAAAAAGTAGGGAAGGATTTATATAGTAACGTTCTTTAGTAACAAAATCTCTAAAGCTTTCTGAATTTTCATACGAACCATTAAAACGATATGCAATCGAATTATTAAAAGCACCATACACATCAGCTGAAGGTTTGAAGAAATTGTAACTTCCTGCTTGCATGGTGAATTCGCCACCGGTTTTGAAATTTGGTGATTTGGTTACCATATTCATAATTCCTCCAGGCGCTACATTTCCGTATAAAAGAGCTGCACTTCCTTTTAAAATTTCTACTTTTTCTAACGAAGAAACCTCTGGAATAGAACCGCTGTTGAAACGGAATCCATTTTTAAACATGTTGTTTGCCGACATGTCGTAGCCTCTTGACCAAAACGATTCTTGAGCGCCACCACGAGCTGATCCTACATAAACTCCATTTGCATTTTTGATAACATCACTCAAACGGATAGATTGTTGTTGTTGGATAATTTCAGTTCCGATAACTTGAATGGCTTGAGGTAAGTCTTTTTCTTTGATTCCAGCTCTGTTTACTGACGATTTAGAAGGGTTGTTTTTGGCTTCGATAACCACTTCTTTTAATTTTTTTACAGTATCGTTTGCTGTAAAATAGTTTTCACTAACGTCGTTAAGGTTTTCTTGAGATACTGCCTGTAGTGAAGACAGTAGGACTATGGATTTGAAAATGTTTTTATACATCTTATTTAGATTAAATTAAAATAACATTGCAAAAATATCAAGTCGAAATGAAGCTACAAAATTTATTTAGACTTATTTTAAATAATATTTGTAATGAATTGATTTTCAAACCGAAACTTTTAAACACTTAAATTTTTAAACTTTAAACTAAAATTGTAACTTTGCACTCCAAAATAAATAACAGCTATGTTAGATAGATTACAATATGTAAAACAACGTTTTGACGAAATTTCAGACTTAATTATTCAGCCTGATGTAATTGCCGATCAAAAGCGTTACGTACAATTAAATAAAGAATACAAAGACCTGAAAGGTTTGGTTGAAAAACGTGAAGAGTACATTACGCTTGACGGAAATATAAAAGAAGCTAACGAAATTATTGCCGATGGTTCGGATGCCGAAATGGTAGAAATGGCCAAAATGCAATTAGACGAAGCTAAAGAGCGTTTGCCACAATTGGAAGATGAAATCAAATTCATGTTGATTCCTAAAGATCCAGAAGATGCGAAAAACGTAATGGTGGAAATTCGTGCGGGTACGGGTGGAGATGAAGCTTCTATTTTTGCAGGAGATTTATTCCGTATGTACACTAAATATTGTGAAGCACGTGGTTGGAGAACTTCTGTGGTAGATATTAGTGAAGGAACTTCTGGGGGTTTCAAAGAGGTAATTTTTGAAGTAACAGGTGAAGATGTTTACGGAACTTTAAAATTTGAAGCAGGAGTACACCGTGTTCAACGTGTTCCACAAACCGAAACGCAAGGTCGTGTGCACACTTCGGCGGCAACGGTAATGGTTTTACCGGAAGCGGAAGAATTTGACGTACAAATTGATATGAACGATGTTCGTGTCGACTTTTTCTGTTCGTCTGGTCCTGGAGGTCAGTCGGTAAATACCACCAAGTCTGCGGTTCGTTTAACGCACATTCCAACTGGATTAGTGGCACAATGTCAGGATCAAAAATCGCAGCATAAGAATAAAGATAAAGCAATGGAAGTATTGCGTTCTCGTTTATACGAAAAAGAATTAGCCATCAAACAAGCGGAAGATGCAACAAAACGTTCTTCGCAAGTAAGTTCAGGTGACCGTTCGGCAAAAATTAGAACGTATAATTATTCTCAAGGTCGTGTAACCGATCACAGAATTGGTTTAGACGTTTTTGATATGGATGGCGTGATGAACGGAAAAATCCAAAAATTTGTTGACGAACTTCAGTTGGTAAACAACATGGAGAAATTAAAAGAGAACGAAGTTTTCTAAAATAAGATTCCTCAAGCATATATTAACACTATGCTAAAAATAGTTTAAAAAAAGTAAATCGAAACTGATGTAATTCTGTTTCGATTTACTTTTTTTAGCAACTATATTACATAAAAAAATATTTAACATATATTTTGTGTATATTTAGATAATGAAAAATGACTCACAGCTTCCAGAAATACAAAACTTATACGATGTCTGGTACCCTAACAGGATAGCAAAAAGCAATGAATCTAAACAGATTTCATTTAATGACCTCACAAATTCTATTATAAGTACAGGATTATTTTATTTTTACATAATAGATTTTTTTGATATGTCTCTTTCTCACATTAGTCCTGCTATATCTGAAATACACGGATTTGACTCAGAAATGGTCTCATTTAATGATATTTTAGAAGCTATTCATCCCGAGGATATTGAATTTGTATCTAAAGCTGAGAAACTTTCAACAGATTTTTTTTACGAAAAAGTGGGTTATGAAAAAATGTTGAGTTATAAAACAAGTTACAATTTTAGATTTCGATTAAAAAATGGAGAATACGCTCTATTTAATCACCAATCTCTAATGCTTTCATTGGATGATAATGGAGGATTAGGAAAGTCGCTAAACATTCATACTCGCATAGATCATTTGAGTAACTTTAATACTTATAAGGTGTCTTTTATTGGTCTTAATGGAGAACCCTCTTTTATGAATTTAAATCCAGATGAAGAAAATAAGGAGTTGAAAGAGTTTTCTAAAAGAGAAATCGACATTATTAAACTTATAGCAAACGGATTGAGTAATGTGGAAATAGCTGAAAAACTGTTTATTAGTGTGTTAACTGTAAAAAAACATCGTACTAATATTTTAGCTAAATGCGATTCTAAAAACACAGCTCAACTGATAAAAAACTGTATTCTTCAAGGGATAATTTAGTGGTTTTTGAATTATAACTATACTCCTTTTGGTGTATTGTTTTGAAAATTTAGGTATCATAATTTTGTTTATAATTAAAAATGTAAACATTATGAAAAAAACTACTTTAGCGTTCATTTTATTTTTATCGGTTAATTTTTCCTTTTCACAAATTACCGAATATCTGTCAGGATTAAATAGCCCTACAAAAATGACAGTTGATGGAAATATCATTTATTTAAATGGTTGGGATAACATTTACACTATTAATACTGCTGATAGTTCACCATCTGCAAATTTAATTTATACAATGCCTACAGATTTTTACGCCTATAAGACACTAAAACTTGGTAATAGCCTATTTATTTTAGTAGAAAATTGGATTGAGGCTACAGACTCATTTGAAGGAATGTATATTGTGAAATTAGATGTAACCAATATTGGAGCTGGAACTCAAACCGTTATTAGTAGCCCAAATTTTATTGCTTCTTTTGCTCTAGTTGGAAATAGAATTTATTACTCACAAGAAATAGAAACCTCTCCAGATGTTTATACTACGGATATTTATAGTTTTGATGCGACACAAAGTACACCTGTTTCAATTTTAGAATATACTGATTTTGGTTTAGATGATGAAGCGGTGGATGATGTTGAAGTTTATAATAATGTATTATATATTTCTTCGGGTGGTGCTGAAAAAATATTTAAATTTGATTTATCTTCTAGTACATCAGTTCCTGAAGAATATTTAAACACTTCAGATTTAAACTTCAATAAAGGTATTTTTATAACTTCTACAGGATATTTATACGTTACGAATGCTCATGAAATTGAAAAAATAGATGTTAATAATCCTGCAGCTACGTTAGACTTTATAGGAAGTCAAACAACTTATCAAGATACATTTAATGGCACACCATATTATGCTAATTTCAGAGATGTAGTTTTAATTGGAAATAAACTATACATGACTTTAGAAGAGCAAGGAAGAATAGTAACTATAACTGATACAACACTTGGAACACCAAATTTTTCAGAACAAACTTTAAAAATGTTTCCTAATCCAGTAATATCAGATTTATTCCTAGTTGATAACACAGATTTCAATGAATTTGAGTTATTTGATCCTTCTGGTAAAAAAGTTAAAAATGGTAGTATTGAGTTTAATACAATAGACTTTAGTCAACTAGAAGTTGGTATTTATTTCTTAAATTTAAAGGGTAATAACAAACAAAGCAACTTTAAAATCATAAAACAGTAATTGAGTTTACACTGTAAAAAGTAAAATGATGATTTTGTTTTTTAAATATTATTGTTGCTGTTTTGCAGAAAAAATAATATTTTGACTATAGTTCATTTTGTTAATTACATGGAAAAATTAAAAGAGAGCGAAGTTTTCTAAACAGAAACATGCGTAATATAAAAAATGCCAAACTAAATAATAGCTTGGCATTTTTTTTTGAATCAATTATTAACTATTCTTTGGCTTCTGAATTTTCTTCTGCTTTTGAACCCATTCTATTCGCTTTTAAAAGTGGAGCAAATTTAAATTTGATTGATGCAATTTTCATATTGTCAGAACCAGATAAACCTTCGTTTTCAACTGTGTTTTTTCTAGTATCTAATGCTTCATAATACAATTTAATTTCATCCCAATCTTCTCTTGAGTAGCTTTCTTTGTTTTTTTCAACTGTTGAGGTAAAGTTATCATACACTCTTAAAATGTTGTCTTTGTTTACCCAAGAAAACGCCATATCGTCTCCAATATCTTCGCTTCCAAAAAGTGCTGTTCTCACAATTGATTTAGTAGCTGCTTTAGGTTGTTGAGCTAAATAATTGGCTTTGTACAATTCATATTTTTCGCTAGAAACTATGATTTTACCTTCTAATTCTTCGCGATCTTCTAAATCTTGTAATGCAACTTCAGCTGCAATTTTTCTTCTTTCGTGATCATTTTCAATGCTATCCCAGTTTGTTTTTAAGTCACTTAAAGCAACATTGTTTAACGAGTCTACATACATTTCATATGCCACAACTTCTTTTTCTGCATTGGTTTGCTTTTCATCTTTACATGAAATTAAAGCAACTCCTGATACAAGGGTAATAAGTAAAAATTTTAAATTTTTCATTTTTGATTGTTTATTTGTTAGAAATTTTTGAAATTAGTTTGGTTACTGCAAATTGAACTCCGTAACCTAAAATTTGTTTAAATGGATTTTTGGATTCGCCAACTACCATTCTTTTAGATAGATAACCACCTAAAACGCTGGTAATGGTTGAAAATAGATTGTCTTTGTTGGTAGCGGTTTTGTAAAATTCGGAAATACCTTGATTAACAATATTGGAAACGGTAAATGAATTGTGAACAGTAAAATATTGTTCTTTTAATTCAACGAATTCATTAGCTCGTTTTATTTTTAATGCAGCAATTTTGTTGTCAAGAATATCGGTTTGTTTGAGCGCTTTCATCCTTATAAATGGTTTGGATTACTTTCATCTTCAGAGATAATCTTATCTTTTAAAAGTTTAGAAACAATTAAATTGTCAATTGGAATTTTAATTAATGTTTTTCTGAAAATGAATACAATAATGGCGACTAAAAAATAAAATCCAGAAACTAGGAAAAATCCCATGGCATAATCATTTAAGAGTTTGCCTATAAAAAGACTAATTCCAATGTTAATAAACAAGGTAAACATAGCCACAATAATAGAGATTGAAATAACAACCGATAAAGAAGAGATTACATCTGATGTTTTATCTATGGTATTTAATTGTAGTAATTCAAAACTGGTTTTGGAATACTTTTCTGCTTTTTTGTAAAGTAGCTCTATATCGGTGGCTATATTTTCCATTGCTATTTCTTATCTGGTAATTTCGTTGCTCATTCGTTCTAATTTCGATTTTCCATCTTCAATAACTTCTTCTGCATTAGAAGTAAAGTTTGAATATTGATCTTCAACCGAAGCAATAAAATCAGTAAAACTTCCTTTTAAATTATCTTTTAAATCGGTTCCTTTTTGTGCAATTTTTCTTCTGGTGTTGCTTCCTTTATCTGGAGCAAACAATACGCCTAATAAGGCACCAACAGCTAATCCACCTAACACTCCTACGATAACATCTGTATTTTTCATACTATTATTTTTTAATGATTTATATTTCTCTTCCTTTGATTAATCTGAATAAAATCGCAATTACAGCGATTACCAACAAAATGTGAATAATATTACCCGCACTGTAAACAAAAAAACCTAATGCCCAAAGAATAACAAGCACTATGGCGATGGTGTATAATAAATTTGACATATCTTTATGTTTTAAAGTTTATAATTGACTAAGACAAGCTTTTGACTTATCTTTTCGAACTATAACAAAGGTGTAACTTATTGAATCAATTTGTGTTACATACCAAAGGCTAAATGTTACAGATTTCCCACATTTATTGAATTCTCGTTACTTTGAGTTTCCAAAACTTTGAACTAACTTTGCCAAACAACTAACACTAAACATCGTAACGTTTTGACTACACAACAACTTCAAGACCAAATCCAAGCTAAGAAATCTTTTCTATGTATTGGTTTGGATGTCGATTTGAATAAAATTCCCGAGCATTTACTACAAACAGAAGATCCTATTTTCGAATTCAATAAAGCGATTATCGATGCGACTCACGATTTGTGTGTTTCGTATAAACCAAACACCGCTTTTTATGAAGCTTACGGAATAAAAGGTTGGCAATCGTTAGAAAAAACCATCAATTACATCAACGAAAAGTATCCTGAAATTTTCACCATTGCCGATGCAAAACGTGGCGATATTGGTAACACTTCGTCTATGTATGCCAGAGCCTTTTTCAACGATTTAGATTTCGATTCGGTAACTGTGGCGCCTTATATGGGAAAAGATTCGGTAGAACCGTTCTTAGCATTTGAAGACAAACACACGATTATGTTGGCTTTAACGTCTAACGAAGGCGCTTTTGATTTCCAAACGCAAAATGTAGATGGAAAAGAATTGTACAAAGTGGTTTTAGAAACTTCAAAATCATGGAAAAACGCTCATAATTTGATGTATGTAGTTGGCGCAACTAAAGCCGAATATTTCACTGAAATCAGAAAAATTGTTCCTGATAGTTTCTTACTAGTTCCAGGTGTTGGCGCTCAAGGCGGAAGTTTAGCTGAGGTTTGTAAATACGGAATGAGCAAGAATGTAGGTTTGTTAATCAATTCTTCAAGAGGGATTATTTACGCTTCAAACGGAACTGATTTCGCTGAAAAGGCTAGGGAAGAAGCGTTGAAATTGCAACAAGAAATGAAAGAGATTTTGGGATAAATTTTAAAATCATGCAATTCACAGACCAATTAGGAACCCAACACACTTTTGCTTCAACTCCATTGCGAATTGTTTCATTAGTGCCTTCGCAAACCGAATTACTTTACGATTTAGGTTTGGAAGATAACATCGTTGGAATCACTAAATTCTGTGTGCATCCTGTTCATTTTAAAGCAACTAAAACGATTGTTGGCGGAACAAAAAACATCAAATTCGATAAAATAAAAGCACTTCATCCCGATATTATCATTTGTAATAAAGAGGAAAACACCAGAGAAATCGTAGAAGAATTATCTCAAATTTGTCCAGTTTGGGTAACCGATATTCTCACGATTGAAGATAATTTACAAATGATTCACGATTTTGGTCAACTTTTCAATAAACGAACTGATGCTCAAAAATGGATAGACAAAATTAACTTTGCTTACCAAGACTTTAAGCAATTTATCAAAGTTAAACCGATTAAAAAAGCAGCGTATTTTATTTGGGCAAAACCTCATATGGTAGCGGGAAATCATACGTTTATCAATGAATTATTGAAATTAAATCATTTCGAGAATATTTACGAAGTAAAAGAAGGGCGTTATCCAGAAGTCGAATTGAAGAAAATTCGTTTAGAAGGCGATCCTGATTATGTTTTTTTATCTTCTGAACCTTTTCCGTTTACTGATGAACATGCTTTTGAAATAGGGAGATTCACGCATCATGCAAAAACCGTTTTTGTAGATGGCGAAATGTTTTCTTGGTACGGAAGCCGATTGTTAAAAGCGTTTGATTACTTCAAAAAACTACATGCTAAAATTTAAAATTTGTTCAATCGTTAAGTTTGTTGAAAAGCAGTACATTTGGGCAAAATTACAATTTTGATTTCCTACACAATTTATAAAAACGAAACGAGTACAGAATGGGTGACTTTTGTTCATGGAGCAGGAGGAAGTTCGTCTGTTTGGTTCAAGCAAATTCGTGATTTTCAGAAGCATTTTAATGTCTTACTGTTGGATTTGCGTGGTCATGGAGATTCAAAAGAACAACTGAAATCGGCATTCAAGCAAAAATATACGTTTAAAGCTATTGCCGAAGACATTGTTGAGGTTATTGATTTTTTAAAAATTGAAAGTTCTCATTTTGTTGGAATTTCGTTAGGTTCCATCGTCATTCGTCAATTAGCAGAAATGCATCCCAATCGTGTCAAAAGCATGATTTTAGGAGGTGCCATTTTAAAAATGAATTTCCGTTCGCAAGTATTAATGCGATTAGGAAATACGTTTAAATACGTATTGCCGTATTTGGTGTTGTATAAGTTTTTTGCTTTTGTGATTATGCCGAAAAAGAACCACAAACAATCGCGTTTACTTTTTATCAACGAAGCCAAGAAATTGTATCAAAAAGAATTCATCAAATGGTTCAAACTTACCGCCGAAATTAACCCAGTGTTACGTTGGTTCCGACAAAAAGAATTGAATATCCCAACACTTTACGTTATGGGCGAAGAAGATTATATGTTTTTACCTTCGGTAAAGCAAGTCGTAGCTAACCACGTTAAAACCGCCGAACTTTTCATCATCCAAAACTGCGGACACGTTGTAAATGTAGAACAACCGGTTATTTTTAATGAAACGGTGATTGGATATTTGAAGAAAAGGTAGGTTGATTATACTTTAAAAATGGCGAGTAGCCATAAGCAACTTTTTAGATTGGGTTTTAACGTTCCCACGCTTGGCGTCAGTTGCGAACTTCGGAACTGATTATTTTCTGTTAAAGATAATATTTCTTGCGAAACGTGAACGTGAATTTACCACAAAATTCGCAATCTCGCCAAACTCCTGTTATAAGCAGGTTTTATGATTTTCTACATCATTTTGCAGTTTTAACGGTATCTGCGATTTTCATAAAACTTCCAGCGCCTGGTGCGCTACCGGCAACCATGAGTTTTACCATATCTTTAATAGCTTCTTCATTCAACTGAAAATGATTCTTTTCATGAGTTTCGAGAGCAACTACATGTGGTTTAAATACAGGAATTCCTTTTACAAATAATTGATATTGATATCCAACTTCAATAAATTCTTTTCGTTTGTTGAAAACGTAGAATCCCTGTTCGTCTTTATAATTATGTTTATATGGATAAACTTGAACATAATATTCGTTTGCAAAAGAACTTAATGTATCAGTTTTTCCCTTATTATAACTTTCTCTTTCGACTTCAATATTTTGTTGTTTTAGAGTAAAAATCTGTTCGTTTAGACTATCTAATCTTTCACTTAGTTTTTGAGCAACTTGAAATTCTACATTCGCGCTTACATTTTGTAGGTCTATAGATAATTTTTGATTGTCACTAATTAAAACATGCTTTTGATTTTTTAATATAATCATCCAAATAAAGCTTGTTATAACTATTGTCAAGCAAACAAAAATTGTAATTGTAATCATTTTATAAGTTTTTTTTTAAAAATATTAATCCTCTTCACCATTTGGAAACATCGCTTCACGTTCTCCGTCTGCATCATAAACATCTAACTCATTTCGTAAATTTTTAATACGTTTTTGAATATTAATTAAGATATTGTTGTCAAATTCATTGTATTGAAAACTTCGAATTTCTTCAAACTGATTTTCAAGACTAAAAAATTGCTCATTATAATCTTCATTTGGATTTACTGAAATTTGGTTTTCTAACTTCTCAATTTCTGTCTGAAGTTCTTTTAACATTTGATTCATATTTTCTATTTTAAGATTTGTGTGTTGTAAACTTGCCTATAACTCGTTTATATGCGAAACAAACTTTCGCATATACACCCAAATTTGGGTAGATTGGCGCAACTTAGTTGCATATTTCAAATATAAATAAATATTTACAAATCCCACAAACAAAAAATCCCCAATTGTTGAGGATTTCGTTTATTTTTTAGTTTTGCCTGAGTTGAACTTAAAGCGTTCTACTGGGCTTTCGAGTTTTTGTTTTTTGTCGGAAGGTTTGCCTTGTCCAAAAGGTTTTTTAGCAGGACCGCTTTTTGGTTTAAAAGGTTTTTTGTCACCTTCTTTTTTAAAATCGGGCTTTTTATCTTCTTTATAAAGTGGTGCTTTGTTTTTGGCTATTTCACCTAATACTTCTTTAGGGTTTTTAGGTTCTTCTTTAGTACCCCGCAAATGAATGACTAATCCGTTTAAGAAATTACGCAACAATTGGTCGCCACATTCCATAAAATTTGGATGGTCTTCGCTTCTAAATACGTTTGCTAATTCACCTTTTGAAACTCTAAAATTAACCAAGTTTAAAATTTCAATAATTTGGTCATCACGTAATTGCAACGCTACGCGTAACTTTTTAAAAATATCGTTGTTATTCATTTGTATAAAATATTAGGTCAAAGATATCCATTTAAATTAAGATTTCTTATTTTTACCGCAAAGAAATAATGTATGGATACGCTACAAGAAAAATTAAGTCTATTACAAGAGATGATTGCTTTTGCTTTAATCGATGGCGAATTGCACGATAGAGAGTATGATTTTTTGGAAATGGTAGCCATGGAATTAGAAATAGAAAAGCCGGTTTTTCATAAATTATTTGAAAACAGAGCTTCTGTTTCGGTCATTAAAGATGAGTTTCATAGAATTTGTCAGTTTTACCGTTTGGCTTTATTAATGCATTGCGATGGCGTTTTGCACGAAGCTGAACAAATTAAAATCAACGAAATCGGGATTAACATGGGATTGAATCCTTATGCCATGAAACGCGTATTAAATTTAATGAAAAACTCCCCAAACCGAATGGTCGAGGGAGATGTTTTATTATCGGTTTTTACTGAACAACATAATTAATTTGCAGGAACTTCATCGAAATTTACCATCCAGTTTACACCAAATTTATCGGTAAACATTCCAAAATAAGCACCCCAAAATGTTTTTTCCATTGGCATAATAATGGTTCCACCTGCTGAAAGTCCGTTGAATAATCTATCGGCCTCTTCTTTATTATTGGTATTGATGGATACGGAGAAATTGTTTCCAAAAGTAACATCGCCACTAAACGAAGTACTATCACTTGCCATTAAAATGGTTTCTTTACTAATTGGTAAACTCACATGCATAATGCGATTGCCTTCTTCTTCGCTAGGCGGAGGACAATTTTCATCGGCTGGCATATCTTTAAATCTACCCATATAGGTAAATTCGCCACCAAAAACCGATTTGTAAAAATTAAAAGCTTCTTCTGTATTACCATTAAAGGTAAGATATACGTTTACTGTTGCCATACTTTTTGTTTTAAGATTGATAATTTAAAAGTACAAAATTTATTTTAAAACAATTAAGCATTAAATTTATTGTCTCATAAAAATTTTCACAGTTATAATCATAAAAAAAGCTCCGAAATTTCGAAGCTTTTTTTATACTAATTGATATTTTAATAAATGAGTTTTGATGTTTTGGAATTACCATTAACATCTAAAACTTTTATGATTAAAGCTTGTTTAGATGCTAAAATATTTTTGATTTGTAATTCTTTAGAGGCAATATTTTTATTTTCATATAAAACGCTTCCTAAAACATTGTAAACAATAACTTCTCTAATATTTTCTGAAGCTAAAACAGTAATTCCTTCTTGGTTAGTGTAGATTTTTATTTCTGTTTCGTTCGTATTGTTATCACCAATACCAAGCGTTTCATTTTGGTATACTATCTCAAAGCGATTATCAAATGTTCCAATCTCTGAAGTAAAATTATAGGCTCCATTTGAAAGATTATGAGTAATATCAGAGAGTTTATCTTTAAGGTAAATATGCTGATTACTAAATACTCCATCAGTTGAATCGATTTCAATTTTAAAATTACCAGAATTTAAAGCTTTAAAGCCTAATGGTACAATGTCTTCAACCATAAATGGATTTGATTTTCCTTGAATTACAAATGGTTCATCATCAATGATACTGTAAAGCATCGATTTTGAAGTGTCTAAAGGTCTACCATCTATTTGATTGTCATAATTTTGAGTAGATCCATCCATATAACCAATTAAAATTTGGTTATATGAAGTGTTGTCATCATTAAAATTGATCCAAAATCTGCTTTTATTCAATTCAACAATATTGCTTCTAAAGAATTGCGTGCTTGTTGCAGCATCAACACGTTGTTTGTTTTCAAAATACGCAGTGCCCGCAGAAGTTGCATTAATATAAAAACCTTGACCTGTTTGTATAGTTCCATTAGGGATTTTGCTACTAGCAAACGCAGCTGTACCTCCTAGAGTAGTGTAAGATGCAAAATTGTTTTGTGGATAAGAACCCGAACTTGCAGGTGTTGTATTAGTCCAAAAATACAATGTACCTATATTTGGATTCTTACTTAAGAAAACATTAGCACTTATAGGAGATGCATAAGGATTTCCTAGAAGGTTATACCCTAGACCAACACTTTGGCTGATATCTCCATTAGAAGGAACACCGGTAAATTGACCGTTATGAACTGTTGCACCTGTAAGCGTGTTGGCAGCTCTAATCATATATCCTTTTCCAGGAGTAAAATTAGTAGTTGCATTTACCGAATTATAAGCTGTTGGGGTAGTAGTTCCTGTAAAAAGGTATTCGTAAAAACGATTAGATAAGGTATTTGGTGAGAAAGATTGCAATTGTTGACCAACAACAGGTGATGACCAAGCCGTGTAATCTAATCTAACCATTGAAGTGGAGTTTCTTTTCACAGTTATTGAACCTAGGTTTGAATCCTTGTTAATTTGTCTCAAAGCACCATTATTCTCAATAATTAAGTTTGAACCAGTATCCACAGTTAATCCTCCACCTATAATAAGTGTATGACCACTATTAAATGTTACTTGCGCATTATTTGAAATATTTACAGTACAAGCTGATAAATTGCCAGTAGAATTATAATTTCCTGTAAAATTTGCTTCAACACCTGCTGTAGGCACACCACTTGACCAAGAACTTCCATTCCAAGTAGTCGAATTTCCATTGCATAATGTTAAGGTTAGCTCATACATACCATTACCATGTGTTCCGATAAGTAGTTTGTAATCAGCTGGTCTGTAAACTAATGAACTAACTAATGCAAATCCAATTTCATTTGGAGCTTCTCTGGTCCAATCAGTAGTCAGAGGATCTGTTGTACTGAATAAACCTCTAGTTGTACCTACGTAATAGATGGTTTGACCTCCAACTTCTGCAATTGCAGCAGATCGAACAGATAAACTTGAAATATTTCTTTCTACTAATGTCCATGTAGGAGTAGCTGCAGTTGCATTAGTCGTTAAGAAAATACTTTGGGTTCCATAGTTTGAATAAGTAGCCAATACAATATTTCTATTTGTAGGATGAATTGCCAATCCAGTTACGATAGATGGAAAACTCAACGTAGCTCCAGGAGGTGTTATGTCAACAGCAGCACTAAAACTAGCTGCGTTTTGTGGGTCATTTAATCTGTAAATATGTCCTTCATCTCCACCTAATAAAAGATAGCTAGTAGCTGAATTGTAAGCACCCCAAGTGGTTGAAAATTTTTGAAAATAATCCGCATCACCTTGTAATGCAGTTGTTCCCAAATTGGTCCAAGTTCCTGCAGTAACACCTGAAGAATTTGTAGTTCTCCATAATGTATTTTGACCTGCATAATACAGTGCATTATTATTACTTTGATCTAAATGAAAATAAGTAACAAATTCACTAACAGAACCTGTAGGTGTAATTGTAGCTCCAGTAGGACAATCACGATAAATTCTTCCTCCTTGAGATCCCATGAAAAATGGAATACAAGCATTATCTCTAGAAATAGCTGCTGCCACACCATCACCGCTAAAAACAGAACTCATGTTTGTTAAATTAGCTTCGCCAAAGCTTGTACCCCCGGAGGTAGTTCCATTATCTTGAGCACCACCAATTACCCCATCAGAACCACTTAATGGGTCAATGTTGACATGATAATATTGATAGGTTTGATAATTATTATTTAGATTCGTCCAACCCACAGTTGCAGCATTCAAATCAATAGTTTTATGAATACCACCGTCTGTTCCTGAGAAAAGTACGTTAGGGCTGAATGGATTAAATTCTAGAGCGTGCACATCTGGGTGATGGTTTGTTCCGCCTCCATTGTTCCATAAAGCATAGGTTGAAGGACCATCATATCCTCCAATTCTAACAAAAGCATCGGTATTAATATTGTTTATTTTGTAAGCATTAGTACCGCCGATTACAACAAAATTTGCATTATCAGGTTTTACAGAAACTACTAAATCATAAGCTCCTTGTGAATCAAATGGGTCATTTCCTGCACTTCCTCCTGCCTCATCTGGAATTTTAGAAGAAAAGTTCGTCCAAGTAGTGGTTCCTTGATCCCAACGCCATAAGTCTGAGTCGCCAGGCGAAGGAGTAGATGCATCTGAAAGATAAAGTACGTATAAAATATTTTGATTTGAAGGAGCCAAGCTTAAAACAGCTCTACCCGTTTGATTCCAACCTGTTGGAGTTCCATCATTTGCAATTCGAGTCCAAGTTCCTGCTGCAGCTCCAGTTGCATTGTTGCTTGTCCAAATTCCTTCACTTGCTACAGGTCCAGATCCTGAAAAAGCAGCATATACTCTTCCAGAACTTGTTATAACTACATCAGTGAGTTGTGATGTATTAAAACCACCAGCTGCAATTACCTCTGTCACCCATGTACCAGCTGAAATATCAAAACGGTAAATGGCACCTAATGCAGCAACAAATAAATCTCCTGTTGTTGGATGTACCGCTATTTTAGTTATAATATCAAATCTTTGGTCAAAAGTAAATTCTTGGTTGGCAGCAGGAAATGACATCTGTGTCCAAGTGTTGCCACTATCTGTTGACCTCCAAATTCCATGTCCAGCATACAAAGCACCACTTAAACTGGCGCTATTTCCTAAACCTTCTCCCGTACTGTAGTAACAGATGTTATGAAAACCAGCTCTTGGATCTTGAGCAATTGAAGATACGTTGTGTTGAGCACTTTGAGAAGAAATTTTGGTCCATGAAGCACCACCATTAATAGTTTTAAAAACACCACCACTAATAGCACCTGCAAGAATAGTATTTCCAGTAGCATCATTAAGATCAAAAACAACACTTCTAGTTCTTCCTCCTAAATTACCCGGTCCTCTATTTATAAAACTTGGTCCAGATGCTCTTGAAGTTTCACTATTAAAGGAAAGTTCAGCTCTTTCAGATTGAATAGTTTCTTGCAATTTATCGTTTGCTGAAATTCTGCCAGTTAATGGATTTACTTGTCTGTAATACTCATACAAAAGTCTACCTTCATTAAATAAAGCTCTTTCTTCTAGAGTTTTCTTCTTTCCAGCTTGAGTTACATAAATTACTTTTCTTTTAATCTTTGAATTTGATTCAGTCAAATTTTCTTTATCCGATTCATTCAATTCATCTGATTTCTCAGTGATTAAGACACTCTTTTTATTATTGGAAGTTAAATTCTGTTTCGAATCTGTTTTTCCATTAACTTTTATTTCCTGAAATGATCTATTTGTCTTTTTTTCATTTATATTTTCACGATGTGACGGAATTAAAAAATAGGAAGACAATAAAATGGCAATCACAAAAACAGTTAGTGTTATTTTTTTTATCATAGTTTTAATTGAGTTTGGGGTCTAATATGCAACAAACTTAAAAAAAATAAATGTACATTAAGAAAAATTAGTTCTTTAATTAAAATTATGACTGTTGTTTTTTATGTAATCTACGATTAAAGTTACGATGTCTTCTCCGGTTTCGTCTTCAAAGAATAATTCGTCTAAGTCTTCCCAACTCGAATTATATAAGGAGATACATTTAAACGTTTTTTAAAAACCGCATAAAAAAAAGAGAGTGAACTAGCACTCTCTTTTTTTAGTTGTAGGTAATGCTAAAATTACCTTGGGAAATAGTCATGGTTTGGGAATTTCCTGTTGCAGTGAAATTGAAAGTTCCTACAATTGTATTTCCAGAATGAGATGTGATGTTTATGGTACCTCCTGTTGTTGTATAGTCGATATTAGAATTATTATTAAATCCAGCATCATAATTATTTCCATCAATAGTATGTGAACCAACGGTAGCATTTTCAGGAATCATTATAGAATAAATACCGTAATCAGCACCAAGATTTGTATTGTATCCGTACACAACTATTTTATTAGCTTCACTAACTTGTTGAATCATTAAATACTTTCCATCACTATTATCCGTATTCATATTGAAAACATTACCACTATTTAGTTTTAATGACATATTTCCGTTAGAATATAATTGTTGGCTAATAACTGTAATGTTGTTAAAAGTTCCATTAGTAACTGATATTTCTGTTGGAGTGTCAAAACCAATTAAGGTTCCACTAAAAGTTCCTGAAATTGTTCCATTGGCAATGTTGTAAGAACTGATTGTTAATGTGAATGTTCCATCCGTTTCATCAGAACTATACGAGTCGTCCATGGTGTTATAACTTAAATTTCCATCTGCATCGAATCCATTAAAAGTATAAGTTCCTGTTGATAAATTCTGTAAAGGAATGTTGATTGCTAACGATGAAGAATTTGATGCAGTACCTAAAATTTGAAGAACACTACCATTAATTTCATCAAAATTAACAGATTGAACTGCCGCAACCGCTATATTAGAACTCCAATTTTGTCCATCTATAGTAGCTGTAATCGAGCCTGTTAATGAAGATTCATCAGAAGAATCACTTGAACATGATGTTAGAATTACAAAACAAGCAATGAGAGAAATAATTTTTTTCATTTTTAATTTATAATGATTAATTTGTTAAAAGTAAAAATTTAGGATTTATCTTGCAAATTTTTAATTTCATAAAGCAACTTTTTAGCTTTTATAAATCAAATACTTTTGAAACTTTTTGCATTATTTTTGAATAAATCTTTATTTTTTACTTAAGCTCCAAACTGATTTCCGTTGGCTTTAATGTAATCTACGATTAAAGTTACTATGTCTTCTTCGGTTTCGTCTTCAAAGAATAATTCGTCTAAGTCTTCCCAACCAGAAATGATGTTTTCGTCTGCTTTTTCAATGAATTCAATTCTTTTTTCAACGTCAGACGAATAGGTTTTAGCAGGAAATAAGCCTAATGCCTTTGAAATCAATTCAGCTGTTTTAAATGCTTTAATTTCCTTGTATGACGTGATAACTTCTTCTGCAAAATCACCTGCTTCTGAACTGAAAAAGAATTGAAAACCACCTTCTCCCATAGCGCCTTCAAATAAATCTACAAAAACGAATACTTTTTCTTCATCGGTTAACGAAGAGAAGTCTTCTGTTTCTTCTTTTTTCTGCCAAATGATTTCTCCAATAGCTTCAATAATTTTGATTTCGTCTTCTAATTTTAGAATGTTTTCAATTTTGCTCATATACTTTTTTATTACAGGTTTTATATTCTTGTCATCCTGAACTTGTTTCAGGATCTAATTTTAGTTTGTTTACTGAGAAGCGGAAACGAGTTCAGCTTGACAAAATTTAGATTAAATTACAATTTTTCTTGCAATGCTTTTATATCGTCACGTAATTTGGCAGCTTGCATGAAGTCTAATTCTTTTGCAGCTTTTTCCATCATTTTACGCATGTCTCTTATTTTCTTTTCTATTTCTGGTTTTGATAAATACAAACTTTCTGGCTCAGCTGCTTTTAACGCTTGATTTTCATAATATTGTGTCGATACCGAATTATTTCCTAAAGCGCTTCCTAAACTCTTATTTAAGGCTTTTGGCGCTAATCCGTGTTTGGTATTGTAATCGATTTGTTTTTGTCTTCTGTAATTGGTTTCGTCAATCGTTTTTTGCATTGAATTCGTAATTTTATCCGCATACATAATGGCTTTCCCATTTATATTACGAGCAGCACGACCTACGGTTTGCGTTAACGAACGATGACTTCTTAGGAAACCTTCTTTATCGGCATCTAAAATCGCAACTAACGAAACTTCGGGTAAATCCAAACCTTCACGTAATAAGTTGACACCAATTAGTACATCAAAAATACCTTTACGTAAATCTTGCATGATTTCCACACGCTCCAAAGTATCTACATCGGAATGAATATAGCGACAACGAATCGCAACTTTGGTTAAATATTTTGCCAATTCTTCCGCCATACGTTTGGTTAAGGTGGTTACCAAAACACGTTCATCGGCTTCGCATCTTAGCTGAATTTCCTCAATTAAATCATCAATTTGATTCGCACTTGGACGAATTTCAATGATAGGGTCCAATAAACCGGTTGGACGAATGACTTGTTCTATATAAACGCCTTCTGTTTTCTGTAATTCATAATCAGCAGGTGTAGCCGATACATAAATAACCTGATTTTGCAAGGCTTCGAATTCTTCAAATTTTAGTGGACGATTGTCCATTGCAGCGGGCAATCTGAAACCATATTCTACTAAGTTTTCTTTACGACTTCTATCGCCACCATACATAGCATGCACTTGTGAAATCGTAACGTGACTTTCATCTACAACCATTAAAAAATCATCTGGAAAATAATCTAATAAACAGAATGGTCTTGTTCCAGGTTCTCTTCCATCTAAATAACGAGAATAGTTTTCGATTCCAGAACAATATCCTAATTCGCGAATCATTTCCAAATCGAAATTGGTGCGTTCTTCTAGTCGTTTTGCTTCTAAATGTTTGCCAATTTCTTTGAAATAATCAACTTGTTTGACCATATCTTGTTGGATAGCCCAAATGGCATTTTGTAACACATCTGGCGAAGTCACAAACATATTCGCAGGATAAATGGTTAGTTTTTCATACTTTTCAATGACTTGCGACGTTTTTGGATCATAAGCTTCAATTTCTTCGATTTCATCACCAAAAAAGTGAATTCGGAATGGTTCATCGCCATAACTTGGGAAGATTTCCACAATATCTCCTTTGATTCTGAAATTTCCAGCTGCAAAATCAGCTTCGGTTCTTGAATACAAACTTTGGACTAATTGATGTAATAATTTGGTACGGGAAATTTGCTGACCTGCTTCTAAATTGATTACGTTTTTTTGAAACTCAACCGGATTTCCAATTCCATACAAACAAGAAACCGAAGAAATCACAATAATATCTCTACGACCTGAAAGTAGAGCAGAAGTTGTGCTTAAACGCAGTTTTTCTAACTCTTCGTTGATAGATAAATCTTTTTCAATATAAGTTCCAGTAACGGGAATAAAAGCTTCGGGTTGGTAGTAGTCGTAATACGAAACAAAATACTGCACTGAATTATTTGGAAAAAACTGTTTGAACTCAGAATACAACTGTGCTGCTAAAGTTTTGTTATGCGCTAAAACTAAAGTTGGACGCTGAACTTCTTGCACCACATTTGCCACCGTAAATGTTTTTCCAGAACCGGTTACACCTAATAATGTTTGGTACTTTTCACCATTTAAAATGCCTTTTGAAAGTTTTTCAATGGCTTGCGGTTGGTCACCAGTAGGTTTGTATTCGGATACGACTTGGAATTTCATTAACTAAAGCTAAAGAGTTTAATAGGTGCAAAGTTACAAAGTTAAGCTAAGATTTTTTCATTACGGAATAAATTATATATTTGTTCTAAGAGTTTCCCAAAGCTCTAATAAAACTTAACTACATGAAAACAAAAAACGCATTACTTTTATTAGTACTTGTTGCTAATTTATCATTTTCTCAAACGTTTATTCAGCAATATCAAGATATTGTGAATCAGGCTTCCCAAACGAATATTACGAACTCCTTAACTGAATTTGAAGCTTTTGGTGTTAAAAGAAGAGGAACTCCAGCTTTAGAAAATACTTATAATTGGTTGCGAAATAAATACTTAAGTTATGGTTATGCGGCTGGTCAATTGCAAGAAGATACGTTTACAAATGCAGGCTTTACTTGTAAGAATTTAATTTTGACTAAAGTAGGTACGGTTTATCCAAACACCTATGTAATTGTTTGTGGTCATTACGATTCAATTTCTGGAACAGGAACAAATGATAATGGTAGCGGAATTGCTACGATTCTTGAAGTAGCACGTTTATTGCAAAATGTGCCAACGGAATATTCTATAAAATTCATCAATTTTAGTGGTGAAGAAGATGGTTTGTTGGGAAGTCAGCATTACGTAAATACGATTGTAAATGGCACAACTCCAAAAATGAATATAAAATTAGTTTTCAATATTGATGAAGTAGGTGGAATTGCAGGAATGACAAATAATTCGATTACTTGCGAGCGTGACACAGGTAATCCAAGTTCAAATAATGCTGCGTCAAACACGATGACGAACGAATTGATTAATTGTGTTGAATTGTATTCGCCGTTAAATGGTGTTTTATCGTATGCTTATGCATCGGATTATATGCCTTTTGAAGAAAATAATGAGATAATAACTGGTTTTTTTGAGACCAATGAATCGTCTCATCCACATTCTCCAACGGATTTATTGGTTAATATGGATCCGGTTTATAATTTTAATGTGGCAAAAGCAGCAACTGGCGCTGTACTTCACTTTGCGATAGCTTCTACAGCTCTAGGAACAAATACATTTGACAATGATTTGCAGATGAGTTTTTTCCCAAATCCTACAAAAGAGATTTTAAATATCAATTTTGGAAAATTAACGAATCAAAAAAGCTCAATTAAGATTGTGGATATCAATGGAAAAGTAGTTTTTGCTTCAACTATTGAAAATCCTAGCATAATTGAAAGAATCAATCTTCCTAATTTATCAAAAGGAATGTATTTGGTGAACGTAACTTCAGAAAATGCAGAAATAAATAAGAAGATAATTATCGATTAATCCCAACATTCCATTAACAACAAATCGCCTTTTTCGTGAGAAATGGAAACAATTCCGTCTTCAGTAACATGATTGCTGCTTCCGGTTTTGTATCCAATTGTTAGTGAATGATTTTCTAAAGGATAAAAAAGATTTTTTGAATGTATTCCCGTTACTTCTCCAATTGGAATTAATGATATTGGCGTGTTTTTAGTATACCATTTTTCAAAGGTATTTGGCAATAAAAAAATCTTAGAATGATCATCTAACAACACAATTTTTAGTTGGTTTCTAAATTTAACGATGCTTGTTATGTTTGTGATAGTATGATCGGCGCGTTTTCCAGTTGCCCAAATAACATTTACCGCTTTATGACCTTTTTCAATAAGATAATCAAAGGCTTTTTCTAAATCGGTTTTATCTTGATTTGGTGTATGAACAATTTCTAACGGATATTGTTTTTCTAAATAATATTCTGGATTAAAACCTCGGTCAAAATCGCCCAATAACACGTCAACTTTAATTCCTAGTTCTAAAACACGTTCAATTGCAGAGTCTAAAACAATTACCAGTGGCGACCATTCTAATAACTGACCTAATAATTCTTCACTACAGGAAGCTCCGTTAGCAATAATTAAAGCAGGTTCTTGGTCGTCGCGAACAATGTGATGTGAAGACATTTTTTAGATTTAAAGTCGTAAAGATATTGTTTAAAAAAATCAAGCACAAGTACTATTACAACTTCAACTTTCAATTTTTGATAGTTGCTTGTTTTTGAATGACTATTGTACTAAGTAATTAACAGTATCAATTTCAGATAAATGAAAATAACCTAACGGATAATTATTGTTGTTTGTTGTATTCGTAATATTTCCTCTAATGGTAGCTGGTGGAGTTGCAAACGGATTTCCAGAACCACTTCCTGCAATGGTAATCAATTTATTCATGTAATTGTGATAGCTTTTAGAAACGCCTTGAACACTTAAATCTAATGTAATTCCAGGTTCAGTTTCGCTACTACCATAAAAACCAAACATTACGTTTCCTTGGAAAAATTCATCGCTAACCACACCAAATTCTGGAATTTGTTTGTTTGGATTTTTAACGCCTAATAAATAATAATTTTCTTCGGCTCCATTGTCTTGGTAAAAATATTTAATTTGAATTTCGTCTTCACCACTAATACCAACAACCGTTTCTTGTGTAACATTTATAATGTCAGGTGTAGCAAACAAAGCGCTTGATGCAGTATAAATAGCTCCTTCGTAAAGAATTTCTAATCGATATACTTCTCCAATTACCGGCTGAAAATTATCACAAACATAATCTCCTGTTGAAGGAACTTCAATAAAGTTAAAAACTACATTTGAACTATTCGTAACGGTAACGATTGCTCCATTTGCAGGAAGAACATCATTAGTATAAAAATCGTTCGTTAAGCTTAATTTTATGGTTTGATTTTCACCTGTTGTTCCTTTTTGCCATTTAATTATAGCATCAATAACCAATTTAAGTTCTGAGTTGTCCAAATCAATATCTACAACTTCTTCACAACTTATTGATAAAATTGTTGTGAAAAATAAAATGCTATATAAAAGAATCTTTTTCATGGTTTTAAAATTTAAAATTATAAGATACCGAAGGCACAATTCCGAAAATAGAAAGCTTAACCGCTTCATTTGCTCCAGTTTCAGCATTTTGTCTAAAAGTTATTGAAGCAGCGTTATAGCGACTGTATATGTTGTAAATTCCAAAAACCCATTCGCCTTTGAATTTTTTATTTTCATACTTTTTTGGAGTTAAAGTGGCTGAAATATCCATTCGGTGATAAGCAGGTAATCGGTCTTCGTTTCTAGAATTATAACTTGGAACTGTTACACCTTGAAAAACATATTTTCCTGTAGGATATGTCACAGGTTGTCCTGATTGAAGTGTGAAATTCGCTCCAAAACTCCATTTTTTATTTAATTTATAACTTCCGGTAACCGCTAAATTATGGGTTTTGTCATACGCAGAACGATACCAATCGCCATTGTTGATACCAATTTCTGTTGGTGTTCTTCCTGGAGTTTGTTGTTCTGAACGTGATAACGTATAAGAAATCCATCCGTTTAAACGACCTTCATTTTTTCTCAGCATCATTTCTAAACCATACGAACGCATTCTTCCGTTTAATAATACTTGTTCAATGGCTTCATTTGCAATTAAATCGGCACCATCAATGTAGTCGATTCTATTTTGAACTTTTTTGTAATACGTTTCTAATTCTAAAGTGTAATCTCCGTCTTTAAAATTTTTAAAATAACCCACTGCAATTTGGTCAGCAATTTGAGGTTTAATGTAATTATCACTCGGTGTCCAAACGTCTAATGGAGTAGGTGAAGCGGTGTTTGAAACCAATTGCATGTATTGCACCATTCTATTATATCCTGCTTTTATCGATTGATCTTTATCAATTTCGTATGAAATCGTAAATCGAGGCTCAAAATTTGAATAATCAGCTATTTTTTCATTTGAACCAAAATACTTTGTAGAAGTTGGAGTTGCTTTTTCATAAATTTTCAACTCTTCATCATACAAAACCGGTTGATTGTTGTCGTAATAATTGATGGTAGAAGCTCCAACTCGATAAAAAGAACTAAAACGAATTCCGTACATAACGGAAAGTTTATCAGTTAAATTTTGTTCTACTTCGGCATATAAAGCGTTTTCAAAAGCATATTTTTTATCCAACTGTCTAAAGTTGATTGATGAATTTTCATCTAATGGTTCAATGGTTCCGGGATTAATATCGAATTTCGTTACATTGGCTCCAAAATTAAATTTTACTTTATCGGATGCGTAGTATTTAAAATCGTATTTCAAATTATAGTTTTGAATGGTTGATTCCCAATTGAATCCAATGAAATCCAGCTCTAATCCATAAAAATAATTGCTATAAATCACCGATAAATTCGAAAATAGTTTATCCGAGAACAAGTGATTCCAACGCATGTTAAGTGTTGAGTTTCCATAAATATTTCGGAACGATTCATTTAAGTTGAAAATATCACGACCAAAATATCCAGATAAGTATAAGTTATTGTTTTCGTTGAGTTTGTAATTCAGCTTGGTGTTCAAATCATAAAAGTAAGCTGAGTTTTTATTATCAGTTAATTTTAAGAATAGGTGAGCATATGAACCTCTTCCTGCAATAAGAAAAGAACCTTTGTCTTTTACAATTGGACCTTCAGCTAATAAACGACTTGAAATCAAACCAATTCCTCCGTTCATACTGAATTTGTTACTGTTTCCGTCTTTTTGGTAAACATCTAAAACCGAAGCGGCTCTTCCTCCAAAACGAGAAGGAATCCCACCTTTATAAAGCTTCAAATCTTTAATCGCATCCGCATTAAAAACCGAAAATAATCCAAAAACGTGTGAAGTATTATAAAGCGTAGCTTCGTCTAAAAGTACTAAATTTTGATCGGCTCCACCACCACGAACATTAAATCCTGATTGTCCTTCACCAGCATTGGTAACACCTGGCAAAAACAAAAGCGATTTAATAATATCAACTTCACCCATTAAAACTGGCATTTGCTTAATGGTGCTAATGGCCAGTTTATTAACGCTCATTTCGGGTTTTTTGATATTGGTCTTATAGGCGTTTTCTGTAATGACAACTTCTTTAAGTTCTTGTTTACTTTCTTTTAAACTGAAATTTTTCTTTACATTTTGATTGATTTCCAGTTTTTCAAAAAAGGTTTCAAATCCAATATAGCTAATTTGAAGTGTGTAATTTCCGTTGGGTAAAGTGATAGAATAGAAGCCATATTCATTTGTATATGTTCCAATATTTAATTCAGAAACATAAACCGAAACACCAATTAAAGTTTCATTATTATTGGCATCAGAAATGACTCCACTTAGGGTTACCTTTTCTTGTCCGAATCCCAAAAGTGAAAAAAAGAATAAAAACCAATAAAGTTTTTGTTGTAGTATCATTTCGGTATAGATTTTGTACTACAAATTTCACAAAAAAAATATGCAATAGTTTAAAACAAATGTTAATTTGTAATCAAAAATCAATTATTGTTTTAATTTTACAAAATTCAATGTTATCCCAATGAAGACCAAAATCTTTACACTACTTTTTATCCTTCAATTTGTGCTGGTTTCAGCGCAAAAAGATTCTCCATTTAAAGCCTCTAAATTAAAGTTAAATTGGGACGAACCTGCAAAAGTGGAGACTCCTTCTACTACCAAATCGTTACCTTATAAAAGTATTTTTGATAAAAATGATGATTATTTGAAAAAGTATTCGATTCTGAATCAGAAAAAAGGTGAAGAAAGTGTAATGGTTCAAAAAAATGAATTCAAAAATCCAGGAGAAGAATTAAAAAGAAAATTAAATAATCAAGACAAAGAAATCAAACCAGAATATCGTTCTAATCAGTTTTTAGGAGAATTTCGGGTAATGACTAAATATGTAAAGGTTGTTTGTCGTGATCATGAATACCCAGATGGAGATAGAGTTCGACTATTAGTAAATGATAAAACTTTAGTTTATGAAATATTGCTTGAAGCAGCCCCAAAAGAATATTATATTGATATTTCGGAAGGTTTCAATAAATTAGACTTTGTTGCTTTAAATCAAGGTTCTTCAGGGCCAAATACGGCTGCGTTTAGTGTTTTTGATGATGCAGGAAACTTGATTACTTCAAATGAATGGAATTTAACAACCGGAATTAAAGCTTCGATTGTAGTTATTAAAGAAGAAGCTAAGAAAACAAAATAAAAAAAGCGACCCAATCAGGTCGCTTTTTTGTTATATAATGTTTGAGTCTTAACTCAATTTTGCTAAAATCGTATTCAAAGTTTCACTCGGACGCATTGCTTTCTCTGTTAATTCAAAACTTGGATGATAATAACCACCAATTTTCTGTTCTTTACCCTGAGCGGCAATTAATTCAGAATTAATTTTAACTTCGTCAGCCGTCATTGCTTCAGCAATTGGAGTAAAAGTTGCTTTCAATTCAGCATCTTTAGTTTGGTTAGCTAAAGCTTCAGCCCAGTAAAATGCTAAATAGAAATGTGAACCTCTATTGTCAATTCCACCTACTTTTCTTGCCGGAGATTTGTCTTCTGCTAAGAATTTTGCATTTGCTTCGTCTAAAGTATCTGCTAAAACTTGCGCTTTTGTATTGTTTTGCGTTTGTGCTAAATGCTCTAAAGAAGCTTGTAATGCTAAGAATTCACCTAATGAATCCCAACGTAAATAACCTTCTTCAATAAATTGCTCAACGTGTTTTGGAGCCGATCCACCAGCACCTGTTTCGAACAATCCACCACCGTTCATCAATGGAACGATTGATAACATTTTAGCCGAAGTTCCTAATTCTAAAATAGGAAATAAATCGGTTAAGTAATCACGCAATACGTTTCCAGAAACTGAAATTACATCTTTTCCTTGACGGATGATTCTCAATGTTTCTTTCATGGCATCTTTAACATCCATAATACGAATGTCTAAACCAGTTGTATCGTAATCTTTTAAGTATTTTTCTACTTTTTTGATGATTTCTCTATCGTGTGCTCTGTCTATATCTAACCAGAAAATAGCAGGAGTATCTGATAATCTCGCTCTATTAACCGCTAATTTTACCCAATCCTGAATAGGAGCATCTTTCACTTGACACATTCTAAAAATGTCACCCGCTTCTACTTTTTGAGATAATAAAACGTTTCCATTTTCGTCTTCCACGTTTACAATTCCATTTTCTTTTAATTGGAATGTTTTATCGTGAGAACCATATTCTTCTGCCTTTTGAGCCATTAATCCAACGTTTGGAACTGAACCAATTGTTTTAGGATCCAAAGCGCCATTTTGCTTCATTTCATCAATACAAGCCGAATAGAAACCAGCATAAGAACGATCTGGAATAATAGCGATAGTATCTTCTTCTTTTCCTTCTGTATTCCACATTTTCCCGCCACTACGCGCTAAAGCAGCCATAGAAGCATCTACAATTACGTCAGAAGAAACGTGGAAATTCGTAATTCCTTTTTCTGAATTTACCATAGCCACACGTGGACCATTAGCTAAAGCATCAGCAATTGCTTGTTTTATTTCCGCTTCTTGAGGAATTCCTGCAATTTTGTTGTATAAATCTTGTAATCCGTTATTTGGATTGATATCTAATGAATTGAATAATTCAGCATATTTAGTGTAAACATCAGCAAAGAAAGTTTCAACGATAGCTCCAAAAATAATTGGATCAGAAACTTTCATCATCGTTGCTTTTAAATGTGCCGAAAGCATTACGTTTTTCGCTTTAGCATCAGCAATAGTTGCTTTAGCGAATTGTTTTAAAGCATTTAAGTTCATCACTGAAGTATCAATGACTTCACCTGCTTTTAAATTAGAGAAATCTTTTAAAACAGTACTTGCTCCATTATCTGCATTGAAAACGATTCTAAATTTCCCGTCTTTTTCAATAGTTGTAGAATTTTCAGTTCCGTAGAAATCACCTGAATTCATGTGAGCTACTTCAGTTTTACTATCGGAAGCCCAAGTTCCCATTTTGTGTGGATTCGCTTTAGCATAGTTTTTCACTGCTTTTGGCGCTCTTCTGTCAGAGTTTCCTTCGCGTAAGACTGGATTTACAGCCGAACCTAATACTTTACTATATTTTGCTTTAATTTCTTTTTCAGCATCATTTTGAGGTTCTTCAGGAAAATTAGGAATATTAAATCCTTGCGATTGTAATTCGGCAATTGCTTCTTTTAATTGAAGAACTGAAGCAGAAATATTTGGTAATTTGATAATGTTAGCTTCTGGAGTATTTGCTAGTTGTCCTAATTCGGTAAGTGCATCACCAATTTTTTGATCTTCTTTTAAAAACTCTGGAAAGTTAGATAAAATTCTGCCTGCTAAAGAGATATCTCTGGTTTCTATAGCAATGTTTGCGGTTTTTGTAAAGGCTTTTACAATAGGTAAAAACGAATGTGTTGCCAACATTGGCGCCTCATCCGTAATGGTATACATTATTTTAGATTGATTGGACATGAATGTTATGTGTTTGTTTGAATATAATTTGTAAAATCTGCCAAATATAGGAAATTCGAAAGAAATAATTTAGGATAAAGGCTTAAATCTTGCATAAAATTCAATAAAAAAAGCCACAACAATGTTGCGGCTTTTTATACTTGAGAAAGTACAAATTAGTTTTTGTATCTTCTTTCTTTGATTTTTGCTTTTTTACCAGTAAGATCTCTAAAGTAGTAGATACGAGCTCTACGAACTTTACCTCTTTGGTTCACTTCAACTTTTTGTAAAGCTGGCATATTTACTGGGAAGATACGCTCTACACCAACAGCTCCAGACATTTTACGGATTGTAAAAGTTTCAGTTGCTCCAGCACCTCTTCTTTGGATTACAACTCCTTTGAAGAACTGAGTTCTAGTTTTTTCACCCTCTTTAATTTCGTAGTACACAGTGATAGTATCACCAGCTCCGAATACAGGGAAATCTTTTTTTGTTACAAATTCGCTATTAACGAAATCAACTAAATTTGACATAATCGTAATTATAAATGTTTGATTCAAAGCAACATACACGGTTATCGTCAGAGGTTGGTTCAAAGTGGGTGCAAAATTAAGTTATTTTATTGAAAATACAAATTTTTGTAGTCTATTTTTAATTATAAAGTACCTTGTTTCGGAAAGAATTCAAAAAAGTATCAATAAAAGTACTGATGATGGCATCAATATTAGATGTTTTTTTGACTTGAAATGGATTGATTTCGGGGTGTTTTAGGAGAAATTCAGGATTAACAATGCTATAACCCATTTTCCAATCTGAAAAACTACGCTTTTTTATGGGTTCATTCGTAATTAGGATAATATTTTTATGTCTAGAATCGTTTAAAATTTTTTGGTAAGTCATTTCAATTGCTTCTTTTTCACCTTCAATAATTTGCAAGAAATTACCATCGGCATAAAGTAATAATCCAGTAATGCCATTGTTTGCATTGTTTTTTCTTGATAAATCCAATAAACTATTTATCTCTTCATCTGAAAAAACTTTAACTCCAGAACTCAGATAGATAATACGTTGCATTTTTTATCTTTTTAGAGATATAAATTTACGAAAATAGCAACAAATAAAAAACTTTTTAATGATTAATCTTCCAATAAATCAGGTCGTCTGTTCTTGGTGTGTTCATACGCCATGTCTTCGCGCCATTTTTCAATTTTGGCGAAATTCCCACTCAATAAAACTTCAGGAACTTTCAATCCGTTGTAGTCGGCTGGGCGAGTGTAAATTGGTGGAGACAACAAATTGTCTTGAAAACTATCCGTTAAAGCCGAAGTTTCATCACTCAAAACACCAGGAATCAATCGAATAATCGCATCGCAAAATACAATGGCACCAATTTCGCCACCGCTCAACACATAATCACCAATCGAAATTTCACGGGTAATGTGCATATCACGTACTCTTTGGTCTACCCCTTTATAATGACCGCACAAAATCAATATATTTTCATACATCGAAATCGAATTTGCCATTTTTTGGTTCAATGTTTCACCATCAGGCGTCATGTATATGATTTCGTCGTATGTTCTTTCGCTTTTTAGTTTCGAAATACAAGCGTCAATTGGTTGTACTGACATCACCATTCCGGCTCCGCCACCAAACTGATAATCGTCTACACTTCTTTGTTTATTGGTAGTGTAATCTCTTAAGTTGTGAAAATGAACTCCCACCAAACCTTTTTCAATGGCACGTTTCATAATGGAAGCTTCAAACGGACTTCGCATTAATTCGGGTAAAACTGTAATAATATCAATTCGCATGGTGCAAAGATAAGAGATTATTTTTTAGTTGCCGAAAGTGAATACACCATTGGGATTTTGTTTTCCAAATGTTTGATTCGGAATTTATTCGGTTCAAATTCTTCGGTTTGATTGAAACAATTATAAGGAGAATAATCAAATTCGTTATAACAATTTAGTTCTAAGTCATTTGTAATCAATGCGTTTAAAAGTTCTGATGTTGGGTGATTCCAAGTAACCGTTTGTGCTGCAATTTCTGCATATCTATCAGCATAAGTGCCCGATTCATCCTCAATAATTTCTTCCGTATTGAAATAATTATAAAACACTTCTTTGAAATCGTTGTCAAACATCCAAACTACGGGATGAAAATCGGCCATAACAAATTTTCCTCCGGGTTTTAAAAAATGCGAAATCACTTTTACCCATTTATCTAAATTTGGAAACCAACCAATTGTACCATAACTGGTAAAAACAATATCAAATTTTTCGTCTAAATGATTAGGAGCATCATAAATATCACAACAAACAAAAGTTGTATCTAAGCCTAATTTTTCATTAATTTCTCTAGCTCTTTCAATGGCTTTGTCCGATAAATCAAGACCCGTTGCTTTGGCGCCCATTCTTGAAAAAGTTATGGTATCTTGACCAAAATGACATTGTAAATGCAATACTTTTTTTCCTTTTACATCACCAAGTAAATCTAATTCGATACTATTTAAGGTTGATTTTCCTTTCAGAAAACCTTCCATATCATAAAAATCAGAGTCAATGTGTACATCCACTTTGTTGTTCCAAGTTTCTTTGTTGATGTTGATGTAATCTTTTGCTTCCATAGTATTCAAATAAGTATATCAAATCTACTATTAATTTTGTAATTTTGCATCTTTAAATTAAAAATCAAAACAATGGAAAACGGAATATACGCTAAATTTAACACGGCAAAAGGTGCTATTTTAGTAAAATTAACACACGATCTAACACCAGGAACGGTAGGTAACTTTGTAGGATTAGCTGAAGGTCAATTAGAAAATTCGGCTCGTCCAATGGGAAAACCTTATTATGATGGATTAAAATTTCACCGTGTAATTCCTGATTTTATGATACAAGGTGGTTGTCCTCAAGGGCAAGGAACTGGTGGTCCTGGTTACAACTTCGACGATGAGTTTCACCCAAGTTTAAAACACGACAAACCAGGCGTTTTGTCTATGGCTAATGCTGGTCCTGGAACAAATGGTTCTCAATTTTTTATTACACACGTTCCTACGAATTGGTTAGATGGAAAACACACTGTATTTGGTCACGTAATTGAAGGACAAGATGTTGTTGATGCTGTTGCAGGTGACGATGCTTTGGAAAGTATTGAAATCATTAGAGTAGGAGACGAAGCTCAAAAATGGAATGCAGTGGAAGCTTTCAGAACATTTGAAGGTTCAAGAGAGAAAAGAATTGCTGAGCAAAAAAAAATGGCAGAGGAAGCTTTGGAAAAATTAGCAGCTGGTTTTCAAAAGACTGAAAGTGGCTTGCGTTACCAAATTATCCAAAAAGGGAATGGTACACAAGCTGAAAAAGGTAAAAAAGTATCAGTTCATTATCAAGGAGCATTAGAAAACGGACAAGTATTTGATTCTTCATACAAAAGAAAACAACCAATTGACTTCACTTTAGGTGTTGGACAAGTTATTGAAGGTTGGGACGAAGGTATTGCTTTATTAAAAGTAGGAGACAAAGCACGTTTTGTGATTCCTTCTTACTTAGGATACGGTTCTAGAGGTGCTGGAGGAGTAATCCCACCAGATGCAACTTTAGTATTTGATGTAGAATTAATGGATGTGAAGTAATTAGAATTCATACTCAATATAAAATCCCAAAAACATTGTTTTTGGGATTTTTTTATATATTTACCCATCTAACAAATCTTGAAGTATGAAAATTAAAATTATTGCAATAGTTCTTTTAGGAACATTTATTTATTCTTGTTCGCCAAAAGTTATTCAACCAGAAGCACCAAAAGTTGAAGATGCTCCTGTGGTAATTGAAGTACCACTAACGGCAGAACTAGCAGAAGGTAGAGCTCTTTTTGTAAATAATTGTGCTAAATGTCACGATTTATATAGTCCTAAAGATTTTAATGCAGAACAATGGAAGCCTATCATGTTAAGAATGCAAAAAGAAGCTAAAATTTCAGACGAAGAAAGAGAAAAGATTTACGCTTATCTAACAAAATAAAAAAGTATCCGTCATATGGCGGATATTTTTTTGGTATTGTTTTTGTATTTTTACCACCAATTCAAGTTTATGAAAACCAAATTATCAATTTTCTTTTTACTATTCTCTTTGTTCTCATTCGGACAAGTGCCGCATTGTGGGTTTGATTTTACTTCGTATTTAGTTGTAAAAGCTCATGAAGAAGGAAAATCAGATAATATTCCCGATTTAAAAATTACGTTGGTCAACGAAAAAGGAGAAGAAATCATCAACGAGAATAACAAATACAGTTGGAAATACGGTAACCAAGCTTTAGTTTTTACTAGAAATCACTTAATTAGTAAGCCAAACGAACCCGAAAAATGGTTTTTCCCTTATGCTGGTGATACTTATTTACTTTCGGTAACAAATACTTTTCCTGCAGAAGAATTCTACATCAAAATTCAAGATACAAAAGGAAAGTTCAAAGAACAGTTAGTTCAATTGCAAGCTTTTAATATGTATATTTTATGTTCGAGTGAAAACGAACGTCAAGCCAGAAGTTTCGGACCAAGAAGTAATAATCCGATTGAAGTGATTTTGGAGAGAAAGTGATTGATTATTTAGTTTATGAAAAGACTTTTGATTTATTAAGCTATTATTTTTTTTATCTTAAAATTATTTAAATTCATGAGTCTGCTATTTTAAATATGACAAAGCATTCCATTTAGCAAAGGATTTAATAGAAAAAACTTTAAGTAGCAATTGAAGTAAATCGCGGTTTTATATATCGTTTACTAATTAATTTCAAAACCTGCTAATTTAATTTCAAGAGTATCAATAACTTTTTTTGAAGGATTAACTATAATAGATTCAGGATAATCTTCATGTAATTTAGCCTTATAAAAGCTATTAATTTCAAGATTGTTTATTAATCTAGTTTCTTCTTCTGAATTCAAAATTGAATATTTAATTCCTGTGCCTAGGGTTTCTGTATATTTCCCTTTATGGTAATATGCGAAATAAAAATGAGTGGTTTTTGGTCTATTTTCTTTTTTTATAAATTTTGCAATAATATACTTTCCTTCATTTTTTATTTTATTCTGAATAATATATCCTCGAATACCTAGACCAGAAAATAATATTACACAAAAAATGATATAATAATACCCAAATTTCATTTTTTTCATAATTATTCTTTCACTTTTTCAGTTCTTAAAACATTCTGCTAACTTTCTACTTCCACTTAATATTACACCCAATACTCGGTTTCTGTTCTGGATTAATTAATCGATTCATAACCACACCATCAATAGCACTTCGTAAATCAGAACCACTTAATGGAATTCCGTTTGCTGGTCGGCTATCGTCTAATTGTCCGCGGTAAACCAGTTTATTTTGATTGTCGAAAAGATAAAAATCAGGAGTACAAGCTGCATCGTAGGCTTTGGCAACTTCTTGAGATTCGTCGAATAAATAAGGAAATTCAAATCCGTTTTCAAAGGCAAATTCAGTCATTAATTCAGGAGCATCTTGCGGATATTTTACCACATCATTGCTTGAAATCGCTACAAAACCAATTCCTTGCACACGATAATCGTTTACCACTTTAAGCACTTCTTCCATCACATGATGCACAAACGGACAATGATTGCAAATAAACATGACAACTGTTCCTTTTTCCCCTTTGCAATCTTCAAAAGTTTTATATTCATTCGAATTAGTATCTTTCAAATGAAAATCAGGAGCAATTGTGCCTAAAGGTAACATGTTAGAAGGAGTTTGAGCCATTTTGAAATTAGAATTTAGAGGTTAGAATTTGGAAGTTTTAATCTTTTTACTTTTCACTTTTTACTTCGTTAATTATACGCACCAAATCTTTTATTGTTACAAAATGCGGCAATACTTTTTTTTGGAATAGCATTTTCTTACTTTTGTACCACAACACAACACGCTATGTACAAACTATTCATTCGTCCGTTACTTTTCTGTTTCGATCCAGAAAAAGTGCATTATTTTACCTTTTCATTAATTCGTTTTCTGAATAAAATTCCAGGTTTTTCAGGCTTATTTCAATCACTTTACGAAGTAAAAGATGCTCGTTTAGAGCGCGAAGTTTTCGGAATTAAATTCAAAAATCCGGTTGGTTTAGCTGCAGGATTTGATAAAGATGCGAAGTTATATCAAGAGTTATCGAATTTCGGTTTCGGATTTATTGAAATTGGAACATTGACTCCTGTTGGACAAGAAGGAAATCCTAAAAAACGTTTGTTTCGCTTAAAAGAAGACAATGCGATTATCAATCGAATGGGTTTCAATAACGGTGGGGTTAAAGAAGTAGTAGAACGTTTGAAACAAAATAAAGGCGTTTTAATCGGTGGAAACATTGGAAAAAATAAAGTTACGCCAAACGAAGAAGCGGTTAAGGATTATGAAATCTGTTTTGAAGCTTTGTTTCCTTATGTAGATTATTTTGTGGTAAATGTAAGTTCACCAAACACACCAAATCTTCGCGAATTACAAGATAAAAAACCTTTGACCGAGTTATTACAAACGCTTCAAGACAAGAATAATACAAAACCAAAACAAAAGCCAATTTTACTAAAAATAGCTCCCGATTTAACTGATGAACAACTTTTAGACATCATTGACATCGTTAACGAAACTAAAATTGCTGGCGTAATTGCTACGAATACTACGATTTCTCGCGAAGGTTTACAATCGGAAAACAAATCTGAAATGGGTGGTTTGTCTGGAAAACCATTAACCAAACGTTCTACCGAAGTGATTCGTTTTCTTTCGGAAAAAAGTAATAAGTCGTTCCCAATCATTGGAGTAGGAGGTATTCACACAGCGGAAGATGCCATTGAAAAATTAAATGCTGGCGCAAGTTTAGTACAATTGTACACTGGATTTATTTACGAAGGTCCAGCTTTAGTGAAAGCAATCAACAAAAAGATTTTGGAAAACAGCTAAAATTTCTATCTTTGAAGCTATGAACGAAATCAAAATTATCGAGTGTCCGCGCGATGCCATGCAAGGCATTAAACCTTTTATCCCAACAGAAAAAAAGGTAAAATACATCCAATCGTTATTGCGTGTAGGCTTTGATACTATTGATTTTGGTAGTTTTGTTTCGCCTAAAGCGATTCCACAAATGCAAGATACCGTTGAGGTTTTATCTCAATTGGATTTATCGGCAACGAATAGTAAATTATTAGCCATTATCGCCAATACACAAGGCGCTCAGAATGCATCCGTTCATAAAGAAATTCAATATTTAGGTTTCCCTTTTTCGATTTCGGAGAACTTTCAAATGCGAAATACTCACAAAACTATTGCTGAAAGTTTGGTGACATTGCAAGAGATTTTAGAAATTGCGGATAAATCGAATAAAGAAGTGGTTACCTACATTTCAATGGGATTTGGAAATCCGTATGGTGATGCATGGAATGTTGAAATTGTGGGTGAATGGACTGAAAAATTAGCGAATATGGGTGTAAAAATTCTATCGCTTTCTGATACCGTTGGAAGTTCAACTCCAGAAGTTATTGATTATTTGTTTTCTAATTTGATTCCGAAATATCCAAACATTGAATTTGGTGCACATTTACACACTACACCAGACAAATGGTTTGAAAAAATTGATGCGGCTTATAATGCAGGTTGTCGTCGTTATGATGGTGCCATTCAAGGTTTTGGTGGCTGTCCAATGGCAAAAGATGATTTAACTGGAAACATGCCTACGGAAAAATTGTTGTCGTATTTCACTACCAAAAGAGAAAATACAAACACCAGTCCGATGAGCTTTGAAAGTGCTTACAACGAAGCAACTAAATTATTTGGCGAGTTTCATTAATTCGATTTTCTTCGCTTAAAAAATTTATAAATTTCTATCCAAAGTACTGAAATACTTCCCACTAAAACACAAATTCCTATTTGGGTTACACTTACCATTTCAAACAAGAAGAAGTTGGAAAACGCAGGAATAAACAATAATAATCCTGTCATTAGAATAGTGATTCCAATGATTAATCCCACCAAGTTATTTTTGTACTGAATTGTTTTGAAAATCGAATAATAAAACGAACGATTCGCTAATGTTAATACGATATTAGAAGTGATTAATGTTAAGAAAATCAAAGTTCTAGTACCGTTTTCGGACATGTTTTCTCCAATAGCATATTGATACATAAATAACAATCCTAACGTAATTATTAAGCCTTGAATGATGCTAATTAGTACTTCTTTTATATTGAAGAAAGTTGTCGTTAGCGGTCTTGGTTTTTGAAGCATCAAATTATCTTCCATAGGTTCGTTTTCGTAGATAATGGAGCAAGTTGGACCCATAATAATTTCTAAGAAAATAATATGAACGGGTGTAAAAATATTCGGATATATCCAACCCAAAGCCAATGGAATAAACACAATTAAAATAATCGGAATGTGAATTGAAATGATGTATTGAATTGCTTTTTTGAGGTTGATGTAGATTTTTCTTCCCATAGCGATGGCATCCGTCATTTTTTCGAAATTATCATCTATAAGAATTAAATTGGCGGCTTGTTTGGCAATTTCGGTTCCTTTTTTACCCATTGCAATGCCTATATGTGCCGATTTCAAAGCAGGTCCGTCATTTACGCCATCACCTGTCATGGCTACAATTTGATTATTTGCCTTTAAAGCTTGAATGATTTTAAGTTTGGCTTCTGGAAACATTCTGGTGAAAATAGCGGTTTCCATAACTTTTTCTTTCAAAGTCGCTTCATCCATTGCCATTAATTCGTCACCATTCAACACTTTGTCTGCATTTTTAAATCCGACTTGTTTTGCGATTGTCGAAGTAGTTTCGGCATTATCACCTGTTACGATTTTTACTTGAATTCCTGCTTTGTAAAACGTTTCAAAAACCGCTTGAATATTGTATTTTGGAGGGTCATAAAAAGCAACCAAACCTTTAAAGTTGAATTTTAATGCTTGCTGAGTTTCCGGATAATCGGTTCCGGAAAAGTCAGAAACTCCCACGCCTAAAACTCGGAATCCTTTTTGAGTCATGGCTTTCATCGCAGTTAAAATCTGATTTTTTTCGGTTTCATTCAAATAACTTACTTCGATTAAGGCTTCTGGTGCTCCTTTTGCAGCGATGATTTTATTACCTGATTCGTTTTCGAAAACGTGTGTCATCATCGGTGGTTTTCCGCTTAAAGGATATTCGTGAACCATTTTAAAGAGAGGTCTTTCGTCTTCGCTTTCAAAATTGGAATAGGCTTCGTGAATCGCAATTTCCATCGCATCAAACGGAATAGGTTCGCTTGACCACATGGCGTAATTCAAGACTTCTTCGGCTTCTGTTGTTAATTTTTCTTTCGTATCAATAATCGTATCAGAATCAAAAAGATACAATTCGGCCAAACTCATTTTGTTTTCGGTAATTGTTCCAGTTTTATCGGTGCAAATTACGGTGGCGCTTCCTAAGGTTTCAACAGTCTTGGTTTGTTTGGTTATAATCCCCATTTTCATCAAACGCCAAGCACCTAAAGCCATAAAAGTGGTAAACGCAACTGGAATTTCCTCTGGAATAACGCTCATTGCTAAGGTTAGCGCTTTCAATAAACTATCTAAAACCAATCCAGAGTTATAGTAATTAATCGCCCAAACAATAGCAAATATCACCAAACCAATAATCGACATTTTGGTAACGAAATTGTTGATTTGGATTTGCAAAGGCGTTTTTTCGTCTTCAATAGCATTCAAACTAGAGCCAATTTTTCCTAATTGTGTATTTTTTCCGATAGCGGAAATTTCGCAAATTGCAAGTCCTGAAGCCACAATCGTTCCTTGATAAACTTGCTTGTTTTCAGATTCACTAGATTTAAAAACCGATAAAGATTCACCTGTTAAAATGGATTCGTTAATTGAAAAATCGTTGGATGAAAGAATAATTCCGTCGGCAGGAATAAAAGCGCCTTCTTCCAGCTGAACGCAATCACCAATTACGATTTCTTCTGTTGGAATTTCGATGATTGTACTATTTCGAATGACTTTACATTTGGGTTGCGATAGTTTTTTCAAAGCTTCAATCGCATTCCGACTTCTGGATTCTTGAAAAACAGAAATCGCAATTACAAAGACAATCGCAATGGCCATAAAAATACCATCTCCGTAATCACCAGTTATGAAATAAATACTGGTAGCCGTTAGCAATAAAAGAAACATAGGTTCTTTTACTATGTCTAAAATAGAATTTAGAAAATGGTTTTTCTTCTGGTGTTCAACAGAGTTGGTGCCGAATTTTTTTGCGGATTCTAAAACTTCTAAATCGGATAAGCCAGTAATATTTTTTTTAGAATCGTTCATTGCAAATAGAAAATTAATAGGCAAGTTACATAATTTATTCTTAAAAGAAATAGATTATTTGGCTAAGTTTTACTATATTTGCACGCAATTTAACAACAACTACAAATTGCACCATGAAAGCACACACAACTAAAATCGTTGGCGAAGGTCTTACTTACGACGATGTTTTGCTTATTCCAAATTATTCAGAAATTTTACCACGCGAAGTTAGTATTCAATCGAAATTTTCGAGAAATATTACCTTGAATGTTCCTATCGTTTCCGCAGCTATGGATACGGTTACCGAAAGTTCTATGGCAATTGCTATGGCACAAGAAGGCGGAATCGGCGTGTTGCACAAAAACATGACGATTGAGCAACAAGCAGCGAAAGTAAAGAAAGTAAAACGTGCAGAAAGCGGTATGATTATCGACCCAGTAACGTTACCTTTAACAGCAACCGTGGGTGATGCGAAAATGGCGATGAAAGAATTTAGTATTGGTGGAATTCCAGTAGTAGATGATAACGGAATTTTAAAAGGGATTGTTACCAACAGAGATTTACGTTTTGAAAAAGTAAATACTCGTTCAATTTTAGAGGTAATGACTTCTGAAAAATTGGTAACAGCTGCTCAAGGAACAACTTTACAAGAAGCAGAAGGAATTCTTCAAGAAAATAAAATTGAAAAATTACCTGTAGTTGACAACAACAATAAATTAGTAGGTTTAATTACCTTTAGAGATATTACCAAATTAACGCAAAAACCAATTGCTAATAAAGATAGATTTGGTCGTTTACGCGTGGCTGCCGCTTTAGGTGTAACAGCGGATGCAGTAGATAGAGCAACGGCTTTAGTAAATGCAGGTGTTGATGCTGTTATTATTGATACCGCTCACGGACATACAAAAGGTGTGGTAGATGTATTAAAAGCGGTGAAAGCGAAATTCCCAGATTTAGATGTAGTAGTGGGTAACATTGCTACTCCAGAAGCAGCATTATATTTGGCTCAAAACGGAGCTGATGCAGTGAAAGTTGGAATTGGTCCAGGTTCTATTTGTACGACGAGAGTTGTTGCAGGTGTTGGATTTCCACAATTTTCAGCAGTTTTAGAAGTAGCTGCGGCGTTAAAAGGAACAGGAGTTCCAGTGATTGCTGATGGTGGAATTCGTTACACAGGAGATATTCCAAAAGCGATTGCTGCTGGTGCTGATTGTGTTATGTTAGGTTCGTTATTAGCCGGAACAAAAGAATCTCCAGGAGAAACAATTATTTTTGAAGGAAGAAAATTCAAATCATACCGTGGAATGGGTTCTGTGGAAGCGATGCAAGAAGGTTCAAAAGACCGTTATTTCCAAGATGTAGAAGATGATGTGAAGAAATTAGTTCCAGAAGGAATTGTAGGTCGTGTGCCTTACAAAGGAGAATTAAATGAAAGCATGCAACAATTCATTGGTGGTTTAAGAGCCGGAATGGGTTATTGTGGTGCAAAAGATATCGCTACACTACAAGAAAACAGCCGTTTCATTAGAATTACAGCAAGTGGCATTGGCGAAAGTCACCCACACAATGTAACGATTACGAAAGAAGCTCCGAATTATTCGAGATAAAAAAGTGTTCAGTGCTCAGTGAGTAATGATCAGTAAAATAAAAACCTGATAGCTAAAAAACTATCAGGTTTTTTTATTTTGCGCCAAACATTTGCACCGCATAAATTTTCTTATTTTCCCAATCGATACTAAAACCGATTTCGGTATATAAATATTGATGGTCTAAAATGTTTTTCAAATGATTGGGTGATTTCTTCCATAGATTGAACATTTTTAAGGCTAAAGCGTCTAAATCGGTTTCCGTGTAAATTTGGTCTTTAATTCCTGTGAATAATAAGTTTTCGCCCACTAATACAAACGATTTTCCGCCATAGAAATAAACACGTTCTTTCGGACTTTTCTTTTTTGCATCGGTTTGTTCGTGCGATAAAGTTTGAGCTTTTGCAATGTATTTAGCATGGTCATCTGCTGCTTTTTTCAAATAAGGGTCCAAACCAAGTACTTTTCTGTCGTTATTGGAACGTTCTTCGTTTACCAATTGATATACTTTTGTTTTCAGTTTTTCTAAATCAATTTTGTTTTGATTTTGACTGAAACTTAAAGAGGAAACGAATATTAAAAACAAGGTGATTTGGGTTTTCATGTTATCAGTTTTTGATACTTCATATAACTCAGAAAATGATAAAATAGTATTTCATTTTTAAGCTCAAAGACTTTGCGTTGAGGTTTACGTTGTTGTTATTGTTTCAAAAACTCATTAATCTTTTTTCTATCGCCAGCAATCCATAAAATATCATCGGACTCTAAAATCCAATGCGATTCTGGATTTAGAATACGTTTTCCGTTGCGTTCGATACCAACGATGATGCCGTGCGTTTTCTCTCTAATTTGTGATTCACGGATGCTTTTTCCGATGCAAACACGGTTTTTTAACTCCAATTGTTGTAGAATGATATCTTCTTTGATAAAAGCTTCTGGTTCGTCGATTTCGTGTTTATCCAGATAGTTTTTGAATAGCTTTACTTCGTCATCAGTTCCAATAACACTGATTTCGTCTCCTGGAAATAGACGTTCGGTTCTAATAGGAATGTTAATGGTTATTTCACCACGTTTGATAGCAGCGATATTGATTCCGAATTGTTCTCTAATTTTTAATTCTTCTAACGTTTTTCCAGCTAGATTAGATTCTTTTGCAATTTCAAAATCTGCCATGTGACCATCCCAAGGCGAAAGCACATTTTGACGTTTGTTCGTTTGTTTTGTAATTTCTCTGTCATTGAAGTTTCTTAAGAAATGACCTTCAATTTTGTTGTAAAAAGCATGCAATTGTTTTGGGAATAAAATATAGGCTACAATTCCAACAACTAATGCAATAATAGCTATTACTGGAGAGAAAAACTCATTCAATACAAATCCCATATAGAAAAGCGAAAGTGCAATTCTAAAGAAAACCAATACAATAATTGGGCCTTGATATTTTCGAACTTGCATTAATTCTTGCACTTGTTCCACAGCCACTCTTCGCAACGATAACGCCCATAAAAAAGGCGATAAAATAACAACTGTTATCAAAGCCGCGATAGCATTTCCAAAACGCGAATCTTCAACTAATGGAAGAATATATTTTGACGAAAGTAAAATTATCGCCACAATAATAATCGAGTGAATAATGACTTGAGTTAAATATGCTTTCAATACAATTTGCCATGTGCTAACCGATTTAATTGCTTCGGTATTGGCGCTGTAGCGTTCGATTTTTTTCACCCAACGTCTTGGTAGTTTTTTCTCTAAATAAACAGAAAAAGGCGTTGAGAATTTCACCATGAAAGGTGTTGTAAAGGTGGTGATGGCTGAAACGGCAACCACAATTGGATATAAGAAATCGCTAGTTACATTTAACGTCATTCCTAATGTGGCAATGATGAACGAAAACTCACCAATTTGCGATAAACTCATTCCGGTTTGTATGGATTGTTTCAACGGTTGCCCCGAAAATAAAGCACCAATTGTTGCACTTAATGATTGTCCTAAAATAACAACCAAAGTTAAAATCGCAACTGGAAATCCGTATTTCATCAACATTTCAGGATCAATCAACATTCCGACCGATACGAAGAAAACCGCACCAAATAAATCTTTTACGGGTTTTACCAAATGTTCAATGTGTTCGGCTTGAGTAGTTTCGGCAATAATAGAACCCATGATAAACGCACCAAGAGCAGGTGAGAAGCCTACATTTGCTGCAAAAAGCACCATTAATAAGCACAATGCCAATGAAATAATAAGTAACATTTCATCGGTTAAAAGGTGTTTTGCTTTTTTAAGTAATGTTGGGATGAAGAAAATTCCCGCTACAAACCATATAGTTAAAAAGAAAACTAATTTTAATACAGATTGTAATAATTCGCCACCCGAAAATTGCTGACTCACCGCAACGGTAGACAATAAAACCATCATTAAAATAGCTAAAATATCTTGTACAATTAAGGCTCCGATTACATTTCCTGCGAATTTTTGTGTTTTTACGCCTAATTCATCAAAGGTTTTTAAGATTATGGTTGTGGAAGATATGGATAAAATAACGCCTAAAAACAGACTATTCATTTTGCCCCAATCCATTAGTTGTCCTACGAAATAACCCAAAGCTACCATTGAAATGATTTGGGTAAGTGCGGTTATAGAAGCCGTTCCACCGACTTTCATTAGTTTTTTGAAACTAAATTCGAGTCCTAAACTGAACAAAAGAAATATCACACCAATTTCTGCCCAAACCGTTACGCTATTCATGTCTTTAACCGTTGGAAAAAAACCGAATTTATTTCCTGCTAAAAAACCTGCGACCAAGTAACCTAAAACTAATGGTTGTTTTAAGATTCTAAAAATGAGTACCGCAATGGCTGCAGTGACTAAAATTAGTCCTAAATCGCTAATTAAATTGGGTAAATGAACTGTGGAGGCAGTAAGAAATATTGGCATACATTTGAATTTTTACTAAAATAGTGAAAAGTGGTCGGTTTTCAAAATTTCAATTCTTTATGCGCTCAATTTTATTATTTTTTTAACGAATTAAGTTCTTGAAGCGTGTAAAATTTCATTTGCTTTGAAACCACAAATTGACAAATCATTTCTAATGTTTTCAGTTCTACTTCATACTCATTTGTAGCTTTATTAACGGGTTTGTGTCCGTAGAAAACGACTATTTTATTGTGTTTTTTAGCGTAATTTAAAACTTTAGTAATGTAATTCAGATTGAAATGTTCGTAATTACTGTCGATTCCAATTCCGTTTGCAAGTCGAGTTCCGTTGTAGAAATTAGCGTTATCGGCTACTTTTTTGCCGCCTTTTGCTGTGCCTCTTATGATATCGAAATGTTTTTGTAATTCGTAGTCTAACGTTTGAGTTTTGGCTCCAAAAGGATAAGCAAACGATTTAATTTCGATGCCTTCTTTTTTAAATGCTTCGATTAAAGGAAAAATTTCAACTATTAAGTATTGCTGTTTATTATTTTTCTTAGCAAATTCTTTTGCATTGAGATGACGAAATCCGTGACCTGCAATTTCGTGACCTTTGGTTTGAAGTTCTTTTAAATTTGAGATATCTGAAACCGAGAGTTTTTCAAAATTACTCACACAAAAAGTCGCTTTCCAATTGTATTTTGCGAGTTGAACATCCGCTTCTTTCCATTCGTTTACAAAGTAATCGTCAAAGGTAATGACGACTCCAGCTTTGGAATTTGTGGTTGGGGTTTTGGTAGACGAACAAGAATAAAAGAAAAAACCTATCAGTAAACTAATGAGAATGAGTTTTATACTGATAGGCTTTGGCATTGTGTAATTAGTTTTCTAAAACTACTTCTTCAGTTGATTCAGTTTTTGGTTTTACTTCATTAATTAATGTAGTAAGTCCATTTAAGGATTCTAAAATAGAAGGATCAGTTATTTTTTTATTAAGTAAATCTATTTTCTTTCTAAGATTGTAAAAATCAGCTTTTGGGTTTTCATTGATAAGTTTTGAAAACACGGTTGTAATAGTTTCAGAAATTATTTTTTTCCCATTTGAAGTAAATTTCTTTTCGTTAGTGATGACATCTAAATAGATAATAGAGTTGTTAATCATTGTTTCTCTATTTGAATTCAAAACATCTTTTACACTTTCAGAATCATCTGAGTTTTCTTCAATTTCTTGATTTCCAAGTTTAAAATATTCTTGCTGAAGTTCTAAACCAAATTTCCAAATCTCAAGATATTCAGTTTCATAAACAAACATATCTTTTTTATCCATTGGTGAATAGATTTCATTTAAATCTTGCCAAATATCAAAGAATTTTTGAGCAGTTTCATTTTTATGACTAATACCAAGTTCTTTATCATTTAATACCACTCTAAAGTTTTCTTCATCTGTCAATTTTTCAATAACGACTTTGGTTTCAGAATCATTAAATGAAGGAAGCAAGTCATCTGGGTTTGAATTATATTTTAAATTTCTTACAATGTTTTCATAATCTTCAATACTCCAATATCTTTTTTCAACAGGAAAATCATTATTCTTGTTAGAACAACTAGGAAGTAAAAACAAAGATGAAAGGATTATAAAACTAATTTTTCTCATTATAACTTAATTTTGGATTTTTATATTTATTTAAAGATAAAAGTAAACTATCTATTCTTTTTTCAAATTCTCGTTGTTTAGAATACACATAACTATGATAGGTTTCGTAATCATACAACTCTTGAAAATTTTGTTCTTCAATCAGATTTTGATTTAAAATTTCTTTTCTTTCGTCAAAATTACTAATTTTCTTTTCAATTATTTTTTTTCTTGTTTTTCTTGCAAAGATTTCTGTAATTTTAAAATGATATAATTCATGTGTTAGTAAATCAGAACTTGCAGATTTATTATTGTAAACAAAAGATCGAGAAGGATAAAAATAAGCTTCAACAGAATCATATTTTTCATCTATTTCAATCGAGGTTACTACGTAAGCAAAATATTTACTCCCTTGAAATTCTTTTTGAAATAGTTCAAGACCTCGAAAATTTTGAAAATTAATTCTATCGTATTCGCTGTAAGGAATTGGTTTTTCGTAATCTAAATAATTAGTATGGCTTAAAACGCCAATTCCTATAATTCCTAAAACCAAAAGGATAAGATTTGTAAATAGAATTTTCTTAAAATTTAATTTTGGAATTTTTATTTTACCAATGTAAACCAAAAATTGAATTATAATCAATGGTAAGTAGATTGACGAAAAGATTATTAACGTTATTTTTTCATCTTCCGCCATTAAATCCCCAAATAATTACTAGGTGTAATTTGCATTAATTCGACTCTAACTTCTTCAGAAACTTTTAAAGTTCCAATGAAATTATGAATGGCTTCTTTATTAATTACGGTATTGGTTCTGGTTAAGTCTTTTAAAGCTTCATACGGATTTGGATAGCCTTCACGACGTAAAATTGTCTGAATTGCCTCAGCAACTACTGCCCAATTTTTCTCTAAATCTTCTGCGAATTTTTCTTCGTTCAATAACAATTTGTTTAAGCCTTTCAAAGTAGCTTCAAATGCAATTAACGTATGTCCCATTGGAACTCCAATGTTACGTAAAACCGTACTATCAGTCAAATCGCGTTGTAATCTTGAAAGTGGTAATTTTGCTGAAAGATGCTCGAAAATCGCATTCGCAATTCCTAAATTTCCTTCTGAATTTTCAAAATCAATTGGATTAACTTTATGTGGCATCGCCGAAGAACCAATTTCTCCTGCTTTGATTTTTTGTTTGAAATAATCCATAGAAACATACGTCCAAATATCTCTATCTAAATCAATTAAAATGGTGTTGATACGTTTTAAAGCATCAAAAAATGCAGCGAAATGGTCGTAATGTTCAATTTGTGTTGTTGGAAATGAATGGTGTAATCCCAAACTGTTTTCTACGAAATCGCTTCCAAATTTTCTCCAATCGGTGTTTGGATAGGCCACTTTGTGTGCGTTGTAATTTCCTGTAGCACCACCAAATTTAGCTGCAAAAGGCACGTTGAATAACAAACGCATTTGCTCTTCTAAACGTTCTACGAAAACTAAAATTTCTTTTCCTAAACGAGTAGGAGAGGCTGGTTGGCCGTGTGTTCTGGCTAACATTGGAATGTCTTTCCATTCCATTGCTAATTCTTTTAATTTCGCAATTACGCTTACTAAACCAGGTAAATATACATTTTCAAATGCTTCTTTTGTCGAAAGTGGAATTGCCGTATTATTTATATCTTGAGAAGTCAATCCGAAATGGATAAACTCTTTGTAATCTTGTAATCCTAAACCGTCGAATTTCGATTTGATGAAATATTCTACCGCTTTTACATCGTGATTCGTTGTTTTTTCGGTTTCTTTAATCCAAAGCGCATCTTCAGTAGAAAAGTTCTTATAAATAGCTCTTAAAGAATCATAAATCGATTTGTCAATTTTGGCTAATTGAGGTAAATCAGCTTCGCGCAAAGCAATAAAATATTCAACCTCTACCAAAACTCGGTATTTAATTAAGGCTTCTTCAGAAAAATAAGGAGATAATGAAATAGTTTTGCTTCTATAACGACCATCAATTGGCGAAATAGCGTTTAATTCTGTTAATTGCATTTTGTTGTGTGTTGTTTAAAGAAGTGCAAATTTAGTAATTAGTGATTAGTTATCAGTAATTAGTTTCGAGTTTTTTATTTTAAATTTAAAAGTTCCTCTTTTACAATTTTCATTCCTTCAACGGCGGTTAAGGGTAATACTTTCAATTCGTTTGGTAAATCAT
>Ga0154533_101_pt1 | contig 73966 bp, 73 predicted proteins | sample RifGroF1_FD_105676 | JGI IMG/M metagenome (GOLD analysis project Ga0154533, IMG submission 105676) | Flavobacteria bacterium GWF1_32_7 | reverse complement strand
AATTTCTTTCCAAGGTGGTAAAACAAAAATTGCTGAATATTTGTGGTCTTGACATGCTTTATCAAAAAACGCAGGATATGAATCCCCAATGTAATGCATGTACGCTAAAACATCTGGAATACCACGGTCTAAAAAAACGATGTTCGCTTCTTCATTTAAAGCTTCTTTGAATTGTCTTTTTCGGCCTTCTAACAGCAATTCACTGAATAAAAGTGGTTTTTCTAAGAACAATTGTTCAATTCCTTGTTCTTGCGCTTCACGAATTACTTCACGCGAAACCTCAGGATAACAAGTGTGTCCTTTTTCTTTTAAAGCCTCTATTAAGGTGGTTTTCCCAGAGCTTGGACCACCAATTAAAACCACAATTTCTTTATTCATATTGGAAATACTAAGGCGCAAAAGTAAGTTTTTTTAAAAATCTAATCAACTTAAAAATTTATAAGTTACTACAATATAATTCTGAACATAAAAAAGTATATTTGCTTTTCCAATACGAAATGATGATGGATAAGAAAACAGAAGATTTTTACGCAAGATTAAAAGAAGAGTTAAGCAATTCAACACTTTGGCCTTCAGAGTATTTGTATAAGTTTATTATGCCTTCAGATGTGCATAGTATTGCTAAGGTAGAAGCGGCATTTAATGATATGGGCGCGGTTATTACTACACAACAATCTAAAACAGGGAAATTTACCAGTGTTTCTATTAGTGTAACTATGGCAAGTCCTCAAAATGTGATAGATAAATACATTGAAGTCTCGGATATCGAAGGCATCATTTCATTATAAAAAAAACATGCAAGAAGAAGTAAGTTATTTAGAATATAATTCAGAACGTCCGCATTTGATTATTCCAGAATACGGGAGACATTTGCAGAAATTGATTGATCAAGCTACTGAAATCGAAGATCGTGAAGAACGAAACAAAGCGGCAAAATATATCATTTCGGTAATGGGATCTTTGAATCCGCATTTAAGAGACGTATTGGATTTTCAACATAAACTTTGGGATCAGTTGTTTATTATGTCCGATTTTAAATTGGATGTAGATTCGCCTTATCCAATTCCATCAAAAGATATTTTGACTCAGAAACCAGAGCGATTAAAATATCCTCAAAATTATCCAAAGTACCGTTTCTACGGGAACAACATCAAATACATGATTGATGTAGCAAACAGCTGGGAAGAAAGTGATTTAAAAAATGCTTTAGTTTTAGTAATTGCCAATCATATGAAAAAATGTTACTTGAGTTGGAACAAAGACACGGTAACCGATGAGGTAATTTTCGAACACTTATTAGAACTTTCTGGAGGAAAATTAAATCTTTCTAAATCCAACGAAGAACTTTCGAATACACACGATTTAATGAAAGTGAATAAGAAAGTTTCGAATAAAACACAATTTGGTCCGAGTAAAGTGGGGATTATTAAGAAAAATAACAATCCAAAAGGACATTTGAACAAGAACAATCAAAATAAAAATACATTTAAAAAATAGGCAGTTGCATGGGAACATTTAAAATCGAAGGAGGAAAAGCGTTAAAAGGAGAAATTACACCTCAAGGTGCAAAAAATGAAGCGTTACAAGTTTTATGTCCTGTTTTACTAACTTCTGAAAAAGTAAGAGTAACGAATATTCCAGATATCATTGATGTTAACAAATTGATTACACTTTTAGGTAATTTAGGCGTTAAAATTCAAAAAAATGGACCTGGTGATTACACGTTTCAAGCCGATGAGGTAAATGTAAACTACTTAAAAACGGAAGCTTTCAAAAAAGAAGGTGGAAGTTTAAGAGGTTCAATTATGATTGTTGGACCTTTATTAGCGCGTTTTGGTTGTGGATACATTCCTAAGCCAGGAGGTGACAAAATTGGTCGTCGTCGTTTAGATACACACTTTGAAGGTTTTATTAACCTTGGTGCAAAATTCAGATACGAAAGAGAAGACCATTTCTACGGAGTGGAAATCGACGGAAGATTACAAGGTTCTTATATGTTGTTAGACGAAGCTTCGGTAACAGGAACAGCCAATATTGTAATGGCAGCGGTTTTAGCTGAAGGAACAACTACGATTTATAACGCAGCTTGTGAGCCTTACTTACAACAATTGTGTAAAATGTTAAACTCAATGGGTGCGAAAATCACTGGTGTTGGGTCTAACTTATTAACGATTGAAGGAGTGGAAACGTTAGGCGGTTGCGAGCACAGAATTTTACCTGACATGGTAGAAATTGGTTCTTGGATTGGTCTTGCGGCTATGACAAGAAGTGAAATCACGATTAAAAATGTAAGTTGGGATAACTTAGGACAAATCCCAAACGTGTTTAGAAAATTAGGAATTACTTTAGAAAGAAGAGGAGAAGATATTTACATTCCAGCTCATAAAGACGGATATGAAATTAAAACAGATATCGACGGTTCTATCTTAACCGTTTCTGATGCGCCATGGCCAGGATTTACGCCTGACTTGTTAAGTATCGTTCTGGTTGTTTGTACACAAGCAAAAGGTGATGTTTTAATTCACCAAAAAATGTTTGAAAGCCGTTTGTTCTTCGTAGATAAATTAATTGATATGGGAGCTAAAATTATGTTATGTGATCCGCACAGAGCGGTGGTTATGGGACATAATTTCCAATCGCAATTAAAAGCAACAACCATGAGTTCGCCAGATATTAGAGCCGGAATCTCCTTATTAATTGCAGCTTTAACAGCAAAAGGAACTTCAACTATTCAAAATATCGAACAAATTGATAGAGGTTACGAGCGCATCGATGAAAGATTAAGAGCTATCGGAGCTAATATCGTAAGAGTATAAATTCAGTTCTCAGTTTTTAGTCGCAGTAAGCGGTTTTACTGTGACTGAAAACTGTGACTGAAACTAAAAAATGGAAACCTACATCATTATTTTTCTTTGTATTGCTTCCTTCGTAGCGGGTTTTATCGATGCTATTGTAGGTGGTGGTGGATTGATTCAAACACCTGCAGCTTTAATTTTATTACCTAATGTACCGGTTGCGTCTATTATAGGAACGTTAAAAATTCCAGGCTTCAGCGGAACGAGTATGGCAACCTATCACTATTTGAAATCAGCAAAAGTGAATTGGAAGTTGTTTTTAGTATTAGCAATTGTTTCTTTTACATTTGCTTATTTAGGTTCGAGTTTGTTAAACGTGATGCAAAACGATTTCATGAAACCCTTACTTTTTGTGGTTTTAATTTTACTCTTGCTTTATACTTATTTCAAGAAAGATTTCGGACAATTTCAAATCGATAAACTTACTCAAAAGCAAACTTACCTTTACGGAATTATAATTGCTGTTTTTTTAGGTTTTTACGATGGATTCATCGGACCTGGAACGGGAAGTTTATTAATTATGGCGTTTATAGCAATATTAGGTTTCGATTTTTTAAAGGCGAATATCTATGCTAAATTAGTCAACTTGGCTACGAACATTGGTTCTATAACGCTGTTTGTTTTAAAAGGAAAAATCATTTGGACAATTGCCATTCCTATGGCAATTTGTAATGTTACCGGTTCGTGGTTAGGCGCAAGGTTAGCCATTTCAAAAGGCAACGGATTTATTCGAATTTTCTTCTTAATTGTGGTAGGATTAGCATTACTTCGTTTTGGATATGATGTGTTTTTTAAATAAAAAAGCACTCCTTTTATTGAAGTGCTTCTTATTATTTTAGAATTTAACGCCAAACATCACGCCATCACCTTGAAAACCGTTTTGGTAACTTCTTACATAATCAACTCGTAAGAATCTAAATTTACCCCAACCAATATTATCAAATCCAACAGTAAATTCTTGATACGGTTTCATATTAGGAATGTTTAACTGATGAAAACCACCTATTAAATTCCATTGTAGTTTGTTTAGTAAAGGAATCTTATTCATAATGTAGCCTTTAAAATTGTGCTCAATATGCGTTTCCAAATACGCATCATTCGTAGAATGAGTGTAGTAAGGAAGCAAATTAAATGAGTTCAATGAATTGTTCAACAAGTTTATATGCGTTTGATTTCCATTGAAGTGTTTGTAATCTACGAATGAGATATTATCAGCATTAAAGAATTTCCCTGCTTTAAAACGTAAACCAAAATCGCCTTTATTTCCTGTGGTTTTGTTGTAATCCACTGTTCCGCTGATTAAATCATAATGATAATTACTATTTGAAGCACCAAATGCTTTCTCATAGTAAAAACTCAAAATCGGATAATCATCGTTTTGGATATTAATCTTTCCGTCAGGGCGCGAAATGTATTTTTGACCAAAACGAATACGTGTTCCCAAACTCGCTTTCATAATATGATGCTTTTCAAACGGAACCGAAGTATAATTATCAGGTTGCAACGGATCATTCGAAAAATATAAATCATCATTTTTAATAATAGTATAATCGGTGTTGTTGAATAACGCTCTTCGGTTTTCGTACAATAATTTTCCAGATGCAAAAATGCCATTAGTAACTTCTCTTCCGTAGTTAATTTCAGCAAATTCTTTATTGTACAATTTCATATAATTGTTTTTAAAGAATAAAGTTGCTACCGAATTTACCAAATTACTAATCGGTTCATTTGGATTAAACTGACTAATTGCACTTCCGCCACTTAAACTGATGTAAGCGTTATTGCGGTTGTTAAATCGGTGATAATATCTTCCATTAACACGCAATCTATCTTCTGAAAATCCATAATTAAATGTGGAAGAAATAGAAGTGAATTTTCCGGTTTCTTCATTCCACTTTCTAAAAGAAAATCCGCTATTCAAATTATAACCTTGTACCGTATTAAAACTCATCGAACTTATATTGGTAAGTCCTTGATAATTGAAGTTCCAATTTTTATAGGTGTTTTTATAACTATAACCCGTAATAATTTTATGCAATTTAAATTTGTTTCCTTTGGCATCAATAGAGTCCAAATACACTTGCGATTTTCTTATAGTTTGAATACTATCTTTTTTAACGTAATTGGTAGTTTCTTCATCTGTTAACGGCACAGGTCTGTATTCATTCCAATACGTTTCTTCTTTTTTATTAGCATTTTCTGCAAACGTTACCACTTCTTTTCCAAAGGTTTTCTTTTCAAAAGCATCTTTAAAAACATAATTGGTAAAAACATGGGTGAACTTTCCAGCGAATTTCATTCCGAATATCCCAGCATTAAAATCTAAAGTTTGAATGTTTTTTGCCCAAATTTTATTTTCACTATTATAACTGAAATTTTGTGTCAGTTTCATAGTTTCTAAAATAGGTTGTTGCATTCGATATCCTTTGATATCTAAATCAATTCCGTAAATAGCCCAAGAATCCTCTACAATATAAATGTAACCTTCAAAAACAGGTTCTTTATCACGTTTTGGTGTTACTTGTATTTTATTGATTAATTGGTTCTTGTCATCGTAAAACGTACTTTCCAATTTGTATTTATAATAGTTGAAAGCATTATCCGCAATTGGAGAAACCATATTGATGCCAAAGTCTACATAATTTTCGTAGAAATCGTAATTGGTATTTAGTGCGGTATTGTAGCTAAATCCGTTATCGTCACCAGCAATTTTAGAAGCTATGATTTCTTCTTTTAAATCATCGGGTTTTTGAAATTTAATTTTTGAAACCGTTTCCGATTGGTAAATAATACCACTTCGTGTAGAATCTAAGTTGCCTTCTAAATCACCAATTTCAACACCCATAAATTTTTTTGGAATGTCTTTGGCTTTAAAAATTCCTCTTGAATAAAAATCAGCTTCAAACTTATCGGTTTTAGCAGCATTCTTCTTTTTACTTTTAATAGCGTTTCTTATAATTTCATTAGCAGGATTTTCACCATTTGTAACAACAACTTCTTTCAACTGAAAATCTTCCTCCATTAATACTACATCAAATTCATAAGGAAATTGAGAAATAGCAAGAATATGCTTCTGAGTTTTGAATCCCAAATATTGAAAAATTAAATGAACATTACCTTTCTCAGTGGTATTCAATTCGTATTTTCCTAATTCGTTTGAAGTGGTGCCTATATAAGTGTTCTCTATATATATGTTTACAAATGGAAGCGGATTTCCATCTTTGTCTTTTATAGTTCCTTTTATTTGTGAGAACGTAAATGAGCTTACAAAAAATAGTGCAAGTAAAATTTTATTCATGAGAGTTTATTTTTATAGACGGATTTTTCTTTCAAAAGGTTGCATTACATAAATGATTTAATTGCCAACTCATAACTCTGCAATCCAAAACCAATGATAACACCTTTAGCATTTGGTGAAATATACGATTGATGACGAAAAGATTCTCTTGAGAACGTATTGGAAATATGAACTTCTATAACTGGAGTAGTAATGGCTTTAACAGCATCGCCAATTCCTATAGAAGTATGTGTGTAAGCACCAGCATTTAAAACAATACCATCATAGGTAAAACCAACTTCTTGTAATTTAGAAATAATCTCTCCTTCAATATTACTCTGAAAATAGTCTAATGTTAGCGTTGGAAACTTAATTTGTAATTTTTCGAAATACGATTCAAAAGTTTCATTTCCATATACTTCGGGTTCTCTTTTTCCTAATAGATTGAGATTTGGACCGTTTATGATTATAATTTTCATGTGGATTGTTTTTGTAAAAATAAAAAAACCATTCCTTTTGAGAATGGTTTTAGTAAAATATTGTGAATTTTAGTATTAAAACATATAACCCACTGAAAATTGTATTACCGAGTTTTTCACATCAGCATCTTGTTTGGCTTCTGTTAATCCTGCTACATAACGGCCCGATACAAACAAACCGTCAGTTATTTTATAACTTAATCCACCAGCTAATCCAAAATCAAATGAATTGGTGTCGTTTGCATCCACTTCATTTCGCTCACTTACTAATACAGAAGCTTGCGGACCTAATTCTAAGCTTAGTTTATTAGGAGTTAAATAAAATTTGGCAAGAACGGGTAATGATAAGTAGCCCAACTCATTTTTTACTTGTTCGCCAAAACCTTCTAATTCGGAACCTTGAGTAGAATAAAGAAGTTCAGGTTGTATGGCAAAGTTTTCAAATACTTTTAATTCCATAACGGCACCAACATGATAACTTGTTATGGTTTTAAAATCTACACCCGAAATATCGCCACCAGTATAGTTAGCAAAATTTAATCCTCCTTTTACTCCAAATTTCAGCATTTGAGCCTGTGAAAAACCAGTTCCTAGAACCAGTAAAATCAATGTTACAATTGTTCTTTTCATATTATTTTCTTTCTCTTAGTAACGTTTGCTAGCGCTTTTTAGTATAATTACCGACAAAATGCATATTTTAACGTTTTTCGGAATGGGTTAATTATCAGTTATTTGTGCTTTTTTTGATTTTTTTTTCAGATGTTATTTTTATTAAAAAAACTTTAATTTTTTATTTTTTACAATTCTCAACTGTCTGATTATGAACATCATCGATTTTACTTGTTAATAAAATTGTTAATAACATAACAAAATTTGTTATTTCGTATAGAAAAATGCTATAAATTTGCCCTATTAACTTTAAATTTAAACTAAACATGAAAAAAGTTTTATTATCTGCTGTAGCATTATTGGCTTTCGGTTTTGCTAACGCACAAGAAGAAGAAAAAGGAAACGGTGGATTTTCTAAAGGATCTATGTTTGTTTCTGGTGCTTTCTCAATTGGTTCTGAAAAGACTGATGATGTTAAATCTTCAGATTTTGAAATCGCTCCTAAATTTGGTTACTTTGTAACTGAGAACATTGCAATTGGAGGTAAATTAGGTTATGCTTCTATGAAAGCTGAAAACGGATTTGGTGATACTCAAGATGACGCTGCATTAACTGTAGGTGCTTTTGGACGTTACTACATGACTCCAGCTTCTCAATTTTCTTTATTCGGAGAATTTGGTATTGATTACAGTTCAGTTGAAGACAAATTAGCTGATGCTAAATCTAACGAAATTGGTGTTAACTTAGGATTAGGTTTAAGTTATTTCTTAAACAACAACTGGGCTATTGAGGCTACTTGGGCTGGTTTAGGTTACACAACTAATGACAATGGTGGAGACGGTGCTGAAAAAACTAATACTTTTGGTTTAGGTGCTGACTTAAGATCATTCGGATTTGGTGTTATCTACAAATTCTAATTTGTAAAACAAATAAGTCAAAAATCCCGCTTCGGCGGGATTTTTTTTGCTTTAAAATTAAAATATTGTTTTATTTTCTTACATTTGCAAAAACATTAAAAATAGTATAATGAAAAAAATGGTATTTGCTGCATTAGCAGTATTGGTTTTCGGGTTTACAAATGCACAAGATGAGGTTAAAGCAACTTCAGAAGTAAAATTTGGTGCAAAAGGAGGAATTAATTTAGCAAATATTGTTGGCGATGATGCGGGTGATGCTAACATGTTCGTAGGTTTTAATGCAGGTTTTTTTGTTGAAATTCCAGTTACGGATAAATTAACAATTCAGCCAGAGATTTTATACTCAGCTCAAGGTTCAAAATCAGAAGGTCCACTTAATATTGAAGGTGATATTTATGATGTTAAAGCAACATTAAAAATGAATTATATTAATGTTCCAGTTATGTTTAAATATCAAGTTACCGATAAATTTTCATTAGAAGCAGGGCCTTATGTTGGTTTTTTAGTAAGAGCTAAAGTCAAAGCAGAAGTTTCTGGTTTTGGTTCGGCTACTGAAGACGCTAAAGATTTGTTTAAATCAACTGATTTTGGTTTAGGTTTGGGAATGAATTATGAATTTTCAGATGTTATTTTTGCTAATGCAAGATATCAAGCTGGTTTAACAGAAATTGGTGATTCTGAAGCAGGTGGAAATAGTGTTAAAAATTCTGTTTTTCAAATTGGTTTAGGATTTAGATTCTAATTTTAAAAATAAACAATTAAATCCCGCTTTTGCGGGATTTTTTTATTGTGTCAAATTGATTACATTTGAAATATGAGTACTTGGCAATCGTATATTAAAGAATATCAAAATTATCTTCGTTTAGAACGTGGTCTTTCTAAGAATACCATTGAAAATTATACGTTTGATATCGAAAAATTAGTGTTGTTCTTACATCAGCACGAGATTACCGTTTCTCCAATTCAAATTTCTGAAGAAACTATTCAGCAATTCATTTACGAAATTTCATCAAAAGTAAATGCTCGTAGTCAATCACGCGTCATTTCTGGATTAAAGAGCTTTTTTAATTACTTAGTTTTCGAAGATTATCGGAAAGACACTCCTTTAGAATTAATAGAAGTTCCCAAAACAGGTAGAAAATTACCCGATACTTTAGCTACTGAAGAAATTGATGCGTTAATCTCGGCAATAGATTTATCTACACCAGAAGGCGAACGCAACAGAGCTATGTTAGAAACGTTATACAGTTGTGGTTTGCGTGTTTCGGAATTGGTGGGTTTAAAGATTTCTGATTTATTTTTTGAAGAAAGTTTTATCAAAATCACAGGAAAAGGAAATAAGCAGCGTTTTGTGCCTGTAGGAGGCTCTACAATTAAATATATAACTTCTTATGTAAATCTGATACGAGTGCATTATCCGGTTCAAAAAGGGCATGAGGATACGCTTTTTTTAAATAGGAGAGGAAAACAATTAACTCGCGCTATGGTTTTTACAATAATTAAAGATTTAGCGGTAAAAATCAATTTGAATAAAACCATCAGTCCGCATACATTCAGGCATTCTTTTGCAACACATTTATTAGAGAATGGTGCCGATTTACGTTCCATACAATTAATGCTCGGACATGAATCAATTACTACTACCGAAGTGTACATGCATCTGGATAGAAAATTTTTGTCGGAAGTTTTGAATAATTATCATCCACGTAAATAGTTAACAGTCTCAGTTTTCAGTCACAGTACTATAACGTGCAAAAAAAAGATGTTTCAATTTTGAAACATCTTTTTTTTATTTGTCAACTGCGACTAAAATATTATTTTGCAATATTCACAGCTCTAGTTTCACGAATAACCGTGATTTTCACTTGACCAGGATATGTCATTTCAGTTTGAATTTTTTGAGAAATATCAAAAGATAAGTTTACCGCTGCATCGTCAGATACTTTTTCACTTTCTACAATTACACGTAATTCTCTACCTGCTTGAATTGCATAAGCGTTTTTCACTCCGTTGAATCCGAAAGCGATATCTTCTAAGTCTTTCAAACGTTGGATGTAAGAATCTAATACTTGTCTTCTTGCTCCTGGGCGTGCTCCAGAAATAGCATCACAAACTTGGATAATTGGAGAAATCAATGATTTCATTTCAATTTCGTCGTGGTGAGCTCCAATTGCATTACAAACTTCTTCTTTTTCACCATATTTCTCAGCCCATTGCATGCCTAAGATAGCGTGAGGTAATTCACTTTCTGTATCTGGTACTTTTCCAATATCGTGTAATAAACCAGCTCTTTTAGCTAATTTAACGTTTAAACCTAATTCAGCCGCCATGATACCACATAACTTAGCAACTTCTCTTGAGTGTTGTAATAAGTTTTGTCCGTAAGATGAACGGTATTTCATTCTACCCACTACTTTAATTAATTCAGGGTGTAATCCGTGGATTCCTAAATCAATTACCGTACGCTTTCCAGTTTCGATAATTTCTTCGTCGATTTGTTTCGCCGTTTTTGCAACAACCTCTTCAATACGAGCTGGGTGAATACGTCCGTCAGTTACTAATTTGTGTAATGCTAAACGAGCGATTTCTCTTCTTACCGGATCAAAACAAGATAAGATGATAGCTTCTGGTGTGTCATCAACAATGATTTCAACTCCAGTTGCTGCTTCTAAAGCTCTAATGTTACGACCTTCACGACCAATGATTCTACCTTTTACATCATCAGATTCAATGTTAAATACCGATACACAGTTTTCTACTGCTTCTTCAGTACCTACACGTTGAATAGTGCTAATGATTATTTTCTTAGCTTCTTGGTGTGCTGTCATTTTTGCTTCTTCAACTGTATCTTGGATGAATGACATAGCATTTGTTTTGGCTTCAGCTTTTAAGCTTTCTACCAATTGTTCTTTAGCTTCTTCAGCCGATAAACCAGAAATTACTTCTAATTGTTCTACCTGACTTTTGTGAAGTTTGTCTATTTCTTGTTGTTTTTTGTCTAAAAGCTCAATTTTACTAGAATATTCAGTAATTTTAGCTTCGGCTTCGTCATTTACTTTTTTCGCTTTAGCTAATTCATTAGAAATTTGAGATTCTTTGTCTCTTGTTCTTTTTTCAGCTTCTGCTGTTTTTTTATCTCTAGCTAAAATTACTTGTTCGTGTTCAGCTTTTAGTTCTAAAAACTTCTCTTTAGCTTGTAGGATTTTCTCTTTTTTGGTTGCTTCAGCTTCAGCTTTAGCATCTTTTAAAATGGAACCTGCTTCTTTTTTTGCGTTTTTAATAAGGTTTGAAACATTGCTTTTCTCTAAAAATTTAGCGATTCCAAAACCTCCTGCAAGACCAACAACAATTCCAATTATTATACTTAGTATGTCCATATGTGTGTTAAAAAATTATATAAAAAAAAGCCTACATTAGGTGTTTGTATAAACTCTGTTATACAAGATTTGAGCTAACCTGCAGTTCAAACTTCCCACTTAAGGGCCTGTTATAGTTGCAAAGATTCACTCGTTTAATTTGTTAGTGTTGAGTTTATCAAATATATACTAATGTAGGCAGTATCGTATTTATGATGTAAGAACGTATTTATTTTGAGAGTAACTCGCTCAATTTTTTTTCCAAATTTTGCAATCTGGTTATGTTGGTTTCATTATCTTGAGATTTACTAATTTGTTTTTGCTCTACTTGTGCTGCAAATTGCAAAGCACACATGGCTAAAACATCTTGTTTGTCTCTTACGGCATAGCTTTGTTCAAACTGTTTAATCATAGCATCTATTTTTTTTGAAGCACTTCTTAGTCCTTCTTCTTGTGATGGTTCCACAGTTAAGGGATACACACGATCTGCTATTGATATTTTAATTTTCAGTTTTTCACTCATGAGCTTTCTAATCTGAAAGTTGGGCTATACAATAATCGATTTCTCTGATTAATGAATTTATTTTGAGTTTCGTTTCTCGTTTATTTTCTTCACTGCCTAGTAATGAGTTTACCATTTTTAGAGTATCTAATTGGTTCTTCAGGGTTTCAATTTCACCTGATTGCTTTTGTTGATTTTTTTTAGAAAGCAACAATTCGTCTTGCAACTCTTGGTTTTTCATTTCAAGCTGCGCCACTTTCTGGTTAAGCTTAAAAAATTTAACTTCGAGAGAATCAATTAATTCAGATAATCCATTCATTAATGATAGAATTCATTTCAATATTTCACAAAGTTAGCATTAGTATTCAAAAATAGCAATACTTTTTACTAAATTTTGTGAATTAATTTTTATTATTTGTAACTATTTGATTATTAAATAATTATTATAGGTATGGTTTTTGTTTACTTTATATGAAATTATTTTAGTATTTTAGCACTAAACACAAGCACTATGAGATTTGTATTAGCCATTTTATTTGCCCCTTTTTTTATTTTTAGTCAAGATTATCCTCAAGATTATTTTCAATCACCATTAGATATTTCGCTCGATTTGTCGGGTTCTTTTGGTGAATTGCGTAGTAATCATTTTCATTCCGGTTTAGATTTTAAAACAAAAAGTGTTGAAGGTTTACCAGTTTATGCCGCAGGTGATGGTTATATTTCAAGAATTAAAATCTCAACATTTGGTTACGGAAAAGCTATTTATGTTACGCATCCTAATGGCTATACATCGGTTTACGGACATTTGCAAAAAGCGAATGGAGCAATCGAATCTTTTATTAAAGCAAGACAGTACAAAGAACAATCTTATGAAGTAGAAATGTATTTGTACCCAACAGAATTACCCGTAAAAAAAGGAGATGTAATAGCTTTTTCTGGAAATACTGGAGGTAGTGGCGGTCCTCATTTGCATTTTGAATTTAGAAACACCAAATCGGAAGAAATTTTAAATCCGATGCATTTTGGTTTTAAGAAAATCATTAAGGATGAAAGAAAGCCTGTTATTCAAGGACTTGTAGCTTATCCTTTAGATTCAACCACGGTTAATAATTCTCAAAAACCCATTAATATTTCATTTTCTAAACAGACTGATGGGAGTTATTTAGGAGTGAAAGTTAAGGCTAACGGAAAAGTTGCTTTTGGAATTAATGCCTTCGATTTTTGTACCAATGCTTACAACAAAAACGGATTATACAAAGTAAAAGCGTATTTAAACGGAGTGTTGCAGTACCAATATGGTTTTGATGGTTTTGCGTTTGATGAATCACGATACATTAATAATTTTATCGATTACGAACGTTTTCATTTGATGGGACAACGCGTTCAAAAATTATTTCAAATATCGGATTATCCACTTTCTATCGTAGCGGGTAATAAAAAGGATGGTATTATTAAAGTACAACCTGGTGTAAATTATACGTATCGAGTGGAGTTGTTCGACTTTCATGGCAATAAAGTAGAATTGGTAATTCCAATAGAGTTTGCTAATTCACAACCCACAATTAAGAATACGATTCATAAAACACCTTACTTTGTAAAAGCTAAAAATGAAGCTATTTTTGAGAAAAATAATGTTTCAGTTCAAATTCCAGAAAACGCATTTTATTCTAATTTCTATCTGAATTTTGATGTTAGTAACGATATTCTAACGTTGCATGATGATAGTGTTCCGGTTCACAAAAACATCACCATTACTTTTAATGATGTACAAGGTTTGTCGGAAGAGCAATTGGCAAAAACCTATATCGCAACATTAGATGGTTATAAGTTAGATTTCAATAAAACGTATCGAAAAGGGAATACATTTTCAATAAAAACCAAAACATTAGGAAAATATAAACTGGCTCAAGATGTAACACCGCCAAGAATTTACAACGTAAATTTTGTAGAAGGTAAAACTTTGTCAACACAAAAAACAATAAGTGTTTCGGTTACCGATTTACAATCTGACATTAATACTTACAATGGTTATTTGAACGGAAAATGGATTTTATTAGAATACGATTATAAAACAAAAAAGTTGGTACACAATTTAGATGATAAAATTTGCGTTGAAGGAAGAAACGATTTAAAGATTGTTGTTACCGATAATTTACAAAATTCTACTACCTTTGAATCTTATTTTTTTAGATAATTAAAATCCATTCTTTTGAAAAATATAATTTTAGTATTCATTATTGGTTTGTTTTCTTTGACTGTTTCGGCTCAAAAAGCCAGAGTTAAAGGTGTTATTTTAGACGAATTTAATAATCCTGTTGAAAATGTAACGATAAAAGTAGGAGACAAGGGAACTGTTTCTAATGAAAATGGTTTTTACCTTTTAGAATTGGAAGCCAACACAAAAGTAACCATAACTTTTTCTCACGTTTCATTGAAAAAAATCACTTTAGAATTGAATCTGAAGCCAAATGAAGATTTTGAGTTAAATCCAGTTATGAATTCAAAAGTAGAGGAGTTTGGAGAAGTTTTTGTAACAGGAAATAGTAAAAAACGTATCGAAGGTGTCACCACAATTGACCCTGTAATCATTAGAAAAATTCCGGGTGCTAATGCCGGAATCGAAAATATTATCAAAACGCTTCCGGGTGTTTATTCTAATAATGAATTGAGTACTTCGTATGCAGTTCGTGGGGGAAATTACGATGAAAACTTAGTATATGTAAACGAAATTGAAGTTTATCGTCCGTTTTTAATTCGTTCAGGACAACAAGAAGGTTTGAGTTTTACGAATACTGATATGGTTCAAAATGTGGATTTCTCCGCTGGTGGATTTCAGTCGAAATATGGCGATAAATTGTCTTCAGTTTTAGATATTACATACCGAAATCCAAAACAATTTGCAGCAAGTTTAGAAGCGAGTTTATTGGGCGGAAGCTTAACGGCAGAAGGGATTTCTAAAAATCAAAAATGGACTAATATCACCGGTGTTAGATACAGAGATAACAGTCTTTTAGTAAACAGTCAGGAAACAGAAACTAATTTCAGACCCACATTTTTTGATGTTCAAACTTTGTTGAATTTCAATGCTTCAACCAAATGGAATTTTAGTTTTTTAGGAAACATTTCCCAAAATAGATACAATTACGAACCTTTAACGCGTCAAACCAATTTTGGAACTATCGATGAACCAATTGCACTTTTGGTGTTTTATGAAGGACAAGAAAAAGATAAATACCTAACGTTTTTTGGTGCCGGAAAAGCCGTTTATCAATACAACGAAAAAAATAAATTGAAGTTTATCCTTTCAGGATATCACACGCAAGAGCAAGAGTATTATGATATTTTAGCACAATATCGTTTGGGTGAAGTTGATGCTAATATTGGTTCAGAAACGTTTGGTGATGTGGTTTTTACGCGTGGAATTGGATCACAATTAAATCACGCTCGTAACGATTTAGATGCTTTAATTGTAAATGCCGAGGTAAAAGGGTTTCACGAATTAAACGAAAAATCACAATTTGAATGGGGCGCAAAATTTACGCTTGAAGATATTCGCGATAGAATTGTAGAATGGGAAGTTGTAGATTCTGCGGGGTTTTCATTACCTAACCCAATTTTAGATTATCAAAACGACCAACCTTACAATCCGTATGTTGGACCATTAGCGCCTTATCAAAATGTAAGAGCTACAAATTTCACTAGAATCAATAGATTGTCAGGTTATGCACAGTGGAATTACAGAGGAAATATTGGCGAACACGACTATTGGGTAAATGCTGGAGTTCGTGCACATCAATGGCAAGTAGATGCCGATGGAAGACCAAAAGGCGATAGTCAAATTACGTTTTCACCAAGAGCTCAGTTTGCATTTAAACCCAATTGGGATAAAGATATGTTGTTCCGATTGTCTGGTGGATTATATCATCAACCGCCATTTTACAGAGAATTGCGTGATTATGATGGTGTAGTGCAAACCAATGTAAAAGCACAGCAATCGCTTCATATTGTGTTGAGCAATGATTATAGTTTCAAAATGTGGAAGCGACCTTTTAAATTAGTTTCCGAAGCGTATTATAAAAATATTAAAGATGTTAATACCTATACAATTGATAACGTTCGTATTCGATACAGAGCCAACAACGATGCCGAAGCTTATGCTTATGGATTTGATGCTCGTTTAAACGGAGAATTTGTACCAGGAACAGAATCGTGGTTTACTTTTGGCTATTTAAAAACCGAAGAAAATCAAGATGGAAAAGGTTTTATTGCTCGTCCAACAGACCAACGATTAAAATTTGGCGTTTTGTTTCAAGATTATATGCCAAATATTCCAAACTTGAGATTGTATCTGAATTTAGTTTACAACACAGGATTGCCTGGTGGTTCACCTGCTTATGCTGACCCATACGCTTATCAATTACGTTTGAATGATTACCGCAGAGCCGATGTTGGATTCTCTTTTGTGTTTAAAGATGAAAAAATCAAATCAAGTAAAGTTTGGTTAAAACCGTTTAATGAATTTTCATTGGGATTAGAAATTTTCAATTTATTCAACAATCAAAATGCCATTACGAATACTTGGGTGCGCGATGTGTATACGAAATCGCAATACGGAATTCCAAATTACATGACTACTCGAGTTTTTAATATTAAATTGGTTGCAAGGCTGTAATCAATGTTTTTTAGTATATTTGACTATAAATACTTTTCCATGAAACGCATTATCACATCAATAGTTTTGCTAACCGCACTTATCAGTTGCAAGCAAGAGAAGGAAACACCAAAAGTAATTTACGAAGATGGTAAATCTAAAGTGGGAACTACTGCTAAAGATACCGCGTCTTTTAAAGTTGCCGATTTGCCTATTTTGATGGAAGGAACGCAATATTTGATTCATCCAGTGGGAGATATTCGTGTGTATGATACCGATAGTAAAGCTTACGGAAGTAGTAAAACAAACCAAGTGAGTTATGCGATTTCAAATTATAATCGATTTGAAATTACAGGATATTTTGATAATTTGAATTTTCAACACATTGATTCTACGAATGTAAAACCTTTAACCGATAAAAAAATCCAAATTCAAACCGCTACTTTTTTAGACGGAATTGCTTCAAAAACCAAGAAGCAGATTATTGCTTATACATTAGTTGATGCTGATACTAATAAAGACGGAAAAATCAATCAAAACGACATTAAATCATTGTATTTGAGTACGGCAAGTGGTGAAAATTTCACAAAACTTTCAGAAGAATTTCAAGAATTAATCGATTGGAATATCATCGAAGCTCAAAATCGTTTATACTTTAGATGTATCGAAGACATCAACAAAAACGGTGCTTTTGATAAAAATGATAAAGTACATTATCACTATGTAAACTTGTTAGCAAACGAGTGGAAAGTGGAAGTTTATAATCCGAATTAAGTAGATTGTTTCATATAGCTACACAATGTTGTTAATTCTTTAAAAATGATAAAATCACTAATAGATCGTATTTTTAATTTTAAAACTAAAAATGAAATCATAGTAAAAGAATTGAAAAAAAATTCATCTTTTAAAACCAAAAATGAAATTGAAAGCAATCAGAAAGATTTTATGAAGGTATTTAGCATTGAAAAAGGTGAATTAAAACCAGTTAATTTACCTGATTTTGGAAATTTTAAAGGATTCTCCTTGTCAGAATGGAGAAAAAAAGATGGTGAAATTGTTAAAGTAGGTGACGTGATTTGTGTAGTAGAAAATGAAAATATTACAATGGAAATAGAGTCAATTTATTCTGGCAAATTAATAATCACATCCAAAATTAAACAGCAACTAAATGTGAATTCTGAATTATTTAAAGTGGAAGGAATATAGAACAAATATTTTTCTGGTTAATATTGCGAACTTTGCGATAATCTTTGCTTCTTTACGTTTATAAAAATCTAAATCAAAATATCACTTTCTAAATCCGATTTTTCAATTTCGAAATCAAATCCTAGTTTAGAAACCAATTCAATTACCAAATTTTTATACCAGTTTTCACTTTTTGGGTGAATGTAGATTTTTTCGATTAACTGATTTAAATTAACATCGACTTTTAATCCGTTGTCGATTTTCATTCCGCTGTTGGTAACGTCAGAAATAATGCGAATTTCTCTTTCGTATTGAAAACTTTTACGTTTAAACAAGAATGGGAAAAACGTATCATCAAACGGAATAAACTCTTTTTTGTAATCGATATAATTTACGGCTCCAATGTATTGCTCCGTTTTTTTCTCAGGAAGTAAGGCTTCTTTTAGTCTGCCAATAGTAGTTTGAATAGCTAAACCTTCTGTATTTTGAGTGAAAATCTGCCACATAGCAAACGATTCGTATTCGTTAATGTGCCAACTACTAATCACAACTTTTTCACGATGTGATTTATAATTGTCTAAAAATTTTGGATTATTAGCAGCAATTTTCTTGATTTCTTCAAAAGTAGGTTCCGAAAATGTGCCTTCATATTGGTCTTCAAACTTATCAGAACGCGACATAAATAACTGACGCGACAACAACATGTCTAAAAATTTAGACAAGTCCAAATATTTCCAAACAATGGTGTCATTGTCATCGGGTAACGTGATATTTGAGCTGTTTATGTACATTTTTCAGATTCAGTTACAAATTTAAAGTCAAAATTGTTACACAAAGTTACACTAAGATAAGCACAAAGTCACACAAAGTGAAAAATCTTTAAGAATCAGCGTTTCGCTTTAGCGAATCAGTGTCATCCGTGTGCTAATTTACTCGAAACTCTGCATCATCACTAACTTCGAATACGTTCCGTTTAAAGCTAATAATTCATCGTGAGTTCCTTGTTCAACGATTTCACCTTTGTGCATCACCACAATTTTATCCGCTTTTTGAATAGTTGAAAGTCGGTGTGCAATCACAATTGAAGTTCGGTTTTGCATCATGTTTTCTAACGCCACTTGAACGAACTTTTCACTTTCGGTATCTAAAGCTGAAGTCGCTTCATCTAAAATCATAATCGGTGGATTTTTCAAAACAGCTCTCGCAATCGATAAACGTTGTTTTTGTCCGCCAGAGAGTTTTCCACCAGCATCACCAATATTGGTTTCTATTCCTTTAGGTAAATCTGAAACGAATTCGTAAGCATTAGCTACTTTTAAAGCCGCAATGATTTCTTCATCAGTTGCGTCTTCTTTTCCTAAACGAATATTGTTTTTAATAGTGTCATTAAATAAAATCGAATCCTGAGTAACTAATCCCATCAAATCACGAAGCGATTCTAACGTCATATCCTTGATGTCGATTCCATCGATTTTTACGGTTCCTTCTTGCACATCATAAAAACGTGTCAACAAATTCGCAATCGTACTTTTTCCAGAACCTGATTGCCCAACTAAAGCTACTGTTTTTCCTTTCGGAATTTCCAAAGTGAAGTTTTTCAACACATTTTCATCAGCATATCTAAAATTGATGTTTTCAATACTAATTTTTTCGTTGAAAGATTCTTTTATAATTGCATTTGGTTTGTTGGTAATTGTATTTTCAACTTCTAAAATTTCGAATACGCGTTCGGCTGCCGCTAAACCACTTTTTACTTGATATGAAGCTTTTGAAATTGCTTTAGCTGGAGTTAGGATATTATAAGCTAATCCCATGTAGGCTAAGAATTTTGAACCTTCAAGAATAGGTTCGCCATTGGCTAATTTATCTACTAACACCATGTTTCCTCCGTACCAAAGTAAAATTGCAATTACGACAATTCCCATGAATTCACTCATTGGAGAAGCTAAATTATTTTTACGTTCAATACTAATGGAAAGTTTTAATAATCTATTGATTGAATCATTAAATTTTGAAATAATATTTTTTTCAGCATTATAACTTTTCACCACTTTTAATCCGCCTAAACTTTCTTCTACAACCGAAATTAAAAAGCCATTTTCTTGTTGCGCTCTACCTGATTTAGATTTTAAACTTTTTCCGATTTTTGAAATTACAAATCCTGAAATTGGAATAAAAATAAAGACAAAAAGAGTAAGTTTAAAGCTAATTGAGATCATAGCTCCAATGGTAAAAATAATGGTCATTGGTTCTTTTACTACTAATTCTAAAATAGAGAAGAAAGAATTTTTAACCTCATTTATATCGCCTAACATTCTTGCCATAACATCACCTTTTCTCTTTTCGGAATAATACGAAATAGGAAGTTGGATGATTTTATCAAACATGTTTTTTCTCAAATCTTTTAAGACACCATTTTTTACTATCGTTAAATAGTTTAGTCCAAGATAATTAAAAATATTTTTTAATAAAAATGTTGAAATTACTATACAAACTACTAATAATAGTGCGTATTGAGCTCCGTTTTCTTCCGTCAACTTGGTAATGTAATAATAAAGATAATCTTTACCATATGAAGTGATATCCCAAATATCTGTATAAACTGGTTCTTCAACGATTTTTTCAGCATCTTTAAACAATACATCCAACATTGGAATTAATGAAATGAAAGATAAAGTACTGAAAAGAGCATACAAAATGTTAAAAATAATGTTGAGTATAACATTACTTTTATACGGTTTTAAATATGGGATTATCTTTTTAAAATTTTCGTCCATTTAGTTTAGTTTCATTGCCGAAATGATTGCAGCAATTTTGTTATCTAATTCTTTTTCTACTGATTCAGCGTTTTCAATCGTATCTAAAACTCCATTTACGCTGAAATAGAATTTAATTTTAGGTTCGGTTCCGCTTGGTCTTGCACAGATTTTACTTCCGTCTTCCAAATAGTAAATTAATACGTTTGATTTAGGAATATTGATTTCAAATTCTTCGTTATTCATAAAATCTTTTCCTTTTGAAGCTTGATAATCTTCGATGCAAATAACTCGTTGGCCGTTGATTTCTTTCAGCGGGTTTTCGCGTAAATCAATCATCATTTGTTTGATTTCGTTAGCGCCTTCAATTCCTTTTTTGGTTATAGAAATTAAAGATTCTTTGTAAAATCCGAAATCAATATATAAATTCAATAATTCTTGATACAATGAGCTTCCTGAAGCTTTTGCTTGAGCTGCAATTTCACTTACCAATAAGATAGCCGCAACCGCATCTTTATCACGAACGGCATCGCCCACCATAAATCCAAAACTTTCTTCACCGCCACCTACAAACTTTTGATTTGGGAAATCTTTAATGAATTTTGCAATCCATTTGAAACCTGTTAATCCCACTTTGCATTCTACATCATAAGCTGCTGCTAATTCCAACATCATTGGAGTAGAAACAATAGTTGAACCAATGAATTCATTTCCTTTAAATTTATCAGCGCGTTTCCATTGTTCTAATAAGAAAGCCGTCATGATAACCATGGTTTGGTTTCCATTCAATAATTTGATTTTTCCATCTAAATCACGAACAGCAACACCTAAACGGTCAGAATCTGGATCAGTTCCTACAACCATGTCCGCGCCAATTTTCTCAGCCAAAGCAATTGCCATCGACAATGCTTCTGGTTCTTCTGGATTTGGAGAAACTACGGTTGGGAAATCACCATTTGGTTCCGCTTGTTCTGGAACAATATTTACATCGGTATAACCTGCTTTTGCCAACACGTTTGGAATAGCTTTAATTGAAGTTCCGTGTAACGAAGTATAAACGATTTTTAAATTCGCTTTAGCTTCTGTTGGTGTGTTAAAACTTGCATTTTCAACAGTTGATTTTGCGAAAGCTTCGTCTACTTCAGTATCTATATATTCAATCAAATTGTTGTTCGCTTCGAATTTAATATCGCTGTATTTTAAATCTTCAATTACTTTGATAATTTCAACATCTTGAGGTGGAACCAATTGTCCGCCATCTTGCCAATATACTTTGTATCCGTTGTATTCTGGTGGATTATGAGAAGCTGTTAAAACAATTCCTGCATGACAATTCAAATAACGAACAGCAAATGATAATTCAGGTGTTGGGCGCATATCCGAAAACAAATACACTTTAATTCCGTTTGCAGAAAAAACATCAGCTACTACTTTAGCCAATGTATTACTGTTATGACGGCAATCGTAAGCAATGGCTACTTTTAATTGCTCGTTTGGAAACGATTTGTGTAAATAATCAGATAAACCTTGTGTGTTTTTACCTAATGTATATTTGTTGATACGATTGGTTCCAACCCCCATAACACCGCGCATTCCACCCGTTCCAAACTCTAAGTTTTTATAGAAACTTTCTTCTAACTCTTTTGGAGCCGAAGTCATCATTTCTTTTATTGCGTCTTGAGTTGCTTCGTCAAATGTTGGGGTTAACCACTCGTTTACTTTGTTTAAAATACTTTGTTCGATATGCATATTCTTATTTCTTTTTGAAGCCAATTTTGCTTCTTTCTTTTTGTTCTATATTTTTCTGATTGGTATCCATCAGATAATTTAATGCTTTGTAGATTTCTGGAAATTGTTGTTCAATTTCTGAAACTCTATTTGTGATTTCTTCCAATGATAAAATGGAATTTCTCAGCACTACAAAAGTTCTCATAATTGCAATATTTACTTCAATTGCTTTCTTTGAATTTAATACAGAAGACAACATTGCAACACCTTGTTCTGTAAAAGCAAAAGGCATATATCTTGTTCCTCCGTAACTTGAGGTCACAATTTGTGACCTCAAGTTGTCAAATTCTTCTATTGTAAGTTCAAACATAAAATCTACAGGGAATCTTTCAATATTTCTTCTGACTGCTTGTTTTAGAACTTTTGTTTCAATTTGATAAAGAAATGCTAAATCAAAATCTAACATTACTTTTTGGTTTCTAATCACATGAATTTTGTTGTTGATAATCTCTAATTTTTGCATGGCGTTTATAATAAATAGTTAATAATTTTGTTTTACTCTCAACTCTGAACTCCTAACTCCTCACTAATCTTATAACGTTCTTCGTTGTTTTTGGTTCTTAGGATAATTTCACCTAAAAATCCGGCTAGGAATAATTGGGTTCCAATTAACATTGCGGTTAACGACAAATAAAATTGCGGTCTTTCGGTGATTAATCTTCCTGAAGTGTTGATGAATAATTTGTCGATTCCTAAATAGAAAGCGAATAAAAATCCAATTATAAACATGATAGAACCCAATAATCCAAAAAGGTGCATTGGTCGTTTCCCGAAAGTAGATAAAAACCAAATCGTAATTAAATCCAAGAAACCATTGATAAAACGGCTCATTCCAAATTTAGAATTTCCGTATTTTCTAGCTTGATGAATTACGACTTTTTCACCAATTTTTCCAAATCCAGCATTTTTAGCTAAAACGGGAATATAACGGTGCATTTCACCCGAAACTTCTATGTTTTTGATGACAATATTTTTGTAAGCTTTCAATCCGCAATTGAAATCGTTCAAATGAACCCCTGATGTTTTTCGAGCTGCCCAATTGAATAATTTAGATGGAATATTTTTCGCTACAACCGAATCGTAGCGTTTTTTCTTCCATCCTGAAATCAAATCATAATTATCTTCAGTTATTAAACGGAATAATTCTGGAATTTCATCTGGACTATCTTGTAAATCGGCATCCATGGTAATTATGACATCGCCTTGCGCTTTAGCAAAACCTGCGTGTAATGCTTGCGATTTTCCGTAATTTCTAAGAAAACGGATTCCTTTTACATTCGGATTTTCATTTGAAAGTTGTGAAATAACATTCCAAGAAGCGTCAGTGCTACCATCATCTATAAATAGGATTTCGTATGAATAGTTATGCGCTTGCATCACTTTCACAATCCAATTGTGTAACTCGGGTAACGATTCTTGTTCGTTTAATAATGGAATAACTATAGATAAATTCATTTATTTAGAATACAGGTTTGTCTTTTTTGAAGATTGCAGCTAAAATAGCTCCAAAAATAGCTGAACCAACAATGCTCCAGATGCTTCCTTTTAATTGTTCCATCGGAGAAAATTGATTAAAGTCTTTCATTTTGTCAACAGTTTCTTTGATAGCAGATGTTGGAGTTCCAAATTTTTCTAACATTTGAACAGTTGATTCAAGTGTAAGTTCTTTTAATCGGATAGCTGCTTCAGGGTCGATAACATTGAACAATAAAATATTATAAATAACAGAAATTACAATACCGATAAGAGCTGAAATAAAATAGACAGTAAAACCTTCTTTAAAGCTCATATAACCGCCTAAATCTTTTTTAGTTTTAACTAATAAAACACAACCAATAATAATATAGACAACCAAAATAGAAATGCCTAACCACCATTTAGTCATTAAAGCTAAATCAACAATGTAAATTGATGTAGTAATCAATACACTTAATACTCCGGTAATAATTCCAAAGTTAATTCCGTTCTTTTTAATAATTTCGTTCATAGTTTGTTTTGGTTTAATTAATTTACAAATATAAGAATTCTAATCGTTCTATATGAGTGATAAAAAATAAAAAAAAGTTACATAAAGATTGTTAGATTAAAAAATAAATGTAATTTTGCACTCTGAAATAAAAAGTTTATAAACCAAAAGGTTATAAAATGTTTACACCTCTTTTAATGTAGAGCCGCGAAACAAGTTATAATCGCTTAATAAAAAGATTTACAAAATGAAAAAAGGTATTCACCCAGAAAATTACAGATTAGTTGCATTTAAAGACATGTCAAATGAGGATGTTTTTATCACTAAATCTACAGTAGAAACTAAAGAAACTATTACTCACGAAGGTGTTGAGTATCCAGTTTTCAAAATGGAGATTTCTAGAACATCTCACCCTTTTTACACAGGTAAATCTAAACTTATTGATACTGCAGGTCGTATCGATAAATTCAACAGCAAATACGCTAAAAAAGCTAAATAATTTTTTGCTTTTTCAAAATAATAAGAAAGCTTCACATTTTGTGGAGCTTTTTTTATGGAATAAATTGTATTTTTGATTTTATAATTTAATAAAATTCATCGTACAGACAAGTCATTGACTTGTCTCAACAAAATAATAAATATGAACTACATACTTTTTGACGGAACCGTTCGCAATGCGTTACTTCCTTTTACTTTTACTCGTCCAGTGGCTGATATTCGTATCGGGATTTTAACAATTCGAGAAAAGTGGGAAAAATATTTAGGATATACCACCACAACGCTTACCGAAGAATACTTGATGGAGAAATATCCAATGGTGGAAATGGAAGAAAACATCATGATTAACGCTTCGTTTTTACCCAATCCGATTTTAATTGATATGGTTCAGAATTTAAATCCTAAAGAAGCGATTCTTTTTGGAGAAGAAATCATCGCTTTTCATACAAATGATACACAAGAAGATATCGATTTTGATGAATATGAACTAATTGAATACGAAGGTGAGGTTTTAAGAATCGAAAATACTTGGGATATTTTTGCAAAGAACGATGCAGCTATTCGTGAAGATTTTGAATTGTTAACTGAGGACAGATTTTCTCAACCCATTCCAAAAAGTGTCAACGTAATTGCACCTGAAAACATTTTCATTGAAGAAGGAGCTAAGTTAGAATTCGTAACATTAAACGCTTCAACCGGTCCAATTTACATCGGAAAAAATGCGGAAATAATGGAAGGTTCGGTTATTCGCGGACCCTTTGCTTTGTGTGAAGAAGCACAAGTAAAATTAGCTACGAAAGTATATGGCGCAACAACTGTTGGGCCTCATTGCCGTATTGGTGGCGAAGTAAATAACTCAGTTTTATTCGGATATTCTAATAAAGGACATGATGGATTTTTAGGAAATTCCGTTTTAGGAGAATGGTGTAATATTGGTGCCGATTCGAATAATTCTAACTTAAAAAACAACTACGAAGAAGTGCGTTTGTGGAGTTATGAAACCGAAGGTTTTGCTCGAACAGGTTTGCAATTCTGCGGATTAATGATGGGCGATCACAGTAAATGTGGTATCAATACGATGTTTAATACAGGAACAGTTGTTGGAGTTTCAACGAATATTTTTGGTTCAGGATTTCCAAGAAATTTTGTACCAAGTTTTTCATGGGGTGGTGCTTCTGGATTTACAACTTACATCACTAAAAAAGCTTTCGAAACCGCTAAAATTGTAATGAGTCGCCGTCATGTAGAATTCACAGAAGAAGACGCTAAAATTTTAGAACACGTTTTTGAAGAAACAAAGAAATATAGAAAAGAGTAATATAATTTGAAAATTTGAAGATGTATTGATTTGAATATTACTTTGACTCTAATTACATTTTCAAATTTTCAAATGAAATAATTTTCAAATTTAACTATCTTTGCACTCTCAATTTTTTGACAACGATTTCATTAATTGAGTTTTATTTATGGAAAACAAGAAAAAAGTCGCATTCTACACTTTAGGATGCAAATTAAACTTCTCAGAAACGTCTACTATTGCACGTGATTTTCAAAATGAAGGTTTTGAACGTGTTGATTTCGAAGAAATTGCAGATATTTATGTAATCAATACCTGTTCGGTTACTGATAATGCGGATAAACAATTCAAGCAGATTGTCAAAAAAGCAATGAAGTTGAATGATAAAGCTTTCGTAGCTGCTGTGGGTTGTTATGCCCAATTAAAACCAGAAGAACTAGCTGCAGTTGATGGCGTGGATTTGGTTTTAGGAGCAACAGAAAAATTCAAAATCACTGATTATATCAACGATTTGTCGAAAAATGACATGGGCGAAGTGCATTCATGTGAAATCGAAGAAGCTGATTTTTATGTAGGAAGTTATTCGATTGGCGACAGAACACGTGCTTTCTTAAAAGTACAAGATGGTTGCGATTATAAATGTACGTATTGTACGATTCCGTTAGCAAGAGGAATTTCTAGAAGTGATGCATTAGAAAATGTATTAAAAAATGCTTCTGAAATTTCACAACAAGGAATAAAAGAGATTGTGTTAACCGGTGTTAATATTGGTGATTACGGAAAAGGCGAATTCGGAAATAAAAAACACGAACACACTTTCTTAGATTTAGTTAAAGCACTTGACGAAGTAGAAGGTATCGAGCGTTTACGAATTTCTTCCATCGAACCAAACTTGTTGAAAAACGAAACGATTGAATTCGTATCACAAAGCCGAACATTCGTTCCTCATTTTCATATTCCATTGCAATCGGGTTCTAACGATATTTTGAAGAAAATGAAGCGTCGTTATATGCGTGAATTGTATACAGAGCGTGTTGCTAAAATTCGTGAAGTAATGCCTCATGCTTGTATTGGAGTAGATGTTATTGTCGGATTTCCAGGTGAAACTGATGACCATTTCTTAGAAACCTATCATTTCTTGAATGATTTAGATATTTCGTATTTACACGTTTTCACGTATTCAGAAAGAGATAATACTGAGGCTGTTGAAATGGATGGAGTAGTGCCAGCGAATGTACGTTCCAAAAGAAGTAAAATGCTACGTGGACTTTCGGTTAAGAAAAGAAGAGCGTTTTACGAAAGTCAAATTGGAAGTAACAGAACGGTTTTATTCGAAAGCGAAAATAAAGAAGGCTATATCCACGGATTTACCGAAAATTACGTAAAAGTAAAAACACCTTGGAATCCAGAATTAGTCAATACGTTGCACGAAATTAATCTAACTAAGATAGATGAAGATGGAAGCGTAAGAATGGAATTCATAAACGTTGAAGCATAAAAAAATCCCAAGTCTAATAAACTTGGGATTTTTTTTGGATTAAATCATTAGCCCTGGAGGCAAAAGCTCTCGATATTTTCTGTTTTTTCTAAAGAAACTTATGAACTTTGCGTGCGTTGGCACCACTTTTAGTTTTCGTTCTTCAGCAAGTTCTAGTACGGTTTTAATAAATTCATGATGCAACTCTTCATCTTCATTATTGTTATTGCAAAATTTGGTTAAAAACAGTTTGCGTTCTTGTACAGAGTACTCAATTGCAACCAAACCAGTTTCCGTAATAATTTCAAATTGTCTTAAAAGTTCATTATCTTTGATTTCCATGATAACTTCAATTAGAGTGCAAATTTACGAAACTTTTTTAATATAATGGTAATGAGTAAGATTCCAGTTTATTTCATGCCAGGTTTGGCGGCAAGTCCTACAATTTTCGAAAATATAAAATTACCAGAAGATCAATTTGAAATGCATTTTTTGGAATGGTTTTTGCCCAATGATAAGGAAAGTATCGAAAGTTACGCGCTTCGAATGACTGAGAAAATCACACATGAAAATCCGGTTTTAGTGGGCGTTTCTTTTGGAGGGATTTTGGTGCAAGAAATGGCAAAGCATATTAAAGCACAGAAAGTAATTATCATTTCGAGCGTAAAATCAAATACCGAATTTCCGTCAAGATTAAAAATGGCAAGAGCAACAAAAGCCTACAAATTATTGCCAACACAATTGTTGTCGAATGTAGAATTGTTAGTAAAATATGCCTTCGGAAACAATATTGTAGCAAAAAGATTAAAACTTTATGAAAAATATTTGTCGGTAAGAGATAAAAAATATTTAGATTGGGCTATCGAAAATACGCTGATTTGGTCGCAAAAAAAAGCAGATGAAAATGTAATTCATATTCATGGTGATGCCGATGAAGTTTTTCCAATAAAACACATTCAAAATTGTATTGTGATTAAAGGCGGAACACACATTATGATAATTAATAAATTTAAGTGGTTGAATGAAAATTTGCCTAAATTAATTCTAAACGAAAAAGAATGAAAAAGTATATGACGAAGAATGTAGTAATTATTGGAATGGTTGCTGTATTGGCAAGTTTCCTTATTTATGGAGTAGTTTCAGATAAAGCAAAATTTTCTCCAATTGGATATAATTTGAAAATGGATTTTTCTGGGGAAGAAGTGCCAACATTTATGGCGGATGATCAGGAGCGTTTAGATAAAGAAATGATTACCAATATGAATTATCACACGAATACCACTTTGGTTATCAAACGTGCGAATAAAGTTTTTCCTATTATCGAACCCATTTTAGCAAAATATGGAGTTCCTGATGATTTTAAATACTTGGCAGTAATTGAAAGTAGCTTGGTAAACGCTGTTTCACCCGCTGGAGCAAGAGGTGTTTGGCAATTTATGCCAGCAACGGCAAAAGAAAAAGGAATGGAAGTGAGTGATGAGGTAGACGAACGTTATCATTTAGAAAAATCTACAGAAGCAGCTTGTAAATATTTATTAGTAGCGAAAGAAAAATTCGGTTCATGGACGTTAGCTGCGGCTTCATATAATGGAGGAATGAACGGAATCAGTAAAAAAATGGAAGAGCAACAAGTAGATAATTACTATGATTTATTGCTTACAGAAGAAACTTCACGTTATGTTTTCCGAATTTTAGCTTTGAAAGAAATCATGAAAAATTCAGATAAATACGGATTTAGAATTCCAAATGAAGCCTTGTATTATGCTATTCCAACAAAAAAAATTGTGGTTGATTCTTCCATTACCGATTTAGCAAAGTTTGCTAAAACACAAGGTGTGAATTATAAGATTTTAAAAATCCACAATCCTTGGTTACGAGATAAAAAATTAACGGTTACAACAGGTAAAAAATATGAAATCGAAATCCCAACTTCAGGATATAACAAACAATAAGCGCCCAATGGATATTCAAGTAGCTCTATCTTTAGTATTAATTGGTGTTTTAGCAGGAATCTTAAGTGGATTGGTTGGAGTAGGAGGCGGTGTAATTATGGTGCCTTTGTTGGTGTTGCTTTTAGGATTTAACCAACATCAAGCTCAAGGAACTAGTTTAGCGGTTTTAGTTGTTCCGGTAACGGCGATTGCGGTTTATACCTATCACAAAGAAGGTTATATCGATTGGCGTTATGTGGGGATAATTGCAGTATTTTTTGTTATTGGAGGGTATTTTGGAAGTAAAATGGCGGTTAATTTAGACCAAAAAATGTTGAAGAAAGTATTTGGATTTATTCTTTTATTAATTGCTGGAAAAATGCTACTTGGTAAATAAAAACCACACAGAAAATAAATTTTGAGTTAGTGGTAGAGTAGAATTATGAGAGACTCAAAACGGTGTTTTTCTGTATGGTTGAATTAGTGCTTAATGAATTAAATACTCCAGCAAAGTTTAATTTGCAAGTGTTTTTTTTCTTTTGAAGAACCACTATAATTTTTAATCTTTTCATGTTTATTTAGTCGATTTTTTTTAAAGTTGGAATTTCCCCTTTTCCATCTTTTTTTAATAAATCTTCCTATAAAAATTATAGTGGGTAATCAATTTTAGGGGAATTTTTATTTTTTTACTCAGCGAAGCTATGAAAATGAAATACTCAAAACTAAAAAACTCGTTAAAAGAAAAGATAACTCGTTAAACTAACAAAAAAAGCACCTCGAAAGGTGCTTTTTTATATTGAAAATGAAATAGTTACATTTTTTTCATTTGATCTTTCATCATTTTAATCTGATCTTTCAACATGTTTTGTTTGTCAAGCTTCTTTGCTTCGTTTAATAAAGCGGTAGCTTCCATTTTTCTTCTTCTTGTCATTGCAATCCCAGCTAATTGTAATTTGGCTAAAGCTAAATCTTGATCCATAGATAAACCAAGAGCAATTGCTTTTTTGAAATATTTTTCAGCTTCAATTAAATTAGTTTGCGAAACCATTAAACCGTGTAAGTAATTGAAATAGCCTTGTTGTTTTTGTACTAAAGCAGCTTCAGGGTTTTTAATATAAGATAACCATTTTTGTGCTCCTGGAAAATCTTGTTTTCGTAACTTTAAAAAAGCCAATAAAATAAACTCATTTTTAAAGTATAAGAAAATAAAAATAGTAGAGAATAATAACAAAAAGATACCATTTCCGATATTACTTTCTGTAAATTGATAAATTCCAAATGCTATAATTAAAGCGGCAAGAACTAATTTGATATTTTTATGAAACATTATAGTGTATATTTGTTGAGTGCAAAGATAATAAAATGAATTAAAAATATTTTTAAAAAAGTACTTGCGAATGAAAAAAGTCTTTGTATATTTGCACTCGGTTTTCAGGATAGGAAACCTATGAGTTTTAAAAAAGATTTTTATTTATAGATTTTAAAAGATACTACAATGAGTAAGAGAACGTTTCAACCATCAAAAAGAAAAAGAAGAAATAAGCACGGTTTCATGGATAGAATGGCTTCTGCTAATGGAAGAAAAGTGCTTGCTCGTAGAAGAGCTAAAGGAAGACATAAGTTAACTGTTTCTTGCGAACCAAGACACAAAAAATAATGTTTTAGCTTAAAACAATATATCAGCCGTTACTTTTTTAGTAGCGGCTTTTTTTTAAACTTGTTTATAAAATTTAATAAGTTTTGAAGCTCATTCTGATGTAAACCTTTGAAAATTAGTAATTTTATAATCGCAATATAACTACAACCCACAACAAAACAACAACAACACAATGCCAAAAGACACAACAATCAAATCGGTATTAATTATTGGATCTGGACCTATCGTAATTGGTCAAGCTTGCGAATTTGACTACGCAGGTTCTCAATCGGCTCGTTCACTTCGTGAGGAAGGAATTGAAGTTATCTTAATTAACTCAAATCCTGCAACCATCATGACCGACCCATCAATGGCCGATCATGTTTACTTAAAACCACTTACCACTAAATCAATCATCGAAATCCTAAAAGCGCATCCACAAATTGATGCTGTTTTACCAACCATGGGAGGACAAACTGCTCTAAATTTGTGTATTGAAGCAGATGAAAAAGGAATTTGGAAAGATTTCAACGTAAGATTAATTGGTGTAGATATCAATGCCATCAACATTACCGAAGATAGAGAGCAATTCAAAAACTTATTAAACAAAATCGGAATTCCGCAAGCACCGGCTAAAACGGCTAACTCTTTCTTACAAGGAAAAGAAATTGCTCAGGAATTTGGTTTTCCATTGGTAATCCGTCCTTCGTTTACTCTAGGAGGAACTGGAGCAGCAATTGTGTACAAAAAAGAAGATTTTGATGGTGCTTTAACATACGGTTTAGAAGCATCACCAATTCACGAAGTCTTGATTGACAAGGCTTTAATGGGTTGGAAAGAATACGAATTGGAATTATTACGCGATAGTAATGACAACGTAGTTATCATCTGTACGATTGAAAATATGGACCCAATGGGAATCCATACTGGAGATTCGATTACAGTAGCGCCAGCAATGACTTTATCGGATACAACATTCCAAAAAATGCGTGATATGGCGATTTTAATGATGCGCTCTATCGGAAATTTTGCTGGAGGTTGTAACGTACAATTCGCAGTTTCACCAGATGATAAAGAAGATATCGTAGCGATTGAAATCAATCCTCGTGTATCGCGTTCTTCTGCATTAGCATCAAAGGCGACTGGTTATCCAATTGCTAAAATCGCATCGAAATTAGCTTTAGGATACAACTTAGATGAATTACAAAATCAAATTACAAAATCTACTTCGGCTTTATTTGAACCAACGTTAGATTATGTAATCGTAAAAATACCAAGATGGAACTTCGATAAATTTGAAGGTTCAGACCGTACGTTAGGACTTCAAATGAAATCGGTAGGAGAAGTGATGGGAATTGGACGTTCGTTCCAAGAAGCGCTTCACAAAGCTACTCAGTCATTGGAAATTAAGCGTAATGGGTTAGGAGCAGACGGAAAAGGTTATAAAAACTACGAACAAATCATCGAAAAATTAACTTTCGCAAGTTGGGATAGAGTTTTTGTAATCTATGATGCTATTGCGATGGGAATTCCGTTGAGCAGAATTCACGAGATTACTAAAATCGACATGTGGTTCTTAAAACAATATGAAGAATTATTCCATTTAGAAAGAGAAATTTCGAATTATAAAGTAGATACGTTACCAAGAGAATTGCTGTTAGAAGCAAAACAAAAAGGGTATGGAGACCGTCAAATTGCTCACATGATGGGTTGTTTGGAAAGTCAGGTACACAAATTACGAGATGAGCAAAATATCAAGCGTGTTTACAAATTAGTAGATACGTGTGCGGCAGAATTTAAAGCGGTAACGCCTTATTTCTACTCGACTTTTGAAGCTGAAATTGAAAAAGCAGACGGAACCAAATACGTTCACAACGAAAGTATTGTTACTGATAAGAAAAAAGTTGTCGTTTTAGGCTCTGGACCAAATAGAATTGGACAAGGAATTGAGTTCGATTATTCTTGTGTTCACGGAGTTTTAGCTGCGAAAGAATGTGGTTATGAAACTATCATGATTAACTGTAATCCAGAAACGGTTTCTACCGATTTTGATACAGCCGATAAATTGTATTTCGAGCCTGTTTTTTGGGAACATATTTACGATATCATCCAACACGAAAAACCAGAAGGCGTAATCGTTCAGTTAGGCGGACAAACGGCTTTGAAATTAGCTGAAAAATTAGCCAAATACGGAATCAAAATTTTAGGAACTTCATTCGATGCTTTGGATTTAGCGGAAGATAGAGGACGTTTCTCAGATTTATTAACCAAATTAAACATTCCATTCCCTAAGTTTGGAATTGCAGAAAGTGCGGAAGAAGCTTCGGTATTAGCAGATACGTTAGACTTCCCATTACTAGTGCGTCCTTCGTATGTATTGGGTGGACAAGGAATGAAAATTGTTATCAACAAACAAGAATTAGAAGAACACGTAATTGATTTATTAAAATCGATTCCAGGAAATAAATTATTATTAGACCATTATTTAGATGGCGCTATCGAAGCAGAAGCAGATGCCATTTGCGATGCTGATGGAAATGTGTACATCATAGGAATTATGGAGCACATCGAACCTTGTGGAGTTCACTCGGGAGATAGTAACGCGACTTTGCCTCCGTTTAACTTGGGCGAATTTGTAATGCAACAAATCAAAGACCACACCGAAAAAATCGCTAGAGCTTTACAAACTGTTGGTTTAATCAATATTCAGTTTGCGATAAAAGATGATACGGTTTATATTATTGAAGCGAATCCAAGAGCTTCTCGTACGGTGCCGTTTATTGCAAAAGCATATGGCGAACCGTATGTAAATTATGCAACAAAAGTAATGTTAGGTCACAATAAAGTAACTGATTTTACTTTCAATCCGCAATTAAAAGGATATGCTATTAAGCAACCAGTTTTCTCATTCAGTAAGTTTCCAAATGTAAACAAAGCATTAGGACCAGAAATGAAATCAACAGGAGAAAGCATCTTATTCATAGATGATTTAAAAGATGATCAATTCTACGATTTGTATGCCAGAAGAAAAATGTACTTAACGAAGTAATACAGAAAATCCCAATCGATAGATTGGGATTTTTTTATTGGCTGGGCGAGCATCTTGCACTTGACCATTATAGATTTTATAAATTTAGTTTGTGTTCATGAGCATGATGCCTGCGCTAGCGGGTGTAACTATTGAAGTAAACCGCTGTTGTAACTAGCATTTTATTGTTTCAAGTTCGCCATGAAGTTTTCGCTAAGTTTAATATCACGTAATAATATTAGTCCAAGTGTGTTGTTTTCAAAATTTACCCTTTTTAGATTAATATTATTTAATTCTTTTTTCCAATCTAACTCAACAATAATTTGAGGATTTGGGTTGTTTTTTTCGAAGTTAACTTTTCCAAGCTCATTAAGAAGTGAATTTTTAACATTCAAAAATTCATTTTGGTCAAAATTATCATTTGTGTATGGATTACCAAAGTTAATTTCAATAGCCATTAGTTTATTATTATAGACAACTAGATTGATATTGTTTATTTCAATTTCACCGATTTTATAAACAACATTCCCAATGTAAGAATAAGTTGTTAAACCATTTCTTTCATTTTGTTTTTCGAAGTCAGTTTTCAATTCAAAGTTTTGTCCCAATTTAAAATTATCAATAATATTAGAAATGTTATTTTGAGAGAAACAATTAATGCTTAAAAAAATGTAAGCAACAAGTAAGATTTTTTTCATTTGTTTTAATATTAGTTACAACTCGTTTATATGTCTGACAAGTATCAGTTTTATTTCTTCAAAAAATAATTAAAAAACCAACCAACTATATCTTACTCACAGCCGTTTCATATTTAGCATTCACGATATTCCAATCGATTACGTTGAAAATTGCGGTTAAATATTCGTTGCGTTTGTTTTGGTAGTTTAAATAGTAGGCGTGTTCCCAAATGTCAATAGCTAAAATAGGAGTTCCTCTAACTTCGGCGTTTGGCATTAATGGGTTGTCTTGGTTGGCGGTACTGGTAACGGCTAATTTTCCTTCACGAGTAACTACTAACCATGCCCAACCGCTTCCAAATTGTCCTGCTGCGGCTTCTGTAAGTTGTTTTTGTAAGTTGTCAAATGAACCTAATTCTGCGGTAATGGCTTCGGCAAGAGCACCAGTAGGAGTGCCACCACCTTTAGGATTTAAAATCTCGAAAAATAAATTGTGGTTGTAATAACCACCAGCGTTATTTCGGATTTCTTTATTGTTAACGTCTAAGTTTTTTAAGATGTCTTCTACGGTTTTTAATTCTAAATCGGTACCAATTACGGCTTTGTTTAGTTTGTTAGCGTAACCTAAATGATGTTTCGAATAATGAATTTCCATCGTACGACCATCAATATGAGGTTGTAAGTCGTCGTAAGCGTATTTAAGTCCGCGCATTTGAAAAATTCCGCCTTCAGTAACTTTAACATCGGCTGGATTTCCTAAGGCTGAAATTTTAGTTTCTACTTCTGGATCTGGAATTTTAACTTCTTCTAATTCGTTTTCCTTTTTACAGCTCGTCATCATAAATGATATACAAGCCAAAATCAATAATGACTTTTTCATTTGTAATGCAGATTATAAGTTACGTTCTTTCAGTAATTTATTGATGATATTGATGTATTCTGCTTTGGCATCATCTGGTTTCAGATGTTTTACTTGCATCCAAGCATTTAATTTGAAAGCATTTCTAATATCCTGAGGATTTTGAAATAATAAAGGGTTTGTGGTTTCGGATGTAGCTTGTTTGTACAAACCATACAATATTAATTGCATATCCTGTGGCACCGATTCTTGCGGAATCAATTGTGCATTAGCAAATGCTTCGTCAAATAAAGTATTGATATCCTTTTCGCTCATTCTTTATGCTTTTTTACTAATAACGGTTTTGTTTCCGATAGCCTTATCACCTAATTTTACATTAACTTCAGTTCCTAATGGTAAATATATATCTACTCTTGAACCAAATTTAATAAAACCTGCATCTTTACCTTGAACCACACGCATGCCTTCTTGAGCGTAATTTACAATACGTCTTGCTAAAGCACCTGCAATTTGACGGTATAAGATTTCGCCATACACTCTATTGTTGATAACAACAGTGGTTCTTTCATTTTCTTCACTTGCTTTTGGATGCCAAGCTACTAAGTATTTACCTGGGTGATATTTGCTGTATTTTACGATTCCGTTTACACAATAACGTGTAACGTGCACATTTATTGGCGACATGAAGATTGAAACCATCAAACGTTTGTCTTTGAAATATTCAGGTTCGTAAACTTCTTCAATAACTACTACTTTTCCGTCTACTGGAGCAAGAATGTGATTGTCGCTATTATCGGCAACTCGTGTTGGGTTTCTAAAGAATTGTAAAACCAAAACTAAAATTACTAATGCGAATAAGTATAAAATAGTTCGTAACCAATTTATAGCAACAAATTCATCGGTTAAGAAAATAATACCCACAACTAAAAGCAGGGTAATTAAAATGATTTTTGAACCTTCTTTATGAAACATAGTATAAAATTAAATAAAATAAATTAATAAATGGAATTACAAATATAATACTATCTAGTCGATCTAGAATACCTCCGTGACCAGGCATTATATTTCCGGTATCTTTTATGCCAGCAACACGTTTTAATTTTGACTCGATTAAATCGCCTAACGTACTGAAAACACTCACAATAGCTGCAATTACAATCCAGATGTAAAGTGTAGAAGCCATAATGTAATAATTAGCCAATAAAGCACCGCCAATAATGGTAAATACTAACCCGCCAGCAAAACCTTCAATCGTTTTTTTAGGAGAAACACTTGGAAAAAGCTTGTTTTTCCCGATGTTTTTTCCAACTAAATACGCAAAAGTATCGTTGGTCCAAATTAAAACAATAATTGAAATTAAAATTTTTGGATTGTATCCTTTCACGCCCATTGCAATATAATTCGCCAAGATAAAAGGAAGAATTACGTATCCAAAGAGTAAAAAGTAGCGCGTGTAAAGTTGAAAATTGGTTTTTTTGGTATTGAAAAGATACAGTAATAATTTAACCGAAATTATAACGGCTATAGCAGTTAATACTGTATTTAAATTTAAATCGGAGTTTTTATTCCATAGGAAATAATAGCAAGCAGCGGCAACAGGAATGCTAACATAGAAGTTCAATCCGCACATTTTGCAGAATTCGTACACTCCAATAATCAAAAAAGCACCAAAAAGAATTGCTAAACCCTCTCTAGAATAAGAAATACAGCCTAATAGTAATACAACATAAACGGCTCCAGATAATGCTCTTTTTAGCGTTTCATTCATTATAAATCCTCTAAAAGAAGTAGGTAAAGATTTTTATGGCAACTTCCATAGTGAAGAAAATCTTGTTCTTTAACTTCTTCAAAATATTTTATGGTGGTAATATTAGAAGGGTAGTTTTTTTCGTGTGTATTTTTAATTCGCCTTAAGCCATCGCTTTTGCTATTTACAATTTGGCTTGTGGTAGCGAAAATAATCATGTTTGTAGGCAATTCATTTGGTTTGAAGTGCTTAAACTGATTGGATGAGAATAATATAGAACCTTCATCTGCAATTAAATTTTCGCAAGAAGAAAGAAAAAACACAGGAGGTGTAGTGTTGTTATATGTTAATTTATTGTCGTCAAGAAGATATAGTAATCGGTTGTCATAACATTGTGCGTTACTTTCGAACCAATCGTTTTCTGCTAAAATATTTTCAAAATTCTCGGCAATTTCATCTAAATTTTCACAATAAATAAATTTACCTCCATTCTCTTTGAAATTGAAAGTAAATTGTTCGTCTATAGGCAAAGTAGTGTCAGGCAAATACGGACTTTTAACGTCTTGTTTCTTGTCGCTATCGTCTTCGTCTCCTGAAGTGCCAAAAAATTTTCTAAAAAGACTCATGTATCTTTCGTCGCTTTATATAGTGTGAAAATCAAAGATAAAAAAAAACTTAGTTCTTTTTGTAAGGAACTAAGTTTTTTATTAATATAATTTTGTTGATAAGTCGTTATTCTGCTGCTGGAATTTCTTCTTCTTTGTCAAAAGGTCTTTTTCCGAAAATAGTTTCCAAATCATCTTTGAAAATTACTTCTTTTTCTATCAGAATATCAGCTAATTGAGTTAGCTTTTCTTTATTTGTTTCTAAAATGTGAATTGCTCTTTGATATTGCTCTTCAATTAATTTAGAAATTTCAGTATCGATAACTTTTGCAGTTTCTTCAGAATACGGTTTAGAAAAATTGTAATCTGATTGCCCAGTTGAGTCGTAATAGGTTATGTTTCCTAGCTTATCATTCAATCCATAAATGGTAACCATAGCTCTTGCCTGACGTGTTACTTTCTCTAAATCGCTCAAGGCACCTGTTGAAATTTCATTGAAAATTACTTTCTCAGCAGCTCTTCCGCCCATAGTAGCACACATTTCGTCTAACATTTGGTCTGGTCTTACAATCAGTCTTTCTTCTGGTAAATACCAAGCAGCACCTAAACTTTGTCCACGAGGAACAATCGTAACTTTTACAAGTGGTGCAGCATGTTCTAACATCCAACTAACAGTCGCGTGTCCTGCTTCGTGAATGGCAATTGCACGTTTTTCAGCTGGTGTAACAATTTTATTTTTCTTTTCTAAACCACCAATAATTCTATCAACAGCGTCTAAGAAATCTTGTTTGTCAACTGCTTTTTTGTCTTTACGTGCTGCAATTAAAGCCGCTTCGTTACAAACATTAGCAATATCAGCTCCAGAGAATCCTGGTGTTTGTTTGGCTAAAAATTCAGTATCTAATTCCTCTGATTTTTTCAAAGGTTTCAAATGTACTTCAAAAATTTCTTTACGTTCTCTAATGTCTGGTAAGTCTACATAAATTTGTCTGTCAAAACGACCGGCACGTAATAAAGCCTTGTCTAAAACATCAGCACGGTTAGTAGCCGCTAAAACAATTACATTTGAATTGGTTCCAAAACCATCCATTTCAGTTAATAACTGGTTTAATGTATTTTCTCTTTCGTCGTTAGCACCTGTCATGTTGTTTTTTCCACGAGCTCTACCCACAGCGTCAATTTCGTCAATAAAAATGATTGATGGTGATTTCTCTTTGGCTTGTTTGAATAAATCTCTAACACGAGAAGCTCCAACACCTACAAACATTTCCACAAAATCAGAACCTGATAAAGAGAAGAAAGGAACTTTAGCTTCACCAGCAACGGCTTTAGCTAATAATGTTTTTCCAGTTCCAGGAGGCCCAACTAATAAAGCTCCTTTTGGGATTTTACCACCAATTGAAGTGTATTTTTCAGGAGTTTTTAAGAACTCTACAATTTCTTGAATTTCTTCTTTTGCACCTTCTAATCCCGCAACGTTTTCAAAAGTTACACGAGTATCGTTCTTTTCATCAAATAGTTTAGCTTTCGATTTTCCAATGCTGAAGATTTGTCCACCTCCACCACCAGAACCACCTGACATTCTTCGCATCATAAAGACCCAAAGTCCAACTAAAAGTAAGATAGGTAAAAGCATTGAGATGATTTCACCCCACATACTTTCAGGCTCTTTTTCATAATCTGAAAGTTTGCCTTCGTTTGACGCTTTTTGTAAGTTTTCTTGAAAAGTTTTTAAATCACCAATTTCTGTGAAATAGTGAGGTCCTTTCGTATTTAGTTTTCCTAAAACATCATTTTTTACTTTGTCGTGAGCTTTATCTGTTAAAGCCGCTTTCTTTAAGTAAACTGTTGCTTTTGTATTGGTAAATACTACTTTTTCTACCTGATTTTTATCTAAATATTGATAAAATTTTGATAATGTGGTTGGCGCAGGATTGCTTAAATCAAAACCAGTAGAAAATAAATTAATGGTTAAGAAAATGACAATAACCAGTCCAATACTCATCCATGGACTAAACTTAAAGTTAGAATTACTATTTTGTGCCATAAGAAATTTTAGTATTTAGTTTCAATGGTAGTGATTTTTGCATCACCCCATAAACTCTCAATTCGGTAGTATTCGCGAATGTGTTTTTGGAAAACATGTACTACAATATTAACGTAGTCCATTAAAACCCATTCTCCATTTTCTGCACCTTCAACGTGCCATGGTTTATCTTTTAATTCTTTAGAAACGATTTTTTGTACTGAACCTACAATTGCATTTACTTGTGTATTTGAATTTCCATTACAAATAATAAAGTAATCACAAACGGTGTTGTCAATTTCTCTTAAATCAAGAATATCAATATTTTCGCCTTTTACTTCTTCAATCCCTTTGATGATGTTTGCTAATAAATCATCATTATTAATCTGCTTCTTCGCCATTTATTATTTTTGTATTTATGCAAAGGTATCATTTTTTGTGATTATTTTTGAACCTTAACATAAGATTAAATTTTGTTATTGTATTATGAAGTTAATCAAACTCGATGCCATAGATTCTACCAATAGTTTTTTGAAAGCACTTTCGGCTCAAGAAAGTTGCGAAAATTTCACAGTTGTAAGTACCGAATCGCAAACACAAGGGAAAGGACAAAGGGGTTCGGATTGGTCTTCTGAAGCGGGTAAGAATCTAGCTTTTAGTGTTTTATATAGCCAAAAAATAGAGGAGATTACAAGTTTATTTACCTTGAATATTGTTGTGGCTTTAAGTGTGGTTGAAGCACTGAAAACCTTTAGTAATTTAAATTTCTCTATTAAATGGCCTAATGACATCTTGGCAGAGAATAAGAAAATAGCTGGCATTTTGATTGAAAATACATTCAAAAATCAGAATGAAGTGCAATCTATAATAGGAATCGGTTTGAATGTGAACCAATCTCAGTTTGAAAATTTGCCACAAGCATCGTCTTTATTTTTATTGGAAAACCAATTATTTGATAGAGAAACACTTTTAATTTCCATCGTAAACCGATTAGAATTCAATTTAAATCAACTTGAAAACCTTAACGAAGATTATTTTTGGAACGCTTATCATGCTATTTTGTTTAAGAAAGATGTAGTTTCAGCTTTCGAATCAGTATCAGGAAATCGATTTGTTGGAAAAATTCAAAGGGTAACAAATGACGGCAAATTAGAAGTTTTATTGGAAGACGATTCGGTAACCTTTTTCGATGTCAAAGAAGTAAAAATGTTGTATTAAAATCATTCGAATATAAATTACTCAAACCTTTGTTAAACTTCGCGGAAAAGTTTTTGTTTTTGAGTACATTTGTGCCAATTTATAAAAAACGTATTCCCAACTCATGGAGAAAAAAATACTATCCCTGTTATCTTCCACACGCTTAATGGCTTTTTTATTCATTGCTTTTGCTGTAGCCATGGCAGCCGGAACTTTTATTGAAGATGCTTATAATACTGATACTGCTAGAGTTATTGTTTACAATGCCGTTTGGTTTGAAGTAATTATGGTGTTTTTTGTTATTAATTTTATTGGAAACATCAAACGTTATCAGTTACATAAAAAAGAAAATTGGGCTACCTTATTATTACACCTTTCTTTTATTCTAATTATTGTAGGTGCTTTTGTTACGCGTTACATTAGTTACGAAGGAATGATGCCAATTAGAGAAGGAGAATCTGCAAATATTATTTATTCTGATAAACCGTATTTAACTGTTCTAGTAGATGGAAATCATGAAGGTCAAATGCGTCGTAAGACTTTTGAAAAAGATTTGATTTTAGCTCCAGAAATTAAAGATGATGCTTTTTTGAACACATTTGCAAGCAACGATTTTTCAATGGGTGGCGAATTCAGTGGTATTCCATTCGAAGTAGAACACCAAGAGTTTGTTATGAACGCAACGGAAACTGTTGTAGCTTCAGAAAGCGGACAGTTGATGATTAAAATGGTAGAGTCGAGTGGAGGAACACGTCACGAACACTATTTAAAAGAAGGCGAAGTTCAAAACTTACACAACGTACTTTTTGCTTTTAATAAATATACAGAAGGCGCAATCAATATTACTAAAATTGCGGAAGCTTATACCATTCAAACTCCTTTTGAAGGAGATTTTATGCGAATGGCTGATAAATTACAAGGTAAAGTGGTTAAAGATTCAGTACAACCTTTAATGTTACGTTCGTTGTATAATATTGGTGGAGCTCAATTTGTATTTCCAGAGCCAGCAATTAAAGGAGAATTGATTTTTAAATCGAATAATGATTTCAAAGACAAACAAACCGATGATGCGCTTAAAGTTAAAATCAAAACACAAGGAAAAGAAGAAGTTTTAACTTTAGTAGGAGCAAGAGGAAAACAAGGAGTGCCACAAAGCGTAAAAATTGGTGATTTAGAATTCACTTTATTTTTCGGAAGTAAAGTTTATAACACTCCATTTACAATCAAATTAGACGATTTCATCGCTGATAAATATCCAGGAACTGAAAATAGTTATTCGGCATTCAAAAGTAAGATTGAAGTTATTGATACCGAACAAAAGAAAACATTTAAAGACAGTGTTTTTATGAATAATATCTTAGATTACAGAGGATTTAGATTTTTCCAAGCCGGATTTGATCCAGATGAAAAAGGAACAAATTTATCGGTAAGTCACGATTTCTGGGGAACTTGGATAACGTATATTGGTTATTTCTTATTATACTTCGGAATGATGGCTATCTTATTCAATAAAAATACTCGTTTTGCTAGTTTGAAAGAAAAATTAGAAAAAGTAAAGACAAAGAAAGCAGGTTTATTAAGCGTGTTTTTGATTTTATTCTCTACGTTGACATTTGCTCAAGAGCACAATCACCAACCAAGTAAAGAAGAAATTCTAAAATTATTAAAGGAGCACGAAATTTCGAAAGAGCACGCGAGCGAATTTGGAAAAGTAGTAATTCAAGATAACGGGCGAATGAAGCCTATCAATACGTTTTCATCAGAATTACTTCGTAAAGTATCAAAAAGCGATACGTATGAAGGGATGAATTCGGATCAAGCGTTTTTATCGATGACACAATTTCCTCAATATTGGTATGGTTTGCCAATCATCTATTTAAAAAGAGGAAACGATAGTATTCGTAAATTAATTGGAGTTGAAAAAGAAGCTAAATATGCACCACTTATTTCATTTTTTGATGAAACTGGAAATTATAAATTAGCTAAGTTTTTAGAAACCGCTTATAAAGAACCAGTTCCAAATCAATTTCAAAAAGATTTTATTGAAGCAGATAAGAAAGTAAATCTTTTATATTCGGCTTTAAGTGGACAAATTTTAAAAGTGTTCCCAGTTCCAGGTGATAAATCGAATAAATGGGTTTCGTTTTTAGAAGTCAACCAACCAACAGGAACGGCTTTAGATTCCATCAAAAACGTAATGCCATTTTACTTAAATGCTTTAGAAAAAGCTTCGAAAAGTAATAATTACGAATTACCAAATAGCCTTTTAAAAGGATTAAACGAATACCAAAAGAAATACGGTTCTGCCGTTATGCTTTCTGAAAGCAAAATCAGTTCTGAAATTACATACAACAAATATGATATTTTCAAGAGATTGTACTATATGTATATGTTGGCTGGGGTTTTAATGTTAGCTTTCTGTATTGTTCAAATTTTCAAAGATTCAAAAGTAATCCGAACGATTATCAATGTTTTTCATGGATTAATCGGTTTGTTTTTCATATTGCATTTAGCAGGATTGATTGTTAGATGGTATATTTCAGGTCACGCACCTTGGAGTGACGCCTATGAAAGTATGATTTATGTAGCTTGGGCAACGATGTTCTTTGGATTAGCTTTCGGAAAAGATTCAAAACTTACGGTTGCATCTACAGCATTTGTAACTGCAATGATTTTGATGATTGCGCATTGGAATTGGATGGATCCGTCTATCGGAAACTTACAACCCGTTTTAAATTCGTATTGGTTAATGATTCACGTTGCAGTAATCGTAGCTAGTTACGGACCATTTACTTTAGCTATGGTTTTAGGTTTAGTTTCATTATTCTTAATGATTTTCACTAACGAAAAGAACAAAGAAAGAATGAAATTAAGCATAGACGAAATCACATACATCAACGAAATGGCGTTAACCGTAGGTTTGGTCATGTTAACCATAGGAAACTTCCTTGGTGGACAATGGGCAAATGAAAGTTGGGGACGTTATTGGGGTTGGGATCCAAAAGAAACTTGGGCGTTAATTAGTATCATGGTGTATGCTTTTGTAATTCACGCGCGTTTTGTTCCTGCTTTAAGAGGAAGATGGATTTATAACGTAATGAGTGTTTTAGCTTTTGCTTCGATTTTAATGACATATTTTGGAGTAAATTTCCACTTGAGCGGTTTACACAGTTACGCTTCTGGAGAAAAACAAAACGTAACCTATTACTTCATTATTTTAGCAATTGTTTTAGTAATAGCCGCAATAGCTTACTTTCCGTATAAGAAATATTATAAAAAATAAGAATTTGGTCGCTAATTAGCGGCCATTTTTTTTAAGAAATGTTTATCAAAAAATGCGTTTTAAAATCCTAAATTTGAAATAAAAAAAGAGATGAAGAAATTAGTAACCTTGTTTTCAGTAGTGGCTTTGTTTTATAGTTGTCAAAATCAGGCACAAAAAAGGCAAACATCTACGGCAACAGCAACTACAACACCTATGGCAAAAGAAACGATTTATCAGTTTAAAGTAGAAGATTTGAGTGGCGATACTTTTGATTTTTCAACCTTAAAAGGGAAGAAAATCTTAGTAGTTAACACCGCTTCGGAATGTGGTTTAACACCGCAATACGAACAATTACAAGCGATTTACGAAAAGTATAAAGACAAAAACTTCGTAATTGTAGGTTTTCCAGCGAATAATTTTGGTGCTCAAGAACCAGGAAGTAATTCGGAAATTGCAACTTTCTGCCAACAAAATTATGGCGTTTCGTTTCCAATGATGGCTAAAATTTCGGTTAAAGGTGGCGATATGCATTCAGTGTATCAATTTTTAACGCAAAAAGCCAAAAACGGATTAGAAGACAGCGAAGTTCAATGGAATTTCCAAAAATACTTAATTAATGAAAATGGTGAATTAGCAAAAGTAGTTTCTCCAAGAGTACTTCCTACTGATGCAGAAATAACCAATTGGATTGAAGGGAAATAGTTAGTAATCAGTGTTCAGTATATAGTGTTCAGTTTGTTCTGTTTATGGAACACTGAACACTTTTTTATAGAATTTTCTGAACAAAAACCGAATGTAACCATCGGTTAAATTTAAAACCTGATTCTTTTATAAACCCAACTTCTTCGAAACCAAATTTCTTGTGAAAATCGATGCTGTTGTTGTTTTCTGAATCAATAACGCCAATCATGGTGTGGAGATTTTGTTTTTTTGCTCTTTCGATTAATTCGGTCAATAATAATTTCCCGATGCCTTTTCCAATGGAATTCTTGTTCGCATAAACCGAATGTTCTACCGTGAATTTATACGCTTCTCGGAAACGAAATTCGCTGTAATAGCCGAAGCCTACAACTTCATTATTCATTTCGGCAACGATAACAGGAAACCCTTTCTGAAGTTTTTCTTCAAAAATAGCTTCTTGAGTGGCTAATGTTCGCACATTGTAATCGTATAAAGCGGTCGAATGCAAAATTGCATCGTTGATGATGTCTAAAATTGCAGGACAATCTGCTGTTTGGTAGTCTCTAATTTTTATCTCCATTTCGTAAAGAAATTATGTAGTAAAAGTACTAAAAACCTTTTCAACTTCGTAACTTTGTAGTTCAGTTATTTTTTTAAAATGATGTATCCAAAAATTCCTTTAGCGCAAAGCATTATCGAAATTTGCCAACAAAAAGGAGTCCAACATATCGTAATTTCACCAGGTTCGCGCAATGCTCCTTTGACTATTGGATTTACTAATAATCCGTTTTTCAAATGTTACAGTATTGCCGACGAACGTTGTGCTGCATTTTTTGCTTTAGGAATTGCCCAACAATTGCAAGAACCAGTTATTGTAGTTTGTACTTCGGGTTCTGCTTTACTGAATTATTACCCTGCGATTGCGGAGGCTTTTTATAGCCAAATTCCATTGGTTGTTATTTCAGCGGATAGACCACAAAGTAAGATTGATATTGGCGACGGACAAACCATTCGTCAGGAAAATGTATTTGCGAATCACAGTTTGTACAATGCTAATTTGAAAGAAAATGTATCGACTGAAAACGATAATAACATTCAAATGGCGTTGCATGTTGCGGTTACCCAAAAAGGGCCAATTCACATTAATGCGCCTTTTGAAGAACCTTTGTATGAAACGGTTTCCGAATTGCAAGTACAACCTGAAATTGTTGATTTTACTACAGAAGAAAAGCATTTTTCATTAGGGAATTCAACTGTTGAAACTTGGAACAAAGCGACTAAGAAATTGATTTTAGTAGGAGAGTTGTTCCCAAATTCGGTAGAACAAAGATATTTGGATGTTTTAGCGAATGACCCAAGTGTTGTGGTTTTAACCGAAAAAACTTCCAATTTACATCATCAAACCTTCATCGACCAAATTGATACTTTGATTACGCCTTTTACGGATGAAGATTTCAAAGCGTTTCAACCTGAAATTTTATTGACTTTAGGTGGAATGGTGGTTTCTAAACGTATCAAAGCGTTTTTGCGAAAATACAAACCAAAACATCATTGGCATGTAGACGATTTACGTGCGTATGATACTTTTGGAGCGCTTACTAATCATTTTGAAACAAAAATCAATACGTTTTTGAGTCAGTTATTGACAAAAAAAACGATTGAAAGTTCCTATAAATCAAGTATTGCAACTATTTGGAAAGATAGAGTAGCGAAACACCAAGAATACACTGCAAGAATACCATTTTCAGACTTTAAAGTGTTTGATTTTATTTGCCAGAACGTCCAAAAAGATAGTCAGTTGCAAGTAAGCAATAGTTCGGCGATACGTTATTTGCAGTTGTTTGATTTAGATAAAAGCATTCAAGTTTTTTGTAATAGAGGAACAAGTGGAATTGATGGAAGTACTTCTACGGCAATTGGAGCAGCTTTAGCATCTAATTTACCAACGATTTTGATTACGGGCGATATTAGTTTTTTATACGATAGTAACGCTTTGTGGAACAATTACATTCCAAAAAACTTCAAAATCATTTTGTTGAATAACAGCGGTGGAGGGATTTTTAGAATTCTACCAGGTCATCAAGAAACCGAAACGTTTAACACGTATTTTGAAACTTCGCACCAATTAAACGCTTCTCATTTAGCCAAAATGTACAATTTTGATTATTTTGAAGCAAATGATGAAGTTTCATTAAATCAACAATATGCTGCATTCCTAAACCAAAACGAAAAACCAAGTATTCTAGAAATCTTTACACCCGAAAAAGAAAATAATGGGATTTTGCTAGATTTTTTTAGAAGGTTGAAATAGTTTAAAATAGAAACAGGAAGCTTATTAGTAGGAGTATACTCAATATAAAAGCCGTTCAAATTTAAATATTTGAACGGCTTTTATATTAAAGGCTTAAAGGACGCTATTTTTTATTATGATTTTTTTTACCATTACCATGACCTTTTGCTTTGCTTTTATGTTTTTTGTTATGGTTACCATTGTTTCCTGGATGGTAATATTTTGTTTTGTGTTTTGTATGATGTACATATGGAGCGTTTCCGCGATAATCAGTTATATAAACAACTTTTCCTCGTTTTAAATTGTAATTTCTATAGCGTGATGGTAATGAATTTGAGCGAATCCAACCATTATTTGATCTATAAATATATTTTCTTTGAGGAACATCATAGTAGGTATCAATTTCGGGTAAATAGTAATATTGGGTTTCAACTCTATCTGCAGGAGCCCAAACGGGTGGTGTTCCAAGGTTTACATTTACAGATACTTGCGCATTTGTAGTAGTAGTTGAAAAGAAGGCTACACTAATTAATATTAGTAGTAATTTTTTCATAATGTATGATTTTAATTTTGTTAAATTTACGTTGAAATAACTCTTTTTGCGTTACACAATTTCGTTGTTTTCTTATATAATTTAGGGATTATCTAAAGGTGATTTTTTGATTTCAATATTCAATTCATTTTTAGCAGTTGAATCATTCTTTAAATTATCAAAATCATATTTTGGGAGATTTAATTTTTTCCATTGGTGTGTTTTTGGTAAATCATCACCTAGTAAATAACCCCAAGGTTCTAGGTAATCGATTCTGTCAAAAATAACTTTAAGTATGGCAATTATGGGTATGGCTAAAAACATCCCTGAAATTCCAGCTAATGCACCACCAATTAAAATCCCTACAATTGTTGAAATGGCATTAATTTTAACTTTCGAACTTACAACTAAAGGCACCAGAAGATTATTGTCGATAAATTGAACAATTACATTCACCACAATAATTCCAACAACAATTGACAAATCCGCCGAACCAGTTAGTGAAGCGATTATGGCTAAAAATCCCGCAAATAAGATTCCGATATAAGGGATAAGATTTAAAATTCCGGTTATTAATCCCAGAACAATTGCGTATTCAACGCCAATAATATACAAACCTAACGTAGTTAAAGCGGAAACAAATAGTAATTCTAAAATCAATCCGATAATATAACTTTTAACAGTTGATTTTACTTGAATTATAACATCGTTTAATATCGTATGATGTTTTCTTAAGACTAATTTCTTTAAAAATAATTTAAAGTGATTGCCATAAATTAGGATAAGGAAAGTATAAATGGGAACCAGTATTGTATTTAAAATGGTATTTGAAAACGACGTTATAGTAACGCCAATCATCTCTTTTCCGTTTTCAATGGAATCATTCGTAGCTTCATTTATGAAAACTTTTTGTTCTCTAGAACTAATATTGAAATTCACTCTAATAAATTGTTGAATATTAGCGAAATGAATATTCAAATTGTTTTGAATTTTATCAATATCATTAACAATATCACCAACTTGAAGTGATATAAAAATAAAAACTCCAATAAAAACGGCTACAAAAAACGCAACTGTTACTGCAGCTCCAATAACTACTGGAATTCTAATTTTGTCTTTTAAGAAATAAACAACAGGTTGTAAGAGTATGGCAAAAAGTATTGATAACAGTAACGGAATAATAATATCCTGTCCTATATGAAATATAAATGCCGAAGCAATTAAAGCTAATAAACTAAAACTTAATTTTACAGTAAACGGTAATGTGAACAATTGTGGCATGACATTTTTAGATTTTATTTGCTAGCTCTAGAATTTTTAATAAAAATCTATTTTAACTAGCAAATTTATTAATGCCTTTACCCTTTATCGTTACATTTAAAATTTAAAATGTTTCATAATTTATAGCTTTAATCTCAGATGTTTGTGTTTTTGAAGACAACTTTCAAAGAATTAAACTTTTTTCAGTGTATCTTGTAATTAAACTACCAGTCGCTTTTTGCTGCGCTAGATTTAGCCATTTCCTTTTTAATGTCGCTTTTGATGGTTTCAATTGTAGAATTAATTCCGGCATAATAGGCTTTTAGAGTTTCCATTAATTTTGGATTTTCCACCGCTTTTTCGGAAGCCAATTTATCAAACATTTTCTCTACAGTTGTTTCAGCACTCGACTTGATAAAGATATTTTTTATTTCGTATTTGTATTTGCCATCTTTTGACATAATAGAAATAGTATAAAATAATTTTACTTTTGTCTCGCTTCCGTTTGCCTTAATCGTCATGAAAGAATACTGGGTGTCAGTAACCGACAAGGCTTCCTTATCCTGCTTAATCTTATCTTGTGTTTCTTTATAGATGTTTACAAAGAACATTTTGGAGTTGTTAAACAAGTCATCTTTGGTTTTTCCTTCTGCAGATACAACTTCCGAGAAGATAATCTGCCCGTTTTCATTCAATGGGAAATCGAATTTTTCTTGGGCATTCATGGTAAACGTAGTCAATGCTAATAATAAAAGGATTTTTTTCATGTTTATGGAGCTTGGTTTAAAATGGTTAAGTTGTATACAATGATAATATATTTTTTTTAAAATAAAAAAACCTTTGAAATAAAATATGCTTTTCAATTTAGCTGATTGTTAATTAATGCGAGTAATTTTGAATTGTTACAATGTGGTAGACTTTGTAACCATTTTTTTTCTATTAAAGATAAAATTTCTTGCGTAAAATAGACGTGGATTTACTACAAAATTCGCAATCTTGCCAAACGCATATTAGCATAAGACCTTTTATTCATTTAGTGAAATTTCAATTTCAGAAAGTTTTTTACTCTTTCTTGTTATAATTATAACTTTCACGATTTCATTCATAAATGCTTCTTGAGTTACACTTTTTGATTTCAAATAATTAGTAAACAATTTCAATTCCTCAACCCATTTAACTGGATGATTTCCATTTAATAATTTGTCGAAATATTTATTCATTTCATATAGATTGCCAGTTAATCCACAAATTATGCCTTTGCTATAATTACCCCAAAATTCCTCACTCGTAAACTTATGATTAAGAATATGTTCTTTAGCTGAATAAATAGATTTAAATTTTGTTCTATTCTCTATTACTATTTTTAAGCATAAATCGCAAAATTCTTCAATATTTTTTTTAAAACTTTCAATGTTATCTTCGTCAAAATTTACAAAGTCTACGTCTTGTCGGCTCCCAATGTCAAATGAAAAATAATCGTGCTCATACCAATGAAAATTTACTCCTACATTTAATGTTGTTCCTTTCTCACCTTTATATGGCTGAAATTCTATTATTGTTGTATACCAGCCTCTATCATCAAGCCAAATTCTAGATTGTCCTTTTTGAGTTATTCCAAAAGGTTTAAATTTTTCTTTTGCAATTCTGTTAATAATTTTCGAATGTTCCGCTTGTTTCATTTTTACCGATTTTTTCTAAAATTTATGCCAACTTGTTTATAGATGCTAGAACGTTACGTTTCTCAAATATAAAAAATTATTTACAAATTCTATAAACAAAAAAATCCCCAATTACTTGAGGATTTCTATATGATTAAAAGAAGATTACTTTCTTTTGATAACTCTTTCTACCGCTTCAACAATCGCTTGATTGTTTAATTTGTATTTTTCCATTAATTGGTCTGGTGTTCCACTTTCTCCAAAGCTGTCGTTTACTGCAACAAATTCTTGTGGTACCAAATGGTTTTGTACTAACGTTCTTGAGACACTTTCTCCTAAACCACCAATGATGTTATGCTCTTCAGCTGTAACTACACAACCTGTTTTCTTCACCGATTTTAAAATCGCTTCTTCGTCTAACGGTTTTATCGTGTGAATGTTAATTACTTCAGCAGAAATTCCTTTTGCTTCTAAAGCTTCTGCTGCAATTAAAGCTTCCCAAACTAAATGTCCGGTTGCAATTATCGTAACATCAGTTCCTTCATTTAGCATTATAGCTTTTCCAATTACGAAAGGTTCGTCAGCTGGCATAAAGTTAGGCACAACAGGACGACCAAAACGTAAATAAGCAGGACCATGATGATCAGCTAAAGCTAAAGTTGCTGCTTTGGTTTGGTTGTAATCGCAAGTGTTGATTACAGTCATTCCAGGTAGCATTTTCATCAAACCGATGTCTTCTAAGATTTGGTGTGTTGCTCCATCTTCTCCAAGAGTTAATCCCGCGTGAGAAGCACAAATCTTTACATTCTTATCTGAATAAGCTACTGATTGACGAATTTGGTCATACACTCTTCCTGTAGAAAAGTTAGCGAAAGTTCCCGTGAAAGGAATTTTCCCACCAATCGTTAATCCAGCTGCAATTCCAATCATATTTGCTTCAGCAATTCCAATTTGGAAGAAACGCTCTGGGTGGTTTTTCTTGAAATCATCAAATTTTAATGATCCAATTAAATCCGCACAAAGTGCCACTACGTTTTCGTTTTTTTGACCTAATTCAGTCATTCCAGCTCCAAATCCCGAACGGGTATCTTTACTGCCTGTGTTGGTATATTTTTTCATAATTCTAGTAGTCTCCTAAAGTTTCAACATTTTGTTCTAACGCTTTTGCTAATTGCTCATCATTTGGCGCTTTACCGTGCCAAGCGTGTGTGTGCATCATAAAATCTACTCCGTTACCCATTTCAGTATGTAATAAAATACAAACTGGTTTTCCGTTACCTGATTTTGATTTTGCATCTGCTAAACCAGCTTTGATGGCGTCAATGTTGTTTCCTGCTGCGATTTCTAATACAATCCAATCAAATGCTTCAAACTTCGCTTTTACGCTTCCCATCGCTAAAACTTCATCTGTAGTTCCGTCAATTTGTTTTCCGTTTAAGTCGATTGTTGCAATTAAGTTGTCTACTTTTTTAGCAGAAGCATACATAATCGCTTCCCAGTTTTGTCCTTCTTGTAATTCACCATCACCTAAAAGAGCAAAAACCAAATGGTTATCGTTGTTCAATTTCTTAGCTTGAGCAGCTCCAATTGCAACCGACATTCCTTGTCCTAATGAACCCGAAGCCATTCTGATTCCTGGTAAACCTTCATGAGTTGTTGGGTGACCTTGTAATCTTGAATTTAATTTTCTGAATGTTGCTAATTCAGCTACTGAAAAGTATCCGCTTCTAGCTAAAACACTATAAAAAACTGGAGAAATATGTCCGTTTGATAAGAAGAATAAATCTTCACCAATTCCGTTCATATCAAAACCTTCATTACGTTTCATAACGTCTTGGTAAAGGGTAACCAAAAACTCAGCACATCCCAAAGAACCTCCTGGATGACCTGAATTTACGGCATGAACCATACGAAGAATATCTCTTCGAACTTGTGTTGTAAAATCTTGTAGTTGTTGCGTGTTAGACATTATAAAAAGATATATGTGTGTTAATTGGATGCAAAAGTAATTTTATTTTTTTGGCGGTACAAATCATTTTGTTAGAAGTTATTAATAATCAGTGTTAATCATAAATAATTCTAAATTCCAATTTCTAAATTCTAAAATAAATTATCTTTGCCGTTCGTAAAAGCACAATATGAAGTTTGATTTAATTACCAAAGACCCAAAAAGTAAAGCCAGAGCTGGAAAAATAACTACCGATCACGGTGTTATTGAAACCCCAATTTTTATGCCCGTAGGAACCGTGGCTTCCGTAAAAGGAGTACACCAACGTGAGCTTAGAGACGATATTAATCCAGATATTATTTTAGGAAATACCTATCATTTATACTTAAGACCTCAAACTAAAATTTTAGAAGCCGCTGGAGGTTTACATAAATTCATGAATTGGGATAGAAATATCTTAACCGATTCTGGTGGATACCAAGTGTATTCGCTTTCTTCGAATAGAAAAATTAAAGAAGAAGGTGTTAAGTTCAAATCGCACATTGATGGTTCGTATCATTTCTTTTCTCCAGAAAATGTGATGGAAATCCAGCGTACCATCGGTGCCGATATTATCATGGCTTTCGACGAATGTACACCTTATCCTTGCGATTATCGTTATGCAAAACGTTCGATGCACATGACACATCGTTGGTTAGACAGATGTATCAATCATTTAGAAAAATTACCATTTAAATACGGTTACGAACAGACGTTTTTTCCAATTGTTCAAGGAAGTACGTATAAAGATTTAAGAGAACAATCGGCTGAATATATTGCAAATGCCGGTGCACAAGGAAATGCTATTGGTGGACTTTCAGTAGGAGAACCAGCTGAGGAAATGTACGCCATGACCGAAATTGTTACGGCAATTCTTCCAGAAGATAAACCAAGATATTTAATGGGTGTGGGAACGCCAATCAATATTTTAGAGAATATTGCGTTAGGAATTGATATGTTTGATTGTGTGATGCCAACACGTAACGCTAGAAATGGAATGTTGTTCACAGCTCACGGAACAATGAATATGAAAAACAAAAAGTGGGAGGCTGATTTTTCGCCAATTGACGAAATGGGACACACTTGGGTAGATACTGAATATTCAAAAGCTTATCTTAGACATTTATTTGCTGCAGACGAATTCTTAGGAAAACAAATTGCAACCATTCATAACTTAGGTTTTTACATGTGGTTAGTACGCGAAGCAAGAAGACAAATTATTGCCGGAACATTCAGAGAATGGAAAGATAAAATGGTGATTCAAATGAGTCAACGATTATAAATTCAGCCAATGAAAATAATAGATAAATACATTTTAAAACGCTATTTGGTCACTTTTTCGGTGATGTTGATTATGTTTATTCCGATTGGAATTACAATTGACGTTTCGGAAAAAGTAAACAAAATGATTGAAAAGAAAATTCCGCTGAAGGATATTTTAATTTATTATGGTGATTTTACCGTGTATTTTGCCAATCTATTATTTCCAATTTTTTTATTCTTATCTATTATTTGGTTCACCTCAAAATTAGCAAACAATACCGAAATTATTGCTATTTTGAGTTCTGGAATTTCGTTTGGTCGATTCTTACGTCCTTTTATGTATGGAGCTGTAATTGTTTCTATTTTCGCTTTGTTAATGGGATTCTTTTTAGTGCCAAAAGCAAGTAAAGGATTTAACGATTTTAGATATCAAAACTTAAAAGGGAACTCTCAAACCAGAGAAACATCTGATATTTTTAGACAAATTAAAAAAGATGGAAAAATTGAAGAAAATATTTATGTAAGTAATTACAATTATTTATCTCAAACAGGTTTTAATTTTACGTTTGAAAAATTTCAAGATAATGTATTGGTTGAAAAAGTTACAGCAAACCGAATTCGCTATGATGAAAAAACTAAAAAATATACATTATACGGATACAACAAGAGAATAGTTGGTCAAACAGATGATCAAATTCTTTCTTCTGAAAAAAATGAAGTTGCTTACAATTTTGAACCCGATGATTTAACGCCGGTTATTTATGTGGCAGAGACCATGACTATTGGAGAGTTAAACAAGTTTATAAACAAAGAAAGAGCTAGAGGAAACGGAAATATCAATACGTATTTAGTAGTTTTTTATAAGAAATTTAGTTTACCAATTTCGGCATTTATCTTAACTATTATTGCCGTTGCAGTTTCTTCTATGAAGCGTAGAGGTGGAATGGGAATTAATCTTGCCATCGGAATTGTAATCGCATTTACTTTTATCTTCTTTGATAAAGTTTTCGGAACCTTAGCTGAAAAATCAAGTATTCCTCCGTTTTTAGCGGTTTGGTTTCCAAATATTGTTTTCGGAATTTTAGCCGCTTATTTACTTCGAAATGCAAAACGATAATCTAAAAAGTTATTTACATCTTCATGTAATTGTATTTATTTGGGGATTTACCGCCATTCTTGGAAAACTAATTTCATTAGAAGCTTTAGATTTGGTTTGGTATCGTATGCTTTTTGCATCGGTAATTATGACTTTTGTAGTGCTTTTCAATAAAGAAAAAATCAAAGTCCCGTTTAATGTTTTAATTGGATTTATAGTTTCCGGAATTATTATTGCTGCACATTGGCTCACGTTTTATCAAGCTATTAAAGTTTCAAATGTTTCTATTACCTTGGCCTGTTTATCAACAGGTGCTTTTTTTGCTTCTATTTTAGAACCTATTTTTTATAAGAGAAAAGTCATTTGGTATGAATTACTTTTTGGATTAATAGTTGTGGTTGGATTAGGAATCATTTTTAATGTAGAAACCAAATATACCACCGGAATTTACTTAGCCGTAACATCAGCATTTTTATCGGCACTTTTTTCTGTTATCAACGGAAAATACGCCAAAGAATACTACCCAAATGTAATTTCTCTGTACGAATTATCAAGCGGAGTTTTCTTTTTGAGCATTTACTTGTTTTTTGCTGGAAGTTTTACACCTGCTTTTTTTGCACTTTCTGTAAACGATTTAATCTGGTTATTCTTACTGTCATCAATTTGTACGGCTTATGCGTTCTCAGCTTCGGTAAAAGTGATGAAGTTTTTGAGTCCGTTTACCGTAATGTTAACCATCAATTTAGAACCTATTTACGGAATCATTTTAGCTTTACTGATTTTCAAAGATGGAGAAGAAATGTCGCCTCTGTTTTATGTAGGTGCTTTGATAATTTTAGCCACTGTTATTGCTAACGGAATTGTAAAAAGTTATAAAAAAGTTACAACTAATTAACGATAAGTTTACCAAAGTTAATTGAAAATTTTATCTTTGTCACAACAAACACAAACCCAAATAAACCGATTATGGAATATTTAGATTTTGAATTACCAATTAAAGAGCTTGAAGACCAATTAGATAAATGTCAAATCATTGGTCAAGAATCCGATGTTGATGTGTCTAACACTTGCAAGCAAATTGAGAAGAAATTAGAAGAAACTAAGAAGAAAATATACAAAAATCTTACGGCTTGGCAACGTGTGCAATTATCACGTCATCCAAATCGTCCTTATACATTAGAACATATTACTAATATTACTAATGGAACGTTTTTAGAACTTTTTGGTGACAGAAATTTCAAAGACGATAAAGCGATGATTGGTGGATTAGGTCAAATCAACGGACAATCGTATATGATTATTGGACAGCAAAAAGGTATTAATACTAAAATGCGCCAATACAGAAACTTCGGGATGGCAAATCCAGAAGGATATCGTAAAGCATTACGTTTAATGAAAATGGCAGAGAAATTCAACCTTCCTGTTTTAACATTAATCGACACTCCGGGTGCTTATCCAGGTTTAGAAGCTGAAGAAAGAGGTCAAGGAGAAGCTATTGCAAGAAATATTTTTGAAATGGCTCGTTTGAAAACTCCTATTATTTCAATTATTATTGGAGAAGGAGCTTCAGGAGGAGCATTAGGAATTGGAGTAGGAGATAGAGTATACATGTTGGAAAACACTTGGTATTCTGTAATTTCACCAGAATCGTGTTCGTCTATCTTATGGAGAAGTTGGGAATATAAAGAACAAGCAGCGGAAGCATTAAAATTAACTTCTTTTGATATGAAAAAGCAAAAGTTAATTGATGATATTATTCCAGAACCGCTTGGTGGTGCTCATTATGACAAAGAAACAACATTTAAAACGGTTGTCGAATATGTAACTAAAGCTTTTAATGAGTTAAAAGATTTATCAACAAAAGATTTGGTGGCACAACGAATGGATAAATACAGCAAAATGGGTGAATTCAAAGAATAACCACTTATTTTCAATTATAAATTAAAATCCGAAGCCTCAAGTTTCGGATTTTTTTTGGCTTATCAACAATAAAATTGAGTTATTAACAGTTCCCTATTAAGAACTCAAAAGTATAATTTATAAAATTTGGTTACCTTCGCAATATGGAAAATGTCAGAAATATGAACCCGATAAAAGTAGACAAAACTACGATTATCAATTTGGAAAAAGGAAAACTACCTCCTCAAGCGTTAGACCTTGAAGAAGCGGTACTTGGTGCCATGATGATTGATAAAAAAGGGGTAGATGAGGTAATTGATATTTTGCAACCAGATGCCTTTTATAAAGAAGCTCACAAGCATATTTTTGAGGCAATTGTTCAGTTATTCAACGAAACCCAACCGGTTGACTTATTAACCGTTTCGGCACAATTGAAGAAAAACGGTAAATTAGAATTAGCGGGTGGCGATTTTTACTTAATTCAGTTAACCCAAAAGATATCTTCTTCGGCACATATTGAGTTTCACTCGCGTATTATTTTACAGAAATTCATTCAAAGAAGTTTAATTAAAATTTCAAGTGAAATCATTGAAGAATCGTATGATGACGCTACCGATGTATTTGATTTATTAGACAAAGCCGAATCAAAATTATATGAAGTAACGCAAGGAAATATTAAACGTAGTTCAGAAACAGCACAAAGTTTAGTAATTCAAGCTAAAAAACGTATCGAAGAAATTGCAGGAAAAGAAGGTTTGAGTGGAATTGCAACAGGATTCCACAACTTAGATAAATTAACCTCAGGTTGGCAACCATCCGATTTAATTATTATTGCGGCTCGTCCAGGTATGGGTAAAACTGCGTTTGTACTTTCGATGGCACGTAATATGGCAGTAGATTATGGTCATCCAGTGGCTTTATTCTCTTTGGAGATGTCTTCTGTTCAGTTAATTACACGTTTAATTTCATCTGAAACGGGTTTATCATCTGAAAAACTTCGTACCGGAAAATTAGAAAAACACGAGTGGGAGCAGCTTTCTATCAAAGTAAAAAACTTAGAAAAGGCGCCTTTGTATATTGACGATACACCATCACTATCTATTTTTGATTTACGTGCAAAAGCAAGAAGACTTTCATCGCAATATGGAATTAAAATGATTGTTGTGGATTATTTGCAGTTAATGACAGCTGGCGGAAACGGAAAAGGCGGTGGAAATCGTGAGCAAGAAATCTCAACTATTTCTAGAAACTTAAAAGCATTAGCAAAAGAATTAAACGTTCCGGTTATTGCACTTTCTCAGTTATCTCGTGCGGTTGAAACTCGTGGTTCTAGTAAAAGACCTTTACTTTCCGACCTTCGTGAATCGGGTGCGATTGAGCAAGATGCCGATATTGTATCGTTTATTTACCGTCCAGAATATTATAAAATAGACGAATGGGATGATGAAGAACGCACGCCAACACAAGGCCAGGCCGAATTTATCGTAGCAAAACACAGAAATGGTGGTTTAGATGAAATCCGATTAAAGTTCGTAGGAAACTTAGGAAAGTTCGAAAACTTAGACGATTTTAGTTCGCCATTTGATGAATTACCTTCTAAAATGAATTTGGACGAAACCAATCCGTTCATTACACCAAATTTACCAACACCTAACGAAGCATTTGGTAGTACCATGAATTCGTTTGATGATGATTCGGATGTTCCATTTTAAAAAAAATAGATAAAATGTTAAAAACAGGCAATTTGCCTGTTTTTTTTATTAATTTTTTTACTACATTTATAATTCAATTATAAAAAAACCTCAAAATATGTCAGATTTTACAATTACTCTCGATGAAGCCAAAGAATGGGCAACATCATGGAGAACTAATCCTCCAAAAGATTTAGCAAAAGGTCATTTAGTCCCTGGTGGAGCACTAAGAGAATTACTAGCAATAGATGGTGTTGTTGATGTTAGAGCTTATATGGGTGTCGACACAAAAGGAACACAAAAATTAATGTTTGTAGGAGTAGACGCAGATGGTAAAGATTTAATAGATGATAATCACTTAATTTATGATACAACTCAGCCATGTCCGCCATCTTGTGATCCATCTAGTCCATTGAATACACCTTAAAATTTGAAACCTTCAGGTTACTTACATATAACATCAGCAATATTATGCTTACTTTATCTTATAGGCTTTTTCAGAAACGGGAAAGTCTATAGGATTTTTACAATATATATAATTGGTGTTCTAGTAATTGATTTTATTAGTTCAAAATTGTACAGATGGTTTAGAATTTATAATGTTTTTATGCATCATTTTTATGAATTGTTTCAATTTGTAATATTGAGTTATTTCTTTTCCTTATTATTAAAAACAAGAGCACAATTATTTACGGTTTATGTAGGATTAATTGTACTTCCATTATTTTTATTATCGAGATATCTTATTAATCCAAGTTTGTTTTTTGAATATAATCTTTTTGAAACATATTTAACTACAATGCCTTTGATTATTTATTCAAGTATGCATCTATATAATAATCTTGGAGAAAAATCTGATTTTTATTATAGTAACTTAGGCTTGTTATTTTATTTATTTACAAGTACTTTTATTTTCTTATTCTATAGATTACTTGTTGTTTTTGAAATTGAGGATCATATAAATGATTTGATGATTAATATAAACATTACGCTTCAATACATAAAATTTGCATTTTTCTTTTATCAATGGAAATTAATTTATTTTAACAAAGATGAACGCAATTAATTTAGAAAATAACGAAATAATCCAAGTGGTATTTTTTATATTGCTTGCTTTCATATCCATGTTTTTGGTACTGATTATGTTTTTCTATTTTTCAAGAAAGAAAATCGTCCAAATTGAAGTAGATAAGAAAAACTTAGAAATTGAACACCAAAAAGAGTTATTGAATTCGGTTTTAATAACCCAAGAAGAAGAACGTAAACGTATTGCACAAGACTTGCATGATGATATTAGTTCAAAGCTTAATGTAGTTTCACTTAACAGTCATTTATTAAAAACTCCAAATTTAAACGAAACTGAGCAACTAGAAATCACCAATAACATTATCGAGTTAACTCAAAAAGCATTAGAGAATTCTCGACGCATTGCACACGATTTATTACCACCAGTTTTAGAAAAGTTTGGGCTTCATGCCGGAATTGAAGAACTTGTAGAAGAGTTTAATAGTACCAAAACTGTTAAAGTTTTGTATGAAAACAGCATTGATTTTGAAAGCTATCCTATTGAAAAACATTTACATATATTTCGTATCCTTCAAGAATTGTTAAATAATTCGCTTCGACACGGAAAAGCCACAGAAGTTTCAATACAATTTACTACTTTCGAAGGCCGAAAAACCTGTACTTATATCGATAACGGATTAGGTTTTGATAGTTCGAGTGAGGAAAATCAAAAAGGTTTGGGAATGATGAATATAGAAAGTAGAATTAACTTTTTAGGAGGTAATTTTAGCTTTACTTCAAAACCAAACGAAGGTGTAAAAATGATATTTAATTTCAATTAATGGAACAAAAGATTAAAATAATATTAGCTGATGATGAGGAATTATTCCGAAAAGGAATCTATTTCTTACTTCAACGCGAACCTAATATTGAAATTATTTTCGAAGCTTCAAACGGAAGTGAATTAGTGGAACATTTAAAAACTACTACAGAACTTCCCGATATTATAATGATGGATTTAAAAATGCCATTATTAAACGGAGTGGAAGCAACTAAATTAATTCACAAAGATTTTCCAGCAATTCGAATCATTGCCTTGACAAGTTACAACACCAAATCGTTTATTGCGAATATGATTAACGTGGGTGCAGCTTCTTATTTGGTAAAAAATGCTTCTCCAATTGATATGATTAAAACCGTTAACGAAGTTGCTCAAAAAGGATTTTACTACAACGAAATTGTGATGGAAGTAATTCATCAAAATATGATTTCAAATGTAGCTTCAAAAACAGTTTTAGATGAAGATTTTTTAACAGAAAGAGAAAAAGAAGTATTGGAATTAATTTGCAAACAATATAGTTCAGCTGAAATAGGTGATATGTTAAGTTTGAGTACGCGCACCGTAGACGGTCATAGGAACAACTTGTTACTAAAAACAAACTCAAAAAATATGGCAGGATTAGTCATATTTGCCATACAAAATAAAATCATAAATTTGGAAGACTCTAATAATGATATTGAGTCTTAAATCGTTTGATAAATTAGCGGAAATTAATAATTTCTACAGAACTGAAAAACTAAAATAAAATATACTAGGATAGTTACTACAAGTACAATATATCCGATTCTTTTTAACAATTTCATTTCTTTCGAGTTTATTAACGATAAATTACTACTGTTTGTGTTCATCTTTTTTATTATTTTGATATAAGTCAAAACTAAAGCAAAAAATATTGCTGTGTAAGAGTAAAAATACCTGATTTTCAAACCAGGTATTTTTACGGGGGTAACCAGGTATTTTTACGGGGGTGCGACTTTAACATTTCTGTAAATGATATTTGTTAGAAATGTTATAAATTAGTCAATTATATTAGTAAACTATGAAATTTAAAGCGATCAGCTTATATATTGTATTCCTTTTTCTTTGCTCTTTTTCGAGTAGAGCGTCCTTTGTATTATTACCAATGGAAGCCGAAGGACAACAAAATCACTTAAAGGCCTACGGAATTACTTATTGGGCTTTAGATAAAAGTTACAAAGTAAGTTGGTTATTAAATTACAGAGGCGGTTCTTTTCTACTACCTGATGCTCCCGAAATCAGAAAAGAATGTCAAATTCGAGGCGTAACTTTTGAAGTATTATCTGATGCGGCAACTAATACTATTTTGGAAGATATTAGTTCTCCATCTCAAAATATGGAAACGGTTGTATTAGAAAAAGCTCCTAAAATTGCGGTTTATACTCCAAAAGGCAAACAACCTTGGGACGATGCGGTAACCATGGTCTTAACATATGCCGAAATTCCGTTTACCGAAGTTTATGATGAAGAAGTTTTGTCTGACCAACTATTGTTATACGATTGGTTGCATTTACATCACGAAGATTTTACGGGTCAATACGGAAAGTTTTTTGGAAATTACAGAAGTACGCCGTGGTACATCCAACAAAAAGCAGAAGCAGAAGCTTTGGCTAAAAAGTTAGGTTATACTAAAGTTTCGGAAGAGAAATTAGCGGTAGCTAAAAAAATCAGAGATTTTGTAATTGGTGGCGGATTTATGTTTGCGATGTGTTCGGCTACTGATAGTTTTGATATTGCGCTTTCTGCAGAAGGTGTTGATATTTGCGAACCGATGTTTGACGGAGATGATTCAGAAGCCAATTATCAATCTCGAATCGATTATTCGAATACTTTTGCTTTTAAAGATTATCTATTAGAACGAAATCCAATGGTTTATGAGTTTTCCGATATCGATACAACTGAAGAACACGGAAAAGGAGCTTTTTCTATGGATAAAGACTACTTCACTTTAATGGAATATTCCGCAAAATGGGATCCTATTCCTACTATGTTATGCCAAAATCATACACAATTAGTAAAAGGTTTTATGGGGCAAACTACCGCTTTTGATGCTATTAAAGTTAAATCGAATGTGTTAATCATGGGCGAATGTAAAATCAATGGAGAAGCACGTTATATTCATGGAACCAAAGGAAAAGGAATGTTTACTTTTTACGGAGGTCACGACCCAGAAGATTACCAACATAGAGTAGGAGATGCTCCAACAGTTTTAGATTTACATCCAAATTCACCAGGCTATCGCTTGATATTGAATAATGTTTTGTTTCCAGCAGCGAGAAAGAAAAAACTAAAAACCTAATTCTTTTTTAAGATATCATTGATAATCATCAAATGATGTTTCGTGTGAAGTACTAAAAAGTTTTCGGTTTCTTTCTTATTTAAAATTCCAAAAAACGGATGCGGAAAATTAGCATTCTTATTCAAATTTTTCCATCCAATCAAATTTTCTCTCGCTTTTGATAGACTTGCAGCTAAAGTTTCTTGATTGATGTCGCCTTCAGGTCGTACAATTTTTGGAGCTCTTGCCTTTCCTCTTGGGATTTTTTTAGCAACGATTAGAATTAAAAATCGTTTAAAATTGAAATGCCATTGATAATCTGAAGGATTCGAAATTTTGCAAGCTGTTACAATTTGGTCAATCGTTTTCAAACTATGTTCTATATGCCAACCTACACTTCCGCCAGAAACTGCATGGTTTGTAGTTTCAAATTGTGAGATTTTAGATTCTAACTGGCTAATTAAGTTTTGTAAGTTTTGCATGTTGTAGTTTTTAGTGATATAAAAGTATAAAAAATCCCAAAGACCATTTCGGAATTTGGGATTTATATTTAAGAATTAACTTGTATTAAGCTTCTTCGTTTTCTTTGTCTAAATAGTCTTGAACCACTTCAATAGCATTTGTAATTACATCACTTAAAGCTGTTATAAAACTTCCGTCTTCAGCACTACTAATAGCGTGTTTTAAAGCTTCAACTTCTTTAGTAATGATTTCATGTGTTACCGTTTTACCACTTGCGGCAATTCCTTCTAAAATAAGATTGTTGATTTCTTCTTCGGTTCTACCACGTAAGTGTTTTTCTTGACGAATGATAATATGATCAAACATTCGAGCGGCAATTGTGGCACATTCTTTAATGTCTTCATCTCTTCTATCGCCAACACCTGCAATAATTCCGATTTTTTTAGTAGCTTCTACAGAAGATAAATATTCTTCCACACCACGATAACCAGCTGGATTATGAGCAAAATCAATCAATACTTTGAATTTCTTGAACTCGAAAATATTCATTCTTCCTGGAGTTTGTGCTGCACTTGGAATAAATGTTTGTAACGATAAGCTAATATCTTCGGTTTTGAATCCTTGTAAATAGGCTGCTAAAGTTGCTGCTAAAACATTCGCAATCATGAATTTTGCTTTTCCACCTAACGTCAACGGAACGTGAGTAGCTCTTTCTACTCTAATTTTCCATTCGCCTTTTTTGATGGTGATGAAACCGTTTTCGTAAACCGCTACAATTTTGCCTTCTTTTGCTAATTGTTTAGCAACAGCTGAATTTTCATCCATGCTAAAATAAGCAATATTGCAACTCAAATCTTTAACAAGTTTCATGCAATATTCGTCTTCGGCATTTAAAATAGCCCATCCATCTTTCTTGATACTTTTAACAACAGTAGCTTTTACTCTTGCCAAATCGTCTAAGGTATCAATATCATTCAATCCTAAATGGTCTTCTTGAATGTTGGTGATTATACCAATATCACAACGACTAAATCCTAAACCTGCTCTTAAAATTCCACCTCGAGCCGTTTCTAAAACAGCAAATTCCACAGTAGGATCTTTTAAAATATATTCAGCTGAAATAGGTCCAGTGGTATCACCTTTTTCCATCATGTGATTTTGCACATAAATTCCGTCAGAAGTAGTAAAACCAACTTTGAATCCGTTATTTTTTACAATATGAGCAATTAATCGGGTAGTAGTTGTTTTTCCATTGGTTCCAGTTACTGCAATAATTGGAATACGACTTGGTTTTCCTGGAGGATACAACATATCAATAACTGGAGCAGCCACGTTTCTTGGTAAACCTTCCGAAGGAGCTAAATGCATTCTAAAACCTGGTGCTGCATTCACTTCTAAAATACAACCACCATTTTCTTTCAATGGTTGCGTTAAGTTTTCTGCCATAATATCCACACCACAAATATCTAATCCAATCACGCGCGAAATTCGCTCACAAAGGAAAATATTTTCTGGATGCATCATATCGGTTACATCAACCGAAGTTCCTCCAGTACTTAAATTAGCAGTTGATTTTAAATAAACCACTTCATCTTTTCTTGGAACCGTTTCTAAAGTATAGCCTAATTTTTCTAATAAATCGGTCGTGTCTCTATCAACGTCAATTTGGGTAAGTACATTTTCATGTCCATAACCACGTCTTGGATCTTTATTGGTTTCTTCAATTAATTGTTGAATTGTATGTGTTCCATCACCTTTTACGTGAGCTGGTTCTCTTTTAGCAGCAGCTACCAATTTATTATCAATAATCAAAACACGGAAGTCATAACCGGTAATGAATTTTTCTACGATAACTCTTCGGCTGTAATTTTTCGCGTAAGCTAATCCAGCAACGGCATCTTCCCATTTTTTTACATTAATAGAAGCGCCTTTTCCGTGATTACCATCTAAAGGTTTGATTACAATTGGGTAACCAATTTTCTTAATTACATTTTCTAAATCTTCTTCATCAACACAAATGCCACCACTTGCCACAGGAATCGAAGCCAACTCTAACATGCGCTTAGTTTCTTCCTTATTACATGCAATATCTACTGCAATGTTACTCGTCTTACAAGTAATTGTCGCCTGAAAACGCATTTGATTTACACCATAACCTAATTGTACAAGTGAATTAGTTCCTAAACGAATCCAAGGAATATCTCTTGCAACAGCTTCTTCTACGATACTTCCAGTTGAAGGACCAAGGCGAACACGTTCCCTAATTTCTCGCATTTTTTGAATATCCGCTTCAACATCATATTCAGTTCCTGCAATTAAAGATTCGGCTATTGCTACTGCACTTTCAGCTGCAAATAAACCAACGTTTTCTTCGGTATAGCTAAAAACCACATTATAAACACCTGGTGTCTTGGTTTCTCTAGTTCTTCCAAAACCCGTTTCCATTCCGGCTAAGGTTTGGATTTCTAAGGCAATATGTTCGATAACATGTCCCATCCAAGTGCCTCTTTCAACACGTGAAAAGAAACCACCTCTACAACCTTCTGAACAACGATGTTCAATCATGGTTGGAAACATAGCTTCGATTCGCTCTCTAAATCCTTCGATTTTATTGGTAGGAAATTGTTCCATTTCTTCCAAATCTAATCGCATTTGAATTAATTTTTTTCGTTGAACGCTCCAAATGTTCGGACCTCTAAGGGCTTGTATTTTTAATATTTTCATAAAAATTGAAAGTTGTATTTTAAATGGATAATGATTTTGTTAAAAATAGAAAAATAATATTACAGTGCGATACTTTTTGAATAAAATTATCAAATTTTAGCTTTTGATGTACTTCGTTTTTGATTTGGTAAGAAATTACGGGTAATCTTTTAGTTTTCTTGAAAAATCAGTAAAAAGTTTCATTTCTTTATCTCAATTTGATTTGTGTAGTATTAAGAAATAGTTATTTTTACGGCATGGAAATACAAGGAAAATTAATAATCATTGGTGGTGCTGTAGATAAAGGAAGTTTTACAGAAACTAATTTGGATAAAGATGCTTCAAAGAATTTGAATTTTTTCGAAACAGGAATCTTAAAACGAATCATTAAAGAATCAAAAAATAAAGAGGAATCTCGAATTGAAGTTATTACAACCGCTTCAAAAATCCCGAGAGAAATTGGCCCAGAATACGTAAAAGCCTTCAGTTATTTAGGCGCTCACAATGTAGATGTTTTATATATTGAGAAAAGAGAACAAGCTAACGATCCTGAAATCCTAGAAAGATTAAAAGCTGCTGATGTAGTTATGTTTACAGGTGGCGATCAATTGCGTTTGACTTCTATTTTAGGAGGAACGCCTTTTGATGATTTGCTAATTTCGAAATATAGAAACGAAGAGTTTATTTATGCTGGAACTTCGGCAGGTGCTGCGGCTGCTTCGAATAATATGATTTACCAAGGAAGTAGTTCGGAAGCTTTGTTGAAAGGTGAAGTGAAAATTACTTCTGGTTTAGGATTAATTGACGATGTAGTTATCGATACGCATTTCGTACAAAGAGGAAGAATCGGTCGTTTGTTTCAAGCGGTGGTTGGGAATCCAAAAGTATTAGGAATTGGTCTTGGAGAAGATACCGGATTATTAATTACCAATGGCCGCCAAATGGAAGCCATCGGTTCTGGATTAGTAATTTTAGTGGATGGAAGAGAAGTAAAAGACACCAATTTAACTCAGGTGGAATTAGGTCAACCCATCTCAATCAATCACTTGGTGACACACGTTATGAGTCAATACGATAAGTTCGATTTGAATACTCACAAAATGAGTATTCATTCTTCGCAATATGTTTAAATTTTAAAATATTTTTGGAACACAGATTATGGAAATGATATTAATTTAAAATTTCTTTAATCTGTGTTCTTTTTTAATTTACTGTTATGTCAAAAATTATCATTCACGGCGGATTTTTCTCAGAATCATCAACCAATATAGAAACAAAAATCGCAAAACAACAAGCGCTTTTACGTATTGTGAAAGATTCGTATGCGTATTTGCAAAATCATTCGGCATTAGAAACGGTGGTGTATGCGGTTTCTCAATTGGAAGACGATGAATTGTTCAATGCTGGAATTGGTTCCCAAATTCAATCGGATGGAAAAATCAGAATGAGTGCTTCTTTAATGGATGGCGAATCACAGAAAATGAGCGGTGTTATCAATATTGAAGAAGTAAAAAACCCAATCCAAGTAGCACAAGTTTTAATGCAAGTCGATGACCGAATTTTAGGCGGAAGCGGTGCCACAAATTTTGCCAGAAAACACGGATTTGAACCATTTTCAACTGAAATTCCACAAAGAAGAGCCGAATATGAAGCCAAATTAGCATCATTAGGAACAGGAACCGTAGGTTGTGTAGCTTTAGACAAAAATGGAAAAATTGCAGTAGCGACTTCAACGGGTGGAAAAGGATTTGAAATTCCAGGAAGAATCTCAGATTCTGCAACTGTTGCAGGAAATTATGCCAACGAATTTTGTGGGGTAAGTTTAACAGGAGTAGGAGAAGACATCGTAAGTAACGCCACAGCAGCAAAAATTGTAACCCGCGTTACGGACGGATTTTCAATAGAAAAAGCATTCGAAAAAACCTTTGCCGAATTAAAACCATACGATGGTTTTGCAGGTGCCATCGGAATTGACAAACAAGGAAATGTCTTTCATCAAGATTCGCATCCAAGTATGGTTTTTGCTAGTTTTGATGGAGAAAATGAGGAAGTTTTTGAGTAGAAATATTTCTTTATCATATAAAAACACAAAACCCGAAAGCAGTACTTTCGGGTTTTCTATTTCTTTTCTCTTTCTTCTTTACTCTTTCTTCTCTTCCTTAAACGTCCAAAACAAAATTCGACTCACTTTGTTTCCGTGTTTCATTTCTGTAATTTGGTAGGTTGCTTTTACTTTTCTAAGATGCGAAAGCAACGGTTTTAAATTATCCTTTTTAGAAACTAACGAGGAAAACCATTTGCATTGCGATTTAAAATGCACACTTTCATAAATCATATTGCTGATGAATGTTAGTTCGCCACCTTCGCACCATAATTCGTTATTTACACCACCAAAGTTCAGCGTAGGTTTCTTCGAATCTTCGATACCTAAGTTTTTATTTTTACGAATCGTGCCTTTATTGGCTTCTTCTTTCGAACTATGAAATGGCGGATTACAAATCGTCATATCAAATTTATCTTCAGGAAGAATGATATTTTTAAAGATATTACGCTTTGAAGTTTGCAATCGCAACGTAACGTTTTCTTTTAATTTCTGATTCGAATTAATATTTTCCTGAGCAGCTTCATAAGCTTGTTTGTCGATTTCGCTACCCACAAAACGCCAATCATATTCCGACACACCAATTATCGGATAAATGCAATTCGCTCCAATACCAACATCTAAAATGCGAATTTTATGCTTGGTTTGAATCGTTCCGTAAGTGTCTTCTAAAATATCGGCAACTTGATGAATATACTCTGCTCGTCCTGGAATAGGCGGACAAAGAAATCCTTTTGGAATATCCCAATTTTTCAAACCATAATAATGCAACAACAACGCTTTGTTCAACATTTTTACCGCATCTGGATTCGCAAAATCAATTGTTTCGGTGCCAAATTCATTCACCGCAACAAATGTCGCCAAATCTGGATTAGCTGCAATTAAAGTTTTAAAATCGTAATTGCCGTGATGTTTGTTTTTCGGATGAAAGCCGGTTATGGTTTTGGTTGTATTCAAGGTATTGATTTTAATGTGTAAAGGTATTGAATTCTGAGGAAGGTTATTAATTAATAAAAGATTTTTATATTTGGTGATATTTATTTGTTAGCCATCATTGTAAAAAACGAAATGAAAAAATTTATATTTTTATTAATTGGACTATTAATATCTTGTTCTACAATCAAAATTGATTTTTCACAATTAGAAATATCCGAACTAGAACAAAAAGGATACTCAATTTATTTGGATACTAATCTAATTAATTTATCAAATACATACTTAAATGATAAAAATATATTAAGGGTAAATCAAAATACATCTACTAAAAAGGTAGAAATAATCCGAAAAGATAAAAACACCATTTTCACTTCGTTAAATGAATTGCTAAATCAAAAAAAATATAATACCAAGATTGACCATATTGTTATAAATAATATCCAAATAGACAACTCAGAAATTTCAAAAGTCAAGTTTGAAATTGGTTCAATAAAATATATCCGATTACTAACTCAGAAAGATTATCAGGGGAAAGAGTATGATGATTTGCCACAAGTAAAAGAAAAAATTGGTAATGGGATGCTTATTATTAATACAATACCATTGATAGAATAACAAAAATGACGATGGCGCGGAATCACATTCCGTTCCCACAATCAAATAAAACCAATAAGAAACCCCGATGAAATAAATCGGGGTTTCTTATTATTAATCAAGTATAAATGCTATATATGGATTGCAATCCCTGCAAAGTTTTACTTGGTCTCTTTTTTTAGAAAAGCTTAATTTACATTCTCTCTTTTCCACATTCAAATAGGTTACTGATTCTCCTGGTTTTAATTTTAATTGCACCGCATTGTGTCTGTAAACAGTATTGTCATCTGGTCGATTAATCCCAGCGAAGCCATTAAAATTCTTGGTTGAGTTGTTAGTGAATTCTACATCATAGAAACAAGTAGTTCCCATGTGTTTGTTTAATTTCACTCTAACTGTCATTTTGTAACCATTGAACTCGCAATTTATTGGTGCGCCCCATTCTGCAACATTGTCAGCAATATTGATAGGAAACGATTGTGAAAATGAATGTTGTGTATTTGCCAAGATTAGAACAAATAGAATTTTGATAAATGTTTTCATAATTGTAAAAGTTAGTTTATCAAAATTAATTTATCTGTTTGTGTTTAAGAATAAGGCATCTGACGTATTTTTAAAAATAAAAAACCCCGATAAAATCGGGGTTTAATATATAAGTAAGATAAACTGAGTTAGACGTAATTATTTAATTTTGTTAACGATAGCTGTGAAAGCAGCTGGGTGGTTCATAGCTAAATCAGCAAGAACTTTACGGTTCAATTCGATATTGTTAGCTTTTGCTTTCCCCATAAATTGAGAATAACTCATACCATGTAAACGTGCACCAGCATTGATACGCGTAATCCATAAAGCACGGAAATTTCTTTTGTTTTGTTTTCTATCACGGTAAGCATAGCACATTGCTTTTTCTACCGCGTTTTTAGCTACAGTCCAAACGTTTTTACGTCTTCCAAAGAAACCTTTGGCTTGTTTTAATACTCTTTTTTTTCTAGCTTTTGTAGCTACTGAATTTGTTGCTCTTGGCATAATTTTAAATGTTTTTTGCAGTAAGGCGGTCTTTCAACACTTATAAACTTCGTACTTTGTATTTTCATATTTCGTACTTCGTTCAGCCCACTCCAGGGTTACTAAATTGTTTTAACCAACAACTTATTAAATTAAATTTAATTGTTGTTTAATGCTTCTCTCGTCTGTTTTGTGAACCAAAGCAGAGTGAGTTAAAGCTAATTTACGCTTTTTAGATTTTTTAGTCAAAATGTGACTTTTAAAAGCGTGTTTTCTTTTGATCTTTCCAGAACCAGTAACTTTGAATCGTTTCTTAGCACTAGATTTCGTTTTCATTTTAGGCATTTTCTTCCTGTATTTATAATCTATCTTACTTATTATTTTTCAAAAGAGTTTGCTGGGCAATCTCTTATTTTCCTTTTTTCTTCGGAGCAATATACATAATCATACGTTTTCCTTCTAAAACTGGCATCGCTTCTACTTTTCCAAACTCTTCCAATTCTTGAGCCAAACGTAATAACAAAATTTGTCCTTGCTCTTTGTAGATAATCGAACGTCCTTTAAAGAATACAAATGCTTTTAATTTAGCACCATCTTGTAAAAATTTAAGGGCATTCTTTTTCTTAAATTCATAATCATGCTCATCAGTTTGAGGTCCAAAACGAATCTCCTTTACAACGATTTGAGTTGATTTTGCTTTAAGTTCTTTATCTCTCTTCTTTTGTTGGTACAAAAATTTACCATAATCCATCAACTTACAAACCGGTGGTTCAGCATTTGGAGAAATTTCTACCAAATCTACTTCCTGCTCTTCAGCAAAACGAAGGGCTTCCGCTATTTTGTATACTCCAGGCTCAATATTTTCGCCTACTAAACGTACTTCAGGAACACGAATCAAATTGTTGATACGGTGTGCTGCTTTTTTCTCTTCGCGAGGTTGAAAACCTCTGTTGTTTCTAATTGCTATGGCTGTAAAATTTTAGTTAAACTTAAAATTGTTTTAATGTTTTGTTTATTTCTTCGTTTATCATTGCAGCAAATTGCTCAATAGTAACCGATATATTTCCTTTTCCTTCTTGTCCGCGTTGTCTCACGGAAATCGTTCCGTTTTTCTCTTCTTCCTCGCCAACAATCAGCATAAACGGATATTTGTTCATCTCCGCTTCTCTAATTTTCTTCCCGATTGTTTCATTTCGGTTGTCAATTAGGGCGCGAATTTCGTGATTTTCTAGCAAATCTAAAACTTTTTTCGCATAATTTTCATATTTCTCACTCAAAGACAAGATTATAGCCTGCTCTGGCATCAACCAAATTGGGAAATTTCCTGCTGTGTGTTCCAATAAAATTGCGATAAAACGTTCCATCGAACCAAAAGGCGCTCGGTGAATCATAACTGGGCGATGTAACTTGTCATCCGCACCTTTATAAGACAATTCAAAACGCTCTGGTAAGTTGTAATCTACTTGAATGGTTCCTAACTGCCAACTTCTGCCTAACGCATCTTTTACCATGAAATCCAATTTCGGACCATAAAAAGCCGCTTCACCAGATTCAATCACATAATTTAATCCTTTGTCTTTCGCTGCACTGATAATTGCATTTTCAGCTTTTTCCCAGTTTTCAACGCTACCTATATATTTATCCGGATTATCTAAATCACGAACCGATACCTGTGCCGTAAAGTTTTCAAATCCTAACGAACCAAAAACATACAATACCAAGTCGATAACATTTTTGAACTCCGCATCTAATTGATCTGGTGTACAGAAAATATGCGCATCATCCTGAGTAAATCCTCTAACGCGAGTCAATCCATGCAATTCTCCTGATTGCTCATAACGATAAACTGTTCCAAATTCAGCATAACGCTTCGGTAAATCTTTGTATGACCAAGGTCTTGCATTGTAAATCTCACAGTGATGTGGACAGTTCATTGGTTTTAACAAGAACTCTTCGCCTTCCGCTGGAGTATGAATCGGTTGAAAACTATCTGCTCCATATTTAGCATAGTGTCCAGAAGTCACATACAAGTCTTTCATCCCAATATGAGGCGTCACTACTTGTTCGTAACCTGCTTTTTTCTGTGCTTTTTTCAAGAATTGCTCTAATCTATCGCGTAAAGCAGCACCTTTTGGTAACCACAAAGGTAAGCCTTGACCTACTTTTGGAGAAAAATGGAATAAATCCAATTCTTTTCCTAATTTTCTATGATCGCGACGTTTTGCTTCTTCTAATAATTCAAGGTAATCCGTTAAGTCTTTTTGTTTTGGGAACGAAATTCCGTAAACACGTGTTAACTGTTTGTTTTTCTCATCACCTCTCCAGTAAGCTCCAGCCACCGATAAAATTTTCATCGCCTTGATAATTCCTGTATTCGGAATATGACCACCACGGCACAAATCAAAGAAGTTCGAATGATCGCAGAACGTAATCGTTCCGTCTTCTAAATTCGAAATCAATTCTGTTTTGTACTCGTTATTTTTATAAACCTCCAATGCTTCCGCTTTTGAAACCGGACGCATTTTAAATTCATGTTTCTCTCTCGAAATTTCTAACACACGGTCTTCAATCTTTTTGAAATCGGCATCCGTAATTCTTTTATCACCAAAATCCACATCATAATAGAAACCATTGTCAATCGCAGGACCAAGTGTTAATTTGATACCTGGAAACATTTCTTCCAATGTTTGCGCCATCACGTGCGAAGTCGAATGCCAAAAAGCTTTCTTACCTTCTTTGTCATTCCAAGTATATAATATAAGTGTACCGTCCGTCGTTAAGGTCGTCGTCGTTTCAATAGTGGTACCATTATAGGAAGCCGAAATTACATTTCTAGCCAAACCTTCACTAATGCTTTTCGCAACATCCATTGGAGTAACTCCTTGAGCCATCTCCTTAACCGACCCGTCGGGTAAAGTAACTTTTATCATTTTTTAAAATTTATAAGTTGCAAATATAAACCATTAATAAAATCCATACAATATATATAAGGTATAATGTTAAAAAAGATTTGAAGCAGATATTCAGTATTCCATAAATACTAATAGTCCCGCTGTCCGCTACAATCTGACATTGCGAGCTT